>JADMIO011667542.1_pt1 | contig 64387 bp, 56 predicted proteins | sample 8958161 | NCBI WGS metagenome assembly JADMIO01 (sample SAMN16585339, study PRJNA669376) | soil metagenome | isolation source: Crop rotation soil | place: USA: Cullars Rotation, Alabama | collected 2011 | reverse complement strand
GCCGCGACTTCAAGTCACGTGAATTCCAAGCTTCGGATCCCACTGTGCTGGAAAGTGCCGACCTGCCGTTCAAAATCGCGATTCCCTATCCGCAGGTGATTGTCGGCGGCGCGGGCGGCGGCGGACGTGGCGGAGCCCAGGCGCCTGGAGTGTTCGCGCTGACTTCTGACGGTAACGTTCGCTCACTCAGCCAGCAGCTCGGCTTCGATGTCTATATGCCTCCCACGAAGTTTTTGCCGCCGAATTCGAATGCGTTCGGGCTCCTCGTTCTCGATAGCACCCAGGCCAGCGCGGCCGCAGTAGCAGAAGCGGCGGCCGCAGCACCTCCGGCGGCGCCCGCTGGGGGAGGCGGTGGTGGACGCGGCGGTCCCGTGAATCCGCCTCTCCTGTACGTCGCCACGAGCACCGCATGCGGTGGAGTTCCTGGCGTCTGGGCGCTCGACCTTGCCCGGAACGATAAGGCTGTCATGTCCTGGAGAACCAACGGTGGCAGCATCGCCGGAACAGCGGGGCCCGCGCTTGGCACGGATGGCGTGCTGTACGCCGCGACCGCCGATGGCGATTACTCACCGGCTGCCTTCTCCGATTCCGTGGTGGCGCTTGAGGCGAAAACACTCCGCATGACGGATTTCTTCACACCCGGCAAAGCGGCTTTTGTCTCGAGCCCCGTGGTGATCTCGCAGGGCAACAAGGAGCTGGTGGCTGCCATGAATGCGGACGGAAAAATGTATCTGCTCGATAGCGGCTCGCTCGGCGGCGCAAACCACACCACACCGCTTTCCGTTTCGCCGAAGTTCACAAATATCGGCGCTGAGCTGCCGGGTGCCCTTGCGAGCTGGCAGGATACGGACGGTACTCGATGGGTGCTGACTTCTGTCTCCGGCGCTCTTACCTCTACATCCGGTTTTCAGACCAATGGCGCGGTCACTAACGGCGCGATTGTGGCATTCAAAGTTGTGGGCACGTCGCTTCAGCCCGGATGGGTTTCAGGTAACATTACCTCTCCCCGCCCGCCGATCGTTGTTAACGGCGTTGTATTCACGGCGGGAAAGGGCGCGTCAGGAAACGCGGTTCTCTACGCGCTCGACGGGTCAACCGGGCATGAATACCTGAATACCGGGAGCGCGATGACAGGCGGCGCGCCGAAGGGCGCGCTGTCCGCGCAGTTCAGCACCGTTTACGTGCAGACGGCGGATAACACGCTGTGGTCGCTCGGCTTCCCGCAGGACAAAGAGGATTACGGGGCAGTCTCCCGCTAGCCAACCAGTGTGGGGCGGGTTGATAACCCGCGGACCGATTGGTAATCAGATTGGTAATCGGTCCAGCCAGGCAAAGCCCGGCCGGGTTCGCCGCCGCAATCGTTCTCCTGCTCTGCGCGCGCCCCACCATCGCCCAGCAGCCCGCGCCCGCACAGCCCGGCGCAGCGGGCGCTTCCCGATGCACCCGCGGCTCCGCGTCCGCCACGCCCGCCGGGCGCGAGAGACGCTGCTTGGATGGCACCGCCACCTTCGTGATCGGCGAAGTCCAGAGGGTCAGATGGCCGGAAGCCGCCGCCACGTCCCCGTCCCGACTTCCGCAACATCTGGCTGCGAAAGCCTGAACCGGATGTAGACAGGCAATTCTGCGAAAAGTCACCTGGTTTGTGTGGGGCGGGTCCCCTGACCCGGAGGCCGACGCCCTCGTCGGCCTCCTCAATTTGGCTAGCCCACTTTCAGAACCGGAATCGCAAAGACAGCGACATGATGCGTGGACTGCCCTGTTGCCCGGTTATTTGTCCGAACGTCGCGCCAGTCTGCGCCCCGCTTGTATACACGTAGGTCAGCGTGGTATTCGGATCACCCGGGTTGAAGTGGTTCAGGATGTTCGTGACATCCGCGCGGAACAGAAGCTCGTTTGTTTCCTTGCCGATGCGGAATGCCTTATACACGCTGGCATCCACGTTCTCAAATCCCGGTCCCCAGAACAACTGCGGTGGGGCGCTGCCGAAGCCGTTCGTCGAAAGCGCGGGCAACTGGAAGCTGGCGGCGTTGAGCGGATACACCAGCCTCGGATCGGCCGTCGCCTGAAAGCCGTTGGCCGCCAGATTTGTCCGCCAGGAATCGCCATTCAGGAACAGGTCGCCGGTCATCGCGCAGCGCCCCGGAAGCGCGCCCGATATGCCATCCTGCCCGTTCGGATAACCCGCCGGAGCACTGGTGAAATTACAGGTCATCCCCAGCGGCTGGCCGGAGAAGAACGCCATCACGCCGTTCACGTGCCAGCCATCGAAGATCGCGGTTGTCAGGAAGTTCTTCCCGATCAGATGTGTAATTGTCGGAACCGTATAGTTCATCCCGATATTGACTGCCTGCTTGCGGTTCGAAACAGTCTTGGTGAGTTGATCGTTCGGCAGATACTGATTGTGCGAATACTGTGTCGTCTTCTGCCACGTCCAGTTGCTCGAGAATGTAAAGCGCTTGCCGAAACGCTTATTGAGCTGAACCTGCAATGCGTCGTAGAACGACTCGCCCGTCGCCGTGAACGAAGTCAGATCGGCCAGTCCGTTGTAGCCGATCAGCGCGCGCACCAGGTTGATCGGAAGCACCTGGCCTGTGTTCGCCGGATTGATGAACTTCGGATTCAGCGTCCCGGACGCACCGCCCGTCGGCGACCACACCGTGTTGACCGGAATCCCATTGGCGTTGTACAGCAGGCCCTGTCCATGGTGATAGACATTGCCGACGTACGAAACGTCAGCCACCATGCCTTTGCCCATATCGCGCTGTACCCCCAGATTCCACTGGTACGAATTCGGATTGGGCATGTTCAGCGGAGTGGGCGTCGCCGAGCCGCCGTTCAGTGATACGGGCCCAAGGAAAGGCTGAGCCGTCGCCAGTCCCGTGAACGTGGTATCGAAGTACGTCGGATTCTGGAACTGCGGCGGGATCTTCAGCGGTCCTACGCCGGAGCCGTTGGATGCGATTGTGTCCACCGAGTAAGAGCGGTTGTAGAAAATGCCAAAGCCTCCGCGGATGGCCCACTTCGCATTGCCGAACGGATCGTAGGCAAAACCGATGCGCGGTCCGAGCTGCGGATGGTTGACATTGAAAAGCTTTCCATCCTTGAATTGCTGAATGCCCGAATACGGGAATGAGCCCGCCGCGTAGGACTTCGGGTCGAACAGCCCGATAGCGACTCCGGGATACAGCGCGCCCGTGTTCGGATTAATCGCCGCCGTGTTCGCAACCGGGCAGGTTCCGCTCGCCGGCAGTTTGACCGTGCACGTCGGAAACAGCAGGGTGCCGGTCTGCTGCGCATTGTAGAGCGACGCGTTGAACAGCCCGAGGTTGGCGCGTGCCGAGTAGATCTGCGGAATCAGCTGCATGCGCAGTCCCAGATCGAGGCTCAGCTTTCGGCTCACCTTCCAGGTGTCCTGTATGTACCACTCGTATTGGTTGTAACGGGCATGGTTGACCTGTTTGATGTTGTCCTGCCCGTATGACTGGATCGCGCCCGTCAGCAGATTCGAAACCGGATAGCCGGTATCGTTCGGATTCGCCGTATCCGTCCCGAAGTAATAAGTGCCCTGTGTGTTGTACACCGAGTACACGCTCACATTGCGCGTGACGCGCTCGTAATAGAAGCCACCCTTGATCTGATGCTTTTCTTTGACCCAGGTAAGGTTGTAGGCGTAGCTGCTGTCGCCATCCGTGCCGTCAAACGGCCACCGGCTGTCCCACCCGTATGACGGGGTTCCGGAGACGTAACCCTGCCCCGCGTTCTGTGGCTTGTTCGACGCGAAGCTGACGTTGGGAATCAGGTTCTGGAAATTGCCGCCGAATATCGCGATCGGATTGACCAGCTGGCCCGCCAGGTTCGACGGGTTTATCAGCCCGCTGCTCGGATACTTGAAACCCGAAAGATCGCCCGCGGCAAAATACTTTTTTGGATCCGCCGGCTGATTCTGCTGGTGAACAAAGTTCTCGCCCCCGGTGAATTCGCCCACCAGATTCGGACGGAACGTGGTGATCACGGAAACCACGTCGCCGCGGCCGTTTTGCGGATTCGTATTCTCAAACAACCCCCAGGCCGTGCCGCCAAACGTCTGACCCGAACCCACGCCCTTCGATGTATTCAGGCTCTGGAACAGGCGCGCGTACATCGTTGTGTTCCTGAAAATGTTGTAGTCCACGCGAAGCGTACGCGTCGTCGTCGGAGAATTCGTGACGAACGTCGATTGCGTGTTGTAACCGCGGTTTCCCGTCGGGTCCACCGTGCAGGGAGCGGTAACGCCGTTGAAGTTGGGCAGGGGAACCGATGACGCAAGACTTCCGGAAGCGGCGAATGTGCCGTCCCAGGAGCATCCCGTCGGGAAAAGATTCAGCATCGCGAAGCCCTGCGGACTGATCCGGCTGGCCGGAATCACATTGCCGGCGAACTGATTGTTGCCGTTGCTCGGGTCCGTGATCTTGATAAGAGTTCCCTTGGTCACGGTTGTCTGCGAGAAGTCGCCCGACTTCTCCCGCGCCGTGGGCATCGTGAAGGACTGTGTGTTCGCATTGTGGTTGTACACTTCGTCCTCTGCGTAAAAGAAATACATCTTCTTGCGGTCGCGGTTGAAGTGAAGGAATGGCAGTATCACAGGCCCGCCGATCGTGCCGCCCGGATTCTGAAACCGCGAGCGCGCAATCGGAACGCCGGTCTTGTTGTTGAAGAAGCTGTTCGCGTTGAAGTCCTCGTTGCGCAGAAACGTATAGAGCGATCCGTGGAAAGACGCCGTGCCGTTCTTGGTTGTGGTCACCACCTGGCCGCCGGAACGCGAGCCGAACTCCGCATTCATCACGTTGGCCTGCACCTGCACTTCGTTCACGGCTTCCGTGTTCACCAGCACTCGGCCCGTGCCGATGCTGCTGCTCGGAGCGCCGCTGTCCTGCTGGATGATGCCGTCCAGCTGCAGCACCACGGTGCCGCTGTTGCCGCCGTTGATGCCGCCGCCATTCGCCGAACCTGTCGACTGGGTGCCTGCGATCAGCCGCGTCGCGTCGAGTACGGCGTGCGTCGGATTGGGAATCTCTTCGATCTGTGTGGAATTGACGTTCTGTATGTGATCTGAGCTGTCCGTCTTCACGCGGGCCGTTTCGGCCTCCACCGTGACCGACGAACTGACGTCGCCGATCGTCAGGCGAAGCTCGTGCATGTCGAGCGTTTCACCCGATGCCAGCGGAATCGCCTTCTGGTCATACGCCTTGAATCCGGTCTTTAGAACATGGACGTCGTAGTCGCCGGCAAAAAGACCGGGGAAGCGGAATGTCCCGTTTGCTTCGGTCGTAAAGTTTCGGACTGCTTTCGAAACTGTATTGGTGACGGAGACTGTCGCACCGGGCACGGAAGCCCCACCCGAATCGACCACTGTCCCTGTGATCTGTCCTGTAATACTTTGTGCTTTTGCCGCCGGCGTGGCGGCGATGAACCAGGCGTAAACGAGCACGCTGGCTGCGAGAATGCGTTTCATAGCCCCGTCCCTCGAGTCGAATTTGCCGCATCTCCGTCTCGGGGAAACGCGAACTTAACTATATGTATATGTCAAATCGCCCCAATTTGAGCCGCGAAAATTTACAATTCTTTGGTTGAGCCAAATGAAAAACTATGCTAGAGGTCGGACCTTAAGGTCCGTGGCGCGCGCACTCCCGCGTGCTGGAGTGAACCCCAAAACTGAGACACACAGAATGTCGACACTTGCATTGGAAAGGAATGCAGGTGAAAAAAGGACAAAGAAAGTATCCACGGGCTTTTCGGGAGCAGGCAGTGGAACGGATGAGGAACTGCGACAGTATTCTGGAACTGGCCAAAGAGCTTGGGGTGCATCGGTCGGTGTTGTACCAGTGGCGTGATCAGCTGGCTCCGCTGGATCGCGCGGAATGGCAGGCAGAACAAGGCAATGAGAGCCGGCTGGAGCGGGAAAACCGTGCTCTGAAGCAGGCGCTGGCAGACAAAACCCTGGAAGTAGATTTTTTCAGGGGTGCCTTGCAAAAAATCGCGGCTCGACGCCAGAACAACACGAAACCTGGCGGGACGGCATCTACGACCGGATCGGGAAGTTGATGTCGATGCAAGGCAACCTGAGTATTGAGCGAATGTGCCAGCTGGCCAATGTCAGCCGGGCGGGCTTCTACCGGTCGCTGCAGCAGCGGGAACCGGCGGAAGAAGACATGCAGGTGCGGTCGGCGATTCAGGAGATTTTCGCCGCTCACAAACGACGCTACGGCTATAGACGGGTCAACGCTGAGTTGCGGCGGCGCGGACTGGTGGTGAACCACAAGCGGGTAGCAAGGCTGATGCGCGAGGACAACCTGCTGGCGGTGCAGCCGAAATCGTTTGTGATCACGACGGATTCAGATCACGACCTGGAGGTTTGCCTGAATCTGGCCAGGCGGATGAAGCTGACGGGTATCAATCAGCTTTGGGTGGCCGACATTACTTTCATTCGGCTGCATCGTGAGTTTGTATATCTGGCGGTGATTCTGGATGGATTCTCGCGAAAAGTGATCGGCTGGGAACTGGGCCAGACACTAACCGCGCGCTTATCGATAGCCGCTCTGGAGAAAGCGATTGAAGCGCGGAAGCCGCCGCCTGACGTGGTGCATCATTCCGATCGCGGCATCCAATACGCCTGCAGCGAATACGTCGAAATATTACGCAGGCACAGCATGATTCCGAGCATGAGCCGGCCGGCGAACCCGTATGACAATGCCAGCTGCGAAAGCTTCATGAAGACACTCAAGCGAGAGGAGATCTATGCCAATGAGTACCGGGATCTGGATGATCTGCGGGGAAACGTATCGGGGTTCATTGAAAGCTATTACAATCGGGTCCGGCTTCATTCGGCGCTGGGTTACCGGTCGCCGGAGGAGTTCGAGGCGACTGCCGGCTCAGGGGTGGAATCGCAGGGAGCGAGTATGAGTTTTTTCAGGCATCGGGAGATCTATCAATCCGATGTAGCATCAAATGGAAAAAGGGAACCGGCCCAAACCGGTTCCCCCGGATCATCGTTTTGATGAGTCTCCAGCCGGCTATTCCTCGGCGGGTTGCTCTCCAGCAGAGCCCGCCTCCGCTTCGCCGGCTGAGGATCATTGTGGAGCAGAAGGTAGTTGGACGTAAGCAATAATCATCAGACGGCTAGTGTCGATACTTTCCGTGTCTCAACCGAGGGGTTCACCCCATGCCGCGTCGAGACTCATCCCGACGCCGGGCTAAGCTAAACCTGCACCCTTACAGCTGCTTCACATAGACGTTGCGATACCAGATCTGCCCGCTGCCTTCCAGCTGCAGCGAAAGAATTCCGCGATCGGCGCGCTCCGCCGGATTGTCGTCCACCGAAACCGTAATCACCTGTCCGTTCATCATGTGGATCAGCGTGTGGCCGCGCGCGATGATCTCGATCTGATTCCATTCGCCGTCGAGCCCCTTGTGTTCGTGCACCGCCGCAGCCGGGTTCGCAGTAACGGTTCCGGTGTGCAGCGTGACGCGGCACGGCAGCAGTTGCACAATTCCGCCCGGAGGATTGACGATACCCCGTCCCTGTCCTTCATAGAGCTGGCCCGTATAGTTGTTTGCGGAATTCATGTCGAACTGATAGCCGCTCACCTGCCACGGGTTCGGAGCAGCCGGTCCGCGGCCCCCTCCGCGTCCGGAGCCACCTGCTCCGCCGCCGCGGCCGCCACCTGAGCCACCGCGTCCGCCGCCGGCCTGAAGTGCAGCAGGCGGACACCCTGCGAGAGCTACCGGCGCTCCACGCCCCCCGCCCGCAGCCGCTGCGTCAGCCGAAGGAACAGACGTAACGCCCGCGTCAATTGCCTGCTGTAGCGTGTGAACATTGGCGGGAAGATTCTTCCCCATGGGATCTGCGAGCGACCCGTTGTGCCCAGGACCCAGCAGCCGGCTGCGATACTGAATGCCGCCATTGGCGCCTGTAGCGGACATCTTCATTTCGACCTTCAGATCAAAGTCCCCCATGATCGCGCCCGGCCCCGTGTAGTGGATATGATGTTGCCCCGGCGTCTTCACAGTGTCGGCATGAAGCATGCCATTTTCAATCGACCAGACGTCAGCCTCACCATCCCAGTTGTTGAACGTCTGACCGTCCCACAGCTTCGTGAATCCTGTGTAATCGCCATAGGGCGCGACCGGAGCCGGAGCCCCCTGCTGAGCCTGCATTGGCCAGGCCAATAATGCAAAGAAAACTACTGAATAGCGACGGAGCATAGGAGAACACTAGAGAATCCCGCAACAGAAGTCAAGGGACTTGATGTGCACGTAGGGCGGCCTTTTAGGCTGCCGCCGGCTTTTCCGGCCGGCGCTCTGCGCGAGCGCAGAAATCTAATTCGCCACCGGCCCTATTCCGGATACTTCTTCGCCAGCGCCTTCGCCTCTTCGATGAGCCGCCAGCGATAGTAAAGCACGAAAGTCAGCAGCCAGTCGGAAGTAATGCCGGCAGCATAGAACACCGCGCGCGTCCAGCTTTCGCTTGCGATCAGAAGCCCCGCCGCCACTGACGCAAAACGCACGGCCGAAAGGGCCACCACATACGCCAGCGAGCTGTCCAGAAATCCGCCGTCCATGTCTCGCCGGACCCGATTCAGCAGAACCGCGACGATCGCGCCCACGCCCACCAGGATCGGATCCAGCTTCTGCAGCGCAACCAACAGTGGAAAACGGTTTTGTGGCGTCCCGCTTCGCAACACCAGCAGAGCCACGGTCGCGAGCCCGATGCTCAGCAACCCAATCTTATCCGGAGTTCGCAGCCGCCCGAACCCCCGCTTCGCAAGCGATGTCCGCATGCGCACCAATCCGGCAAGCAACAGGACCACGCTCAACTCGCCCAGGAATTGTCCGGCAACCACCGGCGCAGGTGGCCGGGATGCGCGAAGCTGCCCCAGATAGACAGCGATGAACAACGCTGCATAGCGCACAACGGACAAGATGGCGCTCCAGAACACCAGCCCCCAAGCCGATCGCAGGCGCGAACTCTGTGGATAGTCCGCCTGTATTTTCCTCGCATACCGGGCGGTCAGCACGTTCGCCACTATCAGCCCGAATCCAAAAGAAAAAGGACGCAGGAGCAGCGGCCACGGCTCGCCCGGCACGTGTTGAAACACCTCCGCGCGCACCCCGAGCGTCCACGCGTAGTTGAGCGCGAAGCCGGTCCAGAGCAGTGCGGGCGTGAGGCGTTTTGCCAACTTACGCAAACCCTCCCGATTCGGCAATACCCAGCGCGGTGGCCGCGCGGGTCGCCAGCATGGCGGGCGTAATCCCGCAGATCTCACGTACAGAGTCGCCCAGCCTCAGGGCAAACTGGCTCCAGTTGGCAGCACTAATCCCGCCCGATAAGGCCGCGCCGGATTCCTCCATCACAACGCGCGCGGTTCCTGCGCCAATCAGCGGGCTGAGCAAAGCCCGTAGCGCTCGCAGGCGTTCGCCCACTCCGGCCGCTGCCGGTGTTTGCGCCGCAATTCGCGCCAGCGAATCCGCCAGCATGGCTTCCAGGCGGTCCGGTGAAATCGCCATGGCCTGCTTCAACTGCTGCCCTTCGCGCTGAATGGCCTCCGTCCAGGCGCGATCCGTTTCGGCGGCAGCCGCACACTCCCCGCACCCTGTGATGTGGGTCTCGATGCGGCCGCGCAGTGCGGGCTCCGCCAGCGCCTCAACGAATGAGTTCCACTCCTGCTCTGTGAATCCGTGTCTCATGATTTTTGGCCCGTTAGTTTTTTCCTCGATTGAAATACCCGCCACTGCACCGTTCCCTGCGGGATGGAAAGCATCTCCGCGATTTCGTGGTATTCAAACCCATCTATATACCGCAACAAAATCACTTCACGTTCATCCTCATTCAGTGCGCTCAGCTGTTGTGCGAGCACAGCGGGGGCGAGTGGATCCACCGCGCGGGAGGCCAGAGTGCTCATTTCGGCGTCGGGTTCCATGGGCAATCGCTTTTGGCGCCGTTCTTCCATCAGGGTGTTGCGGGCGATGCGGAACAACCACGGCCGAAACAGATTTCGATCGCGGAGCTGGTGAGCCTGTCGGTAGACCTTCAGCATCACGTCCTGCGACAAATCCTCTGCGGTTTCTGTTCCGGCGCCGCGCACCCGGAAGTAACTCACCAGTTGCGGAACCATCAGGCGAAACACGGGTACGTAGGTCGCCGCCGAGGGCGATCCGCAGAAACCTTCGATGGCGAGAACTTCCGCCTCGGAGCGCCCGGGCACCGGTGAAGCATATCATTTCTTTTTCTCTGCGACCGTTTCCGGCGAACCGCGGCCAGGCTGGTTCCCCCGCAGAGACGCTTTCCTGCATCGGTTTTGTTGCTCTTTCGTAACTATTTTCCCGAGAAGCGGCAGTACCGGTACGAGCTCATAGCCAGGCTTCAAAAAAAATAAATCCTGGACAAACAAAAAATCAAAAAGTTCCGTCCCCTCCGCTACTGCCTGCCAAAAGCTGCAGTCTGGGGTGCCTATGAGCGGAACTATGAAAAGAGAAGGACGTCGAATTCGCTGGCCAGCGGCGCTGCGGAGTTGGTTGCTCCTCCTGACATGTGCCGGCGGGTTTGCCCACGCGAGCATCGTCCTCACTTTCGCCCAGCCCGATCAGTCCGGCAACCCCGGCGACACGCTGACCTTCTCGGCCACCCTCCGGAACACAGGCACGGACGAGGTGTTCTTCAATGACCTCTCCGTAAACTTCAGCGGTAGTGCCCCTGACTTTTTGGAAACCGGCTTCCTGGACAACGTCCCGATCTCCCTCGATGGCGGGACGACCAGCGATCCATTCAACATTCTCGAAATTCTGATCTCTCCCACTTACGCGGGCGCTTACGGCCTCTTTTCCGGAACGGTGCAATTGACGGGCGGCGCCGGCGACCAGGCGCAGGACATCCTGCTCGACCCCGCCACTCCGTTTTCCGTCAATGTCAACGAACAGGTCGCCCCTGCTCCCGAACCGGCAACGTTCGCCCTCATGTTTCTTGTATGCCCGGTTGTCCTGCGCCGATGGTGGTCCTTCGGGCCACCGAAAGCCATGAAGACGCGGCCTTGTGGGGCGGGCATTCTTGCCTGCCGCCGGGCTTCCGCCCGGCGCAAACTTCGTGATGCCGTGAAATCACGGTGTCGCGCCGCGTCTTCAGGGGCGCGGCATGCAAACCTTCGCAACTAACTAAGTACCAGGCAGCTTACCGCAGATCGCAATTCCAGCCCGGATGGCAATTCCGGTTTTAACAAAAAGGATTTACAGACATGAACGGTTTCGAATCACGGCTGACCCACTCTAGGCAAATGTTAATCGCATCCGTTCCGGGTCTCTCGGCGCTACTCGCAATGCTTTTGATTTTTCCGGTAGCGGCCAGCGCTGTGCCGCTGAAGGCCAATCCGGCGCAGGTGACGTTCTACGCGACTCCAGGGAAGTCTTCGCCCTCCCAGATTTTTGTCGCGATTGCATCGTCTCCTTCCGGCAGCACTTACACCGTTTCGTCGAACCAGCCATGGCTCGCCTATAGTCCCGCGAGCAATGCCACCGGGGGCGTGACGATCATCAGGCTTACGGCCAGCGCGGCGTCGCTGACAGCGGGCGTTTATACGGGAACCGTTACTTTCACCTCCGGCGTCTTCACTTCGACGACTACCGTGACATTCAATGTATCCACCCCTTCGGGGGCCCTGACCGCGGCCTCCGGCAGCCCGGTCTCTGTATCGTCGAATCCCCACTCTGTAGCAGTCGGAGATTTCAACGGTGACGGCAAACTGGATTTCGTCACCACAGGTTACGACCTGAACAAAGCAAACGTGATGGTGGGCAATGGATCGGGCGGCTTTACGCTGGTCAATGGCGGCCAATTCGGCGTAGGGACAGGTCCCGAGTCGGTGGCGGTGGGAGACTTCGACAAAGACGGCAAGCTGGATCTCGCTGTAGTGAATTACGCAGACAACAAGGTAACTGTGGAAAAGGGCAATGGGTCGGGATCCTTTGGGCCGTTCCATGACAGCCCGTTCACCGTAGGGTCGGGCCCCTCTTCGGTGGTGGTGGGAGACTTCAACAAGGATGGCAACCCGGATTTCGCCACCGCGAATTACACCGGCAACAATTTAACCGTGATGCTGGGGAACGGGGTGGGTGGCTTTTCACCGGCCTCCGGCAGCCCATTCACCGTAGGGTCTGGTCCTAAATCGCTGGCCGTGGGAGACTTCGACGGCGACGGCGATCTCGATTTCGCGGTTGCCAATTCTACCGGCGCCAGCGTAACCGTGATGCTGGGGAACGGGTCAGGCGTCTTCACGCAGGCCTCCGGCAGCCCATTCACCCTAGGGTCTGATCCCGAGTCGGTGGCAGTGGGAGACTTCGACGGCGACGGCGAGCTGGATTTCGCCACCGCGAACAAGGCAGACAACACCGTATCTGTGATGCTGGGGAACGGGTCAGGCGGCTTCACCCCGGCCACCGGCAGCCCGTTCGGCGTCGGCGCGTCTCCCCGTTCCGTAGCGGTGGGAGACTTCAACGGCGACGGCAGGCTCGATTTCGCCACCCTCAATAACACCGGCAACAATATCACCGTGATGCTGGGGAACGGGTCAGGCGGCTTCACCCAGGCCGCCGGCAGCCCGTTCGCCGCAGGGTCTGGTCCCTGGTCGCTTGCCGTGGGAGACTTCAATGGCGATGGCAGGCTCGATCTCGCTGCGGCGAACGCCGACAGCGACAATGTGACGGTCCTGCTCGGTGGTCTCGCTGCCACCAGCGGCACGATCGCCACAACCGCGGTATCTCCCGTGGGGTTCGGGACTGGCGTCCCGCTGACCCTGACTTTAACCCCAGCGGTCGATCCACTGAACGCGGTCCCTGCCGGAACAGTGACTTTTTACGATGGCGCCAGCCTGATCGGCACAGCCGCTCAGAACGTAAGTCCGTATACGTTCACCTCATCGACGCTGGCCTTGGGAGCACACTCTCTCAGTGCAGTATATGTCGGGGACGCCCGCAATGCCGCTTCGACGAGCAACACGATCAGCGTCAACGTTCTGCCGGGTCAGACGATTGCGTTCACCGCAGTTCCCTCTTCGGTCCCCTACGGCACTCCTGTCACGCTGCACGCCACGGGCGGGGCCTCGCAAAATCCCGTGATTTTTACCTCGTCCACCACAGACGTCTGCACGGTATCGGGAACCAACGGAGCCAACGTCGCGCTGATCTCTCTCGGAGATTGTACGGTCACCGCAAACCAGGCGGGAAATGCGAACTACGGCGCGGCAGTGCCGGTGAGCCAGACCTTCACGGTCACGCAGGCGAGCCAGACGATAACATTCGGCGCACCGGCCGGTTTTCGTGTTCTCCTCCCGGCCTCCGCATTCAACGTAAGCGCCGGCGCGACTTCGGGTCTTGCCGTGATCTTTACGTCCGCAACTCCGGCCATCTGCACGGTCTCCGGCTCGCTGGTGACGCCGCTTGCAGTGGGGACCTGCACCGTTCAGGCAAACCAGGCGGGAGATGCAAACAACGCCGCCGCGCCCACAAAAAGTCAAAGCTTCACACTATTGAATGCGGCTCCATCCGGAGCCCTGACTGCGGCTTCCGGCAGCCCGTTCAGCGTGGGGCCTGGCCCGCCGTATTTTTACAATGGTGGCCCCTCATCCATGGCAGTGGGAGACTTCAACAATGATGGCAAGCTGGATTTCGCCACCACGAACGAAGACAGGGGCTTTGTAGCCGTGATGCTGGGCGATGGGTTGGGTGGCTTTACGAAGTCCCCGGCCAGCCCGTTCAGCATTGCAGGGGGTCATCTCAGTTCCGTGGCAGTGGGTGACTTCAACAATGATGGCAAGCTGGATTTCGCCACCGGAAACGGCGGCTTTGTAGCCGTGATGCTGGGCGATGGGCTGGGTGGCTTTACGAATGCCTCGGGCACCTCGCTCGCGCCAGGGTGGCATCCCGGAGTGGCGGTGGGAGACTTCAATGGCGATGGGAAGCTCGATTTCGCCGCGGTGAACCTTACCACCCTTAACGTAACCGTGATGCTGGGCAATGGTTTGGGCGGCTTTTCCGAGGCCACCGGCAGCCCGGTCGCTGTGGGGGATGGTCCTTATTCGATCGCTGTGGGAGATTTTGACGGCGACGGCAGGCTGGACTTTGCAACCGCGAATTCCACCAGCAACGATGTAAGCGTGATGCTGGGCAATGGATCGGGCGGCTTTTCGCAGGCCCCCGGTAGCCCGTTCTCGGCAGGGGCCAGTCCCATCTTCATTGCCAAAGGAGACTTTAACGGCGACGGCAGGGCGGACCTCGCCATCGTCAACGGCAATAGTGTGAGCGTAATGCTGGGCAATGGTTCGGGCGGCTTTTCGGGCAACTCGTTCGCCGTGGGGGGGAGCCCCAAATCCGTGGCGGTGGGAGATTTTGACGGCGACGGCAAGCTGGATTTTGCCACCGCGAATTCCGGCAGCGGCAATGTAACCGTGATGCTGGGCAATGGATCGGGCGGCTTTACGCAGGCCTCCGGCAGCCCGTTCGCGGCAGGGACCACTCCCTGGGCCGCCGCGGTCGGCGACTTCAACGCCGATGGCAGGCTGGATCTCGCCATTGCGAATAACTATAGCGATGATGTGACCGTAAACCTGGGTGTTATCGCTGCCCCCACGGGCACGATCACCACGACAGCGGGATCGAGCGTGGCTTACGGTGCCGCGGTCCCGTTGACCCTGACATTGACTCCCGCCCTTCATCAACTCAGCTCGCCGACCGGGACCGTAACCTTTTCCGACGGTGCCAGCCCGATCGGCACAGCCGTTCAGAGCGCAAGTCCGTACACGTTCACCCCGGCGACGCTGACCCCGGGAGCACACTCTTTCAGTGCGGTGTATGGAGGAGACACCCGCAATACGGGTTCTACGAGCAACACGATCAGCGTCACCGTTACCCAGGCGAGCCAGACGATACTGTTCGGGGCAGCTCCCTCGCCAGCCGCTTACAACACCTCGGTAACGGTAAGCGCGACGGGCGGAGCATCCGGCAATCCGGTGACGTTCACATCGGCGACGACCGGCGTCTGCACAGTCTCGGGAACCAACGGCGCCACCGTCGCGCTGATCGCACTGGGAACCTGCACCATCACGGCAAACCAGGCGGGAAATGCGAACTACACGGTGGCCCCGGCGGTGAACCAGAGCTTCACGGTCACGCAGGCGAGCCAGACGATAACGATCGGCGCGCCGTCCACTTCGACCCTTTTCCCGGCTACCACGTTTAACCTGAGCGCCGGCGCGTCTTCGGGACTTCCGGTGACACTTTCGTCTGCGACATCGGCAATTTGCAGGATGTCCGGCTCACTCGTTACACCGTTGGCGGCGGGAACCTGTACCATTCAGGCGAACCAGGCGGGAAATGCAAATTATGCCGCCGCGACCGCCATAACCAGGAACTTCGCCGTGTCAAACCCGGTTCCATCCGGGGCTCTGACCCCGGCCTCCGGCAGCCCGGTCGGCAATTGGTATCCCCCCAAATCCGTCGCCGTGGGAGACTTCAACGGCGATGGCAAGCTGGATTTCGCCGCCGCGAGCTCCAGCAGCAACAACGTGACCGTGATGCTGGGGAACGGATCAGGCGGCTTTACGGAGGCATCCGGCAGCCCATTCGCGGTAGGGCCTGATCCCGTTTCGATTGCAGTGGGAGACTTCGATGCCGACGGCAAGCTGGATCTCGCCACCGCGAACGTCGGCAGCGACAATGTAACCGTGATGCTGGGGAACGGATCCGGCGGCTTTACGCAGGCATTCGGCAGCCCATTCGCCGTAGGGTCTGATCCCGTTTCGGTTGCAGTGGGAGACTTCAACGGCGATGGCAAACTGGATTTCGCCACCGCGAACGCCAGCAGCGACAATGTAACGGTGATGCTGGGCAACGGGTCAGGCGGCTTTACGTCGGCCCCTGGCAGTCCCTTCACCACGGGGTTGAGTCCCAGATGCGTGGCAGTGGGAGACTTCAACAGCGATGGCAAACTGGATTTCGCTACGGCGAATTTAATCAGCAGCAATGTAACCGTAATGCTGGGCAACGGGTTGGGTGGCTTTTCACAGCCCTCCGGCAGCCCTTTCACTTCGGGCTTGGGGCCCTTCGGGATCGTAGTGGGAGACTTCAACGGTGATGGCAAGCTGGATTACGTCACCGCGAACATCAACAATGCAACCGTGATGCTGGGCAACGGGTCGGGCGGTTTTACGCAGGCCTCGGGTAGTCCCTTCACTGCGGGGACAGAGCCCGCGTCCGTCGCAGTGGGAGACTTCAACGGTGACGGCAAGCTGGATTTCGTCACCGTGAATTACACGAGCGACAGTCTAACCGTGATGCTGGGGAACGGGTCCGGCGGCTTTACGCTGGCATCCGGCAGCCCATTCGTCGTGGGGTCTGATCCCCATTCAGTTGCCGTGGGAGATTTCAACGGTGATGGCAGGCTCGACTTCGCTGCGGCGAACTACGGCGGCAACGGTGTGGCGATTTGGCTCGGAGGTCTCGCGGCCACCCACGGCACGATCGCCACAACCGCGGGATCGAGCGTGCCCTACGGTACGCCGGTTCCGTTGACCCTGACCTTGACCCCCGCGGTGGATCCGCTGAACGCAGTGCCAACCGGACACGTGACTTTTTCCCTGTTCGCCGGCCCGACGCTCGGCACGGCTGTTCAGAACGCAAGTCCGTATACGTTCACCACGTCGACGCTGGCCGCGGGAGCATATACTCTCGTTGCGGACTATAAAGGGGACACCCGCAATGCGGCTTCGGCGAGCTTCAACTACATCGCCATCACCGTTACACAGGCCAGCCAGACGATTACGTTCGGCCCGGCTCCGTCACCAGTTGTCCACAACACTTCTGTTACAGTGAGCGCCACGGGCGGGGCATCCGGCTATCCGGTGACGTTCACATCGGCGACGACCGGAGTCTGCACGGTATCGGGAATCCACGGTTCCACGGTTTCGCTGATCGGGGGAGGAACCTGCACCATCACGGCAAATCAGGCTGGAGATACGAACTACTCGGCCGCTGTGCCGGTCAACCAGAGCTTCGCGGTCACCCCGGCAACTCAGTCGATTACGTTCGGCGCAGTGGCCAGTTCGACTGTTTTCGTGGCTGCCGTGTTCAACGTGAGCGCACACGCGTCTTCGGGTCTGGCAGTTACATTCACCTCGGCGACGTCGGCCATTTGCACGGTATCGGGCAGTTCACAGGTTACGCCGGTTGCGGCGGGAACCTGCACAATCACGGCAAACCAGACGGGAAATGCAAGCTATGCTGCCGCGTCGCCTGTGACTAAATCCTTCACAATAGTGAACGTGGTTCCATCGGGAGCTCTGACTGCGGCTTCCGGCGACCCCGTTACAGTGGGAAGGCCGCCCAGATCTGTGGCGATAGGAGACTTCAACGGTGACGGCAAGCTGGATTTCGTCGCCGCGAATCCCAACGACAACACGATAACCGTGCTGCTGGGGAACGGGTCCGGCGGTTTTACGGAGGCCGCTGGCAGCCCCCTCACGCTGAACGCTCCCGTTTCTGTGACAGTCGGGGATTTCAACGGCGACGGCAAGCTCGATTTCGTCGTGCCCACCAGCAACTACTCGGTAACCTTGATGCTGGGCAACGGGTCTGGCGGCTTCACCCACGGTGGCGACTTCACCGCAGGAAGCTTTCCCGGCTCCGTGACGGCGGGAGACTTCAACGGTGACGGCAATCTGGATTTAGCTATTGCGAATGCGGGCTCCAGCGATGTAACCATGTTGCTGGGCAATGGCTTGGGCGGCTTTACGCAGGCCTTCGGCAGCCCCTTCACCGTAGGGTCTGGTCCCTGGTCGGTGGCGGCAGGAGACTTCAACGGCGACGGCAAGCTGGATTTCGCTACCGCGAATCACACCACCAACAATGTGACCGTGATGCTGGCGAACGGGTCAGGCGGCTTCACCCCGGCCTCCGGCAGCCCTTTCAAAGTGGGAAACAATCCCCGGTCTGTGGCAGTGGGCGATTTCAACGGCGATGGCAAACTGGATTTCGCCACCGCGAATGCGGACAGCGACAATGTAAGCGTCATGTTGGGAAACGGGTCAGGCGTCTTCGCCCCGGCCTCCGGCAGCCCCTACACCGTAGGGTCTGATCCCGAGTCTGTGTCCGTGGGAGACTTCAACGGCGATGGCAAACTGGATTTCGCCACCACGAATGGGAGCAGCTACAATGTAAGCGTCATGCTGGGAAACGGGTCAGGCGTCTTCACCCCGGCCTCCGGCAGTCCGTTCTACGTCGGCAATTCTCCCCGTGACGGAGCGGTGGGAGACTTCAACGGAGACGGCAGGCCGGATTTCGTCACCGCGAACAACGACGGCGATGTGACGCTCTTGCTGGGTGGTCTCGCTGCCACCAGCGGCACGATCGCCAGGACAGGTGGATCGACCGTGGCCTACGGGACTGCGGTTCCATTGACCCTGACTTTGACCCCCGCGGTCGATCCGCTCAACGCAGTGCCAACCGGAACAGTGACTTTTTACGATGGATCCACATCGCTCGGCACAGCCGCTCAGAGCGCAAGTCCATATACGTTCAGCGCGGCGTCGCTGATCCCGGGATCACACTCTTTCAGTGCGGTGTATGGGGGAGACGCCCGTAATGCGGGTTCGACCAGCGGCAACACGGTCAGCGTTACCGTTTCGCAGGTGACCCAAACGATTACGTTCGGCCCGGCTCCGTCACCGGCCGCCTTCGGCACTTCTGTCACCGTGAGCGCCACCGGCGGAGCATCGGGCAATCCGGTTACGTTCACCTCCGCGACCACAGGGACTTGCACCGTATCGGGGACCAACGGAGCCACCGTCGCGCTGATCGCGCTGGGAACATGCACCGTTACAGCGAACCAGGCGCTGAACACGATTTACGCGGCGGCCGTGCCGGTGAACCAGAGCTTCACGGTCACGCAGGCGAGTCAGACGATTGCGTTCGGCGCAGCTCCGTCACCGGCCGTCTACAACACATCTGTCACAGTGAGCGCTACGGGCGGAACATCGGGCAATCCGGTGACATTCACCTCGGTCACCACAGGAGTCTGCACGGTGTCGGGAACTAACGGGGCCGCGGTCGCGCTGATCTCTCCCGGAACCTGCACGATTCGGGCGAACCAGGCAGGCAACACGAACTACACAGCGGCCGCGGCCGTGAATCAGAGCTTCACGGTAACCAAAGCGAGTCAGACGATTACGTTCGGCGTAGCTCCGTCACCGGCCGTCTTCAACACTTCTGTAACGGTAAGCGCTACCGGCGGAGCATCCGGCAATGCGGTGACGTTCACCTCGGTCACCACAGGGATCTGCACGGTATCGGGAGCTAACGGGTCCACCGTCGCCCTGACTTCTCCTGGAACCTGCACGATCAGGGCGAACCAGGCAGGTAACACGAACTACACAGCGGCCGTGGCGACGAATCAGAGTTTCACGGTCACGCAGGCGAGCCAGGCGATTACGTTCGGCGCAGCTCCGTCACCGGCTGTCTTCAACACTTCGGTCACGGTAAGCGCCACGGGCGGAGCATCCGGCAATCCGGTGACATTCGCATCGGCGACGCCTGGCGTCTGCACAGTCTCGGGAACTAACGGCGCCACGGTCGCGCTGATCGTGGCAGGAACGTGCACAATCACAGCGAACCAGGCAGGCAACACGAACTACACGGCAGCTACTGCGGTAAACCAGAGTTTCAGCGTAAACAAGGTGACGCCCGTCATCACATGGACCAATCCGGGGCCGATCGGCTACGGAACAGCCCTCTCCACGACTCAACTGAACGCGACACCCTCTGTGCCCGGCACGCTGACGTACACCCCGGCCGCGGGAACGTTCCTGAATGCGGGCAATAGCCAGACTCTCTCCGTCAGCTTCATCCCCACCGATACGGCAAACTACAACAGCGCCGCAGCCTCCGTCACGATCAACGTGAACAAGGCGACGCCGACCCTCACATGGGCGGCGCCCGCCCCTGTCACGTTTGGTTCGGCACTCTCCACAAGCCAGCTGAACGCCGGCGCGACCTTTGCCGGGAACCCCGTGGCAGGAACCATCACATACACACCGCCTGTCGGAACGGTACTTCCGGTCGGCGCCAATCAAACGCTCTCGGCAGCGTTCACTCCGGCCGACATCGTAAATTACAACGGCGCAACCGCCACCACCAACATTACCGTCAACGCTGGATCAGGCAGTTCGGGGCCTGCGAATCTGGTGACCACACGAACGCTGACACGCAGTGCCGGCAACATCGTGGTTTCGCTGAACATCGCCAACACCGGTGGCACAGCGGCAAATAACGTCATGATCACAACCGTGCGCATCGGAACCACAGACACAACGACGCCTCTGCCTTACACGGTCGGAACGGTGGGAGCGGGGAACTCTGTAACGGTGACTCTGATTGTTCCCGGTTCGGCCGGCGCGCCGGGCTCATCAGGCACCCTGACGGTGAGCGGCTCCCATTCCGCCGGGACCTTCACTTCCTCGGGAAGAGTGACACTGCCGTAGCAGTAGATGACAAGGTTCCTGGCGCCCGGACGACCTCATATGGTCACTTGTGGCTCCAGGCGGTCAAACGAAAACACTCCTCGCTGATCGTTCCCGCGTTCCGTGCGATGATGGCGTTGCCCTTAAGGCTTCGGATGGCGGATTGCTCCATCGGTTATCCGAACGAGGCAAAAACACAAAATGTCACCATCCACAAAAGATCACGTCGAAGGCACACTGCACGAAGTATCGGGTGCGATCAAAGAAAAAGTCGGGCAGGTTCTGAACAATCCCGCCCTTGAAGTGGAGGGCAGGAACGAAGGAGAAGCCGGGACCCTGCAGAAAAAAGTCGCCGAGATCGAAAAGATCATCGAAAAATAGACCCGGAGCGACGGAGAGCCAGGTCATCTCCTGGTTCTCCGTTGCTAGTGGGTCTTCCGGACAATCAGGAAAGTGATGTCGTCATTTTGCGGGGCTTTTCCTGTGAAAGCTTCCAGCGCCCCGAGCAGGTTTTCTTTCAGTGTTCCGTCAGGTGCGGTACTGCGAATGATTTCCATCAACCTGGCTTCGCCGAAGTATTCACCCAGGTGGTTCTCGGCGTCGGTAAGCCCATCGGAGTAAATCACCAGAGTGTCGCCGGTGAACATACTGAATGGCCGGGGCTGCCAGGTTGCTTCGGGAAACATGCCCAGAAAGTATGCCAGCGATGCCAGTACCTCAATCTTCTGCGTGGCGGCGCGATACAGATAGGCGGGGTTGTGGGCGGCGCTGATGAACTCTCCGGTGCCGCGCGCATTGAGCGCGAACTGGAACAGCGTCACGAATTGCGCGGGCATGGATTTATCGCACAACAGCCGATTCACCCGCCGCATCACTTCGCGGGCCTCCGTACCCGACCTGAATTCCGAACTGAGGGCGCCCAGCACCAGAGAGCTCAGGAGCGCCGCGGGAATACCCTTGCCGGAAACGTCGGCGAGAACTCCCGTCCACTCGCCGGAACTGAGCTCGTGAAAATCATAGAAATCACCTCCCACATAGTGAGTGGGCTGGCAGAACGCCTGAATTTCAAAGCCCGAAAAGACAGGGAGCTCCGTCGGCAGAAGACTTTCCTGTGTCCTCCGCGCGAGCGCAAGCTCCCTCTCCATCCTCTTTTGCTCATTCAGCGTCTCGATGCGTAACCTCTCCCGCGCGGTTTCCAGTTCCCTGACAGTATTGGCCAGCTCTTCTCCGTAGAGGCGGACCTCCAGAAAATTGCGCACGCGTGCGCGCAACTCCGCCAGGTCGAACGGCTTGCTTACAAAATCTTTGGCCCCGGCATTCAGCGCCCGCAGCTTATGGCCCGGCTGCGCCGTCAGCACGAGAACCGGGAGGGAGCCACCGGTTTCGATTGTCCTGAGCTCTTCCATCACTTCAAACCCATCCATGTACGGCATCTGGAGGTCAAGCAGGATCAGAGCGTAGCGATTTTCGCGGTGCAGCTCGCAGACCTGACGCGGATTACCAGTGGACTGGATGGATTTATAGCCCGCGACGCGCAGCATGCCTTCGAGCAGGCGAACGTTCGCTTCCTGATCGTCCACGATCAGAATTTTTGCGTTCAGAATGTCGTCCGGACCGATCATGCCGGCGGCGCCCCGTTGCTCCGGAGGGCCGCGCGGTCCAGCGCGCACTGAAGCGTTTCCATGAATTCGTTCACTTTGATCGGCTTGGTCAGGTAACGGAAGAAGCCGGCCTGCAATCCCTTTTCAATGTCCCGGGGCATGGCGTTGGCGCTGACAGCGACCACGGGGATATGCGCGGTGGCAGGGTCTTCCAGCAGACGCTTCAGGGCTTCGATGCCACTGATCCCGGAAAGATTGATATCCATCAGAATGACGTCCGGACGGTGAGTGCGGGCCAGTGAAATGCCGAGAATGCCATCTGTGGCGCTGAGCAGCCGAAGATCCGGGCGGCGGGAGATGAGTTGCTCCATCAGCTTCAGATTGGCGGGATTGTCTTCTATATAGAGAACAGTGCGCAGTAGTGCGCCTGGGCGCGTCTGTTCCGGCAGCGTCGCCGGGGGCTGAGGGCCGGCTTCAGAGGAGGGCTCGGCCGCCGAGTTCAGTTCGAACCAGAAAAGACTTCCGACGCCGACCGCGCTCTCCACACCAATGGAGCCGCCCATCAGTTCCACCAGGCGCTTGCTCATCACGAGGCCGATGCCCGTGCCTTCCTCAGGGCCCTCTTCTTTTCCGAGCCGATTGAATGGCTGAAACAGCTGTTGCAGCGCGTTCGGCGAGAGCCCGGCGCCTGTATCCCGGACACCGATCCGAACTTTAGCGATGCTGGCGGCATCGCACCCGGCGACAGCGTAGTCAATCAGCACAGTTCCGCCTGCCTTGTTGTATTTGATCGCGTTCGAAAGGAGATTGATCAGAACCTGTTTCAGCCGTGTCCTGTCCGCATCCACAAAGCAGGGAGCCGTGAAAACCGGGAAGGTCATTCGAAGCCCACGCTTCTGGGCCTGGGGCTCGATCATAGCCTGGCACTCCAGCATGACTTCAGGGAGCGAGGTCGGCTCTCTGGAGAGAGCGAGTTTTCCGGATTCAATCTGCGCCAGATCGAGGATTTCGTTGATCAGATCCAGCAGATACCAGCCAGCGTGAAGAATCTGATCAATGCTGGCGGCCTGCGATTCAGTAGGCGGCGGCGCATCGGAATTCATGAGCTGAGCGAAGCCAAGTATTGCGTTGAGCGGCGACCGCAGCTCGTGACTCATGCTCGAAAGAAATTCGGATTTCGCCAGATTGGCTTTTTCCGCAGTGGCCGTGGCGCGCTCCAGTTCGACATTGTTCTTCTGGAGAGCGTGCTCGAAACGTTTGCGCTCCGTGACATCGCGCGCCGCGGCGAACACGCCCCGCAGCTTGCGATCGCGGTCATGGAAGGTAGTGGCGTTGTAAGAGACTACGGTTTCCCTGCCATCCCGCGCTCGTGCCGTCAATTCGTAATCGGTGACCTTGTTGCCGCTCAGCACGCGCTTGATTCCCGCTTCGGCGCGCGCCGGATCGGTGAAGTAGTCACGGAACGGGGCGCCAATCAGCTCATCGCGCGTGCAGCCGGTGAGGGCTTCCATCTGCTGATTGACGTCCGTGATGATGCCATGGGGATCGGTGGTCATCAACGCGTCAATACTGGATTCGATGAGAGACCGTGTGTAGAATTGCTGATCGCGCAGGCGCTGGTCAAGGACCATCTGCTCCGCTTCCACCTGCTTGCGCGCCGTATTGTCTGTGCCAATCAGAAGATAGCCGATGATTCCGCCGAGATCGTCGCGCAGGGCGGTGACGGACACCACAGCGGGGAATCGGCTGCCGTCCCTGCGAATATATGTCAGCTCGTAGATATCCTCAATGCCGCGGGAAGCCTTGAAGACCAGCGCTTCAAAACCGGGAGTAATTGTGGTTGCGAGTTCGAGGCTCAGGGCTTCGGCGCGCGCGATGACTTCCTGAGGATCGGAAATGTCAGCGGGCGTAATCTTGTCCACTACCTCTGCGGCGGTATAGCCCAGCATCCGTTCGGCGCCGACGTTGAATAGCTGGATGACGCCTTTTTCGTCCGTGGCGATGCTGGAGAAATTCGCGCTGTTGAAGATCGCATTCTGCAGCGCACCGGTCTTGAGCAGAGCGGCTTCGCGCCCCACTTCCGTGAAAGTGTCGGAGTGGCCGGTGGAATCCGGTGTGGTGAGATCTGGGTGGGTGAGAAACATGTTATTTTGCGGCCTTGAGCTCAACCTGAAACTGCCTCAGGTCTTCCAGCTCCGCGATCGTTTTTTGCCAGTCATCGCGCTCTTTGGCAAGATGCTTCGCAGCCTTCGCCGGGGCCAGGTTCGGCGCGGAGCGGCCCGCGACAGGAGCTTTGCGAACGCTGTAATACTTCAGGATGTTGTCGCGCAGTTGCGCCGTGACGCCGGCGAACTTCGTCCCGCTCAGCTTTTCGAGTAACTGGTCGTAAGCCATATCGGCTCCGAGATACTGACCCGCGACAGTCGCGGCGCCTGTATCGAAATTCATATCCGGCAGCTTCAGACGATCTGCGCTTTCATTCGAAAGCATGGCGCGGTACCGGTCAATGGTTGTATTGAAACTTTTCATGAACAACGCTTCCACCTGTGGAGTAGGCGCACGGAAGGCGAGACCCTTAAACGGGCCGGACTTCGGCATGATGCGCAGCACGAAAGTCAGCATGCGCGCGCGTATTCCTGGCCGCTGGTAGCCATGACCCCAGTCCTTTTCGTAGCTGGATCGGGACAGGTTGAAGAGAAACTTTTTCTTCGTGGTGCCGGGCGTCTCTTTGAGAATCGTTTCACTCCTGAGTTCCCACGCGAGACGTGTCATTTCGGGGATGACGGAACTGGTGGTGTAGCGGAACGTTCCCAGCGCGAGATCCAGGCGGCCACCGAAGAGATCCTTCATTTCAAGGCCGTAAGTGTCCATCACGGCGCGCGACAGCAAATCTTTCGACACTTTGAAGCCGATGAAGGCCCTGTAGCGGTCAGATGCGTAGCGGCCCTGAGCAACCTGGAGAACATCGAAACCGAATTCCGTGCGCATGTGCGAGAGCGGATTATCCCCGTACGTGACGATGGCCCCGAACCGCGTGCGAAGTTCCGGGTAGAGCATGGGGACCGCGGGATTGACAGCGCCTCCATGGCCCGAGATGTCGGCAGCGTAGTGCGCGAGCGCGCCAAGGGCGAAAGCGTACTCGTTCACATCCTGGGATTCATCGATCAGCGCCGTGACGAAATCGCCGGTGCGAACATAGTGCGCCAGATCGCTGAAGAGCTTACTGCTGAATGGGTAGTAGCCCATGTCCTGAATGATGCAGCCGCCATAGGCATAAGCGTGGGCATCCTCCAGATCCGCTGGCGTCGCATCGGGAAATCTGGCCAGCAGCATTTTCTGGATGGGGTCATCCCAAAGGGAGTCCACTATGGCCTCATGGGAGAGAACAGAATAGCCCTGGCAGAGGCCGGTCGAAATCGCCAGCAGAGCGAGAACGCGAAATGGAGACGAGGTCAAAGGACCCTGCGGCCCTGCATGAGCCGAACGATCGCAACTACAAGCGCAACGATCAGCAGAATGTGGATCAGGCCACCGGCCGTGTAGGCCGTCACGACTCCGAGCACCCAGAGTACAAGCAAAATAACCGCAATTGTCCAAAGCATCGTTTGATTACTCTTTTCTTTTGTGGGGCGGGTCCCCTGACCCGCAGGCCGACGCCCTCGTCGGCCTCCAGTTACGACGATGGCCCGCGAACCTGGCTGACATTGGGATGCCAGGCCGAGATCAGTTCAGCAGGCCTATTTGCCGCTGACGGAATCGCGATTCAGCGAATGTTCGAATTTCATGGCCACCGCAGGAGTTTTGAAGTTCCCCGTCAGAACCTGACGGTTCGTTGCAGAGCGTTTGTACAGTTGTCTGTTCGTATCCTCATCCGGACGCAGCGTTGCGCCTTCGAGCGAGACTCCCGCAAAGAGGCCGCGCGATCGGGAATAAGAGAGCATTTCCGCATGCATCATCACGTCTGTCTGTGCGGCAGCATCGCGGCCGACCGGACCCGCCGCGGCAGTGGCTTCTCCGCCGAGGGTGAACTTGTCTGACAGGAGATGGCGCATTCCGCCGTCATTCATCACCAGCAGTACGATGTCGGTCTCCGATGCGCCGATCTGGAACCCGACGCTCCCGCCCTCTACGCGCATTGCCGCGGGCGCGCTCCAGCCGACGTTCCCCGCACGGCGGCAGACGGCAAAGCCGCTGCCATACTTCGCGCCGAAAATGAAGCCGACCTTTTTCATCCCGGGAATCACAACAACGCATTTTGCTTTTTCAAGCAGATCGTGGGGGATGCCGTGATCGGAAGCCTGCATCATGTCCGTCAGGGTCTCCGACGAAGCGTCCAGGCGGTCGGCAACTTTGATTTCCCGGTCTGCGGCAACGGCGGCGCTGCTGAATGCGCCCGCGATCGCGAGAATGCAGACGCAATGGTTCAGATTCGTTTTCATATAGATCTTCCTTTATCCGTACGGGCTCAGGAAGGGCATGTGTATGGCCGTTACTTCGCCACCCGCGGATGCAGTGGGAACGCCGCGCAAAATGCGATCCGGGCAACGCGCAGTGGAAGGACCGTTGTGATCAACCTGACCATGCTTCGTCGGAGTGACCGCTGGCGGTCGTCTGCCGCGGAGCGCAGCGCGGCGCTCGACAACCCGCATACATAGAGGTGGAAAGCAGGTGTGCCGCCGCGGGAATGACGAATGCACCAACCGCCTGGCAAGCCAAAGGAAAAAATGAAGCTCATCACAGTATTTGTTTTCGCCGTCAGCGCCTTCGCTCAACTAACGCCCGTGAATCTGGGAACCGCGGGAAATTTCGTTATCCTTTCCAAAACCGGGGTCACGAATGTTCCTGCCTCTCACATTACCGGGAACGTGGGAGCCAGTCCCATCACCGGCGCAGCCATCGGCATCGCCTGCGCTGAAGTGGCGGGCACAATTTCCTCGGTGGATGCTGCGGGTCCTGCCCCGTGCAGTCAGATCGTGCCGGTTGCGCTGACTCAGGCTGTCAGCGACATGCAGACGGCATACACAGCGGCCGCGGGACTGACAAGGCCCGACTTTACCGAGCTTGGAGCGGGAAATATCAGTGGCAAAACGCTGGCTCCCGGTTTGTATAAGTGGAGCACGGATGTGATCACGGACGGCGCCGGATTCACGCTGTCCGGCGGTCCGAACGCAGTTTGGGTGTTCCAGATTGAGGGAAATCTGACAGTGGCCAGTAGCGCGCACCTGTTGCTGTCCGGCGGCGCACAGGCCGGCAACGTGTTCTGGCAGGTGGGCGGCCCAACTGGCGTAACTCTTGGAACCACTTCTTCGTTCTACGGGAACCTGCTGAGCGCGAAGCAGATCATCATCAACACCGGTGCATCACTGACGGGCAGGGCACTCGCGCAAACCCAGGTAACGCTGCAATCCAGTACCGTGACAAGTCCAGGCTCTCTCGTTTTCGGAGTGCCGCCTGCGTTCCTCAGTTGCGTCGATGGCGTTCAACCCACCATCGCTTCGGCCGGAATTCTGAACTCGGCGAGCTGGACCCCAACAGTGGCCGCAGGCAGCATCGCCAGCGTCTTCGGGAATAATCTGGGAACGGCGCTCGTCGCCACTACCTACCCGCTGCTTCCGGCGCTCTGGTTTACCAGTGTGAGCGCGGGAAACCGGACCGCTCCGTTGTTTATGTCATCGTGCGCCCAGGTAAACCTTCAGATTCCGTGGGAGTCCGCGGGTCAAACGCAGGTCGCGATGATTGCCACGGTAGCCGGGCTGATTTCCGTTCCGCAGCCGGCAAATGTTGCGCCATTCGCGCCCGGCATTTTTACCATGAACCAGTCCGGTTCGGGTCAGGGCGCCATCGTAATCGCTTCGACGGGTCAGATCGCAGGGTTTCCTCTAACGGGCAGCAGGCCGGTCCTGGCGGGTGAATACGTTGTCATCTTCTGCACTGGCCTCGGCGCGGTTACGAATCAGCCCGCCACGGGTGTCGCAGCGCTGGCCAGTCCTCTGTCGGTCACCACCACAAAGCCGACCGTCACCATCGGCGGCGTCCCGGCGACGGTCACGTTTTCGGGCCTTGCGCCTGGGTTTGTCGGGCTCTATCAGGTGAACGCGCTGGTGCCCTCAGGCATTTCGGGAGGAACAGCCACGAGTCTGATCCTCAGTATCGGCGGCGTTCAGGCAAATGCCGTGACGATCGCGGTTCAGTAAATGTAGAGCTCGGAGGAGGAGTGCCCGCGGGCCCTTAACAGGCGTACGCGGGCATTTTTGCGTGCAGACTTGTGGGGCAGGTTGCCAACCTGCGCGCGATTGGCAATCGCGCTCGTCCGCTTGTTGTAGTACGCCAGGGCCAATGAGCAATCTGATTTGCAATCGGCCCCAGACCCACGGTAATTGTGAAACTGGCTCAAAGGTCCGTGCGCGAAATCCGCAGCTTAGTCATCATTGCATTGAGCGTTGTCCTCGGAATCCCCAGCCGCAGTGCCGTGGCGCTCACTACCCCACCCGACTCCCGGAAAATCCGGAGGATGTGATCCCGCTCCACTTCCTCCAGCGTTCCCCCGGCAACGGGGGGCGATTCCGCGACCAGTTCAGCGACGGGAGCCCGCAGGCTTGCCCCATTCGAAAGAATCACCGACCGCTCGATGAAATTCTCCAGTTCCCTGACGTTGCCCGGCCACGACCAGGCCACCAGGGCCTTCATGGTCTCCGTCGGTATCTTTTCGATAGTCCGGCCCATCTTGGATGAATACTTCTTTGTAAAGTGACGAGCCAGAACAGGAATGTCGTCGGGATGATCCCGCAGCGCGGGAGTCGTAATGGGAAAAACTTTGAGCCGGTAATAGAGATCGCTGCGGAAGAGTTTATCCCCCATCATCTGCGTGAGATTCCGGTTTGTCGCCGCCACCAGACGGACGTCGATCGGAATCGTTCGCGTACCCCCCAGGCGCTCGAATGATTTTTCCTGCAAAGCCCGCAGCAACTTTGGCTGCAAATCGAGTGGAATGTCTCCCACCTCATCCAGAAATAAAGTTCCGCGATGGGCCATTTCGAAGCGTCCGATTTTCTGCGAAAGTGCGCCAGTGAAAGCCCCGCGCTCATAGCCGAAGAGTTCGCTCTCCAGCAGGCCGGTGGGAATTGCCGCGCAGTTCAGGCTGATGAAAGGCAGATTGCGGCGCGGACTGATCCGGTGTATGGCGCGTGCGATCAGCTCCTTGCCGGTACCGGTTTCTCCCAGCACCAGGACCGTCGCGTCAGTGGGAGCCACCACTTCCACCTGCGCCATCACGCGTTTCATGACCGCGCTGGTCCCCACCATTTCCTCGAAGTTGTGTTTGACCTCGACAACTTCTTCGTCGAGACTCTCGGCACGATCTCTGTCACGCAGATCGGTCACGAATGTGATCCAGCGGAACGGGGACAGTTTCAGTACCGCTGTCGCCACCAGAACAGCCACGCGGGTGCCATCTTTCCGAAGCAGCTCTTTTTCAAATGGTGTACACGCGCCGAACCGCAGACCTTCTTCGTGCGCGACGTCGTCGAGGACCCGGTACTCCGGTGGCGTCAGGCGGGGCCAGTTCAGCAGCCCGCCCTGCAGATCGTCGCGGGTGTAGCCGACCAGGTCCAGGAACGAATCGTTAGCCTCCGGGATGCCGTCAAATTCTCCCGTGACAATACCGACAATCGCCGGCGCCGCGGGGTTTGTGCGGAGCCGGGCCCGGCTGCGGCGCAGCTTCTCGTCCCGTTCGTGCCGGTCGCTGAAGTCGCGCACGACACATCCGAATCCCTGCAGCGCGCCGGCGTCATCCTTCAACGCAACGGTGATGATATTCGCCCAGAATCGGGCGCCCCCCTTCTTCAGCTGCCAGCCCTCCACGCCAAAATGGCCTTCTTTGGCCGCTCGTGCCAGCATCGCCGTGAAATCATGAGCCCGATCCGTGTCTGAATCGAAAGACGAAGTGTCGTGACCGATGACCTCCTTCTTCGGGTAGCCGTAAATACGTTCGGCCCCTTCATACCAGGCGGCGATCCGCCCATCCGTGCCGAGCAGAAAAAGAGCAAAATCCTGCACCCAGACAGGAGGTTCCACTGCCAGGGGGTTTTCTTCCGTCCCGGATTTTGGCTGCGCGGTCTTGTCCCGCATCACCAGAATGTGACGAACAGGCAACACATTGCTCTTGGCCGTATACTCCACCTCGCGCGGAGCCCCGTCCGCGCCCCTCAGGCGCAGCGTACCGGCCTGTTCGCCCTCTTTGAGGAAATCCTGCCAGAGTTCGGGAATGACCGGCTTGACGGAGGGCTCGGCAAAATCGTCCAGGCTGCGGCCAATGATTTTTTCTCTCGGCAGGCCCAGCAACATGCTGGCCCCTACGCTTGCTTCGCGATAGTGGCGATTGTCGTCCGTCAGCAGGACGGGCGTTGATGGTTGAAAAACAATCGCCCGGAACAGGAGTTCCAGCTCTCTGGGTCCGTTTTCAATCAGCCAGTTGCTGGTATGTGGCCTGGAGGCAGCGGAGTTCATGCGCGCATCCCCTTCCCCCGGCGATCCAGGTCCGGCGGCCTGGGGAACGATTTGACGCGTTCGGCAAACAGTGGGGCGAGGAGGGCGGTAAGACTTCAGTGTAGCAGTTCCTTGCCAGATAAAAATCGCGAATTTCCTTTATTTTCCGTGTGTTTACGCTCATATGTGACCGAATATGGTCACGCAAACGCCCGAAAAGGGCTATGCGGAAAGGGTCCGCGACAGGTGCGTGACATACCTCGATTGCCGGGTTGAATTCCCCTTCGAATACGACCGTATTTCGTCACATGACGAAATACGCCGGAGGAACCTGATCACACCCAGTGGTACATCGCAGTGGAAACAAAGCGTGTCCTGCAGAAATCACTGGTATGCCCATCCTGGCCCACATCCTGCAAATGCTTCCGGGGAATACAATGACGCAACCCGAACTCGACGAATGCCGGGCATTGCTGCAAAGCAAACGCACCGAACTGATTGAGGGGAGTCCTGCCCACAGACCGCTCTCGACGGCAGCGGGCACTCCCGAAATCGACCCGCGTGCAATGATGCTGCGCAATGTGCGGTCCGCTCTTGTCCGCATCGACGAAGGCTCGTTTGGTGAATGCCTCATTTGCCATCGCTACATCCCGTACGAACTCCTCGCCGTGACGCCGTGGGCTACCTGGTGCCTCGTGTGCCGGAAGGCCGCCGACGCGAGGTCATGCGGCTCCGGGTCGGGGATGGAAGAAACTCTCGTCAACGCTGGTGATCGCGGCGGACACCGTCAGGGGGATGCATGATCCACCAAATGGACCAGGATGTTTCAAACGGGCGAATTCTGCTGGCGGAGGATGAGGAAGCGATCAGCGATCTTCTCTTCACACTGCTCGAGGGTGAGGGTTATGAGGTCACCGCCGCAACAACCGGGCTGGACGCTTTGAGCATTTTTCAGCGGGCGCTGCGGCCATTCGATCTCCTCCTGACAGATTGCCATATGCCGGGTATGGACGGTATTGAGCTCGCGCGCGCCTGTTCGCGCCACGCTCCTGATGTAGCAATCCTCTATATGTCGGGGGCGCATCCCGTTGAAGAATTGCGCGCGGATCTCGCGACCGGCCGGCGAGACTTTGTACCTAAGCCGTTTTCCGGACCAGATCTGCTGCGGAGAATAAGGCACTTGCTGGCGCCCCGCTTTGACCGGAGCCTTGTTGACGTGCCCGGCGTCACCTATCGCTCCTGAGGATTCACCGTGAGTGGCTCACTTGTTTGCAGGAATGACTGTTCTTACCCGGTACGCCGGCATACCGCAGCGAACACAGCGGCATCGCACGAACAACGGCGCCAGCAGGAAGTCGAGCAGGTTGTGCACCCGTGTTCGCCGCATCCGGCTCTTGATGCAGTTGTCGCAAAATTTGGAGAAGAACATTCGGAAGAGTCCGGCGATACCGAAAAGACATGCATTTCGGCCTCCAATGGGGTTCGCAGACTGCCCGCTCGTTCGAAATGACGTTATGACGCCAGATGGCGGCGGAGGGTCAGTCCAACACCCCTGAAGCGTGTCGCGGGTGCCCTGAAACCCGCGCCAATCCGCATCCGGGTCAAAAGGCTGGGTGGATACCAGAGTGCCTTTCCTTACGGTGTGTGAAACCCAAGAGGGAAACCACTCAGAGTTTAGTGAAGTTCAAAGGAAAAAGATGAAATTACTGAAAGCAGTACAGACCGCATTTTGCACCGCCCTCCTGGCGGCCGTGATCGTAGCCCCGGCCGCGAAAGCCGACGACTGGAACCGGAAGACCACCTTCACGTTCAGCGCGCCCGTCGAAATCCCCGGAGTTCATGTGGCCGGCTTTGGAGTGCTGCCCGCCGGCACCTACGTATTCAAGATCCTGAATTCGCTGTCAGACCGCCACATTGTCCAGATTTTCAACAAGGACGAAACCATTTGCTACGCCACCATCATGGCCATTCCGAACTTCCGCCTGAAAGTCACTGACAAGACCGTGATGACGTTCCGCGAACGCGGCGCAGGCCAGCCCGAAGCATTGCGCGCCTGGTTCTATCCCGGCCGCCAGTGGGGCGAAGAATTCGTTTATCCGAAAGCCAAAGCGATGGAAATCGCGAAGGAAACACAAACTCCCGTCCTGTTCACTCCTGTCGACCTCCCGGTGGAAGTCTCAGTACCGATTACAGAGGATGCGCCGTTCGTAGCGCAGTTGAGAACCGCACCCATCAGAGCCTACCAGGCGACCGGCACGGAAGTGCAGCTTGCTGAAGTCGTGACGCCGCCGCCTCCGGCAGAGATGCGGGCTTCGCTGCCCAAAACCGCCAGCCAGATGCCGCTGATCGCGTTCTGCGGCCTGCTCATGCTCGGCGCGGCATTCACGCTGCGGTCGATTCTTCCTGTCAGACCGTAACTGTAGTATCCACGCCGGTCCCGATAGAGGGCCCGGCGTCGTGAGGGGGAAAAGGCTGATCGATTATGCGACCCAGAATAGTTCCGTTGCTGGCTCCGCCCCTAAGCAGGAGTAATCCCGATGCGAGCGGCTCCTGTGAGACGAAAGCGCGCGGTATGGCGGTGCTCACCACTCCGCTGCTGAACAAAGGGTCGGCGTTCACAACGGAGGAGCGCGAAGCGCTTGGCCTCACAGGGCTGCTACCTCCCGTGATCAGCACGCTGGAGGCTCAGGTCAACAGCGCCTATACCCAATACCAGCGGCTGCCGGATGCTCTGAGCAAGAATATCTATCTGACGGCACTGCATGATCGCAACGAGGTGCTGTTCTTCCGTGTGCTTTCCGAGCATCTGCGGGAGATGATCCCGATTGTCAACGATCGCACGGTTGGACTCGCGATGGAACAATACCATCACGAGTGCAGGCGCCCCCGAGGCGTTTATCTTTCCATTGACCACGCCGATGCTATTGAAAGCGCATTTGCAAATCTCGCCTCCGGCAAGGACGACATCGATCTTATCCTCGCGACCGACGCCGAGCAGATCTTCGGTATCGGCGACTGGGGTGTGGGTGGAATTGAGATTTCCATCGGCAAACTCGCGATCTATACGGCCGCAGGCGGCATAGATCCGACGCGGGTAATTCCGGTCATGCTCGATGTGGGAACCAACAGGCAGAGTCTGCTGGACGATCCGATGTATCCCGGCAACCGGCACGCGCGCGTTCGCGGTGAGCGCTACAACGACTTCATAGAAGCGTATGTCCACGCCGCGTCACGAATGTTCCCGAACGCCGTGCTCCAGTGGGAAGATTTTGGCCCCGGCAACGCGCGGCGAATACTGCAAAAATATCGCGGCCAGATCCGCACCTTTAATGACGACTTGCAGGGTACCGGAGCTGTCACTCTGGCGGCGGCAATTTCCGCCATGCGGATTTGCGGTACGCTGCTGCAGAAACAGCGCATCGTTATTTACGGCGCAGGCATGGGCGGTATCGGCGCCGCGGACGTGATGCGGGACGTGATGGTGGAAGCGGGAATGTCTGTCGCGGAAGCAACACGGCAATTCTGGTGCGTGGACACCCACGGTCTTCTCACGAGCGATATGGGCGACCGGCTGCACGATTACCAGGCAAGCTACGCCCGCCCTGCCGCCGAAGTCAGAAACTGGAGAAACGACAGTAAAGGTCAAAAACCCGGTTCCGCCGGGAGCGCCGGTATCTCACTGGCCGAAGTGGTTCGTCAGGTCCGGCCCACCATGCTGATCGGCATGTCGGGTGACCAGGGCGCGTTCACAGAAGAGATTGTCAGGAATATGGCGCGTTACGCCGAGAGACCGATCATTTTTCCGCTCTCCAGCCCGTCTTCCGTCGCCGAAGCCACCCCTGCCGACCTGATCGCGTGGACCGCTGGTCAGGCGCTGATCGTTACGGCGGCGTCATTTTCACCAGTCACTCATCGGGGAATCACCCACGTCATCGGGCAGACGACGAACGCGATGTTGTATCCGGGGCTCGGGCTGGGTGCCATCGTATCGAAGGCGAGGCTCATCAGCGTCGGGATGCTCACAGCCGCGGCGAACGCGCTCTCCAGTCTTGTCGCTGTGCGGCAACCGGGTGCGTCGCTGCTGCCGCACATTGACGATCTGCGAAGCGTGACGTCCACTGTGGCGGTCGCTGTAGCGGAGGCCGCGCTGCTGGAAGGTCTCGCCGATGCAACACTGAACGATATCGTGCAGCAGGTGCAGGCCGCGATGTGGCAACCCGTCTACCGCCGCATAGTAGCCACCTAGTACGTGTCCTCGCAATTTCACGAGCGGGGATGGAGATGCGGCTATCAGCCGCGTATGTTGTGGTTCGCGAGACGCGGCTGATAGCCGCATTTCCAGATTCACTCGCGATTTATTAGAGAGCCGCGACCGTAAAGGAGCGGTACGCAAAACCTTCGCAGGTAGGTACAAGAGGAGTCAATGTCATTCGGTTTGGTGGGGCAAGCTTCAGCTTGCAAGGGGCTTCAGCCCAGCCGTTTTTCAATCCCGTGTATAACCTTCCTGCTTTTAGCAGCCACCGTCTCGACAACGAACGCGGAAAAGCCACAGCCTCCCGATCAGCCCTTCCGGATTTCCCTGGACCTGAACCTCGTAGTACTCCCGGTTACAGTCCTCGATAAAAATGGCGGCTTTGTCTCAGATCTCCGGGAACAGGATTTCCAGGTCTACGAAGAAGGCACACGCCAGGCCATCCGTCTCTTTCTCCACGAAGACATCCCCGTAACGCTGGGGCTGGTGATCGATCACAGCGGCAGCATGAGGAATAAGCTGCAGGAGGTCGTCACAGCTGCCCACACATTCGTCGGACTCAGCAATCCACAGGATCAGATGTTCGTGGTGAACTTCAGCGATCGTGTGAGCATGGGCCTGCCGGACGCCGCTCCCTTCAGCAATCACGCCGATGAACTCAAGGCTGCAATCGAACAAATACCGGCATCGGGTGAGACGGCGCTCTACGACGCGGTGAGCGCTGCGCTCGATCGGCTGAAAGCAGGCAACCGGGAAAAGAAGGTCCTCGTTGTGGTCAGCGACGGCGGCGACAACAAAAGCAAACTCGATCGCACGCAACTAATGAAGAAAGCCGCCGATTCCAATGCTGTGATTTATACAGTCGGGATTTTCGAGGAGGAAGACCCCGATCAGAATCCGGGTGTGCTGCGGGGTTTGGCGCGGGCCACCGGCGGCGCCGCATTCTTCCCCAAGGCCGATGAAGTAGCTGCGACCTGCGAACGGATCGCGAGCGATATTCGTCACCAGTACACGATCGGCTATGTTTCGGACGGCAAAGCAGCATCAGGCGGGTTTCGATCAGTGCGCGTTGCTGCACGCTTTGCCGGAAAAAATCTGGTGACGCGAACGCGGGCCGGGTACGCAGGTCCTAAATGAGAATCGTCATTCCGCGCGAGTCCATGATCTGGATCCGCCGCGCGCAGCGCGTCGCCTTCGTGATAGCCATCTTGTTGCTTGGCTACAGCGGGTTTCTGCTGGCGAACACGTGGGTATTCCAGCGGAATGAAAGTGTTCGTCTGGAGCACCTGGTACAGGAAGAGATTCGCACCGTTGCCGTGCCGGCACCAGTCGAAGACGGCCTGATCGGACGCATCGACATTTCGCGTCTGGGCGTTTCCGTGATCGTCCTGGAAGGTGACGCCGAGGCCACGCTTCAACACGCGGCCGGACACATTACCGGAACTGCCTTACCCGGGCAACCCGGCAATACGGGAATCGCCGGCCACAGGGACACCCTCTTCCGGCCGCTCCAGAATATAAGGAATGGCGACGTCATAACGCTCACGACTCCCGCAGGCGAGTTCCGCTATCAGGTGAGCTCAACCCGCGTGGTGAGCCCCGATGAAGTGTCAGTCCTCGAATCGGACAACCGGGAAATCCTCACGCTGGTGACCTGCTATCCGTTCTACTTCGTAGGTCCCGCGCCAGGCCGCTTCATAGTAAGGGCCGACCGAACACCGTAACCCGGACTTTATCTTCAGTGTTTGTTGTGGGGCGGGCTCGTAGCCCGCCGACGGGGTCCCCAGCCCGTCGAGCCGCCGCAAAGGCGGCCGCACCCGTGGCATGCCCTCTCAGTGCGCAGTTAGTCGCTGCCGGAATGAAGAACCCCCAACCCCTAACCGCCCGCCGTCAAATGACCGCCAGCCGTTATCCAAGAGCACGCGATCGCATCTCCCGCAACGCAGTTTCACGAACTTAGCCAAAGCCACAACCGGAGCCCAACGTGCTCCAACCTCTATCGAACCGTAGAAAAATCCAAATGACAAAACCAGCAATTGCAGCTCTCAGCCTCACTCTCATCACCTGCGCAGCGTTATCCGCACAATCCGCCCTTTCCGTGCCCATTTACCGTGTCACCGTAACAGCCCGAACCACCAACGCCATCAGCTATCAGCACCGCAGCGGCGCGACAAAGATCGATTTCGCCGGCACCGCTCTCATGCCGGGCGCCCACGGTCAGGCCAAAGTGGAAAGCAAGAAGGGCTACATCGAAGTGGAGGTCGAGTTTCATGAACTGCCGGACGCGACGCAGTTCGGCGCCGAGTATCTGACCTACGTGCTTTGGGCCGTGACGCCGGAAGGCCGGACCTCCAACCTCGGAGAAGTTCTGCGCGGCGGCGGAACCAGCGGCAAGCTCGATGTGACCACCGAATTCCAGGCGTTTGGCCTGATCGTGACCGCTGAGCCCTACTTCGCGGTTTCCCGGCCCAGCAACGTCGTGGTCATGGAGAACGTGGTGCGTGCCGATACGTTAGGTGGCATCGAGCCGATCGAAGCGAAGTACGAGCTCTACGAGCGCGGCCAGTATCAGCATCTGGCGAATGTGCTTGACCTGAAGGTCAGCAGCAAAATGCCTCTCGAGCTCTATGAGGCCCGCAACGCCGTGCAGATTGCGCGTGCCAGCGGCGCCGAACAGTATGCGGGCGAGACGTTTCAGAAAGCCGTAGCCGATCTGAAGAATTCAGAGGACTATCAGAGACGCAACGCCGGTTCCAAGCCGATCACGTTGGCCGCGCGGCAGGCGGTACAGACTGCGGAAGACTCCCGCGCTATCGCGGTCAAACGCCAGGATGAGGAGCTTCTCGCGAAAGAGCATCAGGCTGTAACTGACCGTGCGGCGCGCGCCGAAAAGGGCGAAGCCAGTGCGCAGGCGGAGACCGAGCGTATCGCGAGAGATGCTGCGTCTGCCAGGACAGCGGCTGAAGCCGAAGCGGCCCGCCTCCGGGCGAGGAATGAAGCGGCGAGTCGCGACAACGAAAACAAGCTCCTGCTCGCAAAGAATGACGCGGATCGCGCAAGGACTGACGCGGACCGCGCAAAGCAGGAAAGCGATGCGAAGCTGGCCGCGACCCAGGCTGAACTGGATCGCAAAGGCAACGACAATACTCGCCTCGAGGGTGAAAAGGCCGCGCTCCGCGCCCAGCTTCTGGCGCAGTTCAATGTGGTCCTCCAGACCCGCGATACGGTTCGCGGCCTGGTTGTGAACATGTCAGACGTTCTCTTCGATAGCGGCAAATTCTCGCTGCGTCCCGAGGCGCGGGAGAAACTGGCCCGCATCGCCGGCATCGTAGAAGGCCACCCGGGACTCCGGCTCGACGTCGAAGGTCATACCGACAGCGTGGGCACCGACGAATACAACCAGCAGCTCTCCGAGCAGCGTGGCGGAGCGGTACGCGACCACCTGGTGCAGCAGGGCATGCCGGTAGCGTCAGTTTCGTCGAAGGGCTTCGGCAAGACCCAGCCCACAGCCACCAACGACACAGCGGACGGCCGTCAGCAGAATCGTCGCGTGGAGCTCGTGATTTCCGGAGAAATCATCGGAACGGTCATCGGCGTCGCAGCGAGATAGTCCGAACCGAAAAGCGGTAAACCTGGCCGGCCTGACTTGAAAAGAGTCAGGCCGGTTTTTATGCGAGAGAGGGACAAAACATGACAACAAAACAAACGATCGTATTTCAGCAGGGCGAAGAAGTCGTGCTGGCCGGCGGCAGCAATCGCGGCACTCCCGGAACTTTTCTTCGCCTGCGCGATGACACCAAATGGGCTGACATCACGGAACGCAACGGCGTCGTCAAGATGCATCCGGTCGAATGGCTGGCTCATGCAGCAGTCACAACAGATCCGGCTTAGTGCCGACGTCTCTCACCGAGGCCGGTGAAGGCATCAGGCCTTTCAAATTTCAAACTGTATTCGTTCTCCTGTCGGGTTCGGAACCGGCATTCAGCAGGGTGTAGGATCAGGCTGATGTCATGGCGGCCAGTTCGCAAGCTAAACGGGATCGCGGATGTGTTCCTCGGAACTGAGCTTGTCGATATCGCGGAATACGATCTTGAGGTGTACGAAGAGAATCCTGAAGATCACACTCGTCATGGCGCTAACTGGAAACCCGGCGCGAGAAAGATCGAGGGAACTGTGGTCGGCGGCCTTCCCATCCGGAAAGAGCTCAGGCTTGTCACCGAAGAAGGCTACATTCTGAATTTCTTCCTGCGGGATAGTTATGGATCTGTCTCGGCCTCTGGCCCTATCGTGGATGGTAACGGAAAACCGCTTCCCTGACGGAGGCTTCCCCGACCGTTGAATCTCAGAGTTCCAGCAGTCTCAGCCAGGCTTCGTAGCGGGGACCTCCCGCCTCGCGCACAGGGCAGCCCGGTTCCACCTTGTGTGTACAGTCGTTGAATTGGCACCGTTCTCCGTTGAACTCCGGAAACGCCGCCTTCAATTCATCAACGCTCACCGGACCGAGGCCGAACTCCCTGATGCCGGGAGTATCGATAATGCGTCCACCGTTTTTCAGGTGATACAGCCGTGATGCGGTTGTCGTGTGCCGGCCTTTGCCAGTCTCCGGATTCAGAGATCCCACACGAGCCTGATCTTCTTCGGTGAGTGCATTCAGGAGCGAACTCTTGCCCACGCCGCTGTGGCCAGTGAGAACAGCGATGCTGCCGGCGAGCAACTCGCGAAGTTCGTCAATGCCCTGGCCGGTTCTTGTTGAACATCGCACGATCGGAATCGCGTAGCCCTCAGTCGCAGACGTGTCGGTAGAGAGATCGATTTTGTTGATGCACAGGATGGGCTGGATCCCTCCTCGCGCAGCCGCGATCCTGTATCGGTCAATCAGACCTGTCCGCAGGGGAGGGTTGGTGATCGCCGCCACAATCACCATACTGTCGACGTTCGCCACAATGACACGCTCCCGGCGATCATTGACCGGGTCGGTCCGGGTTAGAACGGTTCGCCGCGGGGCGATCCCGGAGACGCAATCGTTGAGCACGGAAACTCCATCGCCCGGCACCACGGGAATTTCGCAGCGAACGTGGCGAACTGAACCCCCGACATCGACCGTACACAGCCCTGGACCAATCCCGATGACGATTGCGTTTACTTCTCCTGCCTCCGTTGCGACGGGCCGGGCTTGCGCGGCGATAAGTTTCTGACGACGAACCAGATCTTTTCGGTCGCTGTCATTTTTTCGCTTGGTGTTCATTCCAACATGGGGCATTTCGCTCCCGAATTTTCGGGAACGTCGCTCAGTTTACTTCCGAAACAGCATCCGGTGCCGGTAACAGGCCCTGCCGCCGGAGCTTGTTCATTGCCAGGTCTCGCTCCTCAGCCTCGGAAAGTTGCTGGCGAGTATCAGGAGCTTGTACTGCAGTCAGTTTTTCGCCGAGCGATTCCAGTTCGGCGCGCGGAATTCTCCATCCTGTACCGGCGCGGACGGCCTTGATCGTCCCGTCGCGCATCAGGCGCCGCAGAAACCGGACGGGAAGGCCGCTCAACTCAGCGGATTCCCCAATCGTCAGGAAGATACGATACTCTGCCGGCGCTCGCTGGCTGGCTGACGCTGAAACCACGAGCGACTGCAGAAAAGAGAGGAAGGCTGCCTCCATTCCGCCGGTTCTCGCCACGGTGGGCGAAAAGCTGACGGGTTCTTCCAGACGCGCGATCTGCGAGGTTACTGCAGATTCACGCGGTCCGGCTTTTCGGTCTTCGCTCATGCGAGAAGTCTACACCCCATGAGTAAACGGGCGGGTTGTCGCGTACTGGATGAATGCGATAGGTTCCGGCATTGGCGAAGTTCTCAGTAAGCAAAAGGTTCGGCGGATTTGACCCGTACGGATATTTTCCGTACAATCAAATAGGATTTTCAAATGAGCAGGCTTACGCAGCACCGGGATTATCCCGAAAAATCCTGGCGTTTCGACGCCCGCCTCAACGAGGAGCAAAAGACGCTCATTCAGCGTGCGGCCGATCTCGAAGGCCGAACCATGACCGATTTTGTCCTTCACAGCGCGGAGGCTGCCGCCGAGCGTACCATCCGCGAGAGAGCGATGCTGATCATGACCGCGCGCGAAACCGAGACGTTCGTGAACTCGATTCTGAATCCTGCCAGGCCCGGTCGGGTCTTGCGGACTGCTGCCCGTCAATACCGGAAAATGACAGGCCGGTAAGGTGCCTTCTCCCGGCAATCCGCTCTATTGCTTTGAGCCGCTCGCCGATCAGGACCGCGCGGGATTCTCGTGTGGCGTTCCTGAACTGGACCGATACCTGAAGAATCAGGCCGGGCAGGACGCGCGTCGCAAGGTAGCGGCACCCTTCGTCATGCTGGACTCCTCCCGCGCAGTCGCCGGATACTACACACTTTCCGCGTTCAGCATTCATCTCGCCGACTTGCCGCCCGAACTGTCGAAGAAACTTCCGAAGTATCCGCTACTACCCGCCACTCTCCTGGGGCGCCTCGCGGTAAGTGATCGGCACAAAGGCCAAAAACTGGGACGCCTTCTCTTGATGGATGCCCTTTGGCGGAGTTGGAAGAATACCTCGAAAGTCGCGTCAGTGGGAGTTGTCGCGGAGGCTTTCGACCAGGCTGCACGAGCCTTCTACCTGCACCACGAATTCGTCCCTGTCCCTGGACATCTGAAGAAAGTTTTTATCGCAATGAGAACCCTCGACCGCCTCCTCATCTGAGCCGTTCAAATATCTGCTCTGGTATTCATACTTTTCCAACACCGCTCTTCTGAATCTCGCGAATGTCAATCCGAAACTGAAAGCTCCGGTCATTGCGTTTCCCTGCATACGTGGTATTGCCTGGGCGAGCTTTGCCCAGCGGTCGGATGGCCTTCTCGATTTCTATTTCCGCGGCAGTACTTTTCTGGCGCTGGGCAATGATACCGAAGGTGATCCGATTCGTTTCCCGCTTCCTTTCTGCGGCCCTGCGGGGAACTGCGCCAGCGTTCTTGCGCGGGGAACCAGCCTGCATCCCCATCTGCAACTGGATACGCGTGACTCTATGGGTTATGCCCCCTGCGCCCCGAACTGTCCCGATATCCCGTTCAATACGACACAGGTTTTTGCCGTCAACGCCCGCTACACCTCATACGGAGACGATTTTGACCTGCGGATCCCCCAGTTGGGTGGATTGGGCCTCGGCCGTTCACAACTGCAGGGTCGATTTCAGATTAAGTTTGGGCCGAAGACAGGAAATTCAGAACCGTTTCAGATATCGGCTTTGCCCCGGAGGGCTTGTTTGCCGAGCCTCCCCTGAACCCGTTGACAGGTCCCGGATTCCGTGGCTTCCTCATGGCTGCGAACCAGCAACTCCACTTCCCGTCGGGACAGATCTACAGCCAGCACAAACTCTATTTTGTGGATGAACCCTATAATCGGGCCTCCGGCATGATTGACCTTGCCTCCAGGCAGGTGGTCGGCGAGTTTGCTTATCCCATGTATATCGACCAGTCGATCATTGAGGCCCTGATCCCCGACAACAATGGCCGGGTTTCCAGCGATCCGTTCCTCCTGGTCGCGATGAGAGCGCCCCAGAATCCCGACGATCTCAATTACGCCTTTTTTTGAGAAGGAGCCGAACGGGCAAACCATGTTCCGGGCCAACACCTTTCACCACCGTACGTTCTCGACATACTGCTTTCCATGGCCAAGTCTGCTTCCAAATCAATGCTGGATTTCTCCTGAGGGGGGCAATCTCAACATTTTTGGAAAATTCCAGGCCGCCCATTTGGCGGACCCTGCGAACCCCGGGGAGGCCATCGTCAACGACAACCGCACCTTTGTTTCTTCGCTGGGCGATACCTTCAGTTACAACATTGCGGCGGCCTGCAATTCGGTTGGAAAAACAGTTTCTTTCTTCTATACGAACAACAATACCGGGCCATCCGGTGGCACGTTCTCGATGACACATCCCGCGTCTGTCAGCTGCACGAACTCGAAAGTTTCGACGGCAAGTCCCGGAACTTACGACCAGATTGCGCTGACCGGATTCGGGACGTGGAGCAGGGACGCCAGCGGCGCAACCCCAAGATTTGTATCTGCGTCAATCTCGGTCGATCCTGCGAATCCATATGCAACGATTCTGGTCTTCGCAAAATATCCGGGAGAGCCCGCAACACTTCCCGGTGCTCAGACCATCCCCGGCGACGATATTGATGTGAATCTTTCTACTGCGGATAATAAGCCCGCCACGAAGCCAATCCCTTGAGGTCGCGCAGGTCCGGCCTGAACAACCTCTTAGAGACGGCGTTGGCTTTATCCGGCGGACGCTAACAATGACTGCCGGTCTCGATGAGATAGGGCGCCTTCACCACGAAATGCCGATCCGGATAAATATGGTCAAGATTCAGCAACGGCGCGATTGCAGGGTATGCGCGCTTCCGCGGAATGTGGTTGCGCAAATTCTGCGCGTGAAATTCCCTGGCAAGCGTTCGGGTGCGACAGACCCCTTTGGGCCTGAGCGGTGAAGTCACGCGTCGAATCATCGCGCTGCTGATTTTCGCGGTGGCGTTACGTTTCACACCCACCCGCCATCCGGCATTTCGTTTGATTTCGCAGGCGCACATTCATTATCCCGACACCCTAAAGCAGGCCCATCAGACGAGATTCCCGGTCCAGCGAAGGCAGCAGCTATCCTCGAAAGATCGGATCTCTGTTTGGCGCAACAAATATGGCAAGCTAAAGAGCCTTAACGGCCCGCGCTTCCGTCCGGGCCTGATACGCTCATTGGCAGGCTGTTTTGGCCGGTTTTGATATTCTGTGACGTCCGGGTAGCTTTCCGTCTGTTGCCTTGGAGACGAGTCATTGTCATTAGAAGAACAAATTGTTGCATGGAGCAGTTCCAGGCCACCTTGGCAAAGGGCGATTCTTCGTCGCGTGGCCTCTGGGGAAACCTTCTCCACCAAAGAATATGCCGCGCTCTTGGATGAGCTCCTGGCATCGAAAGAGATCGGAGACGCAAGCTTTGGCCTCGAGCATCTCCCTCAGGCTACTGCTGGGACTCCTCCGGTCTGCCTCGTCTCGATTACTAAACTGGAGCACGAACGCGCTGGAGTCGGAGAATCCGCTCACTTTCGAGGCGACAGGCCTCACAGTCATTTACGGAGACAATGGGAGCGGGAAGTCTGGTTATTCCCGTCTGCTGAAACCGATAGCTCGCGCGAGGGAGCGGGAAGAAATACTTTCTGACGTTTTCCGCGATACAGCCCTCGTGAAGCCAAGTGCCGTCCTTACCGTCAGGGTCGGCGAGGTCGAAAAGCCCATCTTTTGGCCCGAGTCGAATCCACCCGAGCTAAAGCGAATGTTGTTTTACGACCGGTCGTGCGGGGCCGCTTACGTGGCGACCGAATCAGATTTCCCGTATAGACCTTCCGCACTCTTTGTGATGGACGGGCTTATCCAGGCATGCGTCGCCATACGAGACCTTTTGGACGCCAGGTTGGAATCCAACGCGAAGTCCGCCTCGGTACTACCAGCAGTTGACGAAGAAATTAGAGACACCGAGATCGGGAAGTTCCTAAGAAATCTCACAGGGCACTCATTGGCGAGCGTTCTCGACGACCTCGTAAAAAGGAATTCGGCGGCAGAATCTCTCGTCGAGCTAAAGGGAGAAGAGGTGGTGCTCCGTGGTTCCGATACCACGAATGAGAGACAGAGGCTAACTAGATACGCTGCAAGACTCGACTCGCTGAGGAAGCACGTCCTCGATCTTGAGGAAGCGTTAGGAGATGAAGCGCTTACCCGCATCCAGACGGATCGCAATCAACTCACGGCGCTCGAAACAACCGCCGGGATTCTCGCAGGTACCTTCAAGTCGGAGCCATTGTCGGGCGTCGGAGCGTCTGCCTGGAAGGAACTTTGGGAATCAGCACGTCGGTTCTCGCAAACGGAAGCGTATTCGAATCGCACTTTTCCTGTTGTCACGGAGAACGCCAGATGCGTACTTTGTCAGCAGCCGCTCGAAGAAGAGACTCGCGAACGTCTTTCTCGATTCGAGCGGTTTGTACAGGACGATACGCAAACGCACTTACGTGACGCACGTGCAAGTTGGGCGACACAGATCGCAAGCCTCACAAATCTCCGTACGACTAGCGAGTCGATCGATACATACCTGACTGATCTGAGTGCGGAGGAGAGAGATCTCGCGCCTGAGATACGAGGCCTAATCGCAAGTTTTGAGACCGCTCGCGTTTCCGTCGTCGAGGCGCTCCAAGGGAGCGCCGACCTTCCTGTGCCCCCTCTTCAAGTTAATGAAATCACATCACGTTTGGAGGCAGCCGCCGAAGCATCTCGCATTAAGGCCCGCGACCTTTCCGATCCTGAGGCCATCAAACAACGGCTAAAAGCGGTCAGCTACAGACGAAAGGAGCTTGAACTAATAAAGGCGGTTGAGGATCGGCGGGAATTCGTAACCAATGAAATCCGGCGGCTGAAGGAACGGGAGACCCTCGAAGCAGTCAAGAACACTGCCGCAACTGGGCCAATCACGATGCAGGTACTCAAGCTCGCGGAGGAGAGTATAACGGAGGTGATTCGCAACACCTTCGTACGCGAAACTGACCGCATGCATCTTGAGCGCGTAACTATCGCAAAAACGAGAGGCGATAAGGGTAATCTGCTGCATCAGCCAAAGTTGGTCGGGGCACGCCAGAGCGCCATGTTGCCTCGTGTCTTCAGCGAAGGGGAATTGACTGCCCTTGGGCTGGCCGCTTTTTTCACCGAAGCTCACCTCGATGAATCCAAATCGGCATTGATTCTCGATGATCCTGTTACATCGCTTGACCATGTCCGTCGGGGTCGCGTTGCCGCACGCCTAGCCGAACTAGCGGGCACGCGCCAAGTTATCGTTTTCACTCACGATACCCAATTCGTCCTCGACCTCAGACGCGAGACCCAGGGGCTTGGTATACCGCTGGCCGAGCGCTCAGTGGCGCGAGGGCGTAAAGGGGAGAGGAAGCCCGGCGCCTGCGGTAACAATCTCCCCTGGAAGACGAAGGATGTTAGTGGGCGCTTGGGTGATCTCCGGGCTGAACTGGCCGTAATCAAAAGAGAATCTGAAAACTGGGACGGTGAAACTTACGAAAAGGAGGTGGCTTCATGGGCAGGGCGTTTGTCTGAAACATGGGAGCGCATTTTCAGCCAAGAACTAGTGGGACAGGTACTTGCGGAAGGAGGATCGGAAGTTAGACCGGCCATGGTCAAAGTCTTGGCGCGATTCTCGCAAGCCGACGACCAACAGTTCCAGGCGAGTTACCGCCGCGTATCGCAATGGGCGCCGCGCCACGACAAGAGCGCTATGACGAACTATGTTGCGCCAGAGGTTTTCTCACTTGAACAAGAGCTTTTACTCGTCGACAATTGGTTTAAGCGAGTCAAAGAGTATAAGAACTAGTGTCCCGTCCCATTTAATTATTTACAATGCTGGCAAAGTGTGATTGAATGATGGCATGTTTGCTCGTGCTGCGGCACTGACCATCGGGGACGAACAGAAGAGTCAACTGGAAGAGTTACTTCGGGCAGGGTCCACTCCGCAAAGAACAGCCAGCAGGTGTCAGGTTGTCCTGCTGGCAGGTCAGGGCCTATCGAACAACTTGATCGCCCAGCAGACAGGTTTGTCGCGGCCAACGGTATTGGCGGCGCGGGCTGCGTTCATCAAACGGGGTACGGCGGGTATCTGCGAACCGCAAAAGCGGAAGCGGAAGCGCCGTATACTGACGCCGGAACTGGAGCAGCTGATTCTGGACACAACGCTGAAAACCAGGCCCGCGGACGCAACGCACTGGAGCGCGCGCGTGCTGGCTTCCAAACTCGGCGTTTCCCGCATGATGGTGCAGCGTCTCTGGCAACGCCATGACATCGAGCCGCATCGCGTGGAGAAATTCAAGATCTCGAATGATCCGAAGTTTGAAGACAAGGTGAGAGATGTCGTCGGCCTTTATCTCGACCCTCCGGATCGCGCTCTTGTGCTCTGTGTCGACGAAAAGAGCCAGATTCAGGCATTGGACCGCACCGCTCCGATTCTTCCGTTGCGACCGGGAATACCGGAGCGCCAGACGCATGATTACAAACGGCACGGGACAACCACTTTGTTTGCCGCCTTCAATATCCTGAATGGCAAGGTCATCGGTAGTTGCCTGCCGCGACACCGCGGCAAAGAGTTCATCAAGTTTCTTAACCAACTGGAAAAGGAGGTGCCTCGGGATCTGGACATCCATCTCATCCTCGATAACTACTGCACCCACAAGAGCGCCGCCGTCCAGAACTGGCTCAAACCAAAAAAGCGCCGCCGCTTCCACTTCCACTTCACACCCACCAGCAGTTCCTGGCTCAATCAGGTCGAGCGGTGGTTTGGCCTCATCACCGACAAGATGATCCGGCGAGGCACTTTCCTCTCGGTCGAGGAACTGGAACGTGCTATCTACCTGTGGCTTGCTACGTGGAACGATAAGCCCAAGGCCTTCGTCTGGAAGGCCTCCGCCGACGTTATCCTCGACAAAGTTCGCCGTTGTAAAGAATTAGCCGGGACGGCACACTAGCTCAACCGTCGTAGCCCTACCGGGATGACGAGCCCCGAGGCACATCAGTGGCCTTCGATATCCACTGCCTTAGCCGCAAATCATCGGGGCATCCCGTCATCGCCATACAGATCCGCGGCATGATCGAAGGAAGCGCACCACCTGCCTTAGGAGTAGCATTCTACGGGAGGCTGCGGCCAGCGGCAACCGCCGGAATGTCAGCACACAACGCTACGACGCCTTCCCAACCGGATATCATGAATCAGGAGTTCCCGATGATTATCGAGGTCAATGACGCGGGTGAGATTCTGGTGCCGGCCGAACTGGTGCAGGCAACTCCCCATACGCGCCTCAAAGCGGATCGTGAAGGTGACGCGGTTGTGCTGAAGCCTCTCACTCAGAAACTAAGGGGAGGAAACCACCGGCTACTGGATTCGTTGCCCGTTTTGGAGGGCCGGTTGACTGACCCGGTGATGACTTTCCGCCGCGAAGATATCTATGGCCCCGACGCCCGGTAGCGCCGTATTTCTCGATACGAACGTTCTGATATATTCGAGTTTTTCCGGATCGCCGTTTCATGACGCAGCGCGCGCCCGGTTGAGCGAACTTGAGAGCGACGGCAGGGTCTTCTGGACAAGCCGCCAGGTGCTTCGCGAGTTTCTCGCTTCCACCACACGACCCGGTGTCGTGGTACCACCGCCGCCGCTGGGCGCGCTTTCTCGATCCGTCCGTCAGTTCGAGGACGAATTCGAGATTGCGGATGAGGACGCCGCTGTCACCGCCATTCTGCTTGATCTTCTGAAATTGCGAACGGTGCAGGGAAAGCAAATCCACGACGCCAACATTGTGGCGACGATGCGCCGGTACCAAATTCCTTCGCTCCTCACCCACAACACAGGGGACTTCCTGAGGTACACACCGGAAATCAACGTTCTGCCGTTAGTTTCCTCTTAAAATTGTGGCGCTCCCGGGATGACGACTCGAAAGGCGCAGCCGAAGCATTCTGGATCCGCAGCCCCGGTGCAGACTTATCGGGGCATCATCCCCATACAGTTCCGCGGCATGATCTGCCGAATGGGCTCCCGGCTTCATCCCCGGTGCAAACCACTCCGCAAACGCGAGAATCCTCTCGGCGGTGGTTTCTCCTGCGCTCTTTGTCCCGCCTTCCGGTTGCCGGTCCATGCGCTCAGAATACCGCGCATCCCCGCCCGCTGCTACCGCGGATAGGCTGCTTCTGCTTCAGGCGTGGCGTAACCCTTTGGAATTCAGTCGCTTGCCGACATCAGCTCAAAAATCCAGCCTCCCCAAATTCTCAGTCACACGATTCTTTTTCAATGAAATCAATGAGATAACTAATTTGCCCCTTGCTCGTCATGCTAGCGTTGTAGCCGTATGACCGTCCACGCGACCAACTGCCGGATCACGACCGCAACCCGAAAGGAAAAAAACGTCGCAACGAACCCGCATCACAAACAAATTAAAGGGCCGCTCGCCGTCCAGCAGCCCATACGAACCCCGAGCGAAGCCTCATCGAACCCTGATCGAAGCCCCGTCAAACCCGGCGCCACGGCCCAGGGAGGGAGCCTTCCGACTTCTGGAAAAAAGGAAACGTCGAAACAAACCCAATTTTGCAATGAAAGAAAATCACTTAGCGAAACTGAAATACCCAATCGAACCATCGAAATAACCCAAACGAACCACCAAAATAACCCAATTTACCCGTCCAAAAAGCCAAACGGACCCGCTCGTTCAAGGCGCACTACCGGCGGCCTATGCGTCCGAAAGGTTCAAGCGGCAAATGCCGCCGTATCCCGGTCCACCCGCACACAGCTCCCGCGCGTCCCGTTGCAATGGGCAAGTAGCGACTTATCCCCGCAGATTCCAATTGCAATCGCATTCTCGACGGTCCATGCTACGTTCGAACTAAAAGGAGCCTTTCCTAACCATGGGTAAATTTCTTCTCGGCCTCTTAACCGGCGCAGTCCTTGTGATCCTGATCGGTGTGATCGGCTTCTTCGCCATCGCCTCTCTGCGTTCCAAACCACCCGCCGTCGCAGACGGTTCCACCCTCGTCCTCCATCTCTGGGGCGACGTCCCGGAAAAACCGCCCGTCGAATTCTCCATCCCCGGCCTCGGCGAACGCAACGGCATCACCGTCGAAAACGTGTGGAGCATGCTCCGCCGCGCCGCCTTTGACTCGCGCATCAAAGCCGTCATCTTCGAACCTGAAGGCGCCAGCGTCGGCTGGGCCACCATGCAGGAGATCCACGCCGACCTCGAAAATTTCCGCAAATCCGGCAAGCCCCTCATCGCCTTCCTCAAGTCGCCCACCCTCCGCGACTACTACATGGCCACCGCGGCCACCAAAATCTACATGCCGCCCACCGACCTGCTCAACGTCAAAGGCATCGGCTTCCAGCTCATGTATTTCAAAAATACGCTGGATAAACTCGGCATCCAGGTCGACGTCGAACACGCCGGCGCCTACAAAGATTACGGCGATCAGTTCACCAAATCCTCCATGAGCCCCGAAACCAAAGAGGTCATGAACAGCCTCGCCGACGGCCTCTACGGCGACCTCATTGACGTCATCGCCAAAGGCCGCAACAAAGACGCCGCCGCCGTCCGCGCCATCATCGATCAGGGTCCCTTCCTCGGCAAGCAGGCCAAAGCCAACGGCCTCATCGATGACCTCCGCTACGAAGACGAAGTCTTCGACGAGCTGAAATCCCGGCTCCACCAGACGGAACTGAAGAAGGCGTCTGAGCACGACTACGTGCGCATCACAGATGCGTCCGCGGGCCGAGCCCCGCAGGATGAAATCGCGTTCGTCGTCGGCGAAGGCACCATCGCGCGCGGCGACGATACCGATGGCCTCCAGTCCGGTGCGTTTGATCGCATGCTCGAAAGAGTAGGCAAGGACACGTCGGTGAAAGCCGCCATCATCCGCATCAATTCGCCCGGCGGGGAAGTCGTCGCCTCTGACGATATGTGGCGCGCCATGAACCAGCTCAAGGCGAAAAAGCCCGTAGTGATTTCGTTCGCCGACGAAGCCGCCTCAGGCGGCTACTACATGGCGATGACGGGAAGCCCGATCATCTCCTATCCGACGACAATTACCGGCTCGATCGGCGTAGTCTTCGGCAAGCCCAATCTGCACGGCCTCTACGACAAGCTCGGGATCACGAAGGATACGGTGAGCCGCGGCAAATTCGCGCTGATCGATTCGGACTATTCATCGCTCAACCCGGAAGAGAAGGCCAAGCTCAAGGAAGGCATCGATGCCACATACCAGGACTTCCTCGAGAAAGTCTCGAAGGCGCGCAACCACCCGGTGAGTGAGATCGAGCCGGTCGCGCAGGGCCGCGTGTGGTTAGGCAATCAGGCGAAGGATAAAGGTCTGGTCGACGAGCTCGGTGGCATCGATCGCGCCGTCGAAAAAGCGCGACAGCTCGCGGGCATTCCATCCTCCAGCCGCATTGGCCTCGTCCTCTATCCGGCAAAGAAATCGCTGCTCGAATACATCATGCAGGCGACGGGTAATGACGATGGTCTCGACGCGATGGCCGCGAAGATGGGGCTCAAGCCCCAACTAAGAATCTGGATGCACGCCGGCATGATGCGCATGATGCCGTTCTCCGTGGAGTTCAAGTAGGACATGCTTCAGCTTGTCCACATAACGACAGACCCGTCGCGGATGGACGTGGACGCAATCCACGCCTACCTGACTCGGTCTTATTGGAGCAAAGGAGTTCCGAGGGAGATCGTCGAGCGTGCCATTCAGAACTCTCTCTGCTTCGGCGTCTTCGACGGGCCGAAGCAAATCGGATTCGCCCGGGTCATCACCGACCGCGCGACGTACGGCTATCTGGCTGACGTCTACATCCTCGAAGAGTATCGGGGCAAAGGGCTCGCCGTCCGGCTGATGGAAGAGATCCGCGCTCATCCCGATCTTCAGGGACTGCGCCGCTTCGCGCTCGCTACCCGCGACGCCCACGGTCTCTATCGCAAATTCGGCTTCACGGAGCTCAACGATCCATCAATCCACATGGAGATATTTCATCGAAACATTTATGAGCAATAATCGAGGAATGAAAAAACTCATCCTGCTGACCTTTGCCGCGATCCTGCCGGCAGCCGCCGCCGATATGACGGGCGCGTGGACGTTTACGGGTAGCGTCCAGGGTGTTCCCGTCAACATGAAGTGCGACTTCAAACAGGACGGCGCGAAAGCAACGGCCACCTGCGCTGTCGAAGGTATGGGCAATGCGCCCACCACCGCGGAACTTGCTGCTGGCAAGGCGACGTTGAAAAACCAGGTGCCCTATCAGGGAACCACATACGATCTCACCTGGACCGGGACGCTGGACGCAGCGGGGAATTCGATGTCGGGCGAAATCCAGGCCAACCAGTACACCGGAACTTTCTCAGGTACGCGAAGCACGCCAACCGAGACGTGGTCCATCAAAGGAGACGTGGTTGGAAATGCAATAGACGTGAAGTGCGTGCTGAAACGCGACGCAGATAAACTATCAGGCACCTGCACCTATCAGGGGTTAGGCGAAAGCCCCACAACAGGAACGGTAGCCGGAGACAAAGTGACTCTTCAGAATCGCGTAGTGAGAGATCAACCCTATGACCTGACGTACAACGGAACGCTGGACGCCTCCGGCACCGCCATGAAAGGAGACATAGCAGTAGCCGGAGTAACAGGCCAGTTCACAGGCAAAAAAGAGTAAGACCGGCTTTAGCCGGTCATGTGTTTACGCAGGCTTGGAAACCGGAGTAGGAGCCATCTCGCGGCTGGAAATCACGCGATCGATGATGCCATACTCCACAGCCTGATCCGAACTCATGATGTAATCCCGATCCACATCGCGGGCAACGCGCTCCAGCGGTTGGCCACTGGCGTCCGCCAGGATCTTATTGAGAATCTCACGCATGCGGAGAATCTCTTTCGCATAAATATCGATATCGGCAGCCTGTCCAGCCAAACCCTGCATCGAGGGCTGGTGGATCATGATCCGCGAGTTCGGCAGGCTGAACCGCTTGCCCTTCGTGCCGGCCGCAAGCAGCACCGCAGCCATGGAAGCAGCCTGGCCCACACAGATGGTGACGATGTTCGGACGCACGAAAGCCATCGTGTCCAGAATCGCCAGTCCCGCGGTGATGGACCCGCCGGGTGAATTGATGTAGATCGAAATGTCGCGCTCCGGGTCTTCCGCTTCGAGGAACAGCAACTGAGCGATGATCAGATTCGCGACCTGATCGTCAACCGGCGTACCAAGGAAGATGATGTTTTCCTTCAGCAGACGCGAGTAAATATCGTAGGCGCGCTCGCCTCGCGATGTCTGCTCCACAACCATGGGGACAAGAACGGAATTGTTCATTAATGACCTTTCAATCAACTTTGATGATGCTCAGCGGCGCAGAGATTCGAACGCCCAACCACATGTTAGCGCGGCGTGATCAGGCCGCCCAGTTTATCCGCCTCACCCGCCGCTGTGCGAGGGAAGCGAACCGAGTACGCCTCAAGGTACTTCAATCCGGATCCGGTGTTGTAGATGACGATCTTGTCCGTGGCCTTCAGAAATCCATCGGCGATCAGACGCTCGGCGGAGGCAATGCAAGCGGCTCCTTCAGGGGCCGCGAAGATGCCTTCTTCCGATGCGAGCCGGATACCCGCGTCCATCAGTTCACGATCGGGCACAGCGATCGCAGTGCCGCCGCTCTCCCGAACAGCTTTCAGCGTGAGTCGATCGCCCAAAGGCTTCGGCACGCGAAGTCCGGCCGCGACTGTCGAAGCGCCATCCCAGAATCGGCTCGCTTCTTCGCCTTCCTGGAACGCACGCACGATGGGCTGGCAACCTTCAGCCTGGACCGCGATCATCTTCGGACGCTTCGGGCCAATCCAGCCGAGCGCTTCCATCTCGGCGAACGCCTTCCACATCCCGATCATTCCGACGCCACCGCCAGCGGGATAGAAGATGGCATCGGGCAACGTCCAGTTCAGTTGCTCGGCGAGCTCGTACCCCATCGTCTTCTTGCCTTCGATGCGATACGGTTCTTTGAGCGTGCTGATATCGAACCAGCCCTCGGACTTGCACTTCTCGCCAACGATGCGGCCGCAGTCGCTGATCAATCCATCGACCAGCGTGACGTGCGCTCCGTAGGCTTTGCACTCGATGAAGTTTGCCTGCGGGACATCCGAAGGCATATAGATGTGGGCTTCGAGCCCCGCCGCGGCAGCATAGGCCGAGAGCGCGCTCGCGGCATTGCCGGCCGAGGGAATCGCGATCACTTTGATGCCAAGCTCGACGCACATCGAGATCGCGCACGAGAGTCCGCGGGCTTTAAACGAACCGGTCGGATTCAGCCCCTCATCCTTAACGAGCAGATCGTTCGATCCGATACGCGCCCCGGTCCGGCGGGCGGGAAGGAGCGGCGTCATGCCCTCGCCCAATGAGACAATAGAATTTTGGTCGCGGACCGGCAGCGCGGGCGCATACCGCCACATGGAGTTCACGGCGCTGGCAAGCGATTCGCGCGGCCATTCGGCTTTCAGACGGGTTAGGTCATACCGGACCAGCAGTGGTCCGCCGCAGTCGCAGAGGTTCCAACGGCGTCCGGCTTCGAAGTTTTTGCTGCACAGGCTGCACTCCAGGTGCGTCATACAGGTTTGGGACATGTCTAGGCTCCTCCATATTATCGGTGTGTGTGCGCTGACGGCTCCGCTCTGGGCGGGCGAAAGCATTGTCCTGAAAACCGGTTTTGAGCTCGCGGCGGACCGCCATGAACTCGACGGCGCAAAGATCCGTATCTATTCGCATGACGGGGTCACGGAGATCGCGGCGAACCTCGTGGAGCGTGTGGAAACGATCGAAGAGCCTGCGGTGCTGGCTCCCGTAGATGCTCCGCCCCCTCCGATCGAAATCCCGACGCCGGTTAAGGTCGATCTCAGTCCTGCGGGTCTGGCCGAGGCGGTCGCGGTGAAGTATTCGCTGCCCTATGGGTTTGTCGCCGGCGTCATGCGGACCGAGTCTGGGTTCAATCCGAAAGCCGTCTCCCCGAAAGGGGCGATCGGTCTCATGCAGTTAATGCCGGGCACGGCCCAGGTTCTGGGTGTGGACCCGAACAAGCCGTCGGAGAACGCCGACGGTGGTGCGCGCTACCTCCGGGAATTGCTGGTGAAATATGAGGACAGGCCCGATCAGGTAGTGCTGGCCCTCGCGGCTTACAACGCCGGTCCCGCAGCGGTGGAGAAGTACCACGGAGTACCCCCGTATCGCGAAACACGCGAGTATATCCTCCGTGTTTTGAAGGCCTGGAACCCGCCACCCGTTACAAACGCCCCCTCTGCCTCTAACTCGCCTCCGGCCCCTCGATAAGTCACTCCGGCGGCATTTCTGAAACTTTTGGGATTCCGGGTCATCCAACACGGGAATGATCCTTGCAGCGGCCTCATCATCCGGCGGCGGCTATGTCCCTGGTCTTCCGTGGGAGAATGGAGCATTGCGCGAAATGGCAATTGAGACAATTCCAGCAGCGCCAGTAGTAGCGGAGGCACCCAGCGATGAGCTGGACCTGGTAACACGTGCCAAAGCGGGCGATAGCGGCGCATTTTCGGTTCTAATCAGCCGGTACGAAGGCAAGATTTTTCGTCTGGCAATGAATATCACGCAGAACCGCGAAGACGCCGAAGACGTGCTGCAGGAAGCATTTTTTAAGGCATACGAACACCTCGATCAGTTTCAGGGAAACTCGAAGTTCTATACGTGGATTGTGCGCATCGCCGTCAATCAGGCGCTGATGAAACTGCGCAAGCGCAAAAGCGATAAGACGGTTTCGCTCGACGAGCAGATCGATACCGGCGAGGACATGGTGGTTCGCGAAGTGGCGTCCTGGGATCCCGATCCTGAGGAACGCTTCTCTCGCGAAGAGATGGGCAAGATCCTGAGCGATGCGATCGACGGCCTTTTGCCGATCTATCGGACGGTGTTTACCCTGCGTGACGTGGATGGCCTCTCCACCGAAGAAACGGCCGAAGCACTGGATCTGACAGTGCCGGCGGTCAAGAGCCGCTTACTTCGGGCGCGCCTGCAATTGCGCGATAAACTGACGCGTTTCTTTAAACGCAAAGGAGACGACGCCTTTGCTTACATGTAAGGAATTCCTGTCGGAGCTGAGCGATTACCTCGACGAGAAAACCAGCATTGAGGTCCGCGACAAGCTACAGCGCCATATCACCGAATGCCCGAACTGCTGGGTAATCTGCGATACGACTAAAAAGACCATTCAGGTCTATAAAGGCATGGAGAGCTGTACCATTCCGGAGGACGTCCATTCCCGCCTGATGGCTGCGGTTGAAAAGAAGATGGCCGCTGGCAAGAAATCCTGTTGACAATACTAAACGGTTCAGTTTAGTATTGTCTTCTATGATTCGCGTCGATCATCTCACGAAAACCTTTGGCGAGATACAGGCTGTCCGCGATGTCAGTTTCGAGGTGGGTATGGGCGAGATTTTCGCCTTCCTCGGGCCGAACGGAGCGGGTAAAACCACTACAATCAAGATGTTGACGACGCTCTTGCGCCCTACCGGGGGCAAGATCGAGATCGATGGCCTCGACCCGTCGCATCAGCAGAACGAAGTCCGCAAACGCTTCGGGATCGTTTTTCAGGACCCCAGTCTTGATGACGAGCTCACGGCGCTCGAAAACCTGGAACTGCACGGCGCGCTCTACGAGGTGCCGCGCAAAGTCCGCGTGGAACGCAGCGAAAGCCTCCTGAAGTTGTTCGAGCTTTGGGACCGGCGCAACGATCCGGTGAAGCAGTTTTCCGGAGGGATGCGGCGGCGGCTGGAAATCGCCCGCAGCCTGCTCCATATCCCCAAGATCATCTTTCTCGATGAGCCAACGCTGGGGCTGGATCCGCAGACCCGCAACCAACTTTGGTCGCAGGTGAAGAAGCTGAACGAGGAAGAGCGTGTGACGGTGTTCCTCACGACGCATTACATGGAAGAAGCTGACCGGGTGGCGCATCGGATCGCGATCATCGATCACGGCGCGATTGTGGCGCAGGGAACGCCGGCGGAGTTGAAGCAGCAGACGAACTCAGACACGCTGGAGGCAGCATTCCTGGCGCTGACCGGCAATACGATCCGGGCGGAGTCAGCGGATTCGGCGCAGAGTCTCAGGAATATGGCCCAGATGTGGAGGAAAAAACGATGAACACGATCTACGTACTGTGGCTCCGGCAGGTGAAACGGTATCTGCGCTCGAAGCCTCGTATCATTGCTTCGCTTGGGCAACCGCTGTTGTATCTGCTCAGTTTTGGCTTCGGTTTCGGAGCGATTTTCGCCAAGGCAGGGCAGGGCGACTACATTCAGTTCCTTGCGCCAGGCATGATCGGCATGACGATTCTGTTCACGTCGATCTTCTCGGGGATCGAGCTGATGTTCGACCGCCAGTTCGGGTTCCTGAAGGAAATGCTGGTGGCTCCGCAACCTCGTCTGTTGCTGATGATCGGGCGCACTCTGGGTGGCGCCACAACGGCGATCTTCCAGGGAGTGATCGTCATCGCGGTGTGCCTGATTGCGGGCTTTCGTCCCACGAGTCTGGTGGGGATTCCGATCGCATTCGGCTACATGGTGCTGATCTCGGTGATGTTCACAGCATTGGGCACGGCAATCGCATGTTCGCTATCCGATATGCAGGGCTTCCAGATGGTCATGAACTTTCTGGTGATGCCGATCTACTTCCTTTCGGGGGCGCTGTTTCCCCTGACGAATATTCCGGCGGTCATGAAGTTCTTCGCGACCATCGACCCGCTTTCCTTCGGCGTCGACGGGATGCGGGGGGCCTTGATTGGGCGCACGGTCTTTGGCGGGCTGGTGGACGTCACTGTTTTGTCGGTTCTCACCCTGGCTTTCCTGGCGATAGGGGCGAGGCAATTCTCGCGAATTGAGGCATAACCGGCGTTGGCTCGTACTCCCAGCGTAGAAGCTCATGAAAAGGCGCTCGATGCCGCGATCCGTCTGATTGAGGAACGCGGCATCGAGGGCACCAGCATGGATGCGATTGCCCAGCTGTCGGGGGTCAGCAAGGCCACGGTCTACAAGCACTGGAAGGACAAAGAGGCCCTTTTCATCGAGGTCATCTGCAGCCTTCGTCAGCTGCCGCCAGAGTTCCGATCTGGCAACTCCCGGCAGGACCTGATCGATTTCCTGACTCACCTTTCGAAAGCCGACAAACCCGACAAGCTCATGAAAATCTGGCCCCGGGTGATCGGATACGCTGCCGCGAACCCGAAATTCGGGCTGGCTTTGCAGGACTGTTCCTTCGGGCCGAGGCGAGCTCAGGTGGCCCGGATTCTGGCGGAGGGGGCTGAACGGGGCGATCTGCCAGCGGGAATCGATCCCAATTTCGCGATGGACTTCCTGATTGGCCCGATTATGCACCGCCGGTTTGCCGGGAACATCTTGTCTGCCGATTTCCCCGAACAGGTGGTGGATACCTTTCTTCGAGGCGTTCGCGGCATAACCCCCTGATAACAAACGGCGGGCGTTTCAAACGCCTCTATAATAAAGAACGTACGGCTTTTCCCCTGCACGTCTGGCGCGATCGGGCGTCATTTCTGTTGTGGGAGTGGCTGTATTTACACGCGTTGCCGAAATGAAAGATCGTGACAGATCGGCGATCCCTGAGAGGTCCGGAATGGCGGAAGCCGCCGGACTGCGCGAAGGCTTCGTCACCGAACATCTGCGGCGCGTTTTCCTGCAGATTTACCGGATGGTCGGCAGCGTTCACGACGCGCAGGACCTGACCCAGGAAGCGTTCATCAAAGCCCTGCAGCGGCAGGATCAGCTCAAAGACGAACAGAAGGCCGCGCACTGGCTTTCCCGAATCGCGACGAACACGGCGCTGGATTTTCTGCGTCGCGGACGCCGGGTTGCGTTTGTCGAACTCGGCGAGGCGCCGGAACGACATCTGGAATCGGCAGAAGATTCGCTGCTTCGCGGTGAGCAGCGCGATTGGCTTGCGGCGGCATTGGAGCGGCTGACGCCTCGTGAACGTGCAGCACTCGTACTGCGCGATGTGGAAGATTTGCCCGCCGAAGAAGTAGCGCGTCGCCTTGGTTGTTCGCGCGCTACGGTGCGGTCACACATCGCAAACGCGCGAATCAAGATTCGGAAATATGCTGACAGCCGGAAGGAGGGAAGATCATGATGAACCGCCATCCATCGGAAGCGGATTTGGCTCTCCTTGCGGGCGGTGACTGCGGCCCGGTGCAGCGATTCCTCCTGAATCGCCACCTATCGCGATGCGGCGATTGCCGGGACACAGTGGCTTCGTTTAGCGAACTTCGAAGTGAATTGCGGGATTTGCCAGCGCGCGATATGGACTGGAACCGGCTTGCGGGTGAAATGCGAGCCAACATCCATCTGGGTCTCGTGGCCGGGGAATGCGTGAAAACAGCGCCGGTGGTGGCGGAGCGGCAGAATTGGGTCCCTCGGTTCGCGGTTGGAATGGCTGGAGTGATTCTTCTTGCGGGGGCGGGTTTGTTTTTGCGGGGACTTCTGCCGCAGGGGAATTTGCCCGTCGTACACGCCGCGGTTGTAGAATCGACGGGAACAGGAGTGCAGGTCCGGACCGACCGTGGCAGCATGACGCTGATGAACGGCAGCGACGCGACGGCGGACCAGACAGTGACATCGCAGGGCGCGATTCGCGCCAGCTATGTGGACGGCAGTACGGGAACGGTGACGATTACCAGTGTTTACGTTGAATAAAAATCGGAGCGTGATCGCGGTTCTGGCGGCGATACCTGTCTGGCTTGCGCCGGGGGTCGTGTGTGCGCAGTCGCTCACCTCAGGAAGCGATGCGGCGAGTTCGGTGAAGATCGATCTCCCGGCCGATTCGCCGGTGACGCTGATTTCATCGAGCACCGGGCAATCGCGTGTTACGCCTCGCGGCGGCATGCTGGTGCTGGATCTGCACATGTCGCTGACGCTCCGTAACTCGGGGTCGCGGAGCGTGCGCGGTGTTGCGTTGTTGATCACCGCTCAGGAATTCACGCCGGGCGGTAAGGGCGCCGTGGCACGGCCGTGCATCGATGTTCCTGCCGGACAGAATTTCACGGTACCGATCGATCTGAAACTCGCCAAGCCAGTTCAACAGGCGGGCGGGCCTCTGGTACACGTGCAACTGGATGGCGTTATTTTCGACGATCTCAGTTTTTACGGTCCGAACCGGCTGAAGTCTTCGCAGCGCGATCTGACGTTGTGGGAAGTGGAAGCGCAGCGGGATCGCGCGTACTACAAACAGGTGCTGCAGGCGAAGGGCGAAGATGGGCTGCGCAAGGAAGTGCTTTCGGGCATGGCTCGCGGCAGTGATCGGCAGCAACTGGATGTCGCGCTTTCGCACAGCGGACGAGCGGTGGGATCTGCTGTGGCGTCGGAAGTGACAAATGGTGGCGCCGATCAGGCGCACTTTGCGTTCCTTCGGATGCCGGATGCGCCCGTACTTGCCGTGCAGGGACAGGCTACGATTTCGGGGAATGAAGTGCAGTCTCCCTGGATTGAGGTGCAGAACCTCGATAAGAAGAAGTCGGTTCGTTATGTCGAGATCGGCTGGGTCGTGAAGGATAAGGACGGTAACGAGTATCTGGCTGGTTCGGTGCCAGGCTCGGGTGTTTCCGCTCTGAATACTTCGGGTGGCCCTTCGGGCTCGGTGATTCTGCCGGGGATGAAGGGTCGGCTGGAGCCGGATTCCACGCTGAAATTTTCACGTTCCGGGCGGCCGATCGGGATCAGCAGCATGACGGGGTTTGTGAGCCAGGTGGAGTTTGCGGATGGTAAGGTTTGGGTGCCTTCGCGGAAAGACCTGGATTCGTCACCGTTGCTGCGGACGATGGCGCCTTCGAGCGAAGAGCAGCGGCTGCTGGATATTTATGCCAAGCAGGGTTTGCCGGCTTTGATGGCGGATCTGGCTCGGTATTGAGGTGTAGAGCGCCGCTCCTTTACAGTCGCGGTTCCGTAAGTTAGCGTACCGCTCCCTTAAGACGTGGCGCCACGGGTTGATTTCACGGCACCGCGAAGTTTGCGCCGGGCAGAAGCCCGGCGGCAGTTGCGGCTCTGCAAAGGGTTTGACACCGTTACACCTGTGGGCGTTTGACCTTCGGGCGTTACACTGGCATTAGATGCGCAAACAATGGACAGATCCACGCTGGTCCGACTCTATCCGGACCCAGATGCACTATGCCCGTAAGGGTCAGATTACCGGTGAGATGCAGTATGTCGCTGCGCGGGAGCGCCTGACGCCGGAACTGGTGCGCGATGAAGTAGCTCGCGGGCGCATGATCATCCCCGCGAACATCAACCATACGTCGCTCGAGCCGATGTGCATCGGAGTTGCGTCGGCCTGCAAGATCAACGCGAACATCGGGAATTCGGCAACGACGTCCAATATTGAGGGTGAACTCGACAAGCTTGACTACGCGGTGAAGTTTGGCGCGGACACGGTTATGGATCTTTCGACCGGCGGCGACATTCCGGAAATCCGGAAGGCGATTATCGCGAAGTCGCCCGTGCCTATCGGGACGGTGCCGATTTATGAGGCGCTTAATCGCGTCCGACGCGTGGAAGATCTCAATATCAATGTCATGCTCGAAGTGATTGAAGAGCAGGCGGAGCAGGGTGTGGATTACATGACGATCCACGCGGGCGTACTGATTCAGTATGTGCCGCTGACGTCGAAGCGAATTACCGGTATCGTCAGCCGCGGCGGGGCCATTCTCGCTGAGTGGATGGTGAAGAATCACCGGCAGAATCTGCTCTATGAGCATTTCGATGAGATCACGAAGATCTTCCAGAAGTACGACGTCAGCTATTCGCTGGGCGACGGACTGCGTCCGGGGTGCATCGCGGATGCGAGCGATGCCGCTCAGTTCGCCGAACTGAAGACGCTGGGCGAACTGACGAAGAAGGCCTGGGAGTCCGATGTGCAGGTGATGATCGAAGGGCCGGGACACATTCCGCTCGATCAGATTGAAATGCAGGTGATCAAAGAACGTGAGATGTGCCACGAGGCTCCGTTCTATACGCTGGGGCCGCTCGTGACCGATATCGCGCCGGGTTATGACCACATCACGTCGGCGATCGGGGCGGCAATGATCGGCTGGCATGGGGCTTCGATGCTTTGTTATGTGACGCCCAAGGAACATCTGGGGCTGCCGAACCGCGAAGACGTGAAGCAGGGAATTATCGCGTATAAGATCGCGGCGCACGCTGCGGATCTGGCGCGGCACCGGCCGGGTGCGCGGGATCGTGACGATGCATTGTCGCGCGCGCGATATACGTTCGACTGGAACAAGCAGTTTGAATTGTCTCTGGATCCCGAGACAGCTCGCTCGATGCACGATGAGACACTGCCGGAAGAAGGCTTCAAGGATGCGGCCTTCTGCTCAATGTGCGGGCCGAAGTTCTGCTCCATGAATCATTCGTCGAAGGTGGCCGGGTTTACCGCGGAACAGGCGGATCAGGTTCTGCATCAGGTTTCCGGCGCCGATTAGTCCCGAGCTGGACCGTATGAAGTTTCGCTGGCTCGTTCTGGTGTTCCTGGCTCTGTTTGCCATCGAGTCAACGAGAGTCGTTCTCACGGACGGGAATAAGGCGCCGACGGAGCTGGATTCGGCCGAGGTGCATAATATCGCGTGGAATCTCGCGCACGGTCGCGGCTACGCATTTGACTGGAGCGATCCGCAATGGCGGAAGCTCTGGCAGGATCAGGACAATGATCGCGCAATCGATGCCATTCTTGCGCGCCGCGGCTCTCATCCTACGATGTTTCGGCCGCCGCTGATGCCCTTCCTCGTGGCCGGCGTCCTTCGGGTTTTTCCCCAGCGATCTTTTCTGGCCTGGAGGATCGTCGATGCCGCGATTTTTGCCGCCGCCGGCAGTTTGCTGTCTGACATTGCATTTGTGGGTGGCGGGGCGGTCGGTCTGGGAACTATTCTTCTAATTCTGCTTTTCGAGCCAGGGCGAATCCTGTATATCCCGGGCTGGTGGACGGAAGGCATCGCGTTCGCCCTCATCGGCGCCATCGCGTGGCTCACGGTGCGGGGCGAAAGACTTCGCCCGGCTGTATTTAATGTCTGGGGTGGCGTGAGCATGGGCCTGATTTGTCTCGACAGGGCAATGTTCACGGTGATTCTTCCACTTATGTGTCTCGCGCTTGCGGCCTCCGTATCGAATTCGCGGACGTCACTGGTTAAGAGCGCGCTGGCGATGCTGTCACTCGCGCTTGTGTTGCAGGCGCCCTGGTGGATACGAAACATCAGAGTTTCCGGGCAAAATCTGCCGCTGGGAACACAGGGCGGTTTTAACCTGCCCGATGAATATAATGACCACGCAATTGGGGCGCGCGGGCTCTGGACAAACGCAACTGGCATCCGCGATGCGTGGATGGAACACACGCCAGGCAGGCAACCGATCGTCATTCCCGCGGGCTATTCCGAACAGTCATTTCTCAAGATGTGGCCATATAGCCGTGATGAGCGACTGGCGGCGACGGTATTTGCGGCGACATCAGAGTCGCTGGAGTCTGAGATTGCCGTGGCGAACGCCGGCCGGGACGCAGCGAAGGAATGGGTACGCGCCAATTACGGTAAGGTCCCACTCCTGATGGCTTGGCGGGTGATCATGCTGACAAAGTGGCACCGCCGTTTTCTGGCATTCTCATTTTGTCTGGGAGCGTTCGCATACTTTCGTATTCGGAAGTTAAGACGAAGTCTCCTCTGTCTTATGGGGCTGCTGGCGGCTTACTGCGCCGGAATTGCGTGCACGCACATCATGTTGAATAGATTCCTGGTGCCGGCGCTGCCGATTGTTTATGTGATTGCCGCCCTTGGTGTCGCTTCGGCTATGCGGGGTCTGCAGAGTACGCTGAGGGTGTCAGAAAGCTGAGGAGTGAGTATGCGGGTGTGCGCGGGATTGGTGCTGTTTTCGTGCGCGCTGGTGATGTCCGGGCAGTCGCGCGCGGTCACGGTTGTCATTGAAACCGAACTGGGTGCGATTGAGGCGGAGATCGATACGCTTCATGCGCCGATCACTGCGGGCAACTTTTTGAACTATGTGGACCGCGGATGGTACAGCGGCGGTCAGTTTCATCGGACGGTGAAGCCCGACAATCAGCCGAATAATGAGGTGAAGATCGAGGTGATTCAGGCCGGGCTCGGGCCTGGCACGCCAGCGTTTGCCGCGATTCCGCTGGAGCGAACATCCGTCACGGGTCTTTCGCACAAAGACGGGACGCTTTCGATGGCTCGGGATGGTCCCGATACGGCGGATGCGGAATTTTTTATCTGTATTGGCGATCAGCCGTCGCTTGATTTTGGCGGGAAGCGGAATCCGGATGGGCAGGGTTTTGCGGCTTTTGGGCGCGTGGTGAAGGGGATGGATGTTGTGCGGAAGATTCAGGCGGCTCCGGCGAAGGAGCAGAGTTTGACGCCCCCGGTGAGGATATTGGGGATGCGGCGGAAGTGAATATGGTAGAGTTCTGGGTAGAAGGTAGAAGTGATGTTGAACGTGAAGGATCCCGTTGCGCATGACCTTGCGAAGCGGCTCGCGCAAACCACCGGACGGAGTCTAACCGGCGCCGTGATTTACGCCTTGAGCGAACAACTTCGGCGTGAAGAGGGGAGGCGCTCGGCTCCTTCGATTGCGGAAGAACTTCTCGAGATTGGGAAGCGATGCGCGGCGATGCCGGATCTCGATACCCGTTCCGAAGACGAGATTCTTGGCTACAACGAGTTTGGCGCGTGGTAATCGACAGCTCCGCAATCGTCGCCATCATGCTGGGTGAGCCCGAAGCTGTGTTGTTTGCAAACGCGATCGAGGAGGATCGTGTCTTTCCAGCACATTGGGATCCTAAGCTTAGAATTCCACGTGGACAAGTTGTCGCG
>JADMIO010991000.1_pt1 | contig 64388 bp, 49 predicted proteins | sample 8958161 | NCBI WGS metagenome assembly JADMIO01 (sample SAMN16585339, study PRJNA669376) | soil metagenome | isolation source: Crop rotation soil | place: USA: Cullars Rotation, Alabama | collected 2011 | reverse complement strand
CGCGACAACTTGTCCACGTGGAATTCTAAGCTTAGGATCCCAATGTGCTGGAAAGTCGGGCGGCGGCGCCTCCTCGGATGGTGGCGGCTCACTTTTGGTAGGGAGTGGGCCACGGATGGACACGGATCAACACGGATAAGAACGGCGGGGTTATCTGGTCCACGCGTAATACGGGGTGTGGGATTCGTAGAGTTTCAGGGTGCGGACGGGGGCGCTCGGCGAGATCGAGGGCGGCGGGTGCGCTTCACCGCAGATCGCGGAGGTAGCGCAGAGAAGCTACAGCGCGGGGGCCGGGGCGAAGAGTTGATTCACCGCGGAGACGCTGAGATCGCTGAGGCAGCGCAGAGAAGCTACAGCGTGGGGGGCGGGGCGAAGAGTCGATTCACCGCGGAGACGCTGAGATCGCTGAGGCAGCGCAGAGAAAGCTACAGCGTGGGGGGCGGGGCGAAGAGTCGATCACGGCGGAAACGCTGAGATCGCCGAGGAGCGCTGAGAAGCTACAGCGTGGGGGCGGCGGCGGCGATTTCCTGGGAGACTCCGGTGAATTTTGCGAAGTTCTTATTGAAGCGGGCGCTCAGGTCGCGGGCGGCGCGGTCGTAGGCTTCTTTGTCGGGCCACATGCCGCGGGCATCCAGGAATTGCGGAGGGACTCCGGGGCAGGAGACTGGGACCGCAACCTTGAAGATTGGATGCTGCACGGTGGGGATGGACGTGAGCTCGCCCGAGAGGACGGCGTTCAGCATGGCGCGGGTGTAGGGCAGCTTCATGCGCGCGCCGACGCCGAAGGGCCCGCCGGCCCAGCCGGTGTTCACGAGCCAGCAGGCTGACTGGTGGCGGCGGAGCTTTTCACCGAGCAGCGAGGCATACGCGGCCGCCGGGCGGGGGAGGAATGGCGAGCCGAAACAGGCGCTGAAGGTCGCTTCGGGCTCCTTGCCGAGGCCGCGCTCGGTGCCGGCGACCTTGGCGGTGTAGCCGCTCAGGAAGTGATACATCGCCTGTTCGGGGGTGAGGCGCGAGATGGGGGGCAGGACACCGAACGCGTCGGCGGTCAGGAAAATGACGTTGGCGGGATGGCCGCCGACGCTGGGGGTCACGGCGTTGTCGATGAAATCGAGCGGGTAGGCGGCGCGCGTGTTCTCGGTGATTTCGGCGGAATCGAATTGCAGGAGGCGGGAGTGCGAGTCCATCACGACGTTTTCGAGGACCGTGCCGAAGCGGATCGCATTCCAGATCTGCGGCTCGTTTTCCCGCGAGAGACGGATGCACTTGGCGTAGCAGCCGCCTTCGAAGTTGAAGACGCCGTGGTCGCTCCAGCCGTGTTCGTCGTCGCCGATCAGGTGGCGCTGCGGGTCGGCGGAGAGGGTCGTTTTTCCGGTGCCGGACAGGCCGAAGAAGAGCGCCACGTCGCCGGCCGGGCCGATGTTGGCGGAACAATGCATGGGAAAGACGCCGCGCGCGGGGAGCAGGTAGTTCATGATCGTGAACGCGGACTTCTTCATTTCGCCGGCATAACTGGTGCCGCAGATCAGGACTACGCGCTTCTTGAAGTTGATGACGATGGCGGTTTCGGAGTTGGTGCCATCTTCGGCGGGAATCGCTTCGAACTCAGGGGCGAAGAGGATGGTGAATTGCGGCTCGCGCGCATCGGACGCGGTGGGGCGGATGAAAAGCTGGCGTCCGAAGAGGCTGTGCCAGCCGAACTGGCTGATCACGCGGACGGGCAGCGTGTACTCCGGATCGGCGCCGACGAGCAGGTTCTGCACGTAGACGTCGCGGCCGGTCCAGTAAGTCCCCATGCGGGAGTAGATACGGTCGAAATGCGCCTCGGTCATCGGCTGATTGACCGGGCCCCAGGCAATGGAGGAGTCCGTGGTTTCGTCGCGGACGATGAACTTGTCTTTCGGGGAGCGGCCGGTGAACTGGCCGGTGCGCACGACCAGGGCCCCATTGGCGGCGAGACTGCCCTCGCGGCGGCGCACGGCATGCTCGACCAGTTGCGGGGCGCCGAGGTCCCAATACGACTCGTTGATGTTATGAAGGCCGTATTCGGCGAGGCCGTCGCTGTCCAGGCGGACGCTCCGATTCGCACTCTGGTTCGTTTCGGACGCCATGTATTCCCCTATTCTTCGGGTGCTCTATCGTAATATGGTCTCATGAACCGGCTGCTCGGGGGACTCGTACTGGCGTTCACGCTGTTCTCCCGCGCGCAGGGCCAGGTTATCGAATTTGAATCGAACGGCCTGAAATATCAGACGCTTACGCGGTCCGGTGTGACCGTGATGTGGGCCATGCTGCCGACCCTGCTGCACGAGTATTCGATTATTCAGGTGGCGGTCTCGAACGGGTCGGGCGGGCCGTATTCGATCCGTGCGGAAGATTTCAGTTTTGTGCGGCCGGACGGGTCGATGCTGCGGGCGACGCCCGCGCGCACCGTGGTCACGATGTTGTCCCAGAAGGGCAGCGGCAGCGACGTGATCAAGCTGGTGACGGCGTACGAGGCGTCGGTCTACGGGAATGCGCATTTCAAATCGACGAACGGGTACGAGCAGCGGCGGCAGTCGGCTCTGGCCATGTCGTCGACGAAGTTCAAGGCGGCCGCGGCGGCGAGCGCGCTGGCGATGGTGCAGACGAAACTGTCACCGGGCGAATCGACGGACGGCGCGGTGTTTTTCCAGACGGACGGGCGGCCGCTCGGTCCGGGGCATTTGCTGGTCCGCACGAATACGGATGTCTTTAACTTCGTGACGGGCGAGTAGAGTACGCCGGTTAGTGTCCTATTAAGACGCCATTCCAAAACTGCTAAGCGGGTGTGATTCAGCCGCATTCCAACCGACTCAGCCCGGTGTGGTATATTCTCCCGCACTGGGGGCTTCAGTGATTTACCAAGAACTGTCATCCGCCGGTAACGTTTTGCACCACAAAATCTGAACTCAAAGGAGAATTGCATTGCGTTACAAGCTTTTGCTTTCCGCCATGTTATTGGGCTGCTTGTCGCAGCTTCCGGCGCAACTGGATCGCGCCACGCTGACCGGGGCCGTCACGGACAGCAGCGGGGCCGTCGTGCCCGGCGCCGTTTTGAATCTTTCGTCGGAGGACACCGGATTGCGCCGTTCGGTGCAGACGAGCGACAGCGGCGTGTACACGTTTGCGCAGCTGCCGATCGGAATCTACAGCGTCACGGCGACGCATCCGGGTTTGCGATCGGTCACGTTCAAAGAGGTGCGGCTGGGGGTCGGCGATAACCGGACGCTGGATATTCGGATGGAAGTGAGCACCACGGAGACCACCGTGACGGTAGAGGGCACGGCGGCGGTGCTCGAGACTGCGTCGCCGGTGATCGGAACGGTCATCGGGTCGCGGCAGATGCGCGAGATTCCGCTGAACGGGCGGCACTGGGCGAGCCTGATGGCCCTCGCGCCGGGCGCGATCAACACGGGCGACGGCAGCCAGCAGACGATTCGGTTCGTGGGCCGCGCGCGCGACGATAATAACTGGACGTTCGATGGCCTGGACGCCACCGGAGTGAAGGATCCACGGCAGGAAGCGGCGTTGCGGCTGGTGATCAGCACCGATACGATTGCGGAGTTTCGCGTGAACTCGACGTTGTATTCGGCGGAATCGGGCAGCGGCGCGGGCGGGCAGGTGAACCTGGTTTCGAAGTCGGGGTCGAACGACTTCCATGGGAGCGTGTTCGAGTTCTTCCGCAACGACAAGATGGACGCGCGGAACCCGTACGATGCCACCAAGCAGCCGTTCCGGCTGAATCAGTTCGGCGGCAGCCTGGGCGGCCCGATTATTCACAACCGGACGTTCTTCTTCGCGAACTTCGAAGGGCTGCGGCAACGGGTGACGCAGACATTTACGGATAACGTGCCGAGCGCGGCCTATCGCGCGCGCGCCACGTCGCCGACGATCATCGACCTTTTGAAGAACTATTCGCCGGGAACGTCGCGGACCACGGATCCGGATATCGATCAGTTGCAGGAGAATCGCAGCCAGGCGTGGACCGAAAACTCGGGGTCGTTGCGAGTGGACCACCGGTTCAGCGATAAGAACTCCTTCTTCGCGCGGTACAACGTGGACGACGGGCTGATCCTGGCGCCGCGGAGCACGATTGACATCGACCGCCAGAACGACAATTTCCGGCCCACCAATTTCGTGATGCAGTTCCAGCGCATCTTCTCGCCGAGCGTGGTGAACGAATGGAAGGCAGGCATCAATCGCTCGACGCTGCACCGTGCGACGATCGGTCCGCTGGCCGCGAGCGTCGCGGTTTCGGGCTTCACGACGCTGAACCAGTCCAACGGGCTGATCGAGGTCGGGACTTCGTATTCGGCGATCGACAACCTGGTGATTACGCGCGGGCGGCACACGGTGAAGCTCGGGTTCGAATTCCGCCGGGCGCACGTGGAGGTGGCCGACCCAACCGACAAGTCGACGAGCGTTACATATACGACGCGGCCGAACTTCCTCGCGAACCGCGTGGATTCGGTGGCGATTACCAGCGGCACCGACCCGCTCTCGACCCGGAAGAACTATTGGTACGGCTATGCGCAGGACGATTTCAAACTGCGGCCGAACCTGACGTTGAATCTCGGATTGCGCTACGAATACTACAGCATCAACAAAGAGGCGCACGACATCTACCGTGTGTTCGATTTGAACGCATGCCGCGGCTTCTGCCCGCACGGCACGCCGTGGTATTACCCGGACCGCAACAACTTCGATCCGCGGGTGGGCCTGGCATGGACGCTTGGCAAGACCGTCATTCGCACGGGCGGAGGCATTTATCACGGACCCGGCCAGATCGACGACGTGAACACCGCGCTCGATAACGTGTCGGACCGCTACTCGCTGACGGCGATCGAAGCGCCGGGGCTCGCGTACCCGGTGGAGCCGTTCCTCGGCCTGGCAGCGGCGGTCGGCGTGACGCCGCGTTCGCTGCAACGCGACCGGCGCGACCTGTACGCGGTGCAGTGGGGATTCTCGGTGCAGCACGAACTGCCGGGCGGCTTCGTCGCGCAGGCGGGGTATCTGGGGAATTCGGGCGTGAAGCTCTTCGCGCGGCAGTACATCAACAACATCGATCCCGTTACGAAGGTGCGGCCGCTGCCGACGTTCGGCCGTATGGACGAGAAGCGGCAGGACGGCAAGAGCATCTTCAACGCGCTGCAGCTCTCGCTGCACCGCCGGGTAGGGCGCGGCCTGAGCTGGGGCACGGAGTATATGTGGTCGCATACGATCAACGACGGCAATATCGGCGGTGGGGAAGGGGTGCAGCCGCAGATCGCGTCGTGCCGCGCGTGCGATCGCGGCAATAGCCCGCAGGATATCCGGCACACCATGACGAGCAACTGGATTTATCAGCTTCCGTTCGGACCGGGGCAGAAGCGCCTGAGGGAAGGCGTGGCGTCGAAGGTCCTGGGCGGATGGGAAATGAGCGGGATCTGGACAGCGCGAACGGGCCGCATGCTGACGGTGGGTATTTCGCGCAGCGCGGCGGCGACCCCCGACGGAAACACGTCGGGGCAGCGTCCGAACATCGTGCCGGGCGTCTCGATTTACCCGGCCGGCGGGCCGACGCTGAATCAGTGGCTGAACCCGGCGGCGTTCTCGATTCCGGCGAACGGCACGTGGGGCAACGCGGGGCGGTCGATCGCGACCGGTCCGGGACTGGTGCAGGTGGACTTCTCTCTGCAGAAGAATACGCACATCAGCGAAAGCAAAGCGCTGGTCTTCCGCATTGAGACGTTCAACCTGTTCAACCGCATCCAGGCGGGGAATCCGGGGACGACGCTGACGTCGCCGGCCAGCTTCGGCATCATCACGAGCGGTTTGAACCGCACCATCGGGACGGGAACGTCGCGGCAGTTGCAACTCGCGATGCGCCTGAACTTCTAGTGTGGGCCGGCAGGGTAGCCGGTGCGGTATTGGTGTGCGCGGGCGCGCTGCTGGTCAGCGCGCCCGTGGACATTCAGCCGGCCGTGCGGACGGAGATGGTGGCGGACGACCCGGACGATCCGGCCATCTGGATTCACCCGTCGGATCCGGCGCGCAGCCTGATTATCGGGACGAACAAGGTGAAAGCGCCGGGGGGCGCGCTGGTGGTGTTCGGGCTCGACGGGAAGACGCGGCAGACGGTCGCGGGGCTCGACCGGCCGAACAACGTCGATGTGGAGTACGGGCTGCCGCTGGGCGGCGCGCGCGTCGACCTTGCGGTCACGACGGAGCGGTTGCAGCACCAGTTGCGGGTGTACGGGATTGCGGCGGACGGCAGCGGGATTCGCGATGTGACGTCAGTGGGGAACACCAAGGTGTTCGCCGATCGGACGGGCGAGGAAGCGGCGCCGATGGGGATCTCACTGTACCGGCGGCCGCGGGATGGCGCGATGTTTGCGATCGTCGCGCCGAAGAGCGGTCCGCGCGAAGGGTATTTGGGGCAGTATCGGTTGTTGGATGACGGCAAGGGTCGGGTGAAGGCGGAGTTCGTGCGGTATTTCGGGCGGTTCAGCGGGACGGCGGAGATCGAGGCGGTCGCGGTGGACGACGAGCTCGGGTATGTGTATTACGCCGATGAGGGCGACGGGATCCACAAGTATTACGCCGACCCGGAGCGTGGCAGCGAGGAGTTGGCGCACTTCGGGAGGTCGGGTTTCCAGGCGGATCGCGAAGGGATTGCGATTTACGCGGGCAGGAATGGGGCGGGGTACATCGTTTGCACGGACCAGATCGCGGGGAATAGCGAGTATCACGTGTACCGGCGGGAGGGGGAACCGGGTCGGCCGCACGATCACGGGACATTGTTGAAGGTGGTGCGCGGCGGCGCGGACAGCACGGATGGGCTGGAGATTACGTCGCGGCCGGCGGGGCCGAAGTTTCCGGCGGGGCTGATGGTCGCGATGAACAGCAGCGGGAAGAATTTTCTGGTCTACCGCTGGGAGGATGTTGCGGGCTCGGGCGAGGTGAAGCTCACGGCCGGGGCTCGGGCTTCCCGACCTTGAGGGCCTCCAGCATCGAGTCCACGTCGTAGCTGCCGGTGTAGTGGAGGCCGTTGATGAAGAAGGTCGGGGTGGCGTGCACGCCTGTTTGCAGGCCGCTTTCGATATCGATTTGCACGCGGGGCATGTAGAGGTGGCTGCGCACCTCGGAGCGGAAGCGATCCATTTGGAGGCCCAACTCGCGGGCATACTCCATCAGATGCTCGTCGGTGAGAGCGGGTGAGTTCTCGTAGAGGAGATTGTGCATTTCCCAGAAGCGGTCTTGCGAATGGGCGGCTTCGACGGCCTCGGCGGCGGGTTCGGCGCGGCGGTGGATCTGGGTGAGCGGGAAGTGCCGGTAGACGAAGCAGAACTGGTCGCCCGCCTCCTCGAGGAGCTGTTGGACGACGGAGTGGACCGCGGCGCTGTCGGGGCATTCGTAGTCGCCGAACTGCACGAGGACTGCGGGCGCGTCGAGGGAGCCGCGATAGTGGTCGAGCCCGCTGACGGGGGGAGTCAGTTCCTTCATGGAAGGGTGGCGTGCAGTTGCGGCGCCAGTGTGTGTGTCTTGGCCGAGTGACAGAGTGAGAGAGTGAGACGAACCATCCAGGTCCGCGCATTCCGAGGCGAAGACCAGTACGTGGCGGAATGTCTCGACCTCCCTGTGGTGACACAGGCCCATACCCTCGATGACTTGGCGAAGAATATTCGCGAAGCAATTGCGCTTCATATGGAAGGAGAGGACCTGGCGGCTATGGGCATCTCGTCCGATCCAACCATCGTGGTAACGTCCGCCGCGGCGTAATGCTGAGCCTGCCACAGAAAAGAACATTATTGGCCGCTGATCAACGCTGATGAACGCGGATTGAAATAAGAACCCCGTGGATGGGCGGGGGGGTGCGCCCATCCACGGGGGAATGCTACTTCAGCTTGATCGGGTCGGCGGGACGCGTCGGGAGCTTGGCGGGGGTGGTTTTCATCCGCTCCAGAACCTCGGCTACCGCTCGTTCCAGTTGCGGGTCTTTGCCTTGGATGACGGCGCGCGGGTCGTTGTCGACTTCGATGTCGGGGTCGACTCCGTGGCCTTCGATGATCCACTCGCCTTTGGCGTTGGTGAAGCCGAATTCGGGGACGTTTACCGTGCCGCCGTCGAGCAACTGGCCGTGATTGGTGATGCCGACTACGCCGCCCCAGCTTCGCTTGCCAATTAGTGGACCGAGCTTGGCTTCACGGAACATGGCGGGGAAGATGTCGCCGTCGGAGGAGGAATTCTCGTTCAGGATCGCGACCATCGGACCTGCGAACGCGTTGGGGTAAAGCTGGGCCTGGTCTACCGTGCGGGAGAACTGGGCGGCGAGCACCTTCTGGCTGAGGCGCTCGATGAGCATGCGCGAGACGTTGCCGCCGCCATTGGCGCGGACGTCGACGATCAGTCCTTCTTTGCGGAGTTGCGGGTAGTACCACTTGATGAACTCGCGTATGCCGTCGGCGCCCATGTCGGGGACATGGATGTAGCCGACTTTGCCGCCGGTCATCTCCGCGACCTTATTGCGATTGCCGGCGACCCAGTCCAGGTAGACAAGCTTCGACTCGTCCGTGATGGGCCGGAAGGAGACGGCGCGGGCGCCTTCCATCGTCGGTTTGGAGTTGAGCATCAGCGCGACGGGGTTATCGGCGGCGTTACGGAGGAGGCGGTAGGGGTCGTCTTTGCCGGTGAGGTCCTGGCCGTTGATGGTGAGGACGTAGTCGCCGACCTTGGCATCGACGCCGATTTCGGTGAGCGGGGAGCGGTACATCTCCTCTTCATTCTGGCCGGCGAAGATGCGTGAGATTTTGTAGCGATTGGCGGCCTTGTCGAGCTCGAACCGGGCGCCGGGCAGGGCTACGCGGGCGCGCGGGGTTGCGGGCATATCGCCGCCATCGATATAGGCGTGCTGCACGGTGAGCTCGGAAATCATTTCGCTGATGACGTAGTTGAGGTCGGTGCGGTGCGCCACGTGTTCGAGCAGGGGCTTGTACTGCCGGCGCAGGGCCTCCCAGTCGTAACCGTGCATGTTGGGGGCGTAGAAGAAATCGCGGTAGCGGCGCCAGACCTCGTCGAAGATCTGCGACCATTCCTGGGCGGGGACGCGGTCGACGTAAAGGCTGGCGGTCGAGACGGTTTTCTTGGAGGAGGCGCCGCTGGGGGAGGCGTCCATGAGGGTGACGCCGCCGGGGCCGCGAGTGAGGAGTTTCGAGCCATCCTGCGAGAGGACGAAGTTGGCCGTGTCCTCGAGAAGCGTGGTCTCCTTGCGGTCCTTGATCGAGTAGATGCGGACCGAGGCTTTCGTGTCTGCCTGGCGGCCATAGTAGAAAGGCGGCACGACGGAGTAGATGAGGTAGCCGCTCTTCACCGCGAGGCCGCCGAAGTTGTTGCCTTCGACGGGGACCTTGACGACGCGGAGGTCGAGACCTTCGAAATCGATGACGAGGTCCTTGGACTTGTCGTCCTTCTTCGCATCGTCCTTCTTGGCGTCGTCTTTCTTGGGCTCATCGGGCTTGGCGACGGTGACCTCATCGCTCTCGGGCGGAAAGGGATTCTTGCCGTCCTTGCGCAGCGCCAGGGCGTAGATGTCGGCCTGGCGGTTGGTGGCGTAATTGAATTCGATGTTCGAGATCAGCGGCGCGAAATCGTGATTGCTGAGGAAGTAGAGGTAGTTCCCGTCGGGATCCCAGGCCGGGAGGCCGGAATCGAAATACTCGCTGGTGACGCGGTAGGTCTTCCCGTCCGACGCGCTCCAGATGTGGACGGAGCCGAAACCGTTCGGGTTGTTCATGCTGAAGGCGAGGTGATTGCCGCGCGGCGCCCATTTGTAGTCGTTGATGCTGCCGAGCTTGGAGTGGGCGATCTCGGTGAGTTTGCGGTCCTCGAGCGTGACGACGTAGAGGCGGCCATCCTTGTCGCTGAAGGCGATGCGTTTGCCGTCGGGCGCCCACTCGGGCCAGTAGCGGAAGGCTTTGCCGCCGGTGGTGATCTGCTCGGGCTTGGAGGAGCCGTCCTGCGCGACGACCCAAAGTTCCTCTTCGCCGGTCTGGTCGGAGATGTAGGCGACCTTGGAACCATCGGGCGACCAGCGGGGCCACTTTTCGTGGGCTCCGGAGGTGTTGGTCAGATTGCGGACGGGGCCTTTTTCGATGGGGGCGGAGAAGACGTCGCCGCGGGCGCCGAAGAGAACGCGCTCACCCTTGGGGCTGAGCGCGACGGACTCGACGAGGTTGGAGGCGCTGACGCGCGCGGGGCGGCGGGCGAGGCCGTCGTCGGGGACGGTGATCGAGATCGGCGTGCTCTTGCGCGTCTTGACGTCGAAGATCTCGAGGCCGCCGTGGAGCTCGTAGACGATGCGGCTCTGGCGGTCGCTGCTGGGCCAGCGGAGGTCGTAGACTTTGTTCGAGGTGAGCTGGCTGGTCTTGCCGGCCTTCACGTCGTAGCCGTAGAGGTTGAAGTGACCGTCGCGGTCGGAGTCGTAATAGATGGTGTCGCCGATCCACATGGGGTCGCGGCTGGCGCGCTCGCCCTCGCTGATTTTTTTGGAGGCGTAGGTCTCGATGTCGAAGATGTAGAGCTGGTTGGCTTGTCCGCCGCTGTAGCGTTATCCGGCGCGCGCACCCCCTTCTCCTACGGCGGCAAGATCAACGTGATCGACCCTGCCCGCCAGAGCCCCTTCGCCAAGTATCTCTTCGACATCACGCCCATGCCGACCAACGCCGCCAACCCGCTGCTCGACGTCAATTGGTTCGGTCCCGCGCCCGACCAGACCGGCAAGTGGGGAATTACCGGCCGCGTCGATCAGCGCTTCTCCGACCAGGACCAGGTCCACGTCGTCTTCACCGACAACTACTGGTGGAATCGCTACCTCATCCAGTCCGGCGGTGTCGGCCAGCAGATGCTCAACGACGTCGCCGGCTGGGAGTACGACAGCAACGGCATGAAGAGCATCGCCGGAACCTGGACCCGCGTCCTCTCGCCCACCACCTTCAACGAGCTTCTGATCAGCGTCAAACGCAACGAGTTCATCGGCGGCGAGAACGAAAGCGTCGCCAACTGGCCCGAGAATTTCGGCCTCTCCAATCCCTTCCACACCAACCGCTGGCCCCAGGTGAACAACCTCGGACTCGGCACCTACGCCTTCGTCACCAACGACACCAAGAAGAACTACGACACCGCCTACGTCCTCGACGACAACGTCACCAAGATCCGTGGCCGTCACGAGCTGCTCTTCGGAGTCCACGCCCGCCGCGACCTCCTGAACGACCTCCCGCAGCAGCGCTTCCCCGCGCCGCAGCTCAACTTCGCCTCTCTCGCGACCTCGCTCTACGACCCCAACTCCACACCCACCAGCCCCGCCGCCACCCCCATCACCGGCTTCAACCTGGCGAATATGTATCTCGGCTACGCCACTTACTCGAATAACCTATCCCACAGTTGGTATTACCTGACAGGCGGCGAGCTGGCGACTTACTTCCAGGACAACTTCAAAGTAACTCCCCGGCTCACCCTGAACCTCGGCGCCCGCTGGGAGTATTGGCCGGCATTCCACGACAAGCGCGGCACGATCACCGGTTTTTCGCCCGAAAAGCGCGCCGTCGTCCTCAGCACCAACCTGGACGAGCTGTACTCGCTCGGCGCGACCTTCCCCGTCCTGGTCGATACCTACAAGAGCTTCGGCATGAAGTTCATCGGCCACGACGAAGCCGGACTCCCCGAGGATCAGGTCTACTCCCGCAAAGGCAACTTCGGCCCCCGCCTCGGCTTCGCCTATCGCGCCTTCGAAGGCAAAGGCGCCTTCGTCCTGCGCGGCGGCTACAGCGCGTCGTACTTCCACATCAACCTGGCCCAATGGCTCGATAACAACCGCCAGAACTACCCGCTGGCCGCCGGCTTCAGCTACAACCTCAACGACGCCACACAGTCGCCCGACGGCATCCCGAACTATCTCCTCCGCAGCGTCCCCACCGTCGTCGCGGGCGTCAACAGCGCCAATGTCGTCAGTTTGAATCAGGTCACCGGCATCAGCCGCGGCTCCGGCACGTTCACCTACTTCGCGCCGCACGAGCCCGAAGCCCGTGTGCACACCTGGAACCTCACCATCGAAAAGGAAATCCTTCCCGACACGGTGGCCCGCGCCCGCTATCTGGGCAATCACGGCAGCAATCTGGGAATGAACTACTCGTACAACCAGACCACGCCCAGCTACATCTGGTACGCCACCACCGGCCAGCCGCTTCCCACCGGCGCATATGCCAATGTCGCCACCCGTTTCTTCGACCAGACCTCCTACGGCAATCTCCAGGAATACCGCCAGATCGGCTGGACCAACAATAACGGCTTCCAGCTCGAGCTCGAGCACCGCTTCTCCCACGGCTACGCCTACCAGGCCTCGTACACCATGACCAACGCCCTGATCGCCGGCGCCGTCGGCTCCTCCGCTCCCGTCCTGCCCGAGGTCAATCAGTTCATGCCGGGAGCCGTCCCCACCGACGCCGATGAGCGCCTCCGCTTCCTCAATTACCAGCGCGACACCGGCGTTCCCAAACACCGCGTCAAGTGGAACTGGCTGTATCACCTTCCGTTCGGAAAGGGCCAAGCCATCGCCCCGAACGCCGGCGGCCTGCTCGACAAGATCATCGGCGGCTGGGAAGTGGCCGGCCTCGGCTCCCTCGGCAGCACGTACTTCACGCTGCCCACCTCCAACTGGAACTTCAACGGCCCGGTCGAAACGTACGGCTACAAGTACCCCATCCAGAACTGCACCAGCGGCGTCTGCACCCCCGGCTATCTGTGGTGGAACGGCTACATCCCGCCGAACCTCATCAACAGCCACGACGGCAAGGGCAATCCCAACGGCTACGAAGGCATCCCCGCCGATTACAAACCCGCCGCCACTCCGCTCATCCCGTACGGGACCACCGCGCTGCCCGCCAATGCGCCTTCGAACACCAACATGTCCACCTATTGGGACACGAACACCGCCTGGATCAAGCTCAACAACAACTCCGTCCAACGCGTCACATTCGATACCGGCCTGAACCCCTGGCGGAACCAGTACATGCCCAGCGTCCGCCAATGGAACATGGACGCCTCTATGTTCAAGATGGTGCCCCTGACGGAGCGCGTCAACCTCCGCATCAACGCCGATTGGTTCAACGTCCTGAACCATCCCGGCAATCCCAATACAGTCGGCGCCGATGGCTTCCTGAGCACTCGCGCCTCCGGCAACGGTCCACGCACCCTGCAACTGACCCTGCGGTTAACCTGGTAAGCGCGATGCTCTCCCGCCGCGCGCTTCTCGCGTCCGCCTCGGCGTCCCTCCTCTATGGGAAGGACGCCGCGGCATTCGTCCGCGTCAGCCCGCGCGACCCCCGCTACCTCGAGCTCTCCGACGGCTCGCCCTACATCCCGATCGGTCTCAACCTGGTCGCCCCACCCGGCCGCGACGAGGCCGCCGGCCTGCGCACGTACGAGGGCTGGCTCGACAAGCTCGGCGCCAACGGCGGCAACTACATCCGCGCCTGGCTCAGCAGCCCCTTCTGGGACACCGAGCACGAGCGCTCCGGCGAGTACGACGAAGCCAAAGCCAAACTCATCGACTCGATGCTCGCCATGGCCGCCCGCCGCGGCATTCGCGTGAAACTGACGCTCGAGCATTTCCGTAGCATCGGTGGCGGTCCGCAGCCGTGGGCCGACAAGCCGCTCCATCACGTCTCCAACGGCGGAACCGCCGAGTCCATCGCCGCCTTCTTCGATGGCGAGCCCAGCCGCGCAAGATTCCGCAAGAAGCTCGACTGGTTCGCCGGCCGCTTCGGCGCCCGCCCCGAAGTCTTCGCCTGGGAATTATGGAATGAAGTGAATGCCGTCCGCGGCGGCGATTACCTCGCCTGGACCGAGGTCATGCTTGCCGAGCTGCACCGCCGCTTCCCGAAGAATCTGTGCGTCCAAAGCCTCGGCAGCTTCGATACCGACCGCGTCCGCGACGTCTACCGCCGCCATTCCACCCTGCCCGGCAACGACCTCGCACAGGTGCATCGCTACCTCGACCTCGGCGCCTCGCTCGATATCTGTAAAGGCCCCGTCGACGTGCTCGCCGCCGACGCCGTCCGCGAGCTCATCGGCTACAACCCCGGGAAGCCGGTCATCCTCGCCGAATCCGGCGCGGTCGAGCCGCGCCATTCGGGTCCATTCAAGCTCTACAAAACCGACCGCGCCGGGACGCTCCTCCACGACATCCTCTTCGCCCCATTCTTCGCCGGAGCCGCCGGTCCCGGCCAGATCTGGCACTGGGACGCCTATGTCGCGCCGAACGACCTCTGGTGGCACTTCGCCCGCTTTGCCGAAGCCGTGAAAGGTATCGACCCCGCCGCCGAGCGCTTCACCGCCTCCATGCTCCCGCACGACCGCCTGCGCGTCTACATGCTGAAAGGCCGCCGCACGACCCTGCTCTGGCTCCGCGACATCCGTAACGACTGGCGCGCCGAGCTGGAACGCGCCGAGCCCCCCGAAACCGTCGCCGGAGCCACCCTCGAAGGTCTCCCGACCCGCGTAAGAATCTTTGACCCCTGGTCCGGCGCCTGGAGCCCCGCCGCCGCCGTCAAAGGCAGGCTCGCGCTCCCCGATTTCCGCCGCTCCCTGGTAATCCGCAGCGCGTAGATCGGCCCTCTAACCCTGCTTCTTAGGCTCCGACACGTGCAGCCCGGTCCACTGCTCCGCAACCACAATCGAATTCGCTGGATTCTTCGCGTCGTACCGCACCGACACCGCCGCCAACTGCGACAGGTCCGCCGGCACGTACTGCTTCAACCGCGAGACGTCCTGCGACGCCGTGTACTCCACGCCGCGCACCAGGTACGCATAGAAGAGGTGATCCTCGCGAACCTCGGTCAGCGTCGCATCCCCCATCTTGCCGCCGGCCACCAGCGCCGCCCGCCGCTGCCGCTCGCGCTCCTCGGGCGACACGCGCGAATCCCGCCACGCGCGGTATCCCATGATCGCGACCAACACCAGCAGCAACCCGCCGAGCGCAAGTGTGGTCTGTTCCGCCGCGGTGAACGAATACCAGAGCGCAGCTTCCATTTGGGAAGGGGAGTTACCCCGCGACAGGCGTCTCCTTGAAGACCTTGCCCCAATCCTTCAGAAACTGCTCGAGCCCCTTGTCGGTCAGCGGATGATTGAACAGCATGTCGAGCACCTTGAACGGCATCGTGCCGATATGCGCGCCCGCCAGCGCCGAATCGATCACATGATTCGGAGACCGCAGCGAGGCCGCCAGAATCTGCGTCTTGAACCCGTAGTTCTTGTAGATCTGCACGATGCTGCGGATGAGGTCCATCCCGTTCCAGCCGATATCGTCGATCCGCCCCACGAACGGGCTGATGATATACGCCCCCGCCTTCGCCGCGATCAGCGCCTGCGACGGCGAAAAGCACAGCGTCACGTTGACGCGGATTCCCTCCCCGCTCAACGCCTTCGTCGCCATGATCCCGTCGCGTGTCAGCGGGCACTTCACCACGATATTCTTGTGGATCTTGACGAGCTCTTTGCCCTCGCGAATCATCCCCGCCGCATCGGTCGAAACCACCTCGGCGCTGATGTCGCCATCCACGATGTCGCAGATCAGCCGCACCTGCTCCTCGAGCGGCTTCCCTTCCTTCGCAATCAGCGACGGGTTGGTCGTGACCCCATCGACGATCCCCCAGCTAGCCCCCTTCTTGAGCTCGTCCAGGTTTGCCGTGTCGAGAAAAAACTTCAAGCGCTTCCCTCCAGGATTCTGAAGCCAGTTTACCACCCGCGATCCGTGTTTATCCGTGTCCATCCGTGGCCTGAATAGGCGCCGTTCCCCCCACGCTACAATAAAGAAACCGTGCCTGGGAAAACCTTCTACCTCGAAACGTTCGGCTGCCAGATGAATGTCCACGACTCCGAAAAGGTCATCGGCACCCTCCGGCAGCAGGGCTACTCCCAAGTCGACACCCCCGACGACGCCGGGCTCGTCCTCTACAACACCTGCAGCATTCGCGATAAAGCCGAACAAAAAGTCTTCAATCGCCTCCAAAACTTCAAAAAAGCGGCCGGAAAAGACAAAATCTTCGGTGTTTTGGGCTGCGTCGCCCAGCAGGAGGGCGAAAAAATCTTCGACCGCGCCCCCCACGTCTCCCTCGTCTGCGGCTCCGCCAGCTACCCCAAATTCGGCGACATGCTCGTCCAGCTCGAAGCCGGCAACCGCCACATCACCGGCCTTAGCCTCGACACCGAAGAGACCTTCGACACCCCCTTCACCAGCCGCGACAATCCGCACCGCGCCTACATCACCATCATCGAAGGCTGCGACAAATCCTGCGCCTACTGTGTGGTTCCCTTCACCCGCGGCCCCGAGCGCAGCCGCACCAGCGAGAGCGTCATGGCCGAGGCCCGCCGCCTCGCCGCCGACGGCTACACCGAAATCCAGCTCCTCGGCCAGAACGTCAACAGCTACCGCGACCCCTCGCCCGCCGGCTGGGACTTCGCCACCCTCCTCGCCCGCATCGCCGAAGTCTCCGGCATCCGCCGCGTGCGCTACACCACCTCCCACCCGCGCGACTTCGTCAAAGCCATCGTCGACGCCATGGACGCCAACCCCGTCCTCTGCGATCACGTCCACCTGCCCGTCCAGTCCGGCTCCACCCGCGTCCTCGCCGCCATGGACCGCCTCTACACCCGCGACGACTACATGCGCCGCATCGACTGGCTCAAAAACGCCAAACGCCCCTACGCCCTGACCACCGACATCATCGTCGGCTTCCCCGGCGAGACCGAGCAGGACTTCCAGGCCACCCTCGACCTGCTCGACGAGGTCCAATACGACTCCCTCTTCAGCTTCAAGTACTCCCCCCGCCCCAACACCGCCGCCCTCGACATGCCCGACCGCATCGCCGAGGAGGAAAAGCAGCGCCGCCTCCTGATCGTCCAGGAAAAGCAGCGCGCCATCCAGATCCGCCGCAACGCCGAAATGATCGGCCAGATCCGCGAGGTCCACGTCGAAGGCCGCCACCAGTCGCTCGGCCAGTGGATCGGCCGCACTTCCGACAACCGCACCCTCAACTTCACGCACCCATCCGCGAATGGTGATACCCTCATCGGCACGTACCTGTCGGTGCGCGTCACACGTTCCGGCCCCAACTCGTTAGTGGGTGAAACTGCAACTGTGGTGTAATAAATTCAGGGGGGAGCCATGGAAGTCGAAATGAAAATTCGGGGGCTCATGATGGATCCCGTAACCAACATGCCCATCGTCATTCTCAAGGACGTGCATGGCGCTACGGTGCTCCCCATCTGGGTTGGCGTGTACGAAGCCAACGCCATCGCGCTCGAAATCGAAAAGGTCGCCACCCCGCGTCCCATGACGCACGATCTCATCAAGAGCCTGCTCCTCGGCCTCGACACCAACGTGCGCAAAGTGGTCGTCAGCGAGCTCAAGGACGACACCTTCTACGCCGTCATCTGGCTCGATCGCGACGGCGACCTGATCAGCGTCGATTCCCGCCCCAGCGACGCCCTCGCCCTGGCGCTCCGGCTTGATTGCCCCATCTACGTGGAAGACGCGGTGCTGAAATCCTCCAAGGTGGCCGCCACCGTTTCCGACAAGGTCAACAACGAAGAACTGCGCCGCTGGCTCGAGGGTCTCAATGACGAGGACCTCGGCCGCTATAAGATGTGACTTCGGAAACCGCCGCCCGCCTGGAAGCCGCCGGTATCCAGAGCTTCGCCACCGAGAAGGGCTACACCTTTTATACCCGCGCCAACTGCGCCGCCATCGGCCGGGAAGGCTCCCTCGGCAGTTCCGGTATGATGACGGAGGCCGGCCTTTCGTACCTGACCTGGCGTGACGGGCAGCCCTACCTCGCCGCCCACGGCGCCTCCGAAACACCAGCCACCGCCGAGCAGGTCGAGACGCTCCGGCGCTTCTCGGAAGATTTGAAAGCAGCCCTCAATCCATGACCATCGACGAACAACTCGCGTACCTGCGCAAGGGCATGGCGGAGATCATCCGCGAAGAGGACCTCCGCGAGCGCCTCGTGCAGGCCGCCAAAACCGGCCGCCCCCTCCGCGTCAAAGCCGGCTTCGACCCCACCGCGCCCGACCTCCACCTCGGCCACACCGTCCTCCTGCGCAAGATGAAACACTTCCAGGATCTCGGCCACACCGTCATCTTCCTGATCGGCGACATGACCGGCCTCATCGGCGACCCCACCGGCCGCAACGTCACCCGCCCGCCCATGACCCGCGAAGGCATCCTGCAGAACGCCGAGACGTACAAAGCGCAGGTCTTCAAAATCCTCGATCCCGAAAAGACCGAGGTGCGCTTCAACAGCCAGTGGCTCGAGCCGCTCACCTGGATGGACGCCGTCAAGCTCGCCTCCAAGTACACCGTGGCGCGCATTCTGGAGCGCGACGATTTCGCCAAGCGCTACAAAGAGGGCGTTGCCATCTCGATGCACGAGCTCCTCTACCCGCTCGCGCAGGGGTACGACTCCGTGGCCCTCCACGCCGATGTCGAAATGGGCGGCACCGACCAGAAGTTCAACCTGCTCGTCGGCCGCGAGCTCCAAAAGGATTACGGCCAACCGCAGCAGATCGTCGCCACCATGCCGCTGCTCGAAGGCCTCGACGGCGTCAATAAAATGTCGAAGTCGCTCGGCAATTACATCGGCATTACCGAGCCGCCGGAGGTCATGTTCCGCAAAGTCATGCAGGTCTCCGACGACCTGATGTGGCGCTATTATCTGCTTTTAACCGACAAAACAGAGGCAGAAATCGCCGAAATGAAGCAAAAAATGCACCCAATGGAGGCAAAAATCGCCCTTGGGAAGCAAATTGTGAGCGATTTTCACTCCGTTTACGACGCCGAACAGGCCGCCGAGGTCTTCACCCGCGTCGTCCGCAACAAGGAAATCCCCGAGGACATGCCCGTCGCCGCGCTCCCCGATGGCGTCACCAAAGACGGCGCCATCCGCGTCGACAAGCTCCTGGCGAAAGTCGGACTCTGCGATTCCGTCACCGACGCCGTCCGCAAAATCAAAGCCGGCGCCGTCGAGATCAACGGCGAGAAAATCAAAGACCTCGCCGTCCCGCCCGCGCCCGAAATGGTCATCCAGGTAGGCAAAAACTGGCGTCGCGTCACCCTCTGATGCGGTCGAGTATCTTATACACGCAATAGGGTGCGCGGCAGTCCGTCGCGTGGGACAGTGCAGTTCGCCCGTGACGGCGCCCGCTTCAACGGCAGTGCGCCGCGGTGGCGCTCACGCGCCCCGTCGCTATTTGCCGCTACAGCCGCCTTTGCGCCACGCGTCGCAAGCGGAGCTTTCGCCGCGGCAGTGTATCGAACGTGAAAAGCGCGCGCAATCGCGACGGGCAATCCGTGCGGCGCTTGCCCACGCATGGTGCAATTGGACCCACTGGTGTCCGCAGTGCTCTATTTCAGCCCGATACTTACCAGGAGTCTTTCAGACATGAATCTCTTTACGCGTCTCCGCTTTAAGGGCTCAATGCCCGCCCTGGTTGCCATTCTGGCAGCCGTGGTCACAAGTCTTCCGGCTCTCGCGCAGGACACCACCGGCAACGAGACAACGTTTACAGGAACCGTCGCCTCCTCCACACGAAATACGCTGGTGGTCCGAGACGCGAGCGGACATCATCAACTATTCGTATTCGACCGGGATACCTCCAAACCAGCGGCGTTGCCGGCAGGCTCCCGCGTGCGTGTCGTCTCCGTACCCGGCGACGAGATCGGTGTCCGCGTAGCGCGCGACGTTGCGGTGCTCCAGTCCGGACAGTCCTCGGCCTCACGAGACGACGCCTCCGCAGTTTCTAATGCCAACGCCGAGGCGTCTCCCGTGGTCCCGCGCGAAGTGCGCACGATGGAACGAGACATCGAGCGACAGGCGCGGCGTTTTCAGGCGGGCGTGCGAGGAGGTGTCGCGCTGGATCCCGAGCTGGTGTTGATCGGGGTTCAAAGCCAGGTCGGACCATTCTTTCATCCGGACCTCCATTTACGTCCCAGCGTGGAATTCGCGTACGGTGAAGTAACCGCGCTTTTCGCGCTCAATCTGGAAGCGATCTACCGGCTTCCGATCGGTTCCCGCCAAGGCCGCTGGTCTGCATATGCGGGCGCCGGACCGGGCTTCAACTTCTTGCACCAGAATTTTGAGAGGGATTCCGGCGGCAAACGGGTGGACTTCGGCGAATTTCACAGCGACACGGGCCTCAACATTCTGGGCGGCCTGCGATTCCGCCGCGGCACGTTCGTCGAATTGAAAACCACCGTATACTCAGAGCCGGCCCCCACGCTCCGGCTGATCTTCGGCTACAACTTCTAACCGACGGGGCGCGCGTGCAGCGCCTCATGGGGAATACTGCCGATGGACTTACCGTGACGCGCGTGCGATACGATAAGTCCTCGGCATGTCCACAGTAGCTGAGATCCTAAGTATCCCCGGCAACAAACCCGTGTACGAGCGTCTGCGCGGGTTGCAGCAGGATCGTAAGGCCATCGCCTTCGCCGGCGCGGGTGTCTCCGCTCCGCTATATCCTCTTTGGCCGGGACTCCTGAAGTCTCTGGCCCACGCCCCGGTCGAGCGCGGACTCGCCGAACCCGCCGATGAGGACTTCTGGCTCCGCACCGCCGATCGGCGCCCCCTCCAGGTCGCCTCGCAAATCCACCAGAAGCTCACCGACGCCCACTATTACCCGTTCCTCTACGACACCTTCAAGGACCGCCCGCCGTACTTCACCCCGGCCCACGACGCACTGATCCGCTGCAACTTCAAAGCCTGGATCACCACGAACTACGACCAGGGACTCGTCGAAGCGCGCCGCGTCCGCCGCCCGGAGATCCGCGAGACCAGCTTCGCCATTTGGAACCAGCCCGCGGAGATCGAACGGTGGCTGAGCGGCGACCGCTTCGGCCCGGAGTCCGGTCCCATTCTCTTCGCGCACGGCCACTTTGCCGACGCGCCCAACATTATCCTGGACCACGAAAGCTACCGCCGCGCCTACGCGACTCCGACCTATCGCCGCTTCTACGAAAACCTCTGGATTCAGGAGCACCTGATCTTCGCCGGCTTCAGCTTCAATGACGTCACGCTGACGGCCATCGCCGATGAACTCGTCGCCAAGTTCACGCATGCCGGGCCGCCCCGTCACATCGCCATCCTGGCGTTGAGCGACCCGTACAACGACAACATGCGGCGCGAGTACCTGGAGACCTTCCACGCCGACGTGCTCTTTTACCCGGCGCCGGCGGGCGACCATGGAGCGCTGGTTGTGTTGCTCGAATCGCTGGCCCAGCCCACGGCGGCGCGGGCCCCCGCGCCGGCGCCGCCCGCGCCCACGGCAAAGGTTCGTCAACGCTTCGTTCACGAGACCACGGAGGACGAGAAATTCACCGGTCGGCGCGACATGCTGGAGCGCCTCGACACCTGGGCAGCCGACCCGAGCGTAAGGCTGATCGCCATCTCCGCTCTCGGAGGGTCGGGCAAGACTGCACTGCTCGGCAAGTGGCTGCGGAATGGGGCACACCGGCGCCAGGGCGTCTTCTTCTGGAGTTTTTACCGTGAGCGCGATACGGCCTTGATGCTGAAGGCCCTCGACGAGTTCGCGCAGGGAGCCGGGAGCCTCGCGATTGCGCTCGACGGGCTGGAGGTCATTCAGGAGTCTCCCGGTACGACCGGCTACGGCAAACTGCTCGATCCCGTCCTGGCGCAAGCGCTGCACCAGCATTGCCGCGCCCGCGACGGGAATCTAGTGTTGCTCACCAGCCGATTCCCGTTCCCCGACTTGACCCCATACCTCGGGCGAGGGCTGCGGTCCTTGCCGTTGGCGTCGCTAGGCGACGACGAAGGCGCGGCACTGCTGAAGTCACTGTATGTCGGCGGCCTGGTCGAGGATCGCGCACGGGTTTCACGTGAACTCGATGGGCACCCGCTGGCGCTGCGCATCTTCGCGCGGTCGATGCCGCGCGATTTGGGCGGTGACCCGACACGCCTCTGGACCCTGATCTTCGGCGACGGCGACCACACGCTCGAAGAGAAGGTGCAACACCTTCTCAATTTCTACGACCAGCGCCTGCCTGAGGCGCACCGCCAGGTACTCGGCCTGATCGCGCTCTTCCGTGCGCCCGTCGGGGTCAAGACGCTCGCTCCACTTTGGGAGAAACTGATGCGCGCCCCCGCGCCTCTCGAATCGACCCTCCATTTCCTCCACCGCGAGCATCTGCTGACCGACGACCCTGGGCCCGAAGGCGAACCCCGCTACGCCTGCCACCCCATCCTCCGCGACCACTTCCGCCGCCGGCTGCTGGGCACCGAAGGCTTTGCCCAAGACGCGGCAAGCCTGCTCGGTGAAGCCCCCGATGCGGCAGGGGCGCGCTCGCTTGAAACGGTAATGCGGGTGATTACGGCTATCGAACTCCTGCTGCAACGCGATGACCTGAAGGCGGCGGACGACCTCTACCGGTCACGGTTACAAAATGGAAGGATTTTTCAAGCCATCCCAGCGCCGCACTGGGGGATGGAGGTGGCACGCTCGTTCGTCCGGGACGACGAGCGACGGGAACGGCTCCACGGGCAACTTACCACGGGACGGCTCACTTACTATTTGAACGAAGTTGGACTATTCGCCTACATCGCGGGCGAACCCGAAACGGCACTTTCCCATTACTCCGAGGTGGAAGCCCGCAACCGCCAAGCGAGCGACAACGTCAATGTCTCGGTTACTCTGCAGAATCTAGCCGACGTGGAAACGTCACTTGGCCGCCTCGCTGACGCGGCCCGCCACGCGACCGAGGCGCTGGAACTCGCGGTACAAGCCAAGAACGATGAACATACGTGCACAAGCCATGCATACCTGGCATTCGCCGCCAGCGTTCGCGGCGAAATCGAAAAGGCAGCCAAGGCATTCGCCGAAGCCAACGCTATCGAAAACCGGACCGACTCGGAGAGGAATGACCTCTACGGCTTGCGTGGCATCCAGTGGGCCGAACACTTGCTCCGCAGCGGCCAAACCAGCCGTGCCCGCAAACTCACCACTCGCAACCGGGAAATCTGCGAAAGGTATTCCTGGCAGGACCACGTCGCCCGCTGCGAATGGATGCTCGGCTGGGTCGACGTGTTCGAGGGCGAATGGCGCTCTGCCCACCGCCACCTCAACGACTCCGAGGCCACTTTCACGCGCGGCCACATGATCCAGGACGTCGCCAAGGTCCACCTCACCCGCGCGGCCTGCCATCTCGGAGAAGGCCAACTCGACTCCGCCCTCTCCGCCTGCGAGCGCGCGCTGGACCTCGCTGCTCCGCGTAACTATCGCCTCATCCACGCTGACGCCCTCGTCCTCCGCGCCCGCGTTGCCCTCGCCCGCGGTGACGCCATCACCGCCCGCAACGACGCCGAGTCCGCGCTTCAGATCGCGGAGCCTTGCGAGTACGCCTGGGCCGAGCGGGATGCCTGTGAGGTCCTCGCGCAGGCTTGGAACGCGCTCGGCAATCCTGGCGAAGCGGGGCGCTATGCCGGCCGGGCCGCCGATCTCAACCGCCGCCTCACACCCGGTGCGATACCATAACTCCTCGGTATGGCCACACTGGACGAGATACTGGCGATCCCCGGTAACCGGCCCGTCTACGAGCGCCTGCGCGGCCTGCTGCAGGATCGCAAGGCCATCGCCTTCGCCGGCGCGGGCGTCTCCGCTCCGCTCTATCCTCTTTGGCCGGGACTCCTGAAGTCTCTTGCCCATGCGCCGGTAGAGCGCGGCCTCGCCGAGCCCGCGGATGAGGACTTCTGGCTGCGGACCGCCGACAGGCGGCCCCTCCAGGTCGCCTCGCAGATCCACCAGACGCTCACCGATGCCCACTATTACCCATTCCTTTACGACACCTTCAAGGACCGCCCGCCATACTTCACTCCGGCTCACGACGCGCTCATCCGCTGCAACTTCAAAGCCTGGATCACCACGAACTACGACCAGGGACTTGTCGAGGCCCGCCGCGTCCGCCGCCCGGAAATCCGCGAGACCAGCTTCGCCATCTGGAACCAGCCCGCGGAGATCGAACGGTGGCTGAGCGGCGACCGCTTCGGCCCGGAGTCCGGTCCCATTCTCTTCGCGCATGGCCACTTTGCTGACGCGCCCAACATCATCCTGGACCACGAAAGCTATCGCCGGGCCTACGCGACTCCCACTTATCGGCGGTTTTACGAGAACCTCTGGATTCAGGAGCACTTGATCTTCGCCGGCTTCAGCTTCAATGACGTCACTTTAGCCGGAATTGCGGACGAGATCGTGGGCCGAATTGTTCACGCCGGGCCGCCCCGCCACATCGCCATTCTGGCATTGGGCGACCCCTACAACGAGAACATGCGGCGCGAGTACCTGGAGACCTTCCATGCGGACGTTCTCTTTTACCCGGCGCCGGCGGGCGACCACGGAGCGCTGGTCGTGTTGCTCGAATCCTTGGCCCGTCCCGCGGCGGCGCCGGCCCCGCCGCCCGCGCTGCCCGCGCCCACGGTAAAGGTTCGTCAACGCTTCGTCCACGAGACCACGGAGGATGAGAAATTCACCGGGCGCCGCGACATGCTGGAGCGCCTCGACACCTGGGCAGCCGACCCTGGCGTACGGCTCGTCGCCATCTCCGCTCTCGGAGGGTTGGGCAAGACCGCACTACTCGGTAAGTGGCTGCGGAACGGGGCACACCGGCGCCAGGGCGTTTTCTTCTGGAGTTTTTATCGGGAGCGCGATACGGGCCTAATGCTCAAGACGCTCGACGAGTTCACGCACAAAGATGACAGCCTCGCGATTGCGCTCGACGGGCTCGAGGTCATCCAGGAGTCGCCTGGGACGACCGGCTACGGCAAACTGCTCGATCCTGTGCTGGCGCAAGCGCTGCACCAACATTGCCGCTCCCGCGACGGCAACCTGGTGCTGCTCACCAGCAGATTTCCATTCCCCGACCTGACCACATACTTGGGGCGAGGGCTGCGGTCGCTGCCGTTGGCGTCTCTGGGCGATGACGAAGGCGCGGCGTTGCTGGAGTCACTCGGTGTTGGCGGGCGTTCCGAAGATCGCTCACTGATTTCCCGTGAACTCGATGGTCACCCGCTGGCGCTGCGTTTCTTCGCGCGGTCGATGCCTCCTTATTGGGGTGGTGACCCGACGCGTCTCTGGAACCGGATCTTCGGCAATAGCGACCACACACTTGACGAAAAGGTGCAGCGCCTGCTCGAGTTCTACGATCAGCGCCTGCCTGACGCGCACCGCCAGGTGCTCGGCTTGATCGCTCTCTTCCGTGCGCCGGTCGGGGTAAAGACACTCGCACCGCTCTGGGAGAAACTGATGCGCGCCCCCGCGCCGCTCGAACCGACCCTCCACTTCCTCCACCGCGAGCATCTGCTGACCGACGACCCTGGTCCCGAAGGCGAGCGCCGTTACGCCTGCCACCCAATCCTCCGCGATCACTTCCGCCGCCGCGTGCTGGGTACGGAAGGCTTTGCCCGAGAGGCGGCAAGCCTGCTCGGTGAGGCCCCCGATGCGGCTAAGGTGCGGTCGCTGGAAACGTTGATGCCCGTGATTACGGCCATCGAACTCCTCCTGGAGTGCGACGACGTGGGCGCGGCGAACGATCTTTACAAGTCGCGGCTAGAACGTGGGGATGTTTTCCAGGCCCTTCCCGCGCCGCATTGGGGGATGGAGGTGGCATATTTGTTTGTACGCGACGACCAGCGACGGCAGCGACTGGAAGCGCAACTCGGCACTCGAGAGCTCAGTTTCTATTTTAACGAGGTCGGACGATGCACCCACACGGCGGGCGAACTCGAGACGGCGCTCTCCTATTACTTCGCGTCTAATGCCATTGACCGCCGTACGGCTGACAGCGAGTATCTTTCGACCGGTTTGTGGAACCTAGCGGAGCTTGAAATTTCGCTCGGCCTCCTTGCTGATGCCGCCCGCCATGTCAGCGAGGCTCTGGAACTCGCGCTAGTGGGCAAGAACGATCAAAATACAAACAGTAGCCGCGTACGCCTGGCATTCGCCGCCAGCCTTCGCGGCCAAATCGATACGGCAGCCGAGGCATTCGCCGGGGCCAACCTTGAAAACCGCATCTACGGTTTCGATCTCTACAGCCTCCGCGGCATCTACTGGGCCGAACACCTCCTCCGCACCGGCCAGACCACCCGTGCCCGCAAGCTAACCATTCGCAACCGGGAGATCTGCGAGAAAAATTCCTGGCAAGTCAGCGTCGCCCGCTGCGAATGGATGCTCGGCTGGCTCGACGTGGTCGCCGCCGAATGGCAATCGGCCGACCGCTACCTTAACGACGCCGAGGCCACTTTCACACGCGGCCACATGATTCAGGAACTCGCCAAAGTCCACCTCACTCGTGCAGCCTGCTATCTCGGAGAAGGCCAACTCGATTCCGCCCTCGCCGCCTGCGAGCGCGCGCTCGACCTCGCCGCTCCGCGTAATTATCGCCTCATCCACGCCGACGCCCTCATCCTCCGCGCCCGCATCGCGCTCGCCCGCGGCGACGCCATCACTGCCCGCAACGACGCCGAGTCCGCGCTCCAGATCGCGGAACCCTGCGAGTACGCCTGGGCCGAGCGGGATGCGTGCGAGGTCCTCGCCCAGGCGTGGCGCGCGATCGGCAACCCTGGCGAAGCGGGGCGCTACGCCGGGCGGGCCGCCGATCTCAACCGCCGACTCACACCTGCGCCGAGATCCGACGCAGCCGATACGTGACGCTCGAAATCGTTTCGATCACCCAATTGCGATAGTTCCGGTCCTGGGCGACTCCCTCGATCGCCTCCACCAGTTCGTCGCACTGCTGATTCAACTTCCGCAACGGGTCCATCGCGGGTTTGGGCGGCGCTTCCTTCTTCCGCAATGCCGCGACGGCCGCCGTCACCTTCTCCGCATTCTCCGGGATCAATGCGATGGCCTCCCCGTTATGATGCAGCGCCTGGTCCTGGATTGCCGGGGCGATCGCCCGGTACGTAGCCGGCGAAATGCGCGTCAGTTGTGCCACCTCGAAGTAGGACGGTCCGAACTCTTCGAGATAGCGGATGACCCGATTCGCGCTGTCTTTGCTCGTGTGAAGATGTCGTTCACAGAACTCGTCCCAGGTCTTACAGTCGAGGTAGTTCTTTTGCTCGCGAAGCTGCCGTAGATGCGCCGCTTCCGCCGCCGAGCAACGGGCGGCGATGATGTTGAATGCCTCGCGCCGGCCGAGCAGCCGTCCTAAAGTAACGTCATCACTCATATATTTGCCTCTTCCGGTGCATGTTGCACCAAACATCGTTGTAAGCTGCTGAAAACAAACAGGGCCTCGGTGCATGTTGCACCGAAGCCCTACCTCCACACCTCTAACACGCCGACTTACACCTCCCGCCACGCTCTCCTCCTAACCCCTTCAGCCCCCTACGAAAATTCCCCAAAAATTGCTGTCACCGCCTCCGTGCGACACTGAGATCTCTACCCACATCCCATGCTGCGAGTCGGCGACAATATCGCTTTGGCGGTGGACTCCATCGGAGCCCATAAGCTCCGCGCGTCGCTCACCGTCCTCGGCCTCACCATGGGGGTCGCCACTCTCATCACCGTCATGACCCTGGTGCAGGGCGCCAACCTGTACGTCGAGCAGAAGATCGCCAACCTCGGCACCAACGTCTTTCGCATCGGACGCATTCCCTTCGCCGTCACCGACTTCGTCGCCCTTACCAAGGCGCAGCGGAATCGCTTCCTGTACCCCGACGACGTGCAGGCGCTCGCCAATGAATGCGGCGCCTGCCAGTGGGTCGGCGCCACGCTGAATAGCACGACGTCGCTGCGCTACCGGGACCGGTCGATCGAGGATTCCAGCGTCTTCGGCCACACCCCCAGCATGGCCACCATCGATACCCGCACCGTCGAGCTCGGGCGCTACTTCACCGAGGTCGAGGACCGCCATGCCTCGGATGTCTGCCTCATCGGCGACCGCGTCGCGCAGGAGTTCTTCCCCAGCACACAGCCGCTCGGCAAGGTCATCCGCGCCGAAGGGACCGAGTTCACCGTCATCGGCACCTTCGAGAAGATCGGCTCCGTGCTCGGCCAGGACCAGGACAACTTCATCGTCATCCCGCTGCGCACGTATCTGAAGCTGCGCGGCCAGCGCAACAGCCTGATGCTTCATGTCAAAGCCGAAGGACCGGAGACCGTGTTCCTCCGGGCGCAGGACGATGCCCGCCGCATCCTGCGCGCGCGCCGCCACGTCGGCCCGGGCCAGAACGACGATTTCTTCATCGGCACCGCCGACAGTTACATTTCGCTCTGGCAGAGCATCAGCGGCGCGTTCTTCACCGTCTTCGTCATGGTCAGCTCCATCTCGGCGGTGGTGGGCGGCATCGTCATCATGAATGTGATGCTCGTCAGCGTCACCGAGCGCACCAAGGAGATCGGCGTCCGGCGCGCGGTGGGGGCCACGCAGGGAGACATCCTCCACCAGTTCCTGACCGAGAGCGTGATTCAATGCATCATCGGCGGCGGCGTCGGCGTCACCATCGGCTTCGCCTGCGCGCTGGCGCTGCGCGAGCTCACGTCCTTCCCGGCGGCGGTGCAGGCCTGGGTCGCGACGCTGGGCGTGGTGCTCAGCTCCATCATCGGGCTGTTCTTCGGGATCTACCCCGCGGTCAAAGCCTCCAAGCTCGATCCGGTGGTGGCGTTGCGCGCGGAATGATATGACCGTCAGCGACCTCAAAGAGAATCTGTCGGTCGCCATGGACACCCTGCGCGAGCGCAAGGTGCGCTCCGGCCTGACGATTCTCGGCATCGTCATCGGTGTCACCAGCGTTATCTGCGTGGCGGCCATTATCGACGGCCTGAACGCCCTCATTCTGGCGCGCATCAACAGCTTCGGCTCCCGCTCGTTTTTCATCAGCCGCATTCCGCCGGGTATGGGCGGCGCCTTCGCCTTGCCGCAGAAGATCCGCATCCGGAAATACCTGGAGGCTTCCGACGCGCAGTATCTGCGGGAGAACGTCCCCGGCATCGACATCGCCGCCGCCTTCGCGCAGCGCATCAATTTCGGGAACGGCCCTCCCGACAGCCTGACTTACGGGAACGAGCACGTGGAGCGGCTGATCATTCGCGGCACGCAGCCGGAGTACTCGGCCGCCATTCCGCTCTTCACCGTGGCGACCGGACGCTTTGTCAGCCAGTACGACGAGGAGCACGCCCGCAGCGTCGTGGTCATCGGCAACGCCATCGCGGACGCGCTGTTTCCCCATACCGACCCGCTGGGAAAACTGGTGCGCCTCAACGGCCAGCTCTACGAGGTGATCGGCGTTTTCGAAAAGGACCCCGGCCTGTTCGGCGGCTTCGGCGTCGATCAGTTCGCCTGCATTCCACTCTCGAATTTCCGCAAGCACTATCCCCAGATCAAGGACATGTGGCTCATCTTCAGCGTCCGCGACGATGCCGACCTCGACACCGTCCGCAACACCGCCGTCGAGTTGATGCGGCGCCGCCGCCACGTCCCGCACAATGCCGAGAACGATTTCGAAGTCGCCGACCCGAACTTCTTCACCGACCTTTGGAATAAGCTCACCGGCGCGATGGCGCTGCTGACGGGCGTGATCGGCTCCATCGGGCTGCTGGTCGGGGGGATCGGGGTGATGAACATCATGCTGATCTCCGTCACGGAGCGCACGGGGGAGATCGGGATCCGCAAAGCGATCGGGGCCCGGAAGGCCGATATCCGCGCGCAGTTCCTGCTGGAGGCCGTCACTCTCTCCGGGATCGGAGGGATCTGCGGCGTTCTGATCGGCGGCGCCATCTCGATGACCATCCGCGCGCTGGTCTCCATCCCGGCGACCGTCTCCCCCTTCTGGGTCTTCATGGGGGTCGCGATCTCGGTGGGGGTGGGGCTGTTTTTCGGGTATTACCCGGCCAACCGCGCCGCCAATCTCGACCCGATCGTTTGCCTGCGCTACGAGTGACTGGAGGTTCAGTACGTCCTGTCGAATTGCGCCACGACAAATGTCATAAAGGGCGTTAGAATGTGCCTGCTGACACATTTCAGGTCTTTTCAGCCGTAGTCGAGCTTTGGGGGAGTCCATGTTTATCCGCTGTATCCTGTCGCTAGCAGCCGTCGCTTTGCTGAACGCGCCTGTCAACGCGCAAACCACATTTGCCACCATTACCGGCACGGTCGTCGATGCATCGGGAGCCTCCGTTCCCAAGGCGCTGATCACGGTGACCAGCCTCGATACCAACCAGAAGAGTACTGCCGAGTCGAACGAGTCCGGCAACTACACCGTCCCGCAGTTGCGCGACGGCGCGTATTCCCTCACCGCCAAGGCGGCCGGTTTCCAGGACTTCCACGCCGACAACATCGTGCTCGCGGCGCGCGACATTCGCCGCATCGATGTCAAACTCGACGTCACGTCAGTGACCACCAACGTCGAAGTCACGGCCGGCGCGACCCTGATCGAGACGGAATCGGCGCGCATCAAGAACAGCAAGTCGTTCACGACACTGGCGGAGGTCCCGCTGAATGCGCGGTGGGTTTGGGCATTTCTGAACCTGAGCTCGAACGCCATTTCCGGGCCGGAAGGCTACCGGTTCGGCGGCGCCCGCTCCAACCAGACGAACTGGACGGTGGACGGCACGTCGTTCAACGACGGTACGGGGAACAGCATCGGCGCGCAGGGCAATTACATCGAATCGTTCCAGGAAATGAGCATCGGGTACGCCAATAACTCGGCCGAATTCGGTTCGGTCGGGCAGTTCACGGTGATCAGTAAGTCGGGGACTAACCTGCTGCATGGCAGCGCGGCCGACTATTACTCCACCCCGTGGTTTCGCGCGCGCAACCCGTTTGCGCCGGCTCGCGGCGCCGGTGTGAATCACCTGTACGCCGGCAGCATCAGCGGCCCGGTCTTTCTTCCTAAGGTCTACAACGGCAAGAACAAGACGTTCTTCTTCGCCTCGTACGAAGGCTCGATCGGCGGCGACAGCACGACCACCTTCAATCCGGCGGTGCCGCTGGAGGCGTGGCGCAAAGGCGACTTTTCGGCGCTTTTGAATCCGAAATCGGGCGCCCGGACGGTCATTTACGACCCGACCACCAAGGCGCCGTTCGCCAATAACGTGATTCCCGCGAACCGCATCAACCCGGTGGCGCAGAAGATCCAGGACCGGTTTTACCCGCTCCCCAATTTCGGCGACACCACGATCTTTGCCGCGCAGAATTACCGCGAGAACGTGTCGCGCGCCTGGGATGCGCCCATCATGTTCGTGACCCGCGGCGACCATCGCTTCAGCGACCGCGATTTCGTCTACACCCGCTTCACGTTTACGCGCGCGCCGAACACGCCGTTCGAAGGCAACCTGCCGGCCATCGGCCGCCGCATCCAGCGCCGCGACACGCGCTCGCTGACCGGCTCCTACACCCACACGGTGGCGTCGAACCTGGTCAATGAAGTCCGTTACGGCATGATCCTGAACAACAATCCCGTGGCGGGTCCGATCAACGGCCTCGACATGGTGAACGAACTCGGGCTGGTGGGTCTGGCACCGGATCTCCCCAACGTCTCCGGCCTGCTGAAGGTGAATTGGAGCGGGCTGGGGCTGCAACCCATCGCGCAGGCGGACTACACCAACCCGGGCTTCCGCAATCACGGCGAGCAGGTGCAGGACCACGTGAGCTGGTTCACCGGGCGGCACAACATCAAAGCCGGATTCGAAATCAACCGCGTGGAATGGGACGATTACCTGGCCGCGGCCGCGCTGTTCGGCAACCTGACATTCTCGAACCAGTACACGAATAAGCCGTCGTCAGTGGCCGCGGAAGCCAACACGACGTATGGCAATGCCTATGCCGATTTCCTGCTGGGCCTGCCCACCACCGCCGCGCGCGCGTTCCCGCCCATCCGGCTGGACCGCAACCGCTGGGAGTATGCCGGTTTCGTGCAGGACGATTTCAAAATCAGTCCGAAGCTCACGCTGAACCTCGGGGTCCGCTACGAGTATCACTCGCCGTGGCAGGAAAACCACGGTTTCATCTCGGCGTTCGACATCAAGACCGGCAGCATGGTGGTGCCCGATGCGTCGATCGCGAAAGTAAGTCCGCTGTATCCCAAGAGCTATCTGCCGCTGATCGGCGCGACGGCCGCCGGTTATTCGGACAAGACCCTGATCAAGGGCGACAAGAATAACTTCGCGCCGCGCATCGGCCTGGCGTATCGTCCCTTCGACGAGCGCACGGTCCTGCGCGCCGGCTATGGCGTCTACTACGACGTGGTGCCGTTCGGCTTCATCAACGGCGGCAGCCCGTTCACGCTGACGGAGCAGCCCTACACGAATCCGCTGGATAACCCGGTGGTCACGCTGCCGCGCGTGTATCCGACGGCCGGCGCCGCGGGACCGTCATCGGTTGGGATTCCCGGCGCAATCCGGCCTGACTTACAGATGGCGTATAGCATGCAGTATAACTTCACCATCGAGCGGCAGCAGTGGGACACCGGCTTCCGCCTGAGTTACCTGGGCACGAATACGCGCCAGGGCGTGTACGGGTATAACTACAACTCGCCGGTTCCGGATGCGCGTCCGTTCGTGGACAAGCCGCGACCGTTCCCGAATCTCCCCGATGTCCGGTACACGACCAACGGCGCCGGCCATCAGTACAACGCGATGACCACCGAGGTGACGCGGCAGATGAAGTCGGGCCTGTACTTCCAGTCGAGCTGGACGCTGGCGCGGGATATCTTCGACGTTGCGAATGAAGGAACGCTCGAGAATCCATTCGACCGGGAGCGGGAGATCGGGGTGGCGCAGTCGATTCCGACGCATCGTTGGGTGACCTCGGCGACCTATCGCCTGCCATTCGGCCAGGGCCGCAAATGGAAGGGGAATCGAGTGATGAATCTGGTGCTCGGCGGTTGGGACCTGGGCGGTGTGTATACGGCGCAGACGGGGCAATTCCTAACGGCGCTGTACACCGGTCCGGACCCGACCGGCACGGCTTTCACGACCAGCCGGACGCCGGCCAACGTGACGCGCCGTCCCGACCAGTTGAGCGACCCGAATCTACCGGCGGACCAGCGGTCGTTGAAGAGCTGGTACAACCCGAATGCCTTCGCCGCCCTGCCGGCGACCGCGGGCCGCTTCGGCACCGCCGCAAAGGGCACGATCAAGGGACCGGGTGTGAATTGCTTCAATCTGGGCCTGTATAAAGAGCTGGCGTTCAGTGAGCGGATGAAGTTCAATACGGAGCTCTCGGCGATCAACGTCTTCAACCATCCGAACTGGAGCAATCCGACGGTCAATATCAGCCAGGCGGGCAACGTCGGGGTGATCAGCGGAGTGGGCGGAGTGTTCGACAGCACCGGAGCGCGGGCGTTACGGCTCGGGCTGCGGCTGCAGTGGTAGGGTAGCAAGACCTGGGGAGTTTCTTCAACTCGGAGCTCCAGCGGCGACTGACGTCGTCGTTCCTTGAAGAGGGGAACACTGACGGGATGTTCTTTCACCGCGGAGCCGCCGAGATCGCGGAGAATACGCGGAGAACGCGTGTGGGGGTTTTACGTCCGGTACGGGTGAACTCCGAGGCGGAGACTCGAGAAAGCTAAGTCAGGTTTTCTTCGACCTCGCGGTGACCGGCGTTTCGGAGCGTTTGAGGAAAACGGAGGGCGCAGAGGGTTGTTTCCGGAAACGCACGGAGAAGCAAGGTGAGTTCTTCTCCGCGTTTCTCTCCGTGTTCTCCGTGCCTCCGCGTTGAATGGAACCCCGAACTACCCGGACAGGTCCATTCTTGTCACCGCGGTGACCGTGGCGTTCTCGAATAGCAGACCTTCTTCTAATTCGCCGGCTTCGCGGGCTTCCGCGAGGCGGCTTCGATTCCATTTCCACGCGGCGGCCATTGCCAAGGGGACGAAGGCGAAGCGCCACGGGGCTTGCCACATCCAACGTTCCAGTCCGTTACCGACCGTCGTGAAGAGGACGAAGCCCAGGAACTGGACCAGGCAGAGCATCAGGAAGTTGTCCTTGAAACCGGGCATGGGACACGTCAGCGGGACCTTGCGATAGCCGGCGAGCAGGACCTCGATCAGGATCAGGGAGAGCGCCAGAACATACAGCGTATGGCCGACTCCGAAGGCCAGGCACGGCACGAAGACCAGCGGCGTCAGGAAGGTCAGCATCACGCGGCGGGCGACTCCGGCCGCCTCGTTCTGGCTCGGGTCCAGGGTGATCCGAAAGATCCAGTTGGCGGGGACTCCGGCGGGGAGTTCGAAGGCGATGCGCAGGCCGAGAATGAGGAGATAGGCCGCCGCGAGGGCCGATCCGGCCATCCAACCGAGGCCGATCGCGATGGCGATGGCGAGGCGGTGGGACTCGCTGCGGAGGAGCGCGCGGACGATAAAAGCGTGCGCAGCGCGTCCAAATCCGGGTGTTTTTGGCGCAAAAAAGTCAAAAAAACGCAAAATAATGCGCAAAAAACGCTGTTCGGAGGGCTTTTTTCCGCTTTCCAGCACTCCTGCGAAGCGACGGCGGTAGGTCAGGGAGTAGGTGAGAACGACAATCGCGAAGACTGCCGCGAGGCCCCAAAGCGCTCGCGACGCGGCGTCGGTAAAGAAGGGCGTGGGGCGGTGCTGCACGACCTGGTAGAGGCCGAGGAACCAGACCGGCGGGAGGAAGCGCAGCCGCGGCGGTCCGGCGAAGCCGCTGGCGAGGAGCGCGAGCAGGGCGATCAGGAGAAAGCCGCGCAGCCACGGGGACCAGGCGCGGAACGTCTCGCGCGGGAGGACGGCGGAGAGCGTGCCGAGGATCGCGAACACCGCCGCGATCGCAAAAATGCTCGCGAGGATCACGATGGCGCAATGCGCGAGGGCGAACGGGATGAAGGCCTGGGTGGCGGAGCGCGCGGCGGCGGTGACGAACATCGGAAAGAGCACCGAGGGGACGGCGTTCACGGCGACTGCGACCACCAGCACGGCCATGAGGATCGCGACGGCATTGGCGAGCAGAATCTGGCGGGAGCGGACGGGGAGCGGGGCGAAGTTGAGGTAGTCCTGGGCGTCGGGGAGAATCTGATCCCATTTCAGGGTGGTGACGATTCCGGAGACGGCCATGGCGACGGTCAGGAAGAGGTACTTGTCGGGGATGGATGTGACGTAGAGGTCGTCACGCAGGTGCCCGCGCATCCAATTCAGGAAGGCGGAGTATTTGTCGAGCATCAGGAGCGACGTGAAGGCTCCGGGCGCGGCGAGGATGCCGAGGAGGGCGCCGGCGCCGAGGTCGAGCTCGGAGGAGGACTCGTCGTGGCCGCCGCGGACCAGCTTCGTCAGGAAGTGGCTGACGAGGCGGCCGAAGGGTTGACGCGCCCACCGCCGGATGGGCTTACGCGCCCACGGCAGCAACAATATCCGTCGCAATCGCGTCCGCATCTACTTGCTCCGTGAGTTGCATGAATCCCTGTTCGAGTCCGACTCCGCCGAAGCCGGCGCGCATTTCCTGCATCGAGCCGGAGCCGACGACCGCCCCCTTTTTGAGAACGGTGAGGTGGGTGCACAGGCGGTCTACCTGTTCGAGCACGGGGGAAGAGAAGAGGACCGCTTTGCCGCTTTCGGCGAGGCGCGCGATGACGCGGCGCAGGACGAGGGCGGAGGTGATGTCGAGGCCGGAGAAGGGCTCGTCGAGGACCAGCAGCTCCGGGTCGTGGATGAGCGCGGAGATCAGCACGATGCGCTGGCGCATTCCTTTTGAATACGAGCCGATGAGGCCATCTCGGGCGCCGTAGAGGGTGAAGCCCTGGAGCATGGCGGCGGCCTTCTCGCGGAAGCGGCGGCGGGGGATTTCGCGGAGCGTGGCGACGAGCTCGAGGTATTCCCAGCCGGTGAGAAAGTTGTAGAGGTCGGGCTGTTCGGGGACGTAGCCGAGGCGCTGTTTGAAGCGGGTGAGGTCGGCGTCGATGCGTTCGCCGCGGAAGAGGACAGCGCCGTGGGAGGGATCGAGCAGGCCGGTGATCATTTTGACGATGGTGCTTTTGCCGGCGCCGTTGGGTCCGAGGACGCCGAGAATTTCGCCGCCGCGAATGGAAAAGGTAATATCGCGCACCGCGGTGACGGCGCTATAGCGCTTGCCCAGGCCCCTCGCTTCCAAAACGGGCGGTTCCATGGCAGGGTTGGACGTTTCGATAAACGTGAAAGTTCCCGCGAGGGGGAGTTGTGGCAGAATAGTACTTCCGGTTCCATCACTTGCGGATGCTTTCCAAACCCGGCTAAAATCAACGCGTTCGCAAAAACTCCCAGGAGGAAGCATGGCAGCAGTTGAGCAGAAGGTGAAGCAGATTATTGTCGAGCAGCTAGGCGTGGATGAGAGCCAGGTAGACACCAACGCCTCATTCGTGGACGATCTGGGCGCCGACTCGCTCGATATCGTCGAGTTGGTCATGGCCTTCGAGGAGGCCTTCGAACTGGAGATTCCCGACGAGGACGCCGAGAAGATCACCACCGTCAAGGACGCCGTCGAGTACATCGAAAACAAGACTTCCAAGAAGTAACCGCCCCTCATCACACGGAGAATCGTTTTGTCGCGAAGAGTGGTAGTGACCGGCGTCGGTCTGTTGACGCCGCTTGGGATCGGCACGGAAGCGTCCTGGCAAGCCATCCGATCCGGTAAATCGGGCATTGGGCCGATCACGCGTTTCGATGCGGCCGCTTTTTCCTGCCGGATCGCCGGCGAGGTGAAGGAGTTCGATCCCGCGGTTTACATCGAGAAGAAAGAGATCAAGAAGATGGGGCGCTTCATCCAGTTCGCCGTCGCGGCGGCGGAGTGCGCCATGTCGATGTCGGGCTTGAAGACGACGCCCGAAACGGAGGAGATGGTCGGGGTCTATATCGGGAGCGGGATCGGCGGATTCGAAGTGATCGAGCGGGAACACCAGACGCTGCTGGAGCAGGGTCCGCGGCGGATCTCGCCGTTTTTCATCCCCGCGACGATCGTGAATCTGGCGTCGGGATACGTGTCGATCCGGAGCCGCGCGAAGGGTCCGAATTCGGCGACGGCGACAGCGTGCACGACCAGCGCGCATTCGATCGGCGACTCGTTCCGGCTGATCCAGCGGGGCGACGCGGATGCGATGATCTGCGGCGGCACGGAGGCCTGCATTACGCCGATGGGAATCGGCGGGTTTGCGGCGATGCGGGCGCTGTCGACGCGGAATGACGAGCCGGAGCGGGCCTCGCGCCCGTGGGATCGGGAGCGCGACGGGTTCGTGGTGGGAGAAGGCGCCGGGATCCTGGTGCTGGAGGAGTTGGAGTTCGCGAAGGCGCGCGGGGCGAATATCCTGGCGGAGATGGCGGGTTACGGGATGAGCGCCGATGCCTTCCATGTGACGGCGCCGCCGGATGACGGCGACGGCGCATACCGGGTGATGCGGAACTCGATGCGGGACGCGAAGATCGAGCCGAGCCAGGTGGACTATATCAACGCGCATGGCACGTCGACGGACGTCGGGGACCGGGCGGAGACGCAGGCGATCAAGCGGGCGTTCGGCGAGCATGCGTACAAGGTGGCGGTGAGCTCGACGAAGTCGATGACGGGCCATTTGCTGGGCGGCGCCGGCGGGTTGGAGGCGGGGATTACGGTGATGGCGATCCGGGATCAGATCGCGCCGCCGACGATCAACTACGAAAACCCGGATCCGGCGTGCGACCTGGATTATGTGCCGAACGTAGCCAGGCCGCTGAAGATCGACTACGCGTTGTCGAATAGCTTCGGGTTTGGCGGGACGAACGGGTCGCTGATATTCAAGCGGTATGTCGGATAGGCATTTTGGCCGCTGATGAACGCGGATAAAGACGGATAAGAGATTTGTTTTATCCGTGTTCATCCGCGTCCATCCGTGGCCCAAACAGATTTTATGAGGATTGTTGTCTGGCGGGCCGAACGGGTCACTGAAATTTAAGCGGTATGTCGGATAAGCAATTTGGCCGCGGATGAACACGGATAAACACGGATAAGGCAATTCTTCTATTCGTGTTCATTCGTGTTCATTCGTGGCCCAAACAGATTTTATGAAGATTGTTGTCACGATTAAACAGGTTCCGGCCCGGGATTCGCAGTTGCGGATTTCGGGGAAGTGGATTGAGGACTCCGACCTCTCTTTTGAGATCAACGAGCCGGATGCTTATGCGCTCGAGGCAGGGCTCCAGTTGAAGGAGAAGCACGGCGGAGAGGTTGTGGCACTGTGCGCCGGGCCGGCTCGGGCGGCGTCTACCATTCGAGAGGCTTTGGCGAAAGGGGCGGACCGGGCGATTCATATCGAGGAAGACGATCTGGGTTCGTACGATCCGCTGGCGTCGGCGAAATTGCTGGCGGCGGCTTTGCGATCAGAAGCGCCGGACCTGGTTTTGACGGGACTGCAATCGGACGATTTGGGGTATGGGCAGACGGGCGTGATCCTCGCGGAATTAATGGGCGTCCCGCACGCGACGATCATCATGGAAGTGGAGAAGCAGGACGGCGGAATTCGCGTGAAGCGGGAGTTGGAGAACGGCTGGTTTCAGCATGTCGAGATGCCTCTGCCGGCGCTGCTGACGATTCAATCGGGGATCAGCAAGCTGCGGTATGCCACTTTGATGGGGATCAAGAAGGCCAAATCGAAAGAGATCAAGCGCCTGACCGCGGCAGATTTGGGCGGGGCGGCGAAGGCGAGCATCACGCTGGAACGGATCTATGTCCCGGAGCGCACCAAGCGCACGCAACTCTTCGAAGGCGCGGGCGCCGCGGCGAAACTCGTGGAGAAGTTGAAGTTCGAGGCGAGGGTGATATGAGTATTCTGGCAGTCCTCGAGCAGCGCGGCGGCGAGTGGAACCGTATGTCCTTCGAGACGCTCGCGGCGGCGCAGCAGTTGGCGCAGGAGCTGAATACGACGGCCAGCGCGGCGGTGCTGGGGCAGGGCATCGACGGTCTTGCGGGGGAGTTGGGGTCGAAGAAGCTCGAGAAGGTCTACGCGGTCGAGCACGAGTTACTGAAGGATTACACGCCGGAAGCATATACGGCGGCGCTGCGGCAGTTGATCGCGCAGGTGAAGCCGGCGATCGTGATCTTCCCGCACACGTACCAGGTTCGCGACTTTCTGCCGAAGCTGGCAACGGCGTCGGACCGGGTGGCGGTGAGCGACGTGGTGTCGCACCGGGTGGAGAATGGCGCGGTGGTGCTGGTGCGGCAGCTGTTCCAGGGCAAGGTGAACGTGGACGTCCGGTGGGCGAGCGAGGGGCCGAATTTCGCCTCCTTGCAGGCGGGCGCGTATCGGGCGGATCTGGGGGCGGAGGGCAGCGCGGCGGTGGAGAAATTCGCGCCGCAGATCGCCGCGACCGAGATCCGGACGAAGCCCGGGGAGCTTTTCCGCGAGTCGCAGCGCGCGGTGGATTTGGGGGCGGCGGAGATCATCGTGTCGGTCGGACGCGGGATCAAGGAAGCGGACAACATTCCGCTGGCGCAGAAGCTGGCGGACGCGCTGGGGGCGGAACTGGCCGCGTCGCGTCCGATCTGTGACGCCGGGTGGCTGCCGATGGAACGGCAGGTGGGGAGCTCGGGACAGACGGTCGCGCCGAAGATGTATTTGGCAATCGGCATCTCGGGGGCGATTCAGCACCTGGTGGGGATGAAGGGGTCGCGGACGGTGGTGGCGATCAACAAAGACCCGAATGCGCCGATTTTCGAGATCGCGGATTACGGCATCGTGGGCGACCTGTTCGAGGTAATTCCCGAGCTGATCGACGCGGTCACGAAAGCGAAATAGCGCTGCATTGTAAAGTTGTGTAACGCAGTTCGCTCCTGGCAACTTTTCCGGGAGGTCCTGCGTCCTATGTGGTTGATCCACGGTTATTGAAACCAGAGGAATGAGCACGAATATGAAATCGGGAGTTCGGCCGAAGTTCGCGAATTATCGAAAGGCGCTCGAAAAGAAGGCGGAAGAAGTGCGCAGCAGCATGTCGGCGCAGAAGGCGGCGCAGGTGGTGTCGCGCTTGGACTGTCCGTCGGACGAGGGCGATCTGAGCCAGCAGCATCACGAAGAGTGGATCTTCGTGAACCGGAACTCGATCGATGTGAAGCTCCTGCGGGAGATTTCGGACGCGCTGCTGCGGCTGGAGCACGGCACGTACGCGATCTGCGCGGAGTGCGAGGAGCCGATCTCGAGCAAGCGGCTGGACGCGCTGCCGTGGGCGCGCTATTGCGTGAAGTGCCAGGACCTGGTCTCAGCGCGGATCGCGGCCGGGGAGACGGTGGACGAGCACGAGGAAGCCGGCCGATGACGCTCGCCGACCTGCGCCGCTTCACGATTCGCAAAAAGCTGAAGGTTCATTTCCGGCTGAAGAACGGGATGGAGTGCATCGTGACGGAGCAGGGGATCGCGACGGTCCCGGCGCTCAAGGCGGTGCCGGACTTCAATCTGGAGGACGAGCTCGCCTCGGCGGGGGAGTTTCTGATCGAGCCCGCGCCTCCGGCGCAGCCGCGGAAGGCGCAGCGGAGCGAGATGGAATCGCTTGCGGCGGCGTCGCCGATGGCTGCCGCCGCGCACGATCACGACGACGAGTAGAATGTAGCAGCCCGCCAGACCCATTCCCTGCGCGCATCGGGGGAATAGGGTACAATACTATCGCCAACCGTACACTGCTGTACTTACCCGAAAGGGTTTTTGGGGGCTGCATGGACAAGCCGGCGCAAAATATTCAGGACAGTTTTTTAAACAACGCGCGCAAGGACAAGATCGTACTCACGATTTACCTCATGAGCGGCGTGAAGCTGTCCGGCCGCATCAAGAGTTTCGATAAATACTCCCTGGTTCTGGAGACGAACAACCAGGAACAGCTCATCTTCAAGCACGCGATTTCGACGGTGGTGACGCAGAAGTCGTCCCACTCCTACAACGCCCCTTCGCAGGCGGCTGCGCAAGCTTCGATGGGAGCGGCGCCGGGCGTGCCGGTGCATTCGGACTCGGAGGCTTAGAAAACGCCCGCCAGTATTCCCGTCCGTGAGCGGGCGATTCTCGTCGGTCTCGATTGGAAGACGCGCGGCACATCCGGCCGCGCCGGGGCGTTGCGCGTCGAGGAGTCTCTCGACGAGCTGGCGGAGCTCGCCACCAGCGCGGGGGCCGAAGTCGTCGATCGCCTGATTCAGGCGCGCACGGCGCCGGAGGCCGCGACCCTCATCGGGCAGGGGAAGGTCGAGGAGCTCGCGGCGGCGGTCAAATCGATGAATGCCGACGTGGTCATTTTCGACCACGATCTCACACCCACACAGCAGCGCAATCTGGAGAAGGCGATCGATGCCAAGATCATCGACCGCACGCAGTTGATCCTGGATATTTTTGCGTCGCGCGCGCGGACCCGGGAGGGCCGCATGCAGGTGGAGCTCGCGCAGTTGAACTACCGGCTGCCGCGGTTGACGGGACGGGGCATCGAGATGTCGCGGCTGGGCGGCGGGATCGGCACGCGGGGTCCTGGGGAAACGCAGCTGGAGACGGACCGGCGGCGGATCGCGCGGCGGATCAAGAAGATCGAAGACGATCTGGAGGGCGTGCGGACGGGGCGCGCGCTGCACCGGCGGCGTCGTGGGGCGGTCCCGTTGTCGACGCTGGCGCTGGCGGGGTATACGAACGCGGGGAAGTCGACGCTGTTCAATCGGCTGACGAATTCGGGGGTCCTGACGGATGCGCGAATGTTCGCGACGCTGGATCCGACGGTGCGGCCGTTGATTCTGCCGTCGAGGCGGCGGGTCCTGCTGAGCGACACGGTGGGGTTCATCGGGAACCTGCCGACGACGCTGGTGCAGGCGTTTCGCGCGACGTTGGAAGAGGTGACGGAGGCGGCGCTGATTCTGCACGTGGTGGACGCGTCGTCACCGGCGGCGGCGGAGCATACGACGCACGTGTTGAAGGTGCTGGCGGAGATCGGGGCGGCGGAGATTCCGCAGATTCTGGTGATGAACAAGATGGACCGGGTCGGCGGGGATGCGGCGGATACGGCGGCGCTGGCGCGTCGGCTGCTGGGGGATCCGGGGGCGCAGAGTCCGACGCGGGCGGTGGGGATTTCGGCGATGACGGGCGCGGGGATGGAGCGGCTGCTGGGGGCGATCGACGAGGCGCTGCCGCTCGATCCGATCGTGCGCACCACGCTGCGGTTGTCGCAGGGGGATGGGGCGAGCCTGGCGATGCTGCACGAATTCGGGCGGGTGCTATCGACGCGGTACCTCGAAGAGGAGGGGCTGGTGGAGGTCGAGGCGGAAGTGCCGGAGTCGTTGCAGCGGCGGCTGGAGGCGCCGGGGGAGTGATCCACAGATCTGTGGAAAACTCTGTGGGAATCCGGGCTTCGAGCTTCTGAAAACATTGTTAGGAAAGACACTTACACGTCGTGAACCAAGCGTGTGCAATGCGGGTAAGCGGTTGGTTCGAAATGAATTATGCAGGAAATGGGGAATTCTGGAAAAGATTCGCCCTTTATTCTTCCTCGGGGGCCGGTGGGGCGGGTTTTCCACAGTTCGGGGGTGATGACCGGACGGGCCTCTGACCGGGGCGGGGTGTCAGGTGCTTGCGATCGGGCGAGCGTTTGATACACTGGATTGTTGATGGCGGCGTAGCTCAGCTGGCTAGAGCGACGGTCTCATAATCCGTAGGTCCGCAGTTCGAGTCTGCGCGCCGCCACCACTTTTCTTCCGCCTCACACGACGAGATCTCTTGCCTTCGACTTTGCGGCTTTGGGGCTTTGCGCGAGATTGCAGTTGATGCGTTTGGTCTAAGCTCTCGCCAAGGCGCAAGGACGCAAAGAAGGCACTATGCCGTCTCGCGACGTCAGGCCGGATGAAGATGAAGCGGGGGCTTCGTGGCTCTGGGACTTGGCGCAGACCTGGAGCGACGAGTTGGGCGACGTGCGGCAGGATCTTTACACTCTGGTCGATGGCCACCCGTAGATGCATCCCGCTGAGATCTGCATTTGCCCGCTAGTGCGCTCCTTCCAGCGAAGCGCTCCTTCGACCGCCCGTGCAGCTGTCCGGCACGCGAAGCGGCATTCCAAGCGGCAGTGCCGCTGCCCGTATCTCCAGTAAGTCTTTGAACATTCAGTGCTCTACTGCTGCTATTGTGGAGCAAAAGAACCAGCATTTCTCATGGCACTTTGCAAGGCGATGGAGCCTGGGCTCCCGGCGGACAAAGATCACCGGCTGGAGGATCTGGCGTACGAACTTGTGTCGGCGGCCAGCGGGCTCGCCGGCCAGATTCATCCTGCCGTTCAGGAATCGATCGGCGATTTGGTGCGATCGATGAATTGTTACTACTCCAACCTCATGGAGGGGCACAAAACCGTGCCGCGCGATATCGAGCGGGCGCTGGCACACGACTATTCGGGCGAGCCCGAGAAGCGCGATCTGCAGTTGGAGGCGGTGGCTCATATTGAAGTTCAACGCAAGATCGACGCGGGGACGGACGATCCGAGCAGCCCGGTTTCGCGACGATACATCGAATGGCTCCATCGCGAGTTCTGTTCGCGACTTCCGGAGTCGCTCTTGTGGGCCGGGAATCCCGATCCGGGCGAGCGGGTCCGTGTGGCGCCGGGAGAGATTCGAGATCGAAGCGCGAGAGTCGGGATGCATGTTCCGCCAGACCCCACGGATCTCGCGGAATGCCTCGCGCGTTTTGAAGAGATCTACGCCGCCTCGACCAGTAAGTTATGGCGCGTGGTTGCGATTGCGGCGGCGCACCATCGCCTGCTTTGGATTCACCCCTTCCTCGACGGCAATGGCCGCGTCGCGCGGCTGATGTCTCACGCGATGTTTCGCCGGTTGGGAATCGGGAGTAGTCTTTGGGCCGTTTCGCGCGGGCTGGCGCGCCGCGCGAGCGAGTATAAGACGCTCCTGATGGCCGCGGATCGGCGGCGCGAAAACGACTATGACGGCCGTGGCACGCTCTCGGATCGCGCGCTGGCCGCGTTCTGTGAGTTCTTTTTGCGCGCCAGCCTGGACGACGTGAAGTTCATGCGGAGCGTCCTCGATCCGTCCAGGTTGTCCCGCCGTATGGAGATCTACTGCAGCGAGGAAAGTGCGGCCGGACGGCTGCCGAAAGCGTCGTACGCGGTTCTCCGGGAAGCATTGCTGCGGGGCAGTATCGAACGAGGCGCGGTTCCGCCGTTGCTCGGGCTGCGCGAGCGGGCTGCGCGCGGCATTACCGCGGAACTCTTGGCGAAGCGGCTGCTGGTGTCGGAAAGCCCTCGTGCTCCCCTGCGCCTCGGGTTCCCATCGGACGCGGTGGAACACTGGTTCCCGTCGCTGTATCCGGCCGAGTTGTCGTAAGCTCCAGCCCCCGGAAGCCGACCTGCGGGACCCGCGCGCGGAGATTACACTAGGAGTCAGCCATGGCCACCAGCAAAACCGAAATCGCCGCGAAGCGCGTCAAGGGCGGCAGCTTTTTGATCGAAACCCGGCTTCCGGACGACGTCTTTACGCCGGAAGACTTCACGGAAGAGCACCGGCAGATTGCCAAAACCGCGCTCGAATTCACCGCCAACGAGGTAATGCCCGCGGCGGCGGAGATCGAGGCGAAGAACTTCGCGGTGACGCGCGGGCTGCTGCGGAAGGCGGGCGAGCTCGGGCTAATGAGCGTCGACGTCCCCGAGGCGTACGGCGGACTCGAAATGGACAAGGTGACGTCGGCGCTGATCGCGGAGTCGATGAGCCAACTGGCGAGCTTCTCCGTGGCGTTCAGCGCGCACGCGGGGATTGGGACGCTGCCGATCGTCTGGTATGGGACGCCGGCGCAGAAGCAGAAATACCTGCCTAAACTCGCGACGGGGGAGTGGATCGGGGCGTATGCGCTCTCGGAATCCTCGTCGGCTTCCGATGCCATGAATTGCCGGACACGCGCGGTGTTATCGCCGGACGGGCGGCACTACATCCTCAACGGCGAGAAGATGTGGATCACCAACAGCGGCTTTGCCGACGTGTTCACGGTGTTCGCCAAGGTCGATGGGGAGAAGTTCTCGGCCTTCCTCATCGAACGGAACACGCCCGGATTCTCAGTGGGCGCGGAGGAGCACAAGCTCGGGATTCGCGGATCGTCGACGTGTCCGTTGATTCTGTCGGACTGCCACGTGCCCGTCGAAAATTTGCTTGGGGAGGTCGGGAAAGGGCACCACATTGCGTTCAACATTCTGAACATCGGGCGGTTCAAGCTGGGAGCGGCCTGCGTGGGCGGAGCGCGCGTCGGATTGCAGAATGCCATTCAGTACGCCAGGGATCGTAAGGCGTTCGGCAAGTCGATCGCCGACTTCGGTTTGATTCAGGAGAAGCTGGCGGAGTGCGCGACGGGGATTTACGCGGGCGAATCGCTCACTTACCGGACGATCGGGATGATCGATGCGGCGCTGGCGGATGTGGACGCGCATGCCGAAGGAGCTTCGCGCGACATTCAAAAGCGGATCGAGGAGTATGCGGTGGAGTGTTCGATCCTCAAGGTGTGGGGCTCGGAGATGCTGGACATGGTGGTCGACCACGTGGTCCAGATCTACGCGGGGTACGGGTATGTGGAGGAGTATCCGGCGGAACGGGCTTACCGGGATTCGCGCATCAACCGCATCTTCGAGGGCACGAATGAGATCAACCGGCTGATCATCACGGGCTGGCTGCTGAAGCGGGCCGTGTCGGGGCAATTGCCGCTGATGGCTGCGATCAAGCAGATCATGGACGAGGTGATGTCGGGGCCGGCGGCGCAGGAGACGGGCGAGGGTCCTTTGGCGGCCGAGCAGAAGCTGCTGGGGAACGCGCGCAAGCTGACGCTGTTCGCGGCGGGGGCGGCGTCGCAGAAGTATGGGCAGGCGATTGGCGATCAGCAGGAGGTCATGGCGGCGCTCGCGGATTGCATCACCGAAGTGTACGCGCTCGAGTCGTGCATTCTCCGGGCGGAGAAGCTGCGGGCGCGCCGGGGCGACGCGGCGGCGCAGCAGGCGATCGCGATGACGCGTTATTACGCGGCGAAGGCGATGCAGACGGTGGAGATCGCGGCGCGCAAGGTGGTCGCGGCGGCGGCGGAAGGGGATATGCTGCGGACACAGATGGCGATCCTGCGGCGGTTCGCGAAGTATGAGCCGGCGGATACGATCGGGTTGGGACGGCAGATCGCGCGGCACGTGATCGGGGCGGGGCGCTACGCGTTGTAGGGGTGACAGGCCGGTTTTCCAGTGTGAATTCTACGCTTCTTCGCGGTGGAGCGTAACGTAGCCGTAGGGGGGAACACTACCTCGTTCAGGCGATCGTGCGGCCAGACGCCGCACGCACGGGAGTGCGGTGCGCAGGACTGTCTGGTTTCGACTGACGGGAGAAGATCGGTCTCGGGAGCAGCACTTCCGTCACGCCTTTGAGCGTGCGGGCCTCGAGGTCGCGCCGCTGGACAGCAGGAAGCCAGGGCGGTTCGGGATTGTGGCGTTCAGCGCGATTGGCGACGGCGTGCTGCAAGCGATCCGGGAAGCGCCGGACCAGCGGCACGGTTCCGTCGTAGCGTTGGCGACGTCGCCTTCCGCGGTTGAAGACGGGAGTGTTTGGCGGCTGCTGCATGCCGGTGCGGCCGACGTTCTGATTTGGGACGAAGGCGAAGCCGCGGCGCGCATCGCGGCCATAGTCGAGCGCTGGCATACGATTGACGAATTGACCGCGGCCGCCCTCGCGGCAGAAGCGCTGGCGGGCGAGAGCGGCGCGTGGCTGGGGCTCCTGCGGAGAGTCGTCGAAGCCGCCTGCTTCAGCAGCGCGCCTGTCCTGCTCACGGGCGAGAGCGGCACCGGAAAGGAAATCCTCGCGCGCCTCATTCACAGCGCCGGAGCGGGTCGCGCGGGTTCAGTTCAGCGGCGCGAACTCGTAACGGTCGATTGCAGTACGCTCGTGCCTGAGTTGTCGGGTAGCGAGCTTTTCGGACACGAGCGCGGCGCCTTCACCGGGGCGCACGCCGTTCGGGAAGGCGCATTCGCGCTGGCCGACGGGGCCACTTTGTTTCTCGACGAGATCGGCGAACTGCCGTTGCCGCTGCAATCGCAGTTGTTGCGCGCCATTCAGGAAAAGACTTACAAGCGAGTGGGCGCGAACGTCTGGCAGAAGACCAATTTCCGCCTGGTCTGTGCGACGAATCGCGACCTGAGCGAGCTGGTGCGGCAGGGGCAATTCCGTCTCGATCTATTCCACCGGATTGCCGGCTGGGTCTTTCGGACGCTCCCCATCGCGGAACGGCGGGACGACATCCTGCCGCTGGCCCGCCACTTCCTGCACGCGCTGGCGCCGGACACTCCGGCCTTCGATCCGGCGGTCTGCGATTACCTCGTGAATCGATCCTATGCCGGCAACATCCGCGAACTCCGGCAACTGGTGCAACGCATGGCGAACCGGCACGTAGGACCCGGTCCGGTGACGGTGGGAGATATCGCAGAGGAGGACCGGCCGTCGGGGGGCGCGCTCCCGCGGGCGTGGCCGGACGAGGGACTGGATCGGACGATTGCCGATGCGATCGCCTCCGGAGCGACCCTGCGCGAGATCAGCGCGCAGACCACCATGGCCGCGATCCGCATTACGGTCCAGTCGGAGCACGGAAATCTGCAGCGTGCCGCCAAACGGCTCGGCGTGACCGACCGCGCGCTTCAGATGCGCAAGGCGGCCGGCATGTTTCCGAATGGCCCGCCGGAGCATTAAGGCTTCCAGTCCGGCAGCCCTTTCGCTGCGGGCCGCCGTTTGCCCGCGTCCGGCGACACTGGGGGGGCCGGCCGCCCGCCGCAGCCTCGTTGTATCAGGCCCTGCGGAATGGGGCCGCAGCGGTTCGTGAATCCGCAGCGCGAAACGAAACCAGGATCGAGCTTTTTGCCATTGGTCGCCACGACAAACTGGGCCAAACACTCGGGTGAGCCGATGCTGGCCGCTCGCGCTGCGTCCTCCACACCCCCGGCGCAATGAGTCAGGTGCACCGTTTCATGAATGATCGTCTGCTCCCGATACGGCGCGTGCGCCGGATCCCAGAACGGAGGACATAAGTGGATGGTCCGTTCCGGAGTCCGAATGCATTCTCCGGCGGGAGTCCGCACAACGACCCAGGCGTTCGTGCCCGCATCGCAGGCCGCCTCGCAGACGTAAGTGATCGCGTTTGCAGCGATCAGGTTCCGCGGCCCGACGAGCCGGCGGATCACTTCCGCCACCGACTTATTTGCAGAGGGCGCGGCGGTCCACGCGGCGATATCGTCGATACAGACTCCCAGCTTGTATTGGAGCCAGCATGCCGTCACATCGCCCAGGTTCGGCCAGCCGAGCACGTCGCCGCGGCAGGCCGCTTCGCGAGCGTGCATCAGCTCGGCGATGGTGTTGTCGAGCATGGCGACGGCATTGGCGACAACCGTCGACAGGATCCGGAACGCGTCGGCGCGTGTGGGACACTGCGTTCTGGCCCCTGTGAACGGGGTGATGCGGCCGGTTGCCAGCCGTGTGTTGTCGCAGGAAACCGCCGGGCGTGGCGCGGGCGATTCTGCCTCCATGGTGGCGTCGCGGTAATCGTCGGCGGATTGCGTGTATGGATGCATGTATCCTCCTTCAGGAATCCCGGGGCGCCGGCGCTACTCCTTGACGTACAGCTTGATGAAAGCAGCGGCCGCGCGAATGTACCAGTCGCGCCAAAGCCGCTCGCCCCATTGTTTCGAGTCGCCGGAAAACCACTTGCGATCTGTCTCGGTGAAGGTCGTGCCGAGGCTGGTCCAAAAGAAATCCCGTTGCGGCTTGGACAGCTTGCGCCCTTGCATGAAGCCGGTCACGAGGCCGAGGTTGTACGCCTTCTGCGCAATCTTACCGGCGTCCTGGTCCCGGGTGTTTCTCTCCGCAAGGGCCTCCCAGTATCGCGCCTTCACGTACTTCCAATCCCGCCAGTGAGCGCCCAGGGCTATGCCGGTGGCGAAACCCATTTTGACGCGCTCTTTCGCGATTTCGGCGCGCGCCCCCGCCCAACCGGACCTCAAGGCGATAAAATTCGCGAACACCGCCGCCAAAGGCGCAGCCACACCGAGAGCGACTCCAATCGAAGCGGCTGCAGCCCCGCCTAAGAGACTTACGAGTTCCGCCTCGAACATGGTTGTAACTACTTCGACGCCTTCGAGGACTTCGAAACTCGCGTGTAAGCCAGCGAGCAGGTCGTCGGAGTATGGAGCGTCGGGGATCTTGAAGGCCAGGATCATTGCGTCCTTGTTGTCCGGATTCCCCTCCATCTCGTAGCTATCGCCTCCGAGGCCTTCGTACTCGAATTCGCCGACAGCGGAGCGGCCGCGCTGCCCCTGTAGCTTCTGGAGCGCGCGGCGTAACCCCGGGCTCAGCGTCATGGCGGCCAGCTTCTCGCGAATGGCGCGCGCTAACTCCCGAGTGGAGCCGAGCGACGCGCCGGCTGCCGGTGATTTCGTGGTTGCGGAACTCGGGCGCGGGGGCGCCTGACGGCGGGCAGCGGCCGGGCGCGGCTGCTCCATCTCATAGCCCGAATCCTGATATTCGTACGATCCGTCTTCATACTCGCCGTAGGGACTCATATTCTCCTCCTGAAGTTCATGGTGGTGGCTGTTTCTCTACTGACCGTCGCCGGTCTGCTCGCCGCCGTCTTGCGGCGCACAGGCTGCCTGAAGCGCCGCGATGGTGTCGTTGTCCAGCACTCCCGTCGCCGGTAATTGCTGCTGCGTCTGAAAGGCGGCGACGGCTCGTCGCGTCCTGGGACCCAGGATCCCGTTTTGCGGGACAGTGGCATCGCCCATTTGCGCGAGACAGGACTGAGCCCACGCCACCAACCGCGAGGCTGCCGGCGCCGCCCCGAATCCAGTTTGCATGGGGATTCCGGTTCCGGGGAAGCCGACGCCCGGGAGTCCCATACCAGGAGCAAACGGGGGGCGACGAAGAAAGCCGAAGCGGCCGAAACGATTGCGGAGGCGGAATCCCGGCGCGCCCGGAAAACCGCCCGGAAAGCCGGCGGGAAAACCCGCCCGGGGGCGGAACACCGACGAGCCGAGTCCGCGCGGCCCGCCGGCGAAAGGCCGACCGCCGCCGATCATTGGAGTGCCCAGAATCAGCGGACGGTTGATGACGACCGGCCGCCCGAGGAATCCCGGGCCGCCGCCGCTGCCGCGCACGGGCCGAGGCACCGATGCGCCAGGGCGAACTCCGGCTCCACGAGATCCCCCGCCCGGCTGCCCCGCGCGCTGATCGCGTACCACTTGGGACTCGTCCTCGGCCTCGCCGCTGAATGCGTCCTCATTGAGCAGGGTCTCGGCTTCAAAATTCAGTAGTCTGTCCATGGCTTTCTTACTCCTTATCCGGTTATTCGTGTGAGTCCTCAGCGGACGCGCTGCTGCATTCCCTGGCGGCGCTGCAGCAGAAGCGCCGGAACCGTGGCATCCACGTTGTCGGGATTGGTGAGGTCGACGCCCGTGGCCGCCCGATAGGCGTGCAGGTAACCCTGGATTTCCGGCCGCCAGTAACGCGCCCAGTTCTTGGCAGAATTTTCGTCGTTGACGTTGATCCAGTCGCCGTAGCGGACGGAGAGCAGCAGTTGCTCTCCATAAACGCCCAAGTCACGGAAGTGCGTAACGGTCACGTCCGTCCAACCCTGCAGCGACTTCATCATGTCCACCTGCGGCATCCAGGGCTCCTTGTAGGGGACCATGATGCGGCTCTGCAGGAATTCGCGGATCTCCGGCCGCGCCAGAATGAATTGCGCGAGCATCATTTCCGAGCGCGCGGTCCACGGCAGGTCGCCGAACTGATTGTGCGCTCCCTGCGCCAGGATCAGGTGCACGTCCTGCAGCGCATTGAGCAGCGGAAAGCCGTCCGCGATGACGGTGGTCTGCAAGTCCTCCTTGAAGAACTTCGCGCTCTGAGAAAGAAGGTTGTGGAACGCTTCCAAAAACTTGGAGCGCACCTCGGCCGGATTCAGCCCCGCGGCCGCTTTGCCGTAGATGGTGCATCCGTACGCGTTCAGATATTCGTGGGCACGCCGGCTGACGGAAAGCCGGTTGAACTCGTCCTGTATGTATCCCCAGAGCAGGTTGTTGACCGGCCGGAGCGGATCGATCTCCAGGTTCAAAAGGGCGTCGCCCGGCCGCCTCACATTTTGAAACCGCAGGCTCACCGCATTGATGGTCTGCATCAGCATTCCCTCTTCGTGCCAATAGCACCAGATCAGCTCCAGCAGACAGGGCTCGTTGATCCGGGTCGCCAGCACCCGCTCGCGGCTGGACGCCACCCGCTCGAATTCCGGGAGCGCGGCCTCGATGACGCGCGAAATGTAAGGCAACTGGGGCGGCCGCCCGAGATATTGCGACAGGCGGTCGGAGATGAGCTGGGCACTGACCGGTTCGCCGAGCCGGGCCTCCTCTTCGAGTGGATCGAACTCGGAGCCGTTCTCGATGCGCACGCCGCATTCGAGCAGGAGAAACATCTCCGTGGCGGTCTTCAGCACCTGGTATGCGCCGACGCCGTGCAGGTGCGTGCCCAGGTCGCGGAGACGGCGCTCGATGCGGTCGGGCAGCCGGTCGTTCTCTTCCCAGCGAAGGACGCGGTTGAGAAAATCCCGATACCGTCCGAACGAAATGGCATTCGTGCGATTCCGGATCGCCACCCAGAGAGCCTGGTCCAGAGTCGGGTCGGAAGCGGTGCGCTGGAGCGTGACCCCGACGTTGCCGCGGATCGTCTGAATGTCGGGCTCGGAGACGACGATGTTGAGGGACGCCTGCGCTTCGGCGTGGCTGCCGAAGTGGTTGGGATTCGGGTCAATGCCGAACGCCTCGATCGTCGCGTTGCCGGAGCGGCCGAACATCAGCTCCGCCTCATCGTCCGTTTCGATCACCCCGGCGCCACGGGGCGTAATCCACCGGACCTGTTTGATGGCGACATCGGTATCGTGGTTCCAACTCGCGCGGACGACCAGGCGGCGGCCCACCACGGCGCGCGATGTGGGGCGCAGTCTCTCCGCCTCCTCGTAGGTGTGCGGCGCGATGTTGAAGCCGACATCGTCCAGGTTCAGCGTGATCTCCGGCGCACAGCCGCCGTGAACCTTGATGGTGCGGTCGAACTCGTAAGTCTTGCCGAAGGCCACTACCTTCACGCGATAGTTTGCGTCTTCGTGTTTGCCGCCAAAACGGAATCTTCCCCGCTCGTCGGTCTCCGCCCTGTCTACCGGGGCGTGCTCCCTACTCCCATCCTGATCGCGGATGCGGAAAAGCTGCACCTCGGCATGGGCGACAATGCCCGAATGATCGGAATGGGTAAGGCGGCCAAAAATGCCGCTGTGCTCGTGTTTCGCTGCATCTTCCATGACGTTTCTCCTGTTTGAAAATCGCTATTAGAAACCGGCGCCGGGCGTGTGTCCGTCCGGATCGTTCAGAGCGGCGCAACCCGCCGCGGCGCGCAACGTACTGCGCAACGCCCAATGAGTAAGCACTTTCCCGAGCACTACGCTCTCTTCCTCCGGGCTGATCTTCGCGTCGGCCCTCCCCTGGCCGATGGCCGCAAAGACGACCAGTGGACGAGCTTCATACATCTCGTGCGGCTCGGTCCGCCACCGCTGCAAAAGCGCGCGGAGGCGGGCCGGCCGCAACTCGTCGAGGTCGAGCGCCTCGGCCAGCGAAGCGCCGCGCAGAGCAGCGGGACGATGATCGACCAGCAGCGCCGCCAGCTCCGGGATGGTCTGCCGCAGCATCGTGAGCACCGCCGACTCTTCGCGCGCCGCATCCAACGGATAGTACGACTCCCAAACTGCGCCGAGCCGCTCCCAGGCAGGCTGCGGATATAGCGCGCTGCCCATGGCCGCGCTCAGCTTCACGCGAATCCAGGGAGTCGGATGCGGATCGCCGGCATTCAACCGGAACACGAAGGCTCGCGGCAGACTGACGACGCCGATCAAGCCCATGGTCGACGCCACTCCGACGCGCGCCACCGACCAGAAATCCGCGACAATTTCCGAAATCCATCGCTCCCACAGCTGCCACGCCGCCGCCCTGCGCGGATCCGCGGCCGCCCTGTCGCGGAGCACGGGCCGTAGCGACTCGACGAGTCCCAGCAGAGCCGCTGCCTGGTGCCCGACCTCGTGAAACAGCGAAGAGGCGATGCCGCTTCCCACCATACGCTCGCGGGGCACGCGGATAATGGCGACCGGGCTATCGCCCCCGCCGGGCAGCCGGGTACGAGCCCGCCGAATCGCCGCGCCGACGCCGCGGTCGAGATAGCAGATCACCGGCGGCGCCTCGAAGAAATTGCCGCGCAGCCGCAAGGCATCCGCCGAGACGACGTCCAGCCCGGACAGCCACACGCCGGTTTCATGCTCGCTGCGCTGCGTGACCACATCGTTGAACAGATCGAACTGCGTGAGCACCGCGTTGAAGCGGAGCCGCAGCATGGTGAAGCGCCGCTGCGACTCCTCCGCTCCTGACCGTTGCCCCTCGGGCGATCGCAGCCATTCCAGGAACGTGTCGATCAGCGCGCGTAGATGCGTTCGCCCGGCCAGCAGGAAAGCTTCGATGGCGGCTTGCGCGGGGGGCAGTAGATTGGCCGCCGGCAGCATGGTTTCCTGCAGCGCGAACGGCTTTATTCGCGCGAGGCGCGTGAGGAGCGCGCGGGCCTCCTGCTCCAGCATCCATGAGGCGAGCGACGGGGCGGCCATCGGTCGTCATACTCCGTAAACGACGATCTGGTTGCCGCGGCGCACCCAGCGTCCGCCCTGCTTGCCCTTGCCATGCGCGCAGCCGCAATGGCCGCTACGGCCGCGGGCCGTCCCCCCGGCGGGAGGATGCTGCGGCTGGCCGGCGCCCGCCAGCAGGTTTGGCGCATGTGTCTGCGCGGCATCGGCCACGGCCTGGTGCGCGGCGGCGGTAGGGTCGCTGTCGGGAGGCGCCTGCGCCAGGTTCGCGGCGGCTTCCTGCGCCAGTTTCACGAATGTCTGCGCGGCCTCCCACTCCTGGTCCTCCATCTCCGCTTCGGATTCATAGCCGCCTTCTTCTTCGTATTCGCCGTTATCGGCGACCTGCTGGACTACCGGCAGGATTTGCCGGGCCGCTCCCTTGAGCACGCCTGCCAGCGCCTTGCCGGAGGGCGAGCCGAGATAACCACCGGCGGCCTTGACGGCTCGCGAAAGGAGAGTCCCCAACAGGCTTTCGAATTCTTCCTCGCTGCTTACCTCCATCAACTCGGCGGCGAGTTCCATCTGCTCCGTTTCGTCGATCGACGACGCCGCGGACTCGTAAGCCGACGGGTTTTCCGCCTCGTACCCGAAGCCGACCTGAGTTCGATCTATATCGTGCATGCGCTTCCTCCTGATCTTTCTCGAAATGTCTGAAGAACAATTCATGAGCCCCGGCGCGAACTCCCGCGCCGCGTCCATTGCCGCCCGGTATGCAGCCGACGGCGGGTCGCCGTCTTTGAGGGCCTCCAGCGCGCCGGCGGCCGTGGCGCCCGCGATGCGAACGAAGCGCTTGGCGGCCTCGAATTCGCGGTCCTCCGGGCTCAATCCTTCCAATTCCAGGCCGAATGCCTGCCCGGCCTGCGACGCCAATGCGCCGCCGATCCGCGCGCCCAGCGGACCGCCTACCATTCCGCCGATCGCGCCGCCGGCGAGCGGTATCGCCTTCTTCAGCACGGCGCCGATGGACTTGCCGACCGCCGAGCTTGCGAACTTACCTAAGGCGCCTGCCGCTTTGCGAATGAGGTCGCCCAGGAAGCCTTCGAGCTCCGGTTCGTTGTGTACGTCCAGCAGCTCGGCTGCGAGCCGCATCTCCTCTTCCCGGCTGAATACGCTGAAAGGCGGGACGTCCTCGAATTCGCCCTCGGGGAGAAGCTCCGCGGTCTCCATCTGTGGCGAGTACTCAGTTAGCGGATTCGAATAGCTGCCCATCGTCCGATTCCCTTCAGCGGCTTCGAACTCCTGTAATGCACGGCCGACGCCATCGCTAACTGTTTTGTTTTGAGGATCGGGAATCGCGCGGGCGCGAAGCGAATTTCGTTTCGCCGCGATTGGTCGAAGTTGCGGCGAAAGGCGCTTCGGCGGGCCGCGCGGTGAAGAGACGCTACAATCGCATTATGCGCCGCAGCCTGTGTCTTCTTCTGACTTCTGCCGCGATGCTACTCGCGCAGAAGCGGCCGTTCGACGCCAACGCCCTGATGGAACTCAAGCGCATCGGCGACCCGCAGATTTCACCCGACGGCCGCCTCCTCGCCTTCACCGTTCAATCCATCGACGTCGCCGCCAATAAGAAGCCGCAACAGGTCTGGATTACCCCGCTCGCCGGCGGCGTTCCTCACGCCATCACCCACGACGGCGAGTCCAACCAGCGCCCCCGCTGGTCGCCCGATTCCAAACGCATCGCCTACGTCTCCGACCGCTCCGGTTCCTCGCAAATCTGGCTCATGGACCCCGACGGGGGCAACGCCACCCAGGTCACCAATCTCGCCACCGAGGCCGACGGCGTTCTCTTCTCCCCCGACGGCAAGAATCTCGTCTTCACCAGCAGCGTCTTCCCCGAATGCGCCGCCGACGACGCCTGCAATCGGAAGCTCCTCGACGCCGAGCGTGGCAACAAGGCCCGCGCGCATATTTATACCGAGCTCCTCTATCGCCACTGGACCACCTGGGGCTCGCGGCGCCGCAGTCACCTGCTGGTCGTCCCCGTCGACGGGCGCGGCCCGGCGCGCGACCTCACCCCCGGCACGCGCGACGTTCCGCCCTTCTCCCTCGGCGGACAGGATGACTACGACATCTCCCCCGACGGCCGCGAGCTTTGCTACTCGATGAATGCCGACTCCGTGCCCGCCATCAGCACGAATTCCGACCTGTACGTCGTCTCCATGGCGGGCGGCGATCCGCGCAAGATTACCTTTACCCCCGGCGCCGATTCCTCCCCCAAATACTCGCCCGACGGCAAGTATCTCGGCTGGCGCGCGCAAACCCGCGCGGGCTATGAGAGCGATCGCTGGCGCCTCCTGGTTCTCGAGCGCACCGTTGGGCGCGTGACCAACCTGACCGAGTCGCTCGACCGGTGGGTGAACAGCTTCACCTGGTCCCCCGATTCGACCAACCTCTTCTTTACGGTGGGCGACCGCGGGCGCCAGAACATTCAGATGATGTCCGTCAACGGTGGCGCCGCGCGCGTCGTGGCCGGCGGCGACGCCGAGTACGACGACATGCAGCTCACCCGCGACGCCAAGACGATGGTCTACACGCAGCAGTCCGCGATCGCCCCGGTCGAGATCTACCGCGCTGCCTCGAGCGGCGGCGAGCCGGTCGCGATGACGCACCTGAACGACGCGGTGCTGAACGCGCGCCAGATGACGGCGCCCGAGGAATTCTTCGTGACCTCGCCGGACGGCGCGCGCATCCACAGCTTCGTCGTCAAGCCGTACGGGTTTCAATCCGGCCGGAAGTACCCCGTCGCGATGCTCATTCACGGCGGACCGCAGGGCTTCTGGGGACACGCCTGGACGTACCGCTGGAACGCGCAGGTCTTCGCCGCCGCGGGCTTCGTGGTCGTGATGCCGAATCCGCGCGGCTCTACGGGCTACGGGCAGAAATTCATCGACGAGATCAATAACGATTGGGGCGGCCGCGCGTTCGACGACATCATGGCCGTGACCGACCACGTCGTCACCAATCTGCCGTACGCGGACGGCGCGCGGCTGACCGCTGCCGGCGCGTCCTACGGCGGCTACATGATCGATTGGATCCTCGGCCACACGCAGCGCTTCAAAGCGCTCGTCACGCACGACGGCGTGTACGACCTCGTCTCCGAATTCGGCGCCACCGAGGAGCTCTGGTTTCCGCTCTGGGAGTTCGGCGGCGCGCCCTGGGACCGGCCTGAGGATTATGCGAAATGGTCCCCCAGCAGCTACGTGAAGGAGTTCAAGACTCCCACGCTCGTGGTGCACGGCGAGCAGGATTTCCGCGTGCCGTACACGCAGGGACTGCAACTCTTCACCGCCCTTCAAATGCAGAAGGTCCCGTCCAAGCTGCTGCTTTTCCCGGACGAAGGCCATTGGGTTCTCAAACCGCAGAACAGTTTGCTCTGGTACCAGACCGTCATCGATTGGCTCGATTTCTGGGTAAAAAAGTGAAAGCTCTCATTCTCCTGGTAGTTCTCATCGCGGGCGGTTTGATCGCCCTGTTCGTTCTGTCCGGCCACACCCGCGTGGCGATCGATCCGCCGGTCTCGAGTGTCGGGGTCAGCACGCCCGTTTCGGTGAAGGTCGAGAATCCCCACGGCGTGCGACGCGTCCATGCATATATCGAGCAGAACGGCGCGCAGTCTCCTCTGCTCGACGTCACCGAAAAGTCCACGCGCTTCCTCTGGAAGCGCCACGAGGGGCCTCGCACGTTCACCTTCGACGCCGGCCAGAAGAAGGCTCCGAATCTGAAGGAGGGCAAGGCGCGCCTTGTGGTCGAGACCGTCTCCAACGACTTCCGCGGCTCGACCGACTCCACCGCGGCGGACGTCAACGTGGTCCTCACCGCCCCGCGCGTGATCCCCGACGACGCGCAGCATTACATCAACCAGGGCGGCATGGAGCTGGTCACGTTCAATGCCACCGGGTCGTGGAACGAGGCCGGCGTCAGGGTCGGCAAGTACACCTTCCGCAGCTTCCAACTGCCCGGCAAAGGGCCCGAGCAGCGATTCTCGATGTTCGCGTACTCGTGGGAGCTGCCGCCGGACATCACGCCCGTCGTCTATGCGCGCAATCTCGCCGGCACGGAAGCCACCGGGCACTTCTGGTTCAAGCTCTTTCCCAAGAAGTTCCGCACGCGCGACGTCGAGGCCGACGATAAGCTGCTCGAAAAGCTGGTGACCTCGGTGGACCCCACCGGGCAACTCGCGCCCGGTCCCGATCTGGTCACGCGCTTCGACAAGATCAACACCGAACTGCGCGCGCGGAACAACCAGCAGATGTCCGACCTGCGTTTCAAGACCGAAGAGAAGATTCTGTGGAACGGCCCCTTCATCCACTGGGGGAAAGAGGAGGCCGACTTCGCCGACGTCCGCAACTGGATGCACAAGGGAAAGAAGATCGACCAGGCCGTGCACCTCGGGTTCGACCTTTCCGACGTGCAGAACGGCCCCGTCAACGCGGCGAACGACGGCCGCGTGGTGTGGGCCGATAATCTCGGGATCTACGGAAATTGCGTGGTCCTCGACCACGGCTACGCCCTGCAATCGATCTACGGCCACATGCGGCAGATCAATGTGAAGGTCGGCGACATGGTCAAGAAGGGGCAGAGCATGGGAATCGCCGGCCAGACGGGTTTAGCGGGCGGCGTTCACGTGCACTTCAGCATGCAGATCGACGGCGTTCAGGTGAACCCGCGCGAGTGGTGGGACGAGCACTGGATCCGCGACCGGATCCTGTCGAAGCTCGCTCCGGACCGCATCTCTGCGGCGATGGCCGCCATGCCCGCGCCGGTCTCGCACGGCAAACGCAAGCGCCGGTAAACGCGCTACCCGCCGCGCCGCCCGCGGCGGGGCACCTGCTTCGTGCTCGCCAGCTCCAGGTAGGCCTGCATCACCTTGTCCTTCGCCGCCGGATCCACCACCAGCACGCGATGCTTTCCGCCGCTCGACGGGGCGAAACTCCCGTCCTCCTTCAGCGTCCCGGGCTCCGACACGTGGAAGTACCCATCCGGATGCACGGCATAGAGCGCCGCCGCCATCGCGCCCGACGGAGCGTCCTTCCCGCCGGCCGCCTTCCATGCGTCCACGATGGGATGCGCCGGCGCCCACGCCAACTCCTTCTCCATCGCCGAGGCGGGCATCGGCAGCGCCTCCCCGACCTCCTTCGGCACCGCCACAATCGGGGTCGGCCACTCGGTGAGCAGCTTCTTCGTCGCCGGACCCACCCACGCGTCCGCCACCACCAGCAGCTTGGCCTTCTTTGCGATCAGCTCCTTCGCTCCCGGCAGGTCGAGCAGGCGCGCCAGATTGGTCGGTGGACCCGCCATCACGACGACCGCATTCGCGTCGTACTGCGCAGAAAGCGCATTCCGCAGGACGGCCAGCGGATCGGCGGTGTCGTTGAGCTTCTTGATTCCGCGGCTGTACGGCTTGGCCAGGACGGCCGAGAGCATCGGCGTGTCTTCCGGCGCCGCGCCCGTCGGCATCCCGATCGATTGCGCCGCCACAAACCCGCCCGGCTCGCCCGTGTAGAACCGCACCAGGACGTCGCAAAACTCCGCCGAACTCAAACTCGGCCGGGTCGTGGTCACCGAGATCACGCGCGATTCATTTTTGACTTGCAGGCCGTACAGCAGCGCCAACGCCAGCGGCACGTCGATCGTGTTCCCGAAATCCGCGTCGTACAGGACACCCAGCGACGGCTTTCCCATTCCTCCGAATTGCATGCCTTTAGAGTATACCTGCGGCTCATGCTTGTAAAAGCTCGGGCGAAGTGGAGGATGGGGTCTTAGCCGCCCTTCGGGGCAGTCGGAAACCCGCCCCGCCCTTCTCGCGTCTACAGTGATAGGAATTACCAATCGTGGCATTACCAACCCCCTGTGAAAATTGTGGTCATATCGAGTCCGAGCACGGGAAAACCGGCACACGGCCTTGTCTTGCAACGGTCGGAACCGACCGGTTTTTCTGCCCCTGCGACGAATTCCGGCCGGAGAAACTGAAAGCCGCATAACCGGATCGATAATGGCTGGATGAGTCCAGTCGCGATCCGTGAAGCCTGCGAAGCCGACATCCCCGACCTCCTCCGCGCCTATCGCGACGCCGGCATCGACGGCGGTCTGGCCTTCTCCATTGACGAAGCCCGCGACCAGTTCGCCCGCTTCCGGCAATACCCGTCGTACCGCTTCTTCGTGGCGGCGGTGGAGGGCGAATTCGCCGGCACGTACGCGCTGATCATCCTCGACAACCTCGCCAAGCGAGGCACGAAAGCCGGCGTGGTGGAGGATGTCGCGGTGCTGCCGGATTTTCAGGGCCGAGGCGTCGGACGGGCGATGATGGAGCACGCCCGCGCCGAATGCCGCGCCGCCGGGTGCTACAAGATGACCCTGTCGAGCAATCTCGCCCGCGAATCCGCTCACGCCTTTTATGACTCCCTGGGCTTCGAGCGCCATGGCTACAGCTTCCTGGTGACCCCGTAGGCTGCCCGGGCGATCCTGTGCGGGACATAAGTGCAGGTCAGGCGGCGCGGCGAGTCGCCACGGTTTTGCAGCCAGCTTCGATCACGCCTGAGCCAATGAACAGGTGCTGACGGCGGACGTTCGGGTAGCCATGCGCTCGGCGTTCCGCTCGAAGTAATCCGCCAAACCTTAGATGCCGGGGCGTACAAAAGGCCTATTCGGAAGCGCGCCTCAAATCCAAGGCAAAAGCCAGCGCGTCTTTGAGTTGTTCCAATATGCCCACCGAGAGCCGGCCAATCCTGCGCTCGAGACGCACGATCGGCAGAGATCCCAGTCCCTGAACGTTAGCTACTGATTCACGATCAAGGAACGGAAGCCGCGGCAGCGGCACTTCGTAGGGACTGCCTCTTCGCTGAGTGGTGAGAGGAACGTATAGGACGAGAGATCGTGGCGGATCAGGGTCGTCGCGAGAGACGATGACGACGGGACGGGTCTTGGCAGCCAGTCCCAGGTCCGCGAGCCAGATCTCACCGGACCGGGGGTTCATCGAGCAGGTCGAGGACCTCCTGTTCGGCGGCGCGCGAGCGCACGATATCGAGGACATCGCGATCGGCGAGCTCGATCACCTCGGCGATGCGCTCCCTGGCCTCTGCGGCCGTTTCCGGCTTCCACTCGCGCAACCGAGCGTCCAGCTTTTCCGCCAACGCGTCCATATCGATCTCCTGCTCTTGCTCCTAGTTTAACGCCATCAACCTTCGGGGAATCCCACGTACTCAGCTTCGGGTACAACACAGATTTCTCCGACGAGGCCAAAAAGAAGGCTACCGCCCTCTCACTTTGATGCGCACCCATCCCGATCCGCCTCACGGCCGTGGCCCCGCGACAGTGATACGATAGCCGCGATGAACCAAACCGTCAAAGTGCGTGCCGCCGGCGGAATGATGTTCCTGGCGTGTGTCTTCGCGGCCTATACCTTCCAGGCCACGCCTCCTCCCGCGCTGACCATCGAGAAGGTCCACGACGACCTCTACATGATTGTGGGAGACGGCGGAAACGTCGCCGTCTACATCACCAACGAGGGCGTCATCCTGGTCGATGACAAGTACGATCAGGACTACCCCCAGATCATGGCCAAGATTCGCAGCGTCACAAATCAACCCGTGCGCTACATCTTGAGCACGCATTATCACGCCGACCACAGCGGCGGCAACACGCTCTTCATCAAGGAGGCGGAAATCATCTCGACCCGCAATGCTCACGATGCCATCGTGAAGCACCTGCAGTCGAATGCGCCGAACAACATGGTCCCGGCGCGCGTGACTTTTACGGAGGAGTCGGTGGTGTTCCTGGGTGGGAAAGAAGTGCGCGCCCGGTATTTCGGGCGGGCCCACACCAATGGAGACGCGTTCATCTATTTCCCCGCGCATCGCCTGGTGCACTCGGGCGACAGCTTCGCTTCGGCCCCGACGGCTACCCCTCTGATCGATTACCCCGGGGGCGCGAGTCTCCTGGATTGGCCCAAAACGCTCGATGCCGTGATGAATACGTGGGACTTCAACGAAGTGATTCCCGGCCACGGTCCGCTGAGCAACAAAGCCGGCATGAAGGCCTATCGCGATCGTGTGGAAGTATTGCGGACCAGGGCCCAGGCGCTGGTCCGCAGCGGTAAGTCGCAGGACGACTTGGCAAAGTTCATGGAGACCGAGTATAAGTGGGCGCCCGACAGTTTGTTCCAGAAGTGGAGCGTCCCCGGCATGATGTCCGAGTTGAAGTGACGTCTGGCCGGCATGCCGGCTATTTCGCTACGGGCGTCGGCTTGTCGTCGCCGGTCAGTTGGAATCCGGGCCACTCCGGGTCCGCATTCGGGTTTTTCGTCGGAGCGACCGCCGACGTCTTCCTTCGCCACGCCTCCAGCTTCGCTGCCAATGCTTTCGCCTTCTCCGGATGGCGCTCGACGAGGTTGATTTTCTCCCCCACGTCATCTCGCAGGTTGAACAGTTCGCGCCGGCCGTCGGCGTGAAACTCGATCAGCTTCCAATCCCCGTCGCGAATGGCGCTCCCGGGTTCTCCGCCCTGGTTGGAATAATGCGGATAGTGCCAATAGAGAGCGCGCTCCCGCAATCTTCCACCGCGCAGCAGGGGCATCAGGCTGACTCCGTCGACGCGGCCGGTCTTCACGCCCGCGGCCTCACCGAACGTCGGCAAAAAGTCCACGCTGCACACGGGCGTATCGATGACGGTGGCGGGCCGGATCTGCCCCGGCCAACGCATGAGCAGCGGCTCGCGAATCCCGCCTTCATAGAGATGTCCCTTGCCCGCGCGATACGGCGAATTGTCCGTGATGCGGAGCTTCGATTTCCCCTCGAAATTCACCCCGCCGTTATCAGAAAAGAATACAACCATCGTCCGGTCCGCGATGCCTGCGTTTTCGACAGCGTTCATGACGCCTCCCACCGACGCGTCCAACGCCTCGACCATGGCCGCATAAGTCGGTTCGTACCGGCCGTCGGCCTTTGCCCTGTGCCGCGCCACATCCTCCTCACGCGCTCCTAACGGCAGGTGCACCGAGTAATGTGGGAAGTAAAGGAAAAATGGCTTCGTCTTATTCTGTTCGATGAAGTTTACCGCCGCCTTCGTCAGCAGCTCCGGGAGAAACTCGTGTTCCTTCGCGACCAGGTTCGGCAGCTCGAACGGCCCGAAGTACGGCCGCGGGCTGCGTGGCGGGCTGCCCGACTGATTCCCGCCGACATTCACGTCAAAGCCCTGGTCGGTTGGATAAAACCCCTGGTCGCCGAGATGCCATTTGCCGACGCTGGCGCTGCGATAGCCGGCGGGCTTCAGCGCCTCGGCGATAGTGGTTTCTTCCAGCTTCAGTTGGGTCGCGGTCCGCGGCGTGACGATCGGCCCCTTCGGATCGCTCGGCCGTCCGGGAATCCAATCCGTGACGCCGGTTCGCACCGGGTATCGGCCGGTCAGGATGCTCGCGCGGGTTGGCGAGCATACCGGGCATGCGGCGTAGGCGTTCGTAAAACGGGCTCCTTGCGATGCCAGCCGATCGATGTTGGGCGTCGCGAAATTCCGGTTGCCGTAACAGCCCAGGTCGCTCACACCCAGATCATCCGCGAGGATGAAAACGAAATTCGTCTTGGCCGGCGCCGCGCGGACGCTCAGCAATCCGCCCGCGAGGCTCGCCAGGAAAGTGCGTCTGTACATTACGTCCTCATCGGTGTTTCTCTCACCGTGACCCGACTACAGCCATAGCGCCTTCAAGCATGCAACGGGTACCGATCCATTATGCTCCGGTCGCTCGAGTGGGTTGCATTCTTTCCGCGCTCGTAATGGCTCGCAGGGCAGAGTCCACCGGTTCGCGATTGGCCGAAAGCGGCGCGTCGATTTTTCGGAGGGCGCCGAGAAGAACTCGGGGCCGCGCTCCGACTTCCTGGCCGCGTCGAACAAATGCCCCGATTGCGAAGTGATTCCGGCTCCACTGCTGCGATACGCGAGAAGAGCGACGTGGGCTCTCAATGCGACCCGCGGCGCTCTACGGCCCATCGCTCGCCGGGTATTTCCTGACTCCGGCTTACAGCCCCGATAAACGGCTCCCGAAACGTATGAAAACCGACACGACCAACCAGTCCCGAATTACTACGGAGATAGCGCTGTGGCGGTATGCAGTCGCGCATTCATCATCCGCTGTCGCGCGTTGCGCTTTCGTCTATTTCGGTTTAGACTTACCTCAAATCGGAGAGCGCAATCGTGCTGCCCGCTTGAAGTGGAGGACGGCTTCCGTGAGCCCGTCTGGGATGCGCCCGTCAGATCCGGGTATGACCGGATCGCACAGTACGGGTCATTGGCTCCGAATGAATGCCCGCCCGGTCGGCAACCGTGTTGCGCCGCGAGATTCGAGGGAGCGCCTCGGCAAGGAGATTTTCATGAACTTCAGGTCGTCTTGCACCTTATCCGTCCTGTTCATCCTTTCGGCAGTGACAGCTTGGTCACAAGCCAGCAGCACAACGGTTCGCGGCACAGTCCGCGACCAGGCGCAGGCCGTAGTTCCCCGTGCCTCGGTCAAACTGACGAACACCGACACGAATGTGCTCCATCAAACAGTCACCAATGAGGCCGGACTGTACGTATTTCCCGGGCTGACCCCTGGACAATACCGGCTCGCCGTCGAATTTCCGGCTTTCCAGCACAGTGGGATCCGAAGCTTGGAATTCACGTGACTTGAAGTCGCGGC
>JADMIO011631520.1_pt1 | contig 64389 bp, 54 predicted proteins | sample 8958161 | NCBI WGS metagenome assembly JADMIO01 (sample SAMN16585339, study PRJNA669376) | soil metagenome | isolation source: Crop rotation soil | place: USA: Cullars Rotation, Alabama | collected 2011 | reverse complement strand
CGCGACAACTTGTCCACGTGGAATTCTAAGCTTAGGATCCCAATGTGCTGGAAAGTCGAGACGACCACCCTGCCCTTCACCGACGTCGCGTTCGCAGCCGGGTTCCCCAGCATCCGCCAGTTCAACGAGACCGTCCGCGAGGTGTTCGCGGCGACGCCGACCGAGCTGCGGCGGGGAGCGGCGACCGCGGTTGGCCGGTCGCGGGCGAACGGCGTGGCATCGAGCGCCCGCGAGGCTGAAAGCGAGACCGGCGACGTCACGCCCCGTGCCGCTCCCACGCTCGAGCTGCGCCTGCGCCACCGTGCCCCGCTCGACGCCGCCGGCCTGCTCGCGTTCCTCGGGCAGCGCGCCGTCCCGGGCGTGGAGGAGCTGACGGCGGACGGGACGTACCGGCGCGTGCTCGCGCTCCCTCACGGCCCCGGGATCGCGGAGCTGTCCTCCGTGCCGGACGCCGACCACGTCCGCTGCACGCTGCGCCTCACCGACCTCCGCGACCTCGCGGCCGCCGTGCAGCGCTGCCGCCGGCTGCTCGACCTCGACGCCGACCCGGTCGCGGTAGCGGACGCGCTGCGTGCCGATCCGCTGCTCGCGCCGCTCGTCGCGCGTGCCCCCGGCCGGCGCGTGTCCGGCGCCGTCGACGGCACCGAGCTGGCGGTGCGTGCCGTGCTCGGGCAGCAGATCTCCGTCGCGGGAGCGCGCACGCTCGCGGGCCGCCTGACGGCCGCGCTCGGCCAGCCGCTGCTCGCCCCCCACGGCACGCTTACGCACGCGTTCCCGACCGCCGACGCGATCGCCGCGACCGACCCGACAAAGCTCCCGCTCACGCGCAGCCGGGCATTCGCGCTCGTGACGCTCTGCGGCGCGCTCGCAGCCGGCGACGACCCGCTCGCGCTCGACCCGGGCGCGGATCGGGAGGCCGTGCGTGAGCGGCTGCTGACGCTTCCCGGGATCGGACCGTGGACGATCGAGTATGTGGCGATGCGCGCGCTCGGCGACCCGGACGCCTTCCCGACGACCGACCTCGGCATCCGCCATGCGGTCGAGCGCCTCGGCGAGGCCGGCGACCGTGCCTCGGTCGCAGCGCTCGCGGAGCGCTGGCGCCCGTGGCGCGCCTACGCCGTCCAGCACCTGTGGGCGAGCCTGGCCGGCACCGCCTCACAGCACCCGGCCGAGCCCGCAACCGCCGCCTGAAACGGAGGACCCCATGTTCACCGCCCAGATCGACACACCGCCTGGACCGCTGACGATCATCGCCACTGGCGACGCGGTGCTCGCGAGCGGCTGGACGACCGACGCCGAGCGGCTTCGCGGCCTGATCGGGGCGGCGCTGCGCCCCGCCGAGCTGACCGCGCGCAAGGACCTCGGGGCCTTCACGCAGGCGGTGCGCGACTACCTCGCCGGCGACCTGACCGCGATCGACGCGGTGCCCGTCGTGCAAGCCACCACCCCGTTCCTCGAACGCGCGCGCGAGCAGCTGCGCGCGATCCCGCCCGGCGCGCCGGAGACGTACGCGCAGCTCGCCGCGCGCAGCGGCAACCCCGCAGCCGTCCGCGCCGCCGGCTCGGCCTGCGCCCGCAACCCGACGGCGCTGTTCATCCCCTGCCACCGCATCGTCCGCAGCGACGGCGCCCTCGGCGGCTTCGCCTACGGCCTCGACGTCAAGCGCTGGCTGCTCGACCACGAGCGCGGCGTGGACGCGCTCGTCTGAACGATCTCCAGCGCCGTCGTCGGCTTGCGATGATCGGCGCGTGAGCCTCGTCGACGAGATCCGTGAGGGCTGTGCGTGGGTCGCGGAGCGGGCGACGCATGTGACGGTAACCGAGGCCGCGCTCCCGGCGTATGCGGCGGCGCTGCCGGGGCCCGAGGCGACGCCGGGGCCGGATGCGGAGGCGCACGTGATCGACGGCCCGCGCGAGCTGCGGGCGGCGTTCTTCCTGACGCTCGACGCGATCAACTTCGGCTCGGGCTGGTTCCCGACACTGCGCAAGCGCGAGGGGCGGTCGGGCTACCACACGGTCGCGCTGGGGCTGCGGGACCGCTTCGCAGCGCGCGGAGCTTGGAGCGCGGAGGAGCTGCGGACGATCGATGCGGCCGAGGTCGCGGACGTGCTCGGGCAGGACCGGGGTCACGAGCTGATGGCCCTCTTCGCGCGCTCGCTGAACGACCTCGGCGCGGACATCGCCGACGAGCACGGCGGGCGCTTCGAGGACGTCGCCGACGCCGCCGGAGGGTCCGCAGTCGCCCTCGCCGAGCGGCTCGCCGGCTGGGACTGCTTCGCCGACACCTCGCCCTACGCAAGCCGCGCGATCCCGTTCTACAAGCGCGCCCAGATCGCGGCCGCCGACCTCCACCATGCCGGCGTCGCCGACCTCTCCGACGACCTGCACCGCCTGACGCTGTTCGCCGACAACCTCGTCCCACACGTGCTGCGACTCGACGGCATCCTGCGCCTTGACCCGGCGCTCGTCGCGCGCATCGATGCCGGCGAGCTGATCGAGCACGACACCCCCGAGGAGGTCGAGATGCGCGCCGGCGCGGTCCACGCCGCTGAGCTGATCTGCGCCCTGCGCCCCGACCTCTCCCCTCAGCAGGTCGACCACCTGCTGTGGACCAAGGGCGGCGGCGCGCGCTACAAGGCCGTCCCCCGCCCTCGCGCGCGCTGCACGGCGTACTAGTCGCGCCGCGTGATGCGGTCCAGCTCGACGGCCGCCCGCTGACCGGTGTCCTCCAGAACGACGTAGACAAGCGGCGGACCGCCGAGGAACACGGACGCCTCGCCGGTGCCGACGTAGACGGCCGGGCGCGTGCCGTCGGCCCCCTGCACCCAGAGCTTCTCGCCCTCCTCGAACGGATCCCGCAGGGTCACGTCGTACGCTTACCCGCCCCGATGCGCGTCGTCACCTGGAACGTCAACTCGCTGAAGGCCCGCCTGCCGCGCGTGCTCGAGCTCCTCGAGGAGCACACGCCGGACGTGCTGTGCCTGCAGGAGACGAAATGCGAGACGGCCGCCTTCCCGCACGAGGCGCTGGCACAGGCCGGCTACCGCGCCGCCGATCACAGCGGCGGCCGCTGGGCGGGCGTCGCGGTGCTCGCGCGCGACGGTTTCGAATTGACCCACCCCGCGCGCGGGCTGCCGGGCGAACCGGCGCAGGACGAGGCCCGCTGGGTGGAGGCGACGGTCGGCGGCGTGCGGGTCGTGAGCGTCTACGTCCCCAACGGCCGCGAGCCGGACAGCGACTGGTACGCCGGCAAGCTCGTGTTCCTGGCCGCCGCGGCCGAGCGGGTGCGCGAGCTGGCGGCGGCGTCGCCACTGCTGGTCGCGGGCGACATGAATGTCGCCCCCACCGACCTCGACGTCTACGACCCCGCCGCGTTCATCGGCTCCACCCACGTCACGGAGCCCGAGCGCGCCGCGCTGAAGGTCCTGCAAGAGGCCGGCCCGCTCGTCGACCCGTTCCGCCGGCTGCACCCCGACGAGCCCGGCTACACCTGGTGGGACTACCGGGCCGGCCACTTCCACAAGGGCCTCGGCCTGCGCATCGACCTCGCGCTGCTGAGCCCGGCGCTCGCCCACCGCGTGACGCGCTGTGGCATCGAGCGTGCCTATCGCAAGGGCACGAAGCCCTCCGATCACGCACCGCTCGTCGTCGAGTGGGGTGCCTGAGCACCCCCACGCGGGGGACGCTTCGCGGCGAGTGCACTCTGCCGCCGGGTGCCCGCGCTACGGTGGCGCGCACATGCGCCGCACGAAGATCGTCGCCACCATCGGTCCCGCCTGCCGCGACGCCGAGGTCCTCGTCCGCATGGTCGAGGCCGGACTCGACGTCGCGCGGCTGAACTTCTCCCACGGGACGCGCGAGGAGCACGCCGAGAACGTCGCGCTCGTGCGCGCGGCGGCGAAGCGCGCGGGACGCCCCGTGGCGATCCTGCAGGACCTGCCGGGCCCGAAGCTGCGGATCGGGCCGCTGCGCGAGGACCTCGTCGACCTGCGACCGGGCAGCCAGCTCACGCTCCGCTGCGGCAGCGAGGAGCCGGGCGACGCGGAACGGCTGTCGGTCAGCTGGCCGGACCTGCCCGGCGTGGTCTCGCCGAAGGACATCATCTACCTCGCCGACGGCCGCATCCGCCTGCGTGTCACGCGCGTGCGCAGCGGCGACTGCGAGGTCGACACGAACGTCGAGATCGGCGGTGCGCTCGCCTCCCGCCAGGGGCTGAACATCCCCGGCTCGACGCGCGGCCTGCCGGCGGTGCCGCACGAGGACCTCGAGCTGCTGCGCTTCGGCGAGTCGATCGGGGTCGACATGGTGGCGCTGTCGTTCGTGCGCGAGCCCTCAGACGTCGTCGAGGTACGCAAGCACACCCGCACCCCGCTGATCGCGAAGATCGAGAAGCCGCAGGCGGTCGAGAACGCCGAGGAGCTGATCCGGGTGGCGGACTGCGTGATGGTCGCGCGCGGCGACCTCGGCATCGAGCTGCCGATCGAGGACGTGCCGGTCGTGCAGAAGCAGCTGCTGCGGATCGCCGGCCAGCTCGCGCGTCCGTCGATCACCGCCACGCAGATGCTCGACTCGATGGTCACCTCCTCGCGCCCGACGCGCGCCGAGGTGACCGACGTCGCCAACGCGATCCTCGATGGCACCGACGCAGTGATGCTCTCGCAGGAGACGGCCGTCGGTGCGCACCCGGTCGAGGCCGTCGCGATGCTCGCGGCGATCGCGATCCGCACCGAGCGCGAGCTGCCCTACGAGCGCTGGAACGAGCAGCGTGTGCGACGCGACGCGCGCGATCCGGCCTACACGGTCGCGCACAGCGCCTGCGAGGCGGCGCGCGAGCTGGGCCTCGCCGCGCTGATCGTGCCGACGCTGTCCGGGCGCTCGGCGCGGCTGATCTCCGCCAACCGGCCGAACGTCCCGATCTACGCGCTCTCGCCCGGCCGCGAGACGGTTCGTCGCTGCGGACTGATGTGGGGCGTGCAGGCCGCCTCGATGCCCCGCCACGAGGTCACCGAGGAGCTGATCCACGACGCCGCCCGCCGCGCCGTCGAGCTCGGCTGGGTCAAGCGCGGGGACCGAGTCGGCATCACGGCAGGTCTGCCGAGCGGTCGTCCGGGGACGACGAGCCTGTTCCAGATCCAGACCGTGTGAGCGCCCCGCGGGCGTTCACGTCGCGCAGGGCCACGGCCAGCCCACCGATCCCCATCGCCACCAAGACCCCGAACGCGATCAGCGCCTGCGGCGAGTCGAGGTTGCCGAGGTTGCCGCCGAGCGCGACGTAGGCGAACGCGCGCGGCGCGCAGCCGAGCGCGGTGGCGGCGGCGAATACGAGCAGCCCCACGCGCGTGAGGCCGGCTGCGTAGTTGACGAGCGTGAACGGCATCAGCGGCAGGATCCGCGCGTAGAGGACGGCGAGGAAGCCGCGCGCGGCGATCCAGTCCTGCACGACCCGCACGCGATCGCCGGACAGCTCGTCGACCGCGCCGGCGCCGAAGCGCCGCGAGATCGAGAAGGCGACGCTCGCGCCGAGCGTCGCGGAGGCGATCGCCGTCGGCGTGCCCACGGCGGTGCCGAACAGCAGGCCGGCGGCGCCAGCCAGCAGCGGCCCGGGAAACAACGCGACCGTCAGGCCCGCCGAGACGACCACGAAGACGAACGGGCCGATCCAGCCGAGCCCGTCGAGCTCGTCGCTGACGCGCTCCGAGGAGAGCCCGCCGCTCAGCGCGACAGCGGCGAACAGCGCGCCGATGGCCGCGACGAGCAGTCCGAGCCGGATCGCCGCCTGCCGCCGCGACCGCTCATGCGGGCTGTCGCCGCCCTGTGCGCGGCCCGCCACGGTTCACACAGCGGCGACAGGGCCGTAGAACTCCTCCTCGAGCCGGCCCAGCTCGGTGACGGCGGGCTCGCCGTACATCCACTCGCGCGCTATCCGGTGCCAGTTGCCCTTCGCGTTCAGCTGCCCGAGGACGGCGAGCGTCAGCAGCTGCATGCGCAGCGGGAAGAGGTGCTCCGGGGGCGCATCCTGGTGGCGCATCTGGCGGAAGTGGCTCGAACGCATGTCGGAGGACTCGATCACCACGCGCGTCGCGATCTCCGGCGTCAGCTGGAGCTCCTCGTCGAACGCGTACCAGCCGATCACGTCGCGCATGTAGGCCATCAGCGCCTCCGGCTCGATCCGCTCCGGACTCGGAAGGAAGCCGTTGCTGCCCAGGATCGCGTGGACCGTCTTCGCGTCGCCCTCGACCACCGCCCGCCCGACGGCCAGCTCGCTCTCGACGTCCTGGGCCTCCATCCGCTTGAAGAGGCCGAAGTCGAGGAACGCGACGCGACCGTCGGCCATCTGCAGGAAGTTGCCGGGGTGCGGGTCGCCGGAGAACTGGTGGTGGCGGTAGAGGCAGCCCATGAAGAAGCGGAAGACGATCTCGCCGAGGCGGTCGCGCTCGTCCTGCGAGCGGGTCTTCAGCTCCTCGAAGCCGACGCCCTCGACGAACTCGCTGACCACCACGCGCTCGCGCGAGAGACGGGTCACGACGTCGGGCACGTGGATGAACGGGTGGCCGCGGAAGATCCGTGCGAGCGAGCGCTGGTTCTGCGCCTCCAGCTCGTAGTCGAGCTCCTCGTCGATCCGCAGGCGGATCTCCTCGGTGACGGCCTTGACGTCGAGCCCCGGCGTGAGGCGCTTGGTGAGCCGCATGATCAGCCCGAGGTTCTGCATGTCGGAGCGCACGGCGGCGGCCACGCCCGGGTACTGGACCTTGACGGCGACGTCGCGCCCGTCGTGCAGTCTCGCGCGGTAGACCTGGCCGATCGAGGCGGCGGCGATCGCCTCCTCGTCGAAGGAGGCGAACAGCTCGCCCAGCTCGTCGTCGAGCTCCTCCTCGATCACCTTGCGCATGTCCTTGAAGGAGACCTTCGGGGCGGCGTCGCGCAGCGCCGCGAGCTTGGCCTGGAACTCCTCGCGGTGCTCCTCCGGCACGAGCCCGACGTCGAGGAACGAGAGCACCTGGCCGAGCTTCATCGCAGCGCCCTTCATCGTCCCGAGCGCGGTGACGATCTGCTCGGCGGCCTCGAGGTGCCGGCGTTCGAGCGCCGCGCGCGAGTCCTCCTCGGAGCGCGTGACGTTCGCCGCGCGCGTGCCGGCCTGACGGACGGCCTGTCCGGCAGCCAGCCCTCCGAGCTTCGCCGTACGCCGCACGCGCGAGGTGGGAATCTTGTCGCGTGCCATCGCCACTCATCCTAGGGCCGGGGGCACAGCGGCACGCCGACGGCGAGACGGCGCCCGGGCCAGCGCGGCGTGGCCTGCCCGGGCACGAGTCGCCTCAGAGTAGTCTCGTGCTGACTCTCTCTCTGAATCTGAGCGCGCCGAAGACGCGCAGGACGGACTGGCATATCGGCGACCCAGGCCCACTGAATCTGCCGAGCAGGCTTTCCCCTTCGAACACGAGTTCGACGAACGGATTGCCCACCGCGCTCGCGGTCAGGTTGCCTCTGTATAGGCATCTCGCGCCGAAGGATTCGTACTGGAGCGCGACGCCGGTCACCGAGATCCCGACGGCGGATATGCCCGGTAGCGTCCCGCTGAACGACTGATACGTGATGTGCCACGGCAGCGTTTCTCTTAGCACCGACACCTGCGGGCCTTCGCAACCGAGCCCCACCGCGACGGACCCCAGCGTGCCCAGTAGGGCTCCTTTGATCTTGGACACCGCTCTATGCAACGTCGTGATCAACACGATTTCGCATTCCGTGACTCCCAGGCCTGCTTCGTTCGTGAACAGCAACGTTCCGTTCATCCCGGCTCTGAGCGATTCTCTGGCGCTGAATTCGAGACTTCTCAAGGCGACTGCGGCTCCGCCCGTCAGACCGCACACCGCCACCGCGATCACCCCAACGAGCAGCGACCTCGCGTGGTTGCCCATCGTCTTCCCCCCCTCCGCCGCCCGCCCGCCCTCTGCGACCGAGCGACGATCGAGCGCTGTCAGCGCAGCGCGACCCGAGCACGCCGTCCCCGCGGCGCGACTCGGTTACGACGATACCGCGCTCAGGAGCGCTGGACCTGCGAGCCCGGCACGATGTCGTCGGAGCCGTCGGGCCAGCGGACCCAGGCCTTGTGGCCGCCGTCGTAGTCGTCGCCGAGCAGCACGAGCGTCGCCGGCTCGCCGAGCGCCGTGCAGGGATCGGACCCCTCCGGGTCGAGCCCGCGCCAGATGCGCACGAAGCGGTTGTGCTCCAGCTCGTCGCCGACGGTCGTCGGATCGGTGTGGCCGGGGTGGATCGGCGTGGTCGGCGGCAGCGCGAGCAGCTTGTCCATGATCGAGGACTTGAGGTCCTCGTACGTCGTGTGGCCGGGCGCGCGCACGCCGCCGACCGAGCCCTTGAAGAGCGTGTCGCCGGTGAACAGCGCCTGCTCGACGCCGTGGCGGACGAGCAGCGAGACCATGCCGGCCGTGTGGCCGGGCGTGTGCAGCGGGTCGATCCGCAGGCCGCCGGAGAGGATCGGCTCGCCGGGCACGATCTCGCCCGTCGCGGCCGGCACGAGCTCGCGCTCGAGCGCGTGGATCAGGACCGGCGTGCCGGGGTGGCGCGCCAAGAGCTGGTCGAGCTCCACGACGTGGTCGTAGTGGTGGTGCGTGAGCAGGATGTGCGTGAGCGTGAGATCGTCGCGCTCCAGCGCGTCGAGCAGCGGGCCGACGGGACCGCCGGCGTCGATCAGCACGGCGGAGCCGCCCGGCTGGTCGGCCACGAGATAGGTGTTCGTGAGGAAGCCGTCGGACATCGAGCGTTCGAGGATCATGCGGGTGAGGTTACCCCGGCGGCGTGCGAAGATCAGGTGAGATGGCGCGAGCAGCGAGGGCGATCACGATCTGCGCGGCGCTGACGCTGCTCGCATCCGGCGCGGCGGCCGCCGGCGGCGGCGCGGCGGAGGTCCCCGGTGCGACGACATCCGCGGCCGCCGCGCCCGACGACCTCACGCTCGCGCTGCGCTTCCGCCCTCGTCTGCTGTTCGACGCCAAGGAGCGCTGGCGGCCGCTCGACGTCGACGCCTTCCTCGCGGAGCCGGGCCATCAGGCCTGCCCGCCGGCCGGCGCAGCCTGCGTGCCGCTGACCAGCGTCGCCCAGCTGACGCCGGCCGTCGACCACCTCGACCTGCGCGGCACACGCGGCGACGGCTCCGACGCGACCGCACCGGACCTCGCAACCTGCGCGAAGTCGCTGCCGGACCTGCGCGACTGCGACGAGGACGGCCGCTCCGTGATCTACGCGCACGTGGTGCGCCAGCGCAAGCGGATCGCGATCGACTACTGGTGGTTCCTGCGCTACAACGCCTTCAGCATCGACCAGCACGAAGGCGACTGGGAGGGCGCAACCGTCATCGTGAATCGAGCCGGTGCGCAGGTGGTGAACGTGCACTTCGCCGCGCACACGGGGGTCTGGCGCTATCGCCTGGGGGTGCCGAGCATCGTCGACAACCGCGTGAAGGTGTTCGTCGCACGCGGCAGCCACGCCTCGTATCCGCGCCGCTGTAACCGCCTCTGCCGCCAGACCGACGGCACGCTGCCGGAGAGCCACTTCGACGGGAGCCGTTCGTGGGTCGGCAACTCCGCGGCCGGCTGCCGCAGGCGCTGTGTGCGGCTGCTGCCGCAGCGCGCCGGCGCGCCGAGCTCGTGGAACGCCTGGCAGGGCCGCTGGGGTGTCACCCTCGCGCCCGCCTTCCCGCCCCCGCTGACGCCCTCTGCGCAGCGCCGCTTCCAGCATCCGTTCGATTCGCGGCACAGCAGCCGCCGCACGTTCTGAGAAGGAGCCGACCCGACCATGCCGCTGATCCACACCTGCTACCGCATCCTCGAGATCGACCGCTCCGTCGCGTTCTACGAGGCGCTCGGCTTCGCCGAGGTCACGCGCTTCACCCTGCCCGACGACGCGATCAACGTCTTCATGAACATGCCCGGCGACGGCGACAGTCCGCGGCTGGAGCTGACATGGAACCCGGGCCGCGAGGAGCCCTACGAGATCGGCACCGGCTACGGCCACATCGCGATCACCACCGACGACCTCGACGCGACGCTCGCGCGCCTCGCCGAGCAGGGCATCGAGCCCGAGAAGCCGCCGTACACCGTCCGCGAGGGCGGTTCTCGCCTGTGCTTCGTGCGCGACCCCGACGGCTACCGCATCGAGATCATCGAGCGCGCGGGCTGACGCCACGAGCTGACGCGCGCCCGTCGCCGCGGTACCCTGCCCGCACCTCATGGCCGTCGACACGAGCAAGATCGCCAAGAACCTCGAGCGCTTCGCGCAGGCGATCGCGGCACACGACCGCGAGAACCCGACGCACACCGCGCACGGGATCGGTCTGGCGCACTTCGACATGGAGCGGCTCGGCTTCGACGAGGGCGAGGAGATCCTCCCCGGCATCACGATCCACGCCGACAGCGGCGTCACGGGCAACTTCCGCGTGCTCTGCGACGGCCAGCACGACGAGGAGCGCGAGGCAGCCGAGGAGGAGGTCGTCGACGCCGTCGCGACCACGACGGTCGGTGGCGGCATCACGGAGGCGGGACCCGCCTACGGTCGCCACATGGCGGCCTCCCGCACCCGCCCGGTGGAGCGGCCCTCCTCCAACTGACGGCGAAGCATGGTCGCGCGCCGTGCGCGGCCGAGGCCGTCGCTCAGCCTGCGTCCTCGTCGACCTCGAACAGCATGGAGACCGCGGTGCAGGCATGCGCCGCGGCCTCGTCTGCCGCCGCCGCCAGGCGCTTCGCGCTCTCCCGCTCGATGCGCTCGATCGCACCTGCGAGGACCTCGAGCGCGGCGAGCAGCTCGGCACGGCCCGCCGCGTCGAGCGTCACGACGCGGACGTCGCCGCCGGCCGCGACCGCGTCGAAGCCGCCGGTCGCGACGACCGCCTGCGCGTCACGCGCGGCGGCGCACGCCTCCTCGCCGCGGCGCGGTGGACGGCCCTTCGTGCGGCGTCGCGGCGTTACGCCCGCTGCGGGCTGATCGAGCATCGTGCGGACGCGGTAGTGATGCTCGACGGCACCGCGCTTCTGCGTCTGCTTGGCGAGCTCTATGAAGCCGAGCTGCTCGAGCCGTCTTACGTGGTAGCCGACGGTCCCGAGCGCGATCCCCAGCTCGCCCGCGAGCTGCACGGGGCTGACGAGCTCGCGTTCGCGCAACAGATTGAGGATCTGCACGCGCGTCGGATGCGAGAGGGCCTTGACGACGCGGACGTCGATCGACGACGTCTCCGGCTGCCGGGGAAGCGCGTCAGCGGTTGCCATCCCGTCCCGCCATCGCTTCAAGCTCGTCCGTGATCGTCAGCGGCGCGGGGGAGCGACCGAGATGGGCGATGCGCGGCCCTGGCAGGCGTACGCCCCGCCAGGGCCGCGGTCCAGCTCGCACGCAGTCTCCTGCCCGTAGCTAGCAACGGTCGGCCGACGCGGAAGGCGCGGCCAGGCCAGCAAGCCCGCGCACCGGGATGGGGGTGTGCACGGAGTCACTCGGCGTGCGTCGGGGGATTGACGGACGCCGGGTCGGGGGTGGGCAGGGGGTGACTGCGAGCGAAATGGTCATCGCTCGCACATGCTTGGCGCATCGGCGCGCACGGTCAAGCCTATGAGCAAACGTTCAGAACTGAATAGCTGTGCGACGACTGATCAGCTCAGAGAGCTTTGCGATCGTCGGGCACTCGATGCCGTGACGATCACCGGCCCGCAGGATCGCCCCGGCGATCGCGTCGAGCTCCGGCTCGCGGCCCGCGGCGACGTCGCGTTGCATCGAGCTGCCGAAGTCCGCGTGGATGACCTCGAACTCGGAGAAGACGACCGCTGGGTCGACCAGGGCGCCTTCTGCCTCGGCGACGGCGACCGCCTCGTGGACGCAGGCCAGCAGCTCGGCGTGCAGCTCGGGGTCCTCGCGGATCGTGCCGAAGCTCGCGTCGTATGCGGTCGTCATGCACGCCAGCGCGTTGAGCCGCACGAGCTTGCCCCAGAGGATCTGCGCCTCGTCCGCGCGTACGCGCGTCGGGACCTCGGCGGCGTTCAGCAAAGCTGCAAGGGTATCGAGCGCCTCGCGCAACGCCGGTCGATCGGAGGCGAGCTCGACGAACAGGAACGGACTGGTGTGGACGACGCGGCCGGGCGCGGGGCGATCGGCCTGGATGCGGATCGTGCCGGTCGCGACGCGCTGCTCGCCGAAGCGCTCGCGCAGCAGCGCGACGTGATCGAGGCCGTTGAGCAGTGGCACGACGAGCGCCGGCTCCGTGTCGATGCGCGCGAGCGCGTCCTCCAACGTCGCGGCCTTCGTCGCCACGAGCAGCACGTCGGCCGGCTTGGTCAGGTGCGCGGTGGCGTGCGGCCGTGCCGTGAAGTCGCCGAGCAGCTTGCTCTCGACCTGCACGCCGTCGCGCGCGATCAGCGCAGCGGTCTGCTCCCGCGCGACGACCGTCACCTCGTTGCCTGCGCGCGTGAGCGCGCCCGCGAGGAAGCCGCCGACGCCGCCCGGACCGAGAATGGCGAGTCCTCCGCGGGGCGTCCCGCCCCGCGTCTCGATGTCGTCGCTCGGCATCACGCCTCGCGAGACCGCTCGCTGCGCTCGCTCACGCTGGGAACAGTACCCCGGGGTTGAGGATGCCGGCCGGGTCGACAGCCTCCTTCGCGCCGCGCAGCGCGGCGGCGAACGGATCTGGGCGCTGGAGGTCGTACCAGGGACGATGGTCGCGGCCGACGGCGTGGTGGTGGGTGATCGTTCCGCCGGCGGCGAGAATCGCGTCGGCAGCGGCGCGCTTGATCGCGTCCCACTGCTCGACCTCGCCGCCGCGACGGGCGGGCGCGAGCACGGTGAAGTAGGGCGCGGCGCCGTCGGGGTAGGCGTGCGTGATGCGGCATGTCACGAGGCCCTTGCCGCAGACCTCGCGCACGGCGGCCTGCGTCGCCTCGGTGACCGCGGCGCGGAACGCCTCGAAGCGGTTCCACGTGATCGCCGTCTCGAACGTCTCCGAGAGGACGCCCATCGCGACGAACGTGTCGCGCAGGTAGGGCGCGCGCACGAACGCCTCGCGCCAGCTGCCGACCGCGCCGCTGCGGGCGCCTTCGGCCCGCTCCTCCCACGTGCCGCCGTGGTCGGCGCAGCACTCCAGCCCGGCCGCCATCAGCGCGTCGACCGGATGGTGCGCCGACTCGAAGCCGAGCACGAGCAGCGCGTGCGAGCCGTCGCCCGCGAAGGTCAGCTTCGCCTCGCCCGGGTCGAGCAGGCGGCAATTCGAGGGGCGCAGTCCCGACTGCGCGAGTGCCCGCACCGCGCGGGCGCCGGCGGCGAAGTCGGGGAAGCGCACCGAGCGGCTCGCGCGCTGCGTCGGCCGCGGGCGCACGCGCACCCACGCCTCGGTGATGACGCCGAGCGTGCCCTCCGAGCCGAGCAGCAGGCGGTCCGGGCTCGGGCCGGCGCCGGAGCCGGGCAGACGACGCGACTCCCATGTCCCGACGGGCGTGAGGGCGCGGATCGACTCGACGAGATCGTCGATGTGCGTCTCCCCCGTCGCGAAGTGACCGCCCGCGCGCGTGGCGATCCAGCCGCCGAGCGTCGAGAGCTGGAACGACTGCGGGAAGTGGCGCAGCGTCAGCCCATGGGGCGCCAGCTGCGCCTCCAGGTCGGGGCCGAGCGCGCCCGCCTGGATGCGCGCAGCGCCGGAGACCTCGTCCACCTCCAGCACGCGGTCGAGGCCGGCGAGCGAGAGCGCGATCGTGCCGGCGAAGCCGTCCCCCACGCGCGCCTCGACCCCGCCGACGACGCTCGTGCCGCCGCCGAACGGGATCACGGCCGCGCCGACGTCCGCACCCCACGCGAGCACGCGCTCGACGTCCGCCTCCTCGCGCGGGAACGCGACGACGTCCGGCGCATGATCGAAGCGGCCGGAAAAGCCGCGCACGACGTCGCGGTAGGCGCGTCCGTACGCATGGCGCACGCGCGCGTCGCGGTCGCTGGCGCAGATCGCCGCCAGCGCGTCCGGCGGCGCGATCCGCGGGATCGGCAGCTCGAGCGCGTCCAGCGGCACCGGTCGCTGCGGCTCCGCCGAGCCGAAGCCGAGGTGCTGCACGAGCCCGCCCGCGGCAGCCCGCACCTCCTCGTGGCTCGGCTGCTCGTCCTCCCAGCCCCAGCCCCAGTGGTTGCGTGCGCGGCGGGTCATGCGGCGCAACGGTACGGGCCCACGGGCGTGCGATGCGCCGCCTGTAGCCTTCGGACCATGAGCTCCACGAACGGCCTCCTGCTCGCCCGCGGCCCCTGGGCTCCCGACCGGGTGACGGCGGCGTGGCAGGAGCAGCCGTTCGAGCCGGACGCGGTCAGCACGGCGGCGGCCGACGCGGCGCTCGCGGCGCTGAAGGAGCGCGGGTCGCCGAGCCACGACGGGCTGGCGGCGCGGCTGGCTGGCTTCGAGCCGCGCGAGGACGGCCTGCATCTGGAGCTGCAGCCGGCGCGCTGGGCGCTGCGGCTGATCGGCAACGAGGCGACGCGCAGCGTGTCCGTGCTGTGCGTCGTACGCGACGTGCAGGGGCGCTGGCTGGCGGGCCGCCGGGCTGCCTGGCTTGCGTCATGGACGGGCCGCTGGACGCTCGGCGCGGCAGGCGCGGTCGAGGTCGGCGAACAGCCGGTCGAGGCGATGACGCGCGAGCTGCACGAGGAGTGGGCGGTGGCGCCGGAGCGGCTCAGCGTCGAGGCGCTGGCGGGCACGCCGAACGGGCTCGTGTTCCTCGTCGGGATGGCGTGGCTGCCGGCCGGCGCTGAGGCGGTGCCGGACGACGAGCACGATGCGCACGCCTGGTGGCCGGCCGACATCGGCGCCTGGCCCGACGAGGCCGACGAGGTCGTGCGCCGCATGGCGACGCTGCTCGCATGACGTCCGCACGCACGCGCACGCCGCAGCGCCTGCCGACCGCCACGAGCTTCCCCTCGTTCCGCTTCCTCGAGACGGCGTCGTTCGTGCACTCGGCGATCTACCTCGCGCTGCTCGTCTGCTGGCTCGTGCCGGGGCTGGAGACGCCGACGTCGGTCTTCGGCTGGGCGCACGGGCTGCTGTGGATCGCGATGTCGCTGCTCGTGATCGCGGCGGCGCGCCGTGCGACCGTCCCCTTCTGGCTGGCGGTCGTCGTCGCGGTGATCGGCGGGATCGGGCCCTTCGCCGGCAGCGCGGGCTTCGTCGTCGAGGGACGCCGGCGACGTGCCAGCGCCCTTGCGATCTGAGCCTCGCCCCGGCCGATAACACGGTCTGGAATGAACGAGATCGGCCCGCCAATAGCGCACGTCGAGCCCAAAGGCAAATCGCTATTGTCAAGCGACAGCATGTCAGTCGACACCACGACGCAGATCGTGATGCCCCAGATGGGCGACTCGGTGACCGAGGGAACCATCTTGGAGTGGCACAAGGCCGAGGGCGACGCCGTCGAGGCGGACGAAACGCTCGTCGAGATCTCGACCGACAAGGTCGATGCCGAGGTCCCTGCTCCGGTCGCCGGCACCGTCGTCCGCATCCTCGCCGCCGAGGGTGACACGGTCGCCGTCGGCAGCGTGCTCGCCGAGATCGCCCCACGGGGTGCCGAAGCTGGCCAAGTGGCCGGCGGAGGCGGGTCCCCCGTCGAGGACGCGACTCCTTCCAACGGCTCCAACGGCGACTCGCCGGGCACCGAGACCGCACCGGCTGCCGAGGAGGCGCCGGCCTCCGCCGAGGCGCTCGACATCGTGATGCCGCAGATGGGCGAGTCCGTCACCGAGGGGACGATCCTCGAGTGGCACCGCAAGGTCGGCGAGCAGATCGCGGCCGACGAGACGCTCGTCGAGATCTCGACCGACAAGGTCGACGCCGAGGTCCCCGCCCCCGCCTCGGGCACCGTCACCGAGGTGCTCGCCGAGGCGGGCGAGACCGTCACGGTCGGCCAGGTGATCGCGCGCATGAGCGCGACGAGCGCCGTGACGCCCGGCGCGCCGGCCGTCAGCGACGCCGCACCCGCCGCCTCCGCGACCGGCACGACCTCCGCACCCCCACCCGCACCCGCGGTCGACGAGAGCGGCAACGCTTCGCCCGTCGCGCGGCGCGTGGCCGCCGCCCACGGCGTCCCACTCGAACAGGTCACCGGCAGCGGCCGCGACGGCCGCGTCACGAAGGCCGACGTGCTCGCCGCCGCCAACGGCGAGGCCACCGCCGCACCCGCCGCCGCCGCAAGCGAGAAGCCGGCCGGCGCCACGCTCATCAAGGGCGCCGCGGCGATGCTCGCGCGCTACATGGACGAGAGCCGCTCGATCCCGACCGCGACCTCGTTCCGCACGCTCACCGTCACGACGCTCGACGCGCGTCGCAAGCAGCTGAAGGCCGGCGGCCAGAAGGTCTCCTTCACGCACCTGATCGCCTACGCGATCGCGAAGGCCGGACACGACCAGCCGGTGATGGCCCACCACTTCGCCGAGATCGACGGCAAGCCGCACCGCATCGACGACGGCGCCGTGAACCTCGGGCTCGCGGTCGACGTCGAGAAGAAGGACGGCACGCGCACGCTGATGGTGCCGGTGATCCGCGGCGCCGACCAGCTCGACTTCGCCGGCTTCCTCGACGCGTACAACGCGCTGGTCGAGAAGGCCCGCACGAACACGCTGACCGCCGACGACCTCACCGGCGGCAACATCACGCTCACGAACCCCGGCGGGATCGGCACGATCGCCTCCGTCCCGCGGCTGATGACCGGCCAGGGCACGATCGTCGCGACCGGCTCGATCGCCTACCCCGTCGGCCTCGGCGCGATCGGCGAGATGATCGGCGCCGAGAAGGTCATGTCGATGACCTCGACGTACGACCACCGCATCATCCAGGGGGCCGAGTCCGGTCGCTTCCTGCAGCGCATCGAGCAGCTGCTGCAGGGTGAGGACGGCTTCTACGAGGGCGTCTTCGCCGCGCTGGGCGTGTCGCTCCCGGCGCTGCCGCCGCCGCCTGCCCCGGCCGCCGCCGCGGCGGCGCTGCGCGAGGTGCCGGCCGCTGCGCCGGGAGCCGTGCCCAGCGAGGAGCTGCTGCAGGCCGTCCAGGCCGCCGTCTCGCTGCTGAAGGCCTACCGCACGCACGGGCATCTGGCCGCCAAGCTCGACCCGCTCGGCTCCGACCCGGTCGGCGATCCCGCGCTCGACCCCGAGCCGCTCAAGCTGACGCCCGAGCTGATGGCGCAGATCCCCGCGCGGATCCTGCGGATGGGCGTCCCCGGCGCGACGTTCGCCGACGCGCTCCCCCACCTGCGCGAGACCTACTGCGGCACGATCGCCTACGAGATCGAGCACATCTCCAGCCACCGCCAGCGCATGTGGCTGCGCGACAAGATCGAGACCGGCGCCTTCCGCGCGCCGCTGACCGCCGAAGAACAGAAGCAGCTGCTGAAGCGGATCGTCGAGGTCGACGCGCTCGAGCGCTTCATGCACAAGGCGTACCTCGGCCAGAAGCAGTTCTCGATCGAGGGCCTCGACATGTCGGTACCGATGGTCGACGAGCTCGTGCGCCTGGCCGGCGCGCACGGCGGCCGCGAGGTCGTGATCGGGATGGCGCACCGCGGCCGCCTCAACGTGCTCGCGCACAACCTCGGCCGCTCCTACGGCTCGATCTTCGCCGAGTTCGAGGGCGTCTCGACGCTCGACGTGATCACCTCGATCCCGCAGGGCGGCACGGGCGACGTCAAGTACCACCACGGCGCCCGCGGCACGCACGAGCTGCCGAACGGCGGATCCCTGGTGGTGCGGCTGGAGTCCAACCCCAGCCACCTGGAGTTCGTCGGTCCGGTCGCGACGGGCGCCACGCGCGCGGCGCAGACGACGCGCCAGGGTCCGCACGCCACGCAGGACACGAACGCGGCCTTCCCAATCGTGCTGCACGGCGACGCCGCCTTCCCCGCACAGGGCGTCGTCGCGGAGGCGTTCAACCTGCAGGCGCTTGACGGCTACACCGTCGGCGGCTCCTTCCACCTGATCCAGAACAACCAGGTCGGCTTCACGACGGACCCCGACGACGCGCGCTCGACGCGCTGGGCCTCGGACCTCGCGAAGGGCTTCGACGTGCCGATCATCCACGTCAACGCCGACGACGTGGCGGCCTGCATCTCCGCGGTGCGGCTCGCGTTCGCCTACCGCCAGGAGTTCGGCCACGACGTCGTGATCGACCTGATCGGCTACCGCCGCTGGGGTCACAACGAGGCCGACGAGCCGGCGTACACGCAGCCCGAGATGTACGCGGCGATCAAGCGGCACCCGACGCTGCCGCAGCTCTACAGCCGCCAGCTGATCGACGCCGGCGTCGTCAAGCAGGACGAGGTCGACGCGATGACGGACGCCGTCTGGCAGGTCCTCACCGAGCAGCATCAGCAGTTGAAGGCGCGGCTCGCCGCGGTCACGCGCGTGGAGCAGGGAACCGGCGAGTACGAGCTCGACCGCACGCCGTCGCCAGACGTCGCGACCGCGGTCGACGCGGATCGCCTGCGCGAGCTCAACGAGGCGCTGCAGCGCGTGCCGGAGGGCTTCAGCGTCCACCCGAAGCTCGTGAGACCCGTGATCGAACAGCGCCGCGAGGCGATGGGCGCCGACGGCGGGATCACCTGGGCGCATGCCGAGCAGCTCGCGTTCGCGTCGCTGCTGACCGAGGGCACGCCGATCCGCCTGACCGGCCAGGACGCCGAGCGCGGCACCTTCAGCCAGCGCCACCTCGTGCTGCACGACCCGAAGACCGGTCAGGAGTACTCGCCGATCCAGCACCTGCCGAACGCGCTGGCGCCGATGGAGCTGCACAACAGCCCGCTGTCGGAGACCGCCGCCGTCGGCTTCGAGTACGGCTACTCGCAGGAGGGCCCGGAGACGCTCGTGCTGTGGGAGGCGCAGTTCGGCGACTTCGTCAACGGCGCCCAGGTCATCATCGACCAGTTCATCGTCTCGGGCTTGGCGAAGTGGGGCCAGAGCTCGCGGCTGACGCTGCTGCTGCCGCACGCCTACGAGGGCTCGGGCCCGGAGCACTCCTCCGCGCGGCTGGAGCGCTTCCTGCAGCTCGCCGCCGAGGGCAACATCCGCGTCGCCTACCCGACGACGCCGGCGCAGTACTTCCACCTGCTGCGGCGCCAGGCGAAGATCGCCAAGCAGCGCCCGCTCGTCGTGATGACGCCGAAGTCGCTGCTGCGCCTGCCGCAGGCGACGAACCGCATCGAGCACCTCTCCGAGACGCAGTTCTATCCCGTGCTGGCGGAGCCGCGCGTCGACGTCGAGCAGGTCACGCGCCTGATCCTCTGCACCGGCAAGGTCTACTACGACCTCGTCGGCAGCGATCTGCGCGCCGACAACCCGGGCGTCGCGATCGGCCGCATCGAGCTGCTCTACCCCTTCCCGCAGAAGCAGATCCTCGAGCTCGTGGGCAGCTATCCGAACCTCGAGGAGGTCCTCTGGCTGCAGGAGGAGCCGCGCAACATGGGCGCCCGCGCGCACATGTCCCCGCGACTCATGCAGATCCTCCCGCGCGACCTGAAGTTCGGCTACATCGGCCGCCCCGAGCGCGCCTCGACGGCCGAGGGCTACCCCGCCGCGCACGCGCAGGAGCAGAGCCGCATCGTCCGTACCGCCTTGGATCTCTCGCGGCCGGTCGGCATGTACCCGGTGAAGCTCCCCGGCGAGCGCTGACGGCGACGCCCTGGCGGCGCCGGCATCTCGCCAGGCGGCGTCATCGCCGGTTCGCGTACGGAGTACGCCACACCGGCTGCTTCCTTGCCTGGCGAGCGCCGGCATCCGCCATCGCGTCGCCGTAAGCTGACCGCTCGTGGACCTTGCCGACCGCATCCTCGAACGCGTGCGTGCGACGCCGCCCGGCTTCGTGCGCAGCTATGGGGACGTGTCGCCGGGGGCGCCGCGGGTGGCGGGTGCGGTGCTTGCGACCTGCACGGACCCGAGCGTGCCCTGGCAGCGGATCGTGCGCGCCGACGGGTCGCTCGCGAAGGGCGCGCGGCAGCGTGCGCTGCTGGAGGCCGAGGGCGTGCCCTTCCGCGGCGAGCGTGTGGACATGCGCGTGGCACGGCTGCCGGAGTAGCGTTCCGCGCTCGATGTGGCTCCAACGCGAGATCCGGCTCGAGGCACGGCCGCGGGGCTTTCACCTCGTGACGGGCGAGGTCGTGGGAGCGCTGCCGGAGCTGGGCTCCGTGCGCGTGGGACTACTGCACCTGCACATCCTCCACACGTCGGCGTCGCTGACGCTGAACGAGAACGCGAGCCCGGACGTGCGGCGCGACTTCGCGAGCTGGTTCGACCGCGCCGTGCCCGAGCGCGCGCCGTATTGGACCCACACGCTGGAGGGCGAGGACGACATGCCCGCGCACGTGAAGTCGTCGCTGCTCGGACCGTCGCTCACGCTGCCGATCAGCGCCGGACAGCTCGCGCTCGGCACCTGGCAGGGCATCTACCTCTGCGAGCACCGCGATCACGGCGGCTCGCGGCGGCTGGTGGCGACGGCGTGGGGCGAGGCGGGCGAGGGCTGAAACTCGTCAGCGCACGGGATAGGTAGGCGGGCTCGCGTGGTCGACGTTGCTGGTGACGCCGTGCACGTCCATGTAGACGGCGTAGCCGAGGCAGAGCGCCAGCCAAGTGGCGAGGATCGGGATGCGCAGGTTGCGCCTGCCGAGCAGCACGAAGCCCGCGGCCGGGTAGACGACCGGCGCGGCCAGCAGCGCGATGCGGCCCCAGTCGAGCGCGAACGTCATCGCCACGGCGCAGAGGGCCAGCAGGACCACGCCGCGCTGCGCCCAGCGCATGCGCACCAGCGCGAGCGGCAGCAGCAGCCACAGCGGTCCGAAGGCGAGGAAGACGCGCCGCAGCGTGGCGATCGGACCGGAGAGGGCGGTGTCCACGACGGTCACGCGCCCATGCACGAGCCCACCGCTGTAGCCCACCACCTGCTCACGCCCGACGGTCGGGATCGCCAGCCGCAGCGCGGCGTAGATGACGATCGCCGGCGCGGCGGCGGCAAGCGTCTGCGCGAGCGCGCGGCGGTCGAACCAGCGATCCGCCCAGACGGCGTAGGCGAACGGGATCATGAACAGCGTCGACTCCCGTACGAACGCGCCCGCGACGAGCGTCAGGCACAGCGCCAGCGGCTGGCGCTTCGCGATGAACAGCGCCGCGGCGATCATCACCAGCAGCGTTGCCGCGTCGTCGTTGCGGCCGTTGCGGATCAGCACGATCAGCACGCCCGGCGAGATCGCGAACGCGACGCACAACAGCGCGCTCAGGAGCGGCGGAGTCTTCAGGCGGGTCATCAGGGCGTGCAACAGCCCCGCGGCCACCGCGATGCACAGCAGCGCGAGCAGCTGGAAGGAGAACTGGTGCGAGAACGGCAGCACGTGCACGAGCCACGGCAGCCCGACGCGGTAGCCGAACGGGAACGTGTGGGTCGCGAACGGATGCGCCGCCATCCGCTCGTAGATCAGCTCGTCGCCGAGCGGGGTCGCCGCGTGACGGACGAGCGTCTGCTCCAGCAGCAGCGCCAGTCCGGCGAGGGCGCCGACGCCCGACGCGGTTGGCCGCGTCAGACCGGCGCGCACGCCCAGAGCTACCGGCCGCGCCACACGGGCGCGCGCTTCTCGGTGAAGGCGCGGGAGCCCTCGCGGGCGTCCTCGGAGGCGATCGCAGGTCCGGCGATCTCGCCCTGGCGCGTCCATTGCTCCTCGAGCGACCAGCCGGGCGCCTCGACGAGGATGCGCTTGGAGGCGGCCAGCGCGAGCGGGCCGTTGGCGGCGATCTGGCGGGCGAGCGCGAGCGCGACCTCGACAGCCTCGCCCGGCTCCGCGAGGCGGTTGACGAGCCCCAGCTCGGCAGCCCGCTCGGCGTCGATCGGGTCGCCGGTGAGCGCCAGCTCCATCGCGACGTGGTAGGGGATCCGTCGCGGCAGGCGCAGCAATGCGCCCGCGGCGGCGACGAGCCCGCGCTTAACCTCGGGGATGCCGAGGCGCGCGCCGCGCGCGGCGACGATCAGGTCGCAGGCGAGCGCGACCTCCAGCCCGCCGGCGACGGCGAAGCCCTCGATCGCGGCGATCAGCGGCTTCTCGGCGGCACGCTGCGTGATCCCGGCGAAGCCGCGGTCGCCGACGTGCGGGCGCTCGCCGGCGACGAACGCCTTCAGGTCCATGCCGGCGCAGAAGCCCTTGCCCGCTCCGGTGAGGATCCCGACGCGCAGCTCGGGCGTGCCGTCCAGCTCGTCGAGCGCGGCGGCGATGCCCTGCGCGAGGGCCGCGTTGACGGCGTTGCGCTGGTCGGGGCGGTTGAGCGTGACGAGCAGGACGTCGTCGCGGCGCTCGGTCAGGACGGCGGCGGGCTCGGACATGCGCGGGAGCCTACTGACGCGACACGCGAATGCCGCCGCGTCAGCCGAACAGCGTGAGGTCCGGCTCGCGCTCGCCACGCAGCACCGCGAGGTCGACCTCGACGCAGGCGATCCCGCGGCTCTCGGCCAGCACGCGCGCCTGCGGCTTGATCGACTGAGCGGCGAGCACGCCGCAGCAGTCCGCCATCGCCGGATCGAGGCGGATCCGCTCCAGGTAGCGGGTCAGCTGCTCGACGGCGTCGATCGTGCCGACGCGCTTGATCTCGACCGCGATCCAGCCGTCGTCCTCGTCGCGGCACATCAGGTCGACGGGGCCGACGTCGGTCGGCCACTCGCGCCGCACGAGCCGGAAGCCTTCGCCGCACCAGTGCGGCTGCTCGGCCAGCAGCTCCTGCAGGTGCGCCTCGACGCCGTCCTTCTCCAGCGCCGCCGCCTCCCCCATGTCGTGCGTGACGTCGGAGAGCACCTCGGCGATGCGGATGTCGAGCCGGTCCTCGGTGTCGCCCGCGTGCTTGCGGACGACGATGTGGTCGCTCGACTCCTCCATCACGACCGGCGGCGTCATCCAGTTGCTCGGCTTGTAGCCGCCGTGGTCGGCATGCACCATCACCGACCCGTCCGACTTGACCATGATCAGCCGCAGCGCCTCCGGCAGCAGAGCCTCCAGACGGCCCGAGTAGCGGACCTCGCAGCGGGCGACGATCAGGCGCATGAGGGCGGTGACGATAGGAGTCCGTCCGGACACGAGGCTGTGCCTTGCGTCCCCACGCGGCGCTTGACTATGCTCGGTCGCCTACCGACGCAGCCGGGGGAGGCTGCGCGGACAACTCGGGGGAAGTCAAGATGACCGCGGTCCCACAGACCGTCACGAAGCACACGCTCGCGAGCCAGATGCTGTGGCCGGAAGACGCGACGCACACGATCGAGTCGGTCGAGCTGGAGCCGGCGGTGCCGGAGGCGGTCGAGCCGCTCGTGCCGCGGCTGCGGGAGCTGGCTGCCCTCGGGGACGCGTTGCGGAGCCTGCAGGCGGTCGACGGGACGGTGCTGACGCCGGGCACGTGGGCGGCGCTGGCGAACGACTCGGCGCAGATCGTGCGGGAGCTCGCCGACGCGGATGGCGTCACGCCCGAGGCGGCGGGGATCATGCGGCTGCGCGCCGACGCGCTCGCCGACGGGGGCGTGAGCGAGGAGGCCGCGCGGCGCGAGGCGGCGCTGGCGGAGCCGCAGCCGCTGACCGTGTTCTGCGGCCCGCTCTGCACATGGCGCGCGAAGACGACGGCGGCGCTGCACACCGTCGTGGCGGCGACGAGTCACGCTGCGGGCGACAAGCTGATCGCCGACCTCGACGCCTCCTCCGAGGATGCGCTGGCGACGGTGCGCGCGCAGCTGAACCTGCCGGATCTCGGGGTTCACGCCGTGCTGCCGATGCAGATCACCGACCTGCTCGCGGCCGGCGGCGAGGCGAGCGCGTTCCCCAAGCACTTCGCCTACTTCCTGCCCGTCGACGAGGGCGTCACCGACGTCGACCCGGAGGAGCGCAAGACGATCCTCTTCCGCAACGTCTATGACCTGCGCTACGAGCGCATGAGCAGCCGCCTCGCCGAGGTGCTGCTCGACGGGCCGGAGCTGCGCGCCGACGTGCCGCCGATCGCCCCGCTGCTCGGCTGGCTGCGCGCCCACGACGTCGCGCATGGGCTGACGCTGCCGGGCGACGACCACGCGCACACCGACAGCGTCGGGCAGGAACCGGCGATGTCGCTGCACGAGGTGACGGCGAACGTGTTCGGCCTGCTGCTCGCGATCACGCCTGCGTGGCTGGAGATCCAGCGCGCGAACGAGAGCGACCTCGCCGCCATATACATGGCCGAGATGCTGCAGTACATGCGCCGCGGCCCGATGCGCTGGGGCGACGCCGGCGCCGCCTACATGGAGCTCAACTTCCTCGAGCGCAACGGCTTCGTCGACATCGACGAAGACGGCCGCATCACATGGGAGACCGACCGCCTGATCGAGGGCACCGCCGCCCACGCCCGCGTGCTCTCCCAAGCGATCATCGGAGCCGACGAGACCAACCTCGCCGCCGCCTTCCTCGACGAGTACGCCTGGGGCGAGGACACCGGAGCCGCCCGCACCGCCGATTCATTGATGCGGCGTCTGGCGTCGGTGCCTACGGCCCTCGCGTACCGCTGAGTCGCAGCGAGGGTCACGCGCGAAGCGCGACCCGAGCAGCGAGCGATCAACCGATCGCGAGCTGAGAGGCGTGATGGGTGGATGCTGGGCGCCGACCGGCGACGCAGCCGGTACACCCGTATCGGCAAGGAAGCCGGGCGGCGATCCAGCGCCGCCCAGCATGCCTCTCAGTGCACCACACGGGGCTCGAACCCGTACCCACGGATTAGAAGTCCGTTCGTCTAGCCAATTAACTTAGTGGTGCCCAGGTGGGAACCTAACCAACGCGACGCGTCGGTCCCCCAAACAAGATGCAGTTTACCCAAGGCGCCTGAACGAATGCAAGGCAGTTGTCGTCAGACCACGGTCTCGGCCGGCAGCTCGCGTGGGACCGCCGCGCGCAACCGCTCCAGCAACGAGGCGACCTCGGCGTCCGGTCCGAGGCTGAGCGCATGCTCGCACGCCTCGATCGCGTCGCTCACACGGTCAGTGCGCGCGAGCGCGTGAGCGTAGCGAGACCAGGCAGCCGGAGATTCGGGCGCAAGCAGCGTCGCCGCCTCGCAGGCGGTGACCTCGGCGCCGACGTCGCCCATCAGCTGGTGCACGAGCGCGAGGTCGAGCAGGCCTTCGACGGTCGGTGCGAGATCGCGTGCGCGCTCCAGCGCCTCGCGCGCGCCCGCGCGATCCCCCAGCCGCATCCGCAGGCGCCCGAGTCGCTCCCACGCGGATGCGTCGCCGGGAGCGCACTCGACCTCGCGCAGGGCGGCGTCGCGCGCAAGGTCGAAGGCGCGCATGTCCTCGTAGATGCGCGCTGCGAAGCGGTGGGCGGTCGGGCGCTTGCCGTCGACGCGTGCCCAGTCGCGCACGGCGCGTCCGGCGGCCGCCAGGTTGCCGGCTTGCCAGAAGGCGACGGTCAGCTGGCGCAGCACGACCGGGTTGCGCGGGTCCGCGTCGCGCGCATAGATGAGGCGCTGTGCGGCCAGCGCGGGGTCGCCTTCGGCGAGCGCGTGGCGAGCGGCGGTCATGAAGCGCTCGACGCGGTCGGCGGCGGGGTCGGGCTTGGAGAAGTCGACGAACTGCAGCGAGCCGGCCGGGACGGTCCGCACACCGTGCTGGAACTTCACGCGCGCCCACTGCTGGATGTCGTCGCCCTCGCCGGAGAAGTAGATGCCGGTGACCGACCCGACGCCCCACTCGGGGTAGGCAAGGCAACGCGCGTAGCGGTGCACGACCGAGTGGTCGGGCATGCGCGAGCCGAACGGGTCGTGCTTCTGGCGGTCGGCGTCGGCGGCCTCGGCGCGCTGCTGCTCCTCGTAGGCGCGCGCGCCCTCCTCCGCCCGCCGCTTGCGATTGGCGGCAGCGGAGACCTTGACGGCGTTGCGAGAGACCTTGCCGCCGCGCAGGCTCTCGGCGAGGCGCTCGAGCTCGTCGGCGGCCTGGTTGATCGCCTGCAGGTGGCGCTGGTGCTCGAACTGCCGCCCGGGCGGTGCGATGTCCGGGTGCCAGCGCTTCGCCATGCGCCGGCGTGCGAGCTGGACCGCGCGCTTGTCGAAGGGCGGCTCGAGCTCCAGCAGCAGGATGGCCTGCTCGATGTCGAAGACGGTGGGCATGAAGAACCGAGAGTAGCGACGCGCGCAGCACCGGAGCGGCCCAATCGGACCGCGCCACACAGGGCTAGCTCTCACCCCATATCTGGTGTAAAATAGGAGGCTGGCGTCACAATCGGGGTACTGACGTGACGCCACACATCACTCAAGGGGGGATGTCCATGTCGTGCACACGCGCCGGCTTGGCCGGGCTCGTCGTCATCGTGGTCCTCGCACTCGCCGGAGGCACGGCGACGGCGGGGAGAGGCATTGAACTCAATCTTGAAAGAGGTGAACTCGGGAGACTCTCCGCCATAGCGAGAGGGTTCTCGTTTACAACATCGTCCGGGGTGGTCGCGTGTGACATAACGAGAACGATCACGCTCCACAGAATGATTCCCAAGACGGTGGGCGTACTAGCCGGGCTCGTCACCAGAGTACAGGTGAGCAATTGCACCAACGGAACGGTGAGAGTTCTAACGGAATCGCTTCCGTGGCACCTTCAGTACAACTCGTTCAGCGGGACGCTACCGAACCCGGGGGTCATCAACTTCAGAGCGGTCAACCTCAGTTGGCTAGTGGAACAGATGAGCGGCCTCATTCAGTGCCTATACAGCGGCACGGTGCTGGTCGGCGGGGTGATAAGAGGCGGGGTGATGGTTGAAATCAGATATGGCCCCGAAGGCCTCACGCTCAGACTCAGCAGATCGCTAGGCATCCTCCCGTGCCCGGAAACGATGGAACTCCGCGGCGACCTAAGAATGGAACCGACACCGATCATAAGACTAGTCTCGTAGGCGCACGCGCATTCCGGGGCGTCCGCGCGACGCCCCGGAGATCCGCTGTCGTATCCTGCATCGCTGAATGTCGGCCCAGTACATCTTCACCATGCACCGCCTCACCCGGCTGTTCCCGCCGGACAAGGAGGTGCTGAAGGACGTCTCGCTGTCGTTCTATCCCGGCGCCAAGATCGGCGTGCTGGGCTACAACGGCGCGGGCAAGTCGACGTTGCTGCGGATCATGGCCGGCGTCGACACGGAGTTCCGCGGCACCGCGCAGCTGGCGCCCGGCGCGAGCGTCGGGATGCTGGAGCAGGAGCCGCACTTGGACGAGTCCAAGGACGTGCGCGGCAACGTCGAGGACGGCGTCGCCGAGCTGCGCGACCTGCTGAACCGCTTCAACGAGCTGGCCGCCAACTACTCCGAAGAGACCGCCGACGAGTTCGCGCGCTTGCAGGAGCAGATCGACGCGGCCGACGCCTGGAACCTCGACACGATGCTCGACACGGCGATGGACGCGCTGCGGCTGCCGCCGCCCGACGCCGACGTGACGAAGCTGTCCGGCGGCGAGCGGCGTCGCGTCGCCTTGTGCCGCCTGCTGCTGCGCGCGCCCGACCTGCTGCTGCTCGACGAGCCGACGAACCATCTCGACGCCGAGTCGGTCGCCTGGCTGGAGACGCACCTGCGCGACTACAAGGGCACGATCGTCGCGATCACCCACGATCGCTACTTCCTCGACAACGTCGCCGGCTGGATCCTCGAGCTCGACCGCGGCGCCGGGATCCCCTACGAGGGCAACTACAGCGGCTGGCTGGAGCAGAAGCAGGCGCGGATGGCGCAGGAGGAGCGCGCCGACAAGACGCGCGCGCGCACGATCGCGAAGGAGCTGGAGTGGGTGCGGATGAACGCGTCCGCCCGCCGCGCGAAGCCGAAGGCGCGCCTGAACGCCTACGAGGCGCTGCTGGCCGAGGACCGCAACGTCAAGCTCGACCAGGTGCAGATCCACATCCCTGCCGGACCGCGCCTCGGCGACGTCGTCGTGGAAGCCGAGGGGCTGCGCAAGGGCTACGGCGACAAGCTGCTGATCGAGGATCTGTCGTTCAAGCTGCCGCGCGGCGGCATCGTCGGCGTGATCGGGGCCAACGGCGCCGGCAAGACGACGCTCTTCCGGATGATCACCGGGCAGGAGCAGCCTGATGCGGGAACGCTGCGCGTCGGCGACACCGTGCAACTCGCCTATGTCGACCAGTCACGCGACGCGCTCGATCCGGAGAAGTCCGTCTGGCAGGAGATCTCCGGCGGCGAGGACGTGATCGCGGTCGGCGACCAGAAGATGAACTCGCGCGCGTACACGTCCGGCTTCAACTTCAAGGGCACCGACCAGCAGCGCAAGGTCGGTGTGCTCTCCGGCGGCGAGCGCAACCGCGTGCATCTCGCGAAGCTGCTGCGCAGCGGCGGCAACCTGCTGCTGCTCGACGAGCCGACGAACGACCTCGACACCGACACGCTGCGTGCGCTGGAGGAGGCGCTGCTGTCCTTCGCCGGCTGCGCCGTCGTGATCTCCCACGACCGCTGGTTCCTCGACCGCGTGGCGACGCACGTGCTCGCGTTCGAGGGCGACTCGCAGGTGCGCTGGTTCGAGGGCAACTTCGAGGCCTACGAGGCGGAGCGCCACGAGCGGCTGGGCGCCGAGGCCGACCGCCCGCACCGCATCCAGTACAAGAAGCTCGTTCGCAACTGACCCCACCGGTGCCGGAGGCGACCAGGTGGTCGCCGGAGGCGGGTCCCGCTGCCGCATCTCGCGCGCATGTCGCGCTAGGGTCCGGTGCATGGCAGAGGTATCGAAGGCGGTCCTGATCACGGGCTGCTCCTCGGGCATCGGCCGCGCCACGGCGCGCCGGCTCGCCTCGCACGGCTGGACCGTCTACGCGACGGCGCGCCGCCCGGAGTCGATCGCCGACCTGGAGGCGGCGGGCTGCCGCACACTCGCGCTCGACGTGACCGACGAGGACTCGATGGTCGCGGCGGTCAAGACGATCGAGGACACGCACGGTGCGGTCGGCGTGCTGATCAACAACGCCGGCTACTCGCAGAGCGGCGCGATCGAGACCGTCCCGCTCGACGCGGTCCGCCGCCAGTTCGAGACGAACGTCTTCGGGCTCGTGCACCTGACGCAGCTCGTGCTGCCCAAGATGCGCGACCAGCGCTGGGGCAAGATCGTCAACCTCGGCTCGATGGGCGGCAAGCTCGTCTTCCCCGGCGGCGGCCACTACCACGCGACCAAGCATGCGCTGGAGGCGATCAGCGACGCGCTGCGCTTCGAGGTGCGCGGCTTCGGGATCGACGTGATCCTGCTCGAGCCGGGCCTCATCACGACGGAGTTCGGGAACGCGGCCGCGACGAGCATGGCCGACACCGACGCCATCGACGACGCTGCGGCGGCCGACCCCTACGCCACCTTCAACGCCACCGTCGGCTCGGTCACGAAGGGCGCCTACGACGGTCCGCTGAAGCTGTTCGGCGCCGGGCCTGACCGCGTCGCGAAGGTGATCGAGAAGTCGATCCGCCGCCGCCGCGCCCCTACCCGCGTCACGATCACCCCGTCGGCGAAGCTGACGATCCCCACGCGCCGGCTGATGCCGGACCGCGCGTGGGACGCGCTGATGCGCGCGCAGTTCCCGACGCCGAAGTAGACAGCGCCGGCTAGACTCGCCCTGCGTGACGTCGTCGGGGGACGACGGTGGCCTCCGACTGGAGCACGTGCGTCCAGATCACGGAACGGAGGTCGACAGTGAAGCCATTGGCCAAATGCATCGTCGCCGCTACAGCAGCAGCCTGCCTGTTGTCGATTGCAGCTCCCACCGCTCCCGCCTCGAGAGCGTTTGGGCTCAGCGGTCAATTGAGACTCGAAATGAGAACGGCATTTCTAGACTATCTATCCTCGCCGCCACAGGAAGGACTCATCGAAGTTGAATGCGAAGTGGTCAGAAACATGGCGTTCAACGAACACGTAGAAAAGAGAGCGGGCGCCCCGGCAGGCAGTACGACGGTAGCAGCGACCAATTGCATGGGCGGGAACGTCACCTACCTACTCAGATCGTTCAGAATAAGCTACGTCAGCTTCAGCGGCAGACTACCGAACATAACCGAACTGCGGCTGCAAATCGATGAATTCGCTGTTCTAGTCGAAGATGCATTCGGGCTCTTCGACTGCCTATACAAGGGCAACCCGCAGTTCATAACAGCCAACAACCCTGTGACATCGCTGACCTGGGACGAAAGAAGAAGCATCTTGCTGTTCGACGGATCGCTAAGCTTCGCGATCTGCCCGAGAAGCCTCGTCCTCAGAGGCATCCTACGCCCCGCCCCCATGCAGAACCTCAGAATATCCCTACTGTGAGGCTCGGCTGAGGCTCAGCGCACGAACGAGATGCCCGGCACGAGCTGCTGCGCGAACGCGGCGATCAGCTTCGCCGCGTTCGCGACGTCGTCGAGCTGGACCATCTCGACGGGTGAGTGCATGTAGCGGAGCGGGATCGAGATGAGCCCGGTGGGGATGCCGGCGCGGCTGAGGTGCACCGCGTCGGCGTCCGTGCCGGTGGCGCGTGCGGAGGACTCGACCGTGAAGGGGATCTCCTGCGCCTCGGCGGTCTCGTGCAGCAGCTCGAAGACGCGCGGGTGCAGCGTCGAACCGCGAGCGATCACGGGGCCGGAGCCGAAGGGATGCTTCGTCAGCTCGCCGAGCTCGATGCCGGGCTGGTCGGTCGCGAAGCCGACGTCGACGACGATCGCGACGTCCGGCTGCAGGGAGTAGGCGGTCGTGCGCGAGCCGGCGAAGGTGATCTCCTCTTGCACGGCGGCGACCGCAGCGACGTCGCCGGGCGCGCCGCCGGCCTCGGCGACGAGCCGGGCCGCCTCGTAGGCGACGTAGCAGCCGAGGCGATTGTCCATCGAGCGCGAGACGACACGATCGTTCGGCAGCTCGACGGGGTCGCCGGCGATCACCGCGACGTCGCCGATCCGCACGCGCGCGCGGGCCTCGTCGCCGTCCTTGGCGCCGATGTCGATGTGCAGGTCCTTCAGCTGCGGGACGTTCTTGCGGTCCTCGTCCTTCATCAGGTGGATCGGCTTCTTGCCGATGACGCCGTCGATCGAGCCCTCGCGGGTGAGCAGCGTCACGCGCTGGCCGACGAGGATCACCGGATCCCAGCCGCCGACGCCGCCGAAGCGCAGGAAGCCGTCGTCGTCGATGTGCGAGACGATCACGCCGATCTCGTCGATGTGCCCGACGATCGCCAGCAGCGGGCCGTCGGCGGTGCCCTTCACCCGCGCAACCGAGGAGCCGAGGCTGTCGACCGTGACCTCCGCGAAGGCCGCAGCGGCTTCGCGCCACGCCACCGCGGCGGCCGTCTCGTAGCCGGATGGGCCGGGAGCGGTGAGCAGCGAGCGCAGGACGGGGGGCGTGGCCATCGGCGGCGAACCCTAGCCCAAGCCGAGGTCGACGGGCAGCCGCAACGCGGGCACGCGCGACGGGCGCAGATGGTTCGCCGGGCGAGCGGCGGCAGCGCTTGCCAGCGCCCGCTGCAGCACCTTGGCGCCGACGTCCACATCCTCATCGCCGATCGTGCCGACGATGCCCTTCGCGGATACGGTCAGGTGCCCCCGGACGGCCTTCTTGCCGCGGACGTGCAGGGTAAAGCTGCGCGCCTGCGGGACGATCGAGCCGCTGATCGCGACGCCCGGCACGTAGGTGTAGCCGCGCAGCCGCAGTCCGCCCTTGCCGACCGTGCCGTTGCCGGCCCGCAGTCCGCCGAACGCATGGCGGCCTCCGTCGTCGGCGACGATCGCCGAGACCACCTGATCGGTCGCGTCGTTGTACGTCTCGATGACCGCACGCACGACCCGGCCCACCGCGGGCGACATCCCGCCGATCGGCGCGACCGCCGCGAGGTCGCGCGGCGGCAACGACGCGGTCGTGACCGCGCGCGGGTGGGCGCGGCAGTGGCCCGCCACCTTCCCGTCGAGGAATGCGACGACGGCCGAGTCGGCACAGCTCGCGAGATCCGAGAACAGCACGCCGTGCCCGGCGTCGGGCACCTGGACGAGTTGCGCGCCCGACAGCCGCAGTGCGAGCGCAGTGGCGTCCGCGCGCGGGGTGCGCAGGTCGTCGTCGCCGGAGAGGATCAGCGTGGGCGTGGCCGGCAGCGCATGGGGCGGCTGCACGATCGGCGACTCGGGCCAGGCGCGGCAGAGATCGACGGTGCCGACCGAGCGCACGGTCGCGAGGTCGAACGGCGCGAACGTGGCGGCAGGGATCGCCGCCGCCGCGGCGTTGGTGGCCGCACGGCGCTGTTGCAGCGGCGTGCCCACCGGCCACGGGACACCGCCATCCGTGCAGGTGGTGGCGACAAAGACGGCGTCGCTGTCGGTGTTCGCGGTCAGGACGTCGTCCGCGCTGCCGGTGGCGATTCGCAGCAACGGCGCGGGATCGCCGTCGAGCGCGGCCCGTACCGCGGCGGGGAAGTGCGCGCGCGCCTGACGGTCGAAGTCGCCGCCGAGCAGGATCGCCAGCAGGCCGCCGCGGGTCAGCGAGGCAGCGTGCGCGTGACCGGCGCCGTCGAGCACCTTCCCGTGCAGCGGAGCGCGCGTGAGCCGGCGCACAAGTGCGGCGAGATCGGCGACCGGGTCACGCGTGAAGCTGCAGTCGCGCGCGCACAGCGTGCGCAACACGCGCGGAACCGACGCGACGATCGTGCGCGCGAACGGATCGACGCCCTCCGGCAGGACGACCGAGTCGAGCACGAGCCGCTCGACGTGCTCCGGATAGACCGCCGCATAGTCGAGCGCGACCTTCGTGCCGTAGGAGGTGCCGTAGAGGATCAGCTTGTCGATGCCCAGCGCTTGACGGACTGCCTCGATGTCGGCGACCGAGTCGGCGGTGGCGTAGTGCGTGCGTGCGGGACCGAGCTCCGTCGCGCAGCGCCCGACCGCGGATACGGCATCGCCCTGGCTGGTCAGCGCCTTGCAGCTGATGCGTCCGGATCCGCCCGTGCCGCGCTGGTCGAACGTGACGAGCTGGCGTGTGCGCAACGCCGGCGCGAGCACGCTCGCAAAGCTGTCGATCAGAGGCGTCGCCGCCTGGCCGGGGCCACCGGCGAGGGCGAGGATCGTGCCCGTGGGGATGCCACCCCTCTGCGGCGGCAACGCTCGCACGCGCAGCACGATCGAGCCGGGCTGAGCACCGCTGCGGTCGAGCGGGACTGCCACGCCGCCGCACAACGTGTGGACCTTCGGGTTGGCCGCGCAGCGCATCAGCGGCGCCGCCGACGCAGCTCCTTGCGCGCCCATCGAGAGGCCGACCGCCGCGGCGAGCACCACGGTCCAGCGAGGTACGGCGGTGCGACGCATCCACGTACTCTGACGCGCCGGCGAGACGCGCGCGTCGGCGAGCTCGCTGCAGGCGCGCCGCCACACCGCTGGTACAGTCGAGCTCCAAGCGGTCAAGCGCCATCGCGACCGCGTCAACGCGCCCTCGGCGGGGCCGGGGGCTGAATCGGAGGGGGACTCCATGCGCACATTCTTGCGCCTCTGCCTGGTCACGGCAGCTGCAGCATGCTCGCTTGTCCTGCTTGCCGGCACGGCAGCAGCCGAAAGAGCGATCGCACTTGAACCTGCCGGCGAAATAACGAAGGTCTCGGAAGAATTCACGATCACCGCGTTCGGCGGCGAAATCAGAATAACGTGCAGATTGACGCTGAGAGGAAGACTCGAACCTCAGATACTGAAGGCGAGAGTGCTACCGCAGGGCAGAGTCGGACAGATCACCAGCGCGACCGCCGCGGGGTGCAGAAACTTCTTCGGCGCTGCTGAAGTGAGATTTCTAATCGAAGCGGCAAGACCGTACAACCTCCGCTACGGTGCCTTCCTAGGCGCGCTACCCAACATAACCGGACTGCAGTTCAGGAAGCTAGCGTTCGCCTTCCAGGTGATGGAAGCCTTCAGCGTCTGCCTATACAACGGGCCGGTCGCCCTACTAATCACCTTCCCGCCCGTTGAAGAAGGCGGTGGAGCAAGATTCAACAACGAGACGTTCGTCGTCCCGAACGCAATTCCGCTCGTCGGGGGCGCCGGCAACTGCTCGCCGCAGATGGAACTGAGCGGCAGAGCGAAGATCACCCCGGGGCAGAAGGCAATCCTAGTTCAGTGAGGTGGGGCTGCCGGCGCGCCCGTGAACGCAGGGGCGACACCACATGTGTGGTGCCGCCCCACGCGGTCAGCGAACTCGTCCGTGCTTGGAGCAGCCAGCGATCTTCAGGCGCTGCCGAACCGAGACCACCTTCCCGTTCTGGCCGCGGAACACGACCCCCGCGGTCTGGCGACGGGACTCGGGCGAACAAAGGTTCTCCGCCACGCCCAGCGGTCCCTTTCGCCCGGCGACGAGGCTCAGCGTGAACTTCTTGATCGGCACGTCTGGCACCGTCTCGAAGCGCGTTGTCAGTGCGTTGCTGTCCGGGATCTTCACGTGGCCGACCAGGTCGAAGTCGACCTGCCCGCGCAGCGCAATCACCAGGTTTGGCAGGCTGCCTCTCGGCGCCTTCGGGTCCTTCACGAAGTACGCCCCGCCGCGTAACGCGTGCGCCAGCAGCGGAGTGACCGCCACCGCCGACCCAGCGCGCGCCTTCTCGCAGTTGCCGGCATCGAACTCCGCCTGCGTGCAGGCGTTAGTGACGACCGGCAGCTTCGCGTTGAGCGCCAGCGGCAGTCTCACGCTGACCGACTTGAGGTTCGCCTGGCCAGGTGTCTGCGTCAATGTGGTCGTGAGCGGCGTCGTGCTGCCCGGCCGCGTGTGGCCCTTGCCACCGACCCGCAGCGTCATCTTCGGGCGTAACGTCAGCGCGTCGCAGTCGTCCACCTGGAATGGCGAGCTTACGTCTGCCACCGTTCCCTCGGTCGACGAGATCCTACCGCTAATCTTCATAGGACTACAGTTAGTCGGATTCACCATGAACCGCTTCCGATCGAGCGTTACGTTGATCACACGTACTTGCAGCGGCACCCCCTCCAGGATTCGGGGAAGCGGATCGGCCACCACCTTCAATACGGCGGTATGACGATCGATCTGGACCGCGGAGCGCACAACCAAGGTACCCAGGTCAAACGGCCCGGCCACCGCCGGCACCACGATCGAGAGTCCGAAGGGGGCGCCCCGATATGGACCGGTCAGATAGACCCGCCCCGGCACGAAGAACGGGTGCGGGCCCGGGCCTGCCCCGGTCGTGACGCTTCCGATGCGCGACCCCTCACCGCAGGCGCCGGCGGCAGCCTGCTCCTCTCTGCAGAGTGGCACACTTCCCACATTGGCCAGCAAGCCCTTCGGCACATCAACAGCAATCTGCCGAAGCTCCTGGTCGGAGTCGTCGCGAGACAGCGTCAACGTGAAGTTCGTATCGCTGCCAGCGGTACGACTGAGCGCCCCAGCCGCGAAGGCGGGCGTGAACCCCCGTGACGAGCATGGCGCGCCCTTACCGTCAGCTGAGATCTCGAACGAGTCGGCGGTCTGAACGGCAGGAGTAAACGGATAGCTGTAGGGCGTGAACTCTCCTCGGGTCGTATGGGAGCCACACGAGATTGGGTTCGCCAGCGACGCCCGGGAGCCACCCTTGAGCGTCATGTGCAGATGCTCGAACGGCACTTGCGGGTTGTCCTCAAACGTAGTCGTGATCTGCCCGGTGCTTGGATCCAGATCGATATTCCCTGCCAACTTCACCCGGACGTGCGAGCCTTGAGCCTCCAGGAAGATTCGAAACATGCGACCCGGAATCGGCTGCGCGATATACACGGAGCCCTCAAGTGGGTCGGCCAGCAGAGGTGTGTCGATCGACAGTGTGCCCACCTTCGATGCCGAGGGACACCCGCTCGCATCTGCAGAGCGCACCGCGAACTGCGCATCCGTGCAGCCCTCGAGGCCGTCAGCTGCACTCGGTGAAAGTGCGACCCCTTGCGGGAGTGTGACAACGGCCCTGCGCAGAGGCGGAGTTCCGAAACTGTCGAAATCCGTGTTTTGCGGAATGTCGACGTCGACGGTGTAGCCCGATGGTGAAGTCGCACGGGCCACCACGGGGCGCGCACGGAGTATCGGCTCGAACTGCAACCGGTCGCAGCGGTCGAGACCCGCCGTCGCGGTCGAGCTGTAATTCTTCCGTACGCCCGGGTGTTGCCACGACTCGACAGACAGCGTCGTGGTCCCAGGCGCTGCATCGCAGTCACTCGGCTGTGTCAGGAACGCCTTCGGAGAAACTCCGGCGGGGCAGGAGCCACCTGCGAACAGGCACGTTCCCCGTTGCCCATCATGTGAGGGATCAGCTGGAACTCCCCAGAAGGTCAGGGTTGAACTCACTAATGGGAATAACGTGTTTGCATTGGCCACAGTCACCAGGACGCCATAGTCACTCTCATTGCGGACACGCGCATCCATCGCGATCACGACGCCTTGCACCACGGCCGCGAACGTCGCTGCATCCTCTTCCCTGGGCACCATGTTAAACACCCCGATGGTGGGAAAGGTCAACGGCACCCCAAAGCCGAATCCCCCAGTTAAGCGCATCGTGCCGACCTGCGTATCCGCAGGGCAGGGGGGAGCAGTTGCGGCCCCCACAGAATTCCCCTTCAGTAACTCGCTGAAGCGGCACTGCGGAATAGCTGCCGCGTTTCCGACGAAACCAGCTGGCAAGCCTACTTCTGCAGTCTTCATGTTCTCATCAGGAGCGTTCCCGCTTGGCAAGACTTCAAAGGTGAAGCTTGTGATGACCGCGAAAGGGTGACCAGCTGCCTGAGTATCTGCTGTGACACCATCGCCCTGCACAATGTTGAAGTGGAAATCGGGCTTCGTTGCATCTGCCGGGTCGGGCCGGACGCCAAACGCGGCATCCGATGTCCCGACGGCTCCCATCAAGAGAACGGCCACAAGGAGCATCACGACCAGTACGTGAGACCTAGCGATGCCTCCGCCACGAGCGCCCCACTGCTTGCTTGGACGTGTCATCGCGCACCTCCCATCGCCGTCACGCGGAGAGCGACATGATCATGTGCGTCACCACGAACGCTCGACGCGTCTACACGGATCCGCACTACACCGTTGACCGCGAGGCGCTCTAACGCCTTCGTTCCCAGAGCCAAGGTCACGCGAGTCCTTCGCCGACTCGCCGTCGTTCGTGCCACATCACTCCTAACCCATCGCCTTCCTACTCGCACCTCAAGCGCGACGTTGAACGTTTTCCCACGAGAAGCATGCAGGAGGACCGTCATCGCGCCCCGTTTCGACGGGCCGCTGATCCGCGAGATGTCAACTACCGCGCGCCGAGCCTTCGCACTCGGTCTCCGAGCGCGCAGCAAAGTCGTCACACCGGTCCCCAACAATGGGGCTGCCTTTTCGCTCGCTTGACAGTCGTCCTCAACGCACCCGGGTGCAGGGAAGACGGGTGCCAGCGCTTGCCGCCCGCCTATCCGCGCGTCGTACACGTCAAACACGTCGTCTCGGTCAGCCGGCACAAGCTGATCGAACGTCTCGAACATGACGTCACGTCCGTCATGGCTGGCCATCAAGAGTGTACTTGGATAGTTTCGCCGACCCGGCGACACAAGACTGACCTCTCCACTGTGCCATTCGTAGACATCCAGCTCGTCATCCACGTCGCCAGCAGCAGCCTGGTCGTTGGTTTGGAAGAAGACACGCGTACCGTCATCGGTCATACTCCGGTTGGTGGCGCAATCTCCGCTCCCACGCCCGAGCATTCCACCGGGTCCGGCATCGACCGTCCCGCTGCTGATCGGAGCTACCAAATCCCAAGCTTGCTGAACAAGGTCATATCTCCAGATCCCCGGACCCGGTTCGGCTGAACCTACCGGCTCAAAGGGCGACGAAGTCTCAATAAGCAAAAATGCCCCGTCGGGCGTGACCTCCGGGTTGGGCACAGAGCATCCGCCGATGGCGCGTACTTGCGCCTGGATAGTGTTGCTAGGCCCGCCGATTTTCCGCAGCTCACCGTTATCCCAAGCCTGCAGGCCCGTCAGACCATCGAAGTAGACTCGGTTGCCGTCGCTCGAGGCTCCGAGGACTGCCTGCGCGCCTTCCAGCACGCCCTCACCCCCGGAAAGGCGCTCGACTTGGCCCAGATGCACGTCGTATCGGTAGAGGTCCGCATCGCCATCTGTATCCCCGTCCAGCAACTGCTCCTTGGTTGTAAAGAAGACATAGCGCGAATCGCCCGAAACCCACTGCAGCTTGGCGTCAGAAGCCGCATTGCAGTCCACCCGCGTGCAGTGGCTTTGAGATACCTCAACGGTCTGCGTTCCATCGATGCGAACGTAGATCTTCACCGGGTCGGCAGGGGTCGCAAACTCCGGATCAGGACTTTGGAACACGATGCGGGACCCATCATGCGAGATCGCAGCGTCGCGAACGCTCTCATTTCCTTGGACGAGACTGGCCCCTCCGGCATCTACAGCACCGTCCGGCTTGATACCTACAAGGCTGATAACACCATCGTGCCACTCATAAAGCTTTGTAGCCGTTCCTGTAGCCTCCGGAACCAAATTCGCCCTCGTCTGGTAAACGATCTGCTCCGCATCCGCCGATCGTCCGACGTAGCGCACAGGGTCAGTACTGCCGGGTGACAGCAATGTCAGGTCCCCAGCATCAGTTGCCAGATAGATGTCGTCTGTTGTGTTGGTGTCTTCGGTGAGCAGGGGTGCACCGCCAACAAGGACTATACGACTCAGATCATCAGCCGCCGTCATGGTGTTTATGAACCGAAACAGCATGTACCGTCCCGTCATAATGGGCGGAAACATGTTCCGTGACAGCCACACTCCGTCGTTGCGCTCCGCCCGGAACGTTGCTTGCGTGCCCGTCTGACCCGCAAACGGATCTGAGCCCGGGTATAACACCGCCGTTCCATCCGGGGAGAGGAACATCCCCTGGTTTGCCGGCCCCGTAAAGGGCGCCGGCCCGGCTCCCGTCGGACCGGCGTCGCTCCTTGCAGCTGTGACCCACTCAAGCGTGCGATCGCTAGGTGCAGCGCCGCTGTCCGCCGTGTGCAGACCAGCAGTCATCCCAACACCTACAAGCATCCAGACGAAGGTCTGGCACAGTCTCCGGCCCGCTAAGGCGAGGTCGCCCACCATCCACACTCTCCAGTCGCTTACGTCACTCCGCAAAGCAGAGTGTAGATGCCGAAGCGTCTGCGTGCAACATCCGCCCACGAACGCCGGTGATGGGTCGTCGCCTCTGCCGCGTCACCAAGTATCGCTGGCCGGATCTTAGACCCGGCCAGCGGTTCTCGCCCGCCTTGTCAATCGCGCCACCCTACTATCTTAGGATAGTTCTCAGTCTTCTTTCGAGTCTGAAGGAACCTCTGAACTGCGCTGCTGCTCCAACTCCCGCGCATCCGAGGAAGACACCTAGGTCGTTCTGCGATAGGATTCTCGTACCGGTGATCGTAAGTACTTCACCTCTAGTAAGTGTCAGTGACACTAGCGCGGACACTAGGCAATTGACCCCGGCTTCTCTTATTAGCACCCGCACGGGTAGCGCTATGATGGTCGCTTCTTCCGCCGATCTAACTTCGACGACGTAAAGGTCCCACGGAAGTAGTAGCACAATTTCTGCGCCGCCAAACGGCCCGGAGCAATTCGTGTTTGTGCCTTCTATGACAGCGCCAATACGATTCGTGCTGAGTTCTAGTCTTCTTAGCACCACGCCAGTTATTCTTGCAAAAAGCGTCTTGCCGAGTACGACATCGCACAGGATGTTGCCTCCCGCTCCTTCCAAAGTGATTCTACCCTGTGACGTAGCGCTTATCGTTCCGCTCGGCGAAACTTCGAGCGTAGAGGCAGACGATACCGAGGAACCTATAAATGACACCACCAGGAGCAACGACACTGCAAACGTGTACCACCGCATAACTTCTCCCCAAGTCGCCATCTGGGCACGCTCGGAGCCGCAACATGCCGCTGAGGCGGCCGACGGCATCCGCAAGCGTCCTGGTCGCATAGCAGCACCAGGCAGGCCCGGGCTCGCCGGGCCTGCCAAGCGGGCTGACCGTACTATCTTAGGATAATTCTCAGTCTTCTTTCGAGTCTGAAGGAACCTCTGAACTGCGCTGCTGCTCCAACTCCCGCGCATCCGAGGAAGACACCTAGGTCGTTCTGCGATAGGATTCTCGTACCGGTGATCGTAAGTACTTCACCTCTAGTAAGTGTCAGTGACACTAGCGCGGACACTAGGCAATTGACCCCGGCTTCTCTTATTAGCACCCGCACGGGTAGCGCTATGATGGTCGCTTCTTCCGCCGATCTAACTTCGACGACGTAAAGGTCCCACGGAAGTAGTAGCACAATTTCTGCGCCGCCAAACGGCCCGGAGCAATTCGTGTTTGTGCCTTCTATGACAGCGCCAATACGATTCGTTCTGAGTTCTAGTCTGTTTAGGACAACCCCTGTGACTCTTGCTGGCAGTGTGGCACCGAGTACGACGTCACACAGGATGTTGCCTCCCGCTCCTTCCAAAGTGATTCTACCCTGTGACGTAGCTCTTATCGTTCCGCTGGGCGAAACTTCGAGCGTAGACGCAGACGCCACTGAGGAAGTCACAAAGGCCGCCACCAGCAACAGCGCTGCAAGCGCGAACTTACGCATACTCTTAACTCCTTTGGACAAATAAGGTCGGCAAATTATGTAAGGAAAGCGGATGGGCCCGACGGTCAACCGCGTCGTTGCTGACCTCGCACCCCGTGAGTAGTTTTCTCCTTCGGGAAAGGGACAATAACTAGCGTGCAGCGCAGCATCATCATGCTGCTGAGCCGAACGGGGCTATCGCTCCGCACGCCCGACGCTCCAATACTCTACAAATCCGGGTGATGAATGTCAAGGCCGCTTTGCTGCTTGCCCGTAAGACGCCCATTCGCTCTGTGAGTGAAGGGCTCGCGGGTTGCGCATCGCCGGCCCCGCGAACGGCGTATCCTTCTAGTCGCGTCACTTTAAGTCTCGATGAGAGCCTGAAGGCCCCTCTCGTTTGAAAGCCGGGATAGCGGAGCAACCGTACACTCGTGGTTGATCGCTAGAAAGCTCCGGCTGTCGCCCTCCCAGGGTCTTCGTGAGCACTGCGTTCAGACGAAGTTCCCTTCAGCTCCGCTGAAGAGAAAGCTCCCTGAAGAGGTCGCCTCGCCGCTGGGCACCGGTTCTAGCCTCCATTGGCTGAAACTAGAACACTTGAGCAAGCGGAGAGCGAGCCGGCGTAAACCATAGATAGGGGAGGTGACGACGTCGCTGCGGCGACCCTCCATGACTCAGGCGCGCGCGAGCAGCTCGCGCAACACGAACGGCAGAATCCCGCCGTTGGCGTAGTAGCGCTGCTCCTTCGGCGTGTCGATTCGCACCGTCGCGGTGAACGTCTTCTCGTCGGCGTGGACGATCACCTCGCGGGGCACCGCGTCGGCGCCGGCGATGCCGCCGATCGAGAACGTCTCGCGTCCGGTGAGGCCGAGCGAGGCCGCGGAGTCGCCGGGCTGGAACTGCAGCGGCAGCACACCCATCCCGACGAGGTTCGAGCGGTGGATGCGCTCGTAGCTCTCGGCGATGACGGCGCGGACGCCGAGCAGGCGGGTGCCCTTGGCGGCCCAATCGCGGGACGAGCCTGACCCGTACTCCTTGCCGGCGAGAACTACGAGGGGCGTGCCCTCCTCGGCGTAGCGCATGGCGGCGTCGTAGATCGACATGAGCTCCTCCTCGCCGTCCGCGCCCAGGTGGAGTGTCACTCCCCCCTCGGTCCCAGCCGCGAGCAGGTTGCGCAGCCGGATGTTCGCGAACGTGCCGCGCATCATCACCTCGTGGTTGCCGCGCCGTGCTCCGTAGGAGTTGAAGTCCTTCGGGTCGACGCCCTGCTCCTGCAGGTAGCGGCCGGCGGGGCCGTCCTTCTTGATCGCGCCCGCCGGGGAGATGTGGTCGGTCGTGACGCTGTCGCCCAGCAGCGCCAGCACGCGCGCGCCCTCGATGTCGCCGACCGGCGCCGGCTCGCGCGGGAGGTCGACGAAGTAGGGCGGGTTCTGCACGTACGTGGAGCTGTCGTCCCAGGCGAAGCGGTCGCCCGTCGGCACGTCGAGACCGCGCCAGCGCTCGTCGCCGGCGTAGACGCCGTCGTAGCTCTTGCGGAACATGTCGGACTGGACCGCCTGCTCGATCGTCCGGGCCACCTCCTCCGCCGAGGGCCAGATGTCGCGCAGGTAGACCGGCTGGCCGTCGGCGTCCTCGCCGAGCGGATCGTTCTGGAGGTCGACGTCCATCGTGCCCGCCAGCGCGTAGGCGACGACGAGCGGCGGGGACGCGAGGTAGTTCATCTTCACGTCAGGGTTGATGCGCCCCTCGAAGTTGCGGTTGCCCGACAGCACCGAGCAGACCGCGAGATCGGCCTCGTTGACCGCCGCGGAGATCTCCGCCGGCAGCGGACCGGAGTTGCCGATGCAGGTCGTGCAGCCGTAGCCGACGAGGTTGAAGCCGAGCTGCTCGAGCGGCTCGGTGAGGCCGGCGCGGTCGTAGTACTCGGTGACGACCTTGGAGCCGGGTGCGAGGGAAGTCTTGACCCAGGGCTTGGTGGTCAGGCCCTTGGCGACCGCGTTGCGGGCGAGCAGTCCGGCGGCCAGCATGACGGACGGGTTGGAGGTGTTGGTGCAGCTGGTGATGGCGGCGATCACGACGTGGCCGTGGGCCAGCTCGGTTTGGGTGCCGTCTTGGAGCGTGACGGGGATGGCGGTTCGGGTCTGCGTCCCGGCGCTGCTGCGGGCGGGTCCTGTCGATGGGGTCGGCGTCCCGCCGGCAAGCGGCTGGGACGGCGACCCCACGCCACCCGCCCGATCGGCCTCCGTGGCCTCGGCAGCCTGGGTGCGCTGGGCACGCTGCCCGTCGCCGTTGGAGGGCTCCTGACTGGCGGTCGGGTCGCTGGCGGGGAACGTTCCCTCGATGGCGTCGTCCTCGCCGTTCTGCTTGGGCATGTAGCCGGCGAGTGCCTTCTGGAAGGCGGGCTGGGCGTCGCTGAGGCTGATGCGGTCCTGGGGACGCTTGGGGCCGGCGATCGAGGGGACGACGTCGCCGAGGTCGAGTGTGAGCGTCTGGCTGTACGTCGGCTCCTCGTTGTGCTCGTCGTGCCAGAGGCCCTGGGCCTTCGCGTACGCCTCGACGAGGGCGATCTGCTCGGCGGGGCGGCCGGTGAACTCGAGGTAGCGGAGCGTCTCGGCGTCGATCGGGAAGATCGCGCAGGTCGATCCAAACTCGGGCGACATGTTGCCGATCGTGGCGCGGTCCGCCAGCGGCAGGCGGGAGACGCCGGCGCCGTAGAACTCGACGAACTTGCCGACGACGCCGTGGGCGCGCAGCTGCTCGGTGACCGTGAGGACGAGGTCGGTGGCGGTGGCGCCCTCGGGCAGCTCTCCCGTCAGCTTGAAGCCGATCACCTGGGGGATCAGCATCGACATCGGCTGGCCGAGCATCGCGGCCTCGGCCTCGATGCCGCCGACGCCCCAGCCGAGCACGCCGAGGCCGTTGACCATCGTGGTGTGGGAGTCGGTCCCCACCAACGTGTCGGGATAGGCCTGGCCCAGCGCGTCGTTGACGAACACGACGCGCGCGAGGTACTCCAGGTTCACCTGATGCACGATGCCGGTGTCCGGCGGCACGACCTTGAAGCCCTCGAACGCACCCTGGCCCCAGCGCAGGAAGGCGTAGCGCTCCTGGTTGCGCTCGAACTCCAGCTTGGCGTTGGTGTCGAAGGCGTAGCGCGTGCCGAACTCGTCGACCTGCACGGAGTGGTCGATCACGAGCTCGGCCGGCACGAGCGGGTTGATCTTCTCAGCGTCGCCGCCCATCGCGGCCATCGCGTCGCGCATCGCGGCGAGGTCGACGACGGCGGGCACGCCGGTGAAGTCCTGCATCACGACGCGCGCGGGCGTGAACGCGATCTCCTGGCTGGGCTCGGCCTTCGCGTTCCAGCTGGCGAGCGCCTCGATGTCGGCGGCGCGGATCGTCTCGCCGTCCTCGTTGCGCAGCAGGTTCTCGAGCAGGATTTTCAGCGAGAACGGCAGCCGTGCGACGTCGTACTTGGCCTGCAGCGCGTCGAGCCGGAAGATCTCGAAGCTGCGGTCGCCGACGGGCAGCGTCGCCCGTGCGTCGAAGCTGTTGGTGGACATGGCGTCTCCTGGGGTCACATCGCCTCCGCGCGCATGCGCGACGGGAGGCGGTTCAGTTCATGCAGTAGTGAACCTAGGAGTCTGTCACGCACCTGCGCGCCCTGACGGGCGACAACCCGTCAGCGGGCGCGGCCGCGCTTGCGGCGTCGTCGCTCCGCCGGACTCGGCTTGCGCCCACGCGGCGGCGGGCGCGTGGCGCGACGGCGCTGATCGTCGGGGTCGCTGCGCGAGGTGTGCACCCGCACGCGGCCTGCCGTCGCCCGCCGGGCGTCGCGCGCGATCACGAACCAGATGCCCGCTATCAGGCCGACCGCCAAGAGGATGCCCAAGGTGGCGGTGCCACTGCTGATGCCGCCGTCGTCCTGCGCCTGCGTGGGCGCCGGCGCGACCGGCGCCTGCTGCGGCGCCTGGTTCTGCGGAGCGCCTTCTTCCGGCTGCGGCAGGAACGGGTTGGGCTGCGGCGCAGCGAGCGCCGCAGCAGGCATCGCGGCGAGCGCCAGCATGAGGATCGCGATCAGGCGGGCCATGGACCGAGCGTAGCTGCCCGCTGCGGCCCGTGTGACAGTTGCCCTGCCCAGAGGGTCAGGGCAGGTCAGCGCTCTGGCGTGAGCGCCTTCTCGGCGTCGGTCTCCGGCGGCGCGTCCTTGTACGGGTAGGGGTTCTTCTGCTCGTCCCCGTGGTCCTCCTCGTGGTACACGCTCTCGGCGTTGACCGACCAGATGTCGTGTCCGGCGTCGTCGCAGAGGTTCTCGACGGCCCGCATCGCGGTCAGCATCGAGTGGTCCGAGTTGTTGTAGCGGTGCAGGCCGTTGCGGCCGACCTGGACGAAGTTCGTGAGGCCGTCGAGCCAGCCGCGGATCGTCTCGAGGTTCTCGGCGTAGTGCTCGTCGTAGACCGGGTAGGCCTTGTGGACGCGCACCGCGAAGCCGCGCTTGACCTTCGAGGCCTCGCAGAGGCCCGTCTGCGCGAGCTCCTTCGTGGCGAGCTCGACGAGCTTCTCGTCCTCCATGTTCCACAGCTCGTCGCCGGCGAAGCAGAAGTACTCCATGCCGATCGACGCCTCGTGGTCGTTGGGGACCATCCACGGGCTCCACGAGCGGAAATTCTGGATGCGGCCGACCTGCACGTCCGGCTCGTGGATGTAGATCCAGTTGTCGGGGAAGAGGTCGGCGCCGTCGATCACGAGCGCGACGGTGAGGAAGTCGCGGTAGCGCAGCGCACGGCCGGCGTCGCGCACGTCGACGGGCGCCTCGGGGGAGGCGATCTTCGTCGTCAGCCCCAGCGGCAGCGACGAGATCACCGCACGCGCCTCGATCGTCTCGCCGCCGGCGACGACGGCCGTCACCTTGTCGCCGTCGAGCACGAACTTCGTCACGGGCGCGTTCATCCGCACCTCGCCGCCGCGCTCCTCGATGTCGGCCTTCATCTGCTCCCACATCTGCCCCGGGCCGAAGCGCGGGTAGTGGAACTCGTCGATCAGCGACTTGATCTTGTTGCCCTTGTTGCCGAAGAAGGCCGACTTGGCGGCGGAGAAGAACGAGAGGCCCTTGATCCGCTGCGCGGCCCAGTCGGCGCGCAGCTCCGAGCAGGGGACGCCCCAGACCTTCTCGGTGTAGGTCTTGAAGAACTGGTTGAAGAGGTACTTGCCGAAGCGGTTGGAGACCCACTGCTCGAGCGTGTCCTCGCGCTGGTTGGGGCGCAGCTTCATCTTCGTCGCGGCCCAGAAGTACGAGGCGACGGCCTTCGTCAGGTCGACCGGCCCGAGCTTCTTGACGACGTCCATGCCCTCGAGCGGGTAGGCGAGGAACTTCTTGTGCCAGTAGATGCGCGAGAGGCGCGGCCGCAGCAGGAACTCCTCCTTCATGATCTCGTGCCAGAGGTCGTCGACCTCCTGCACCTTCGTGAAGAAGCGGTGGCCGCCGAGGTCGAAGCGGTAGCCGTCGCGGATCTCGGTGCGGGCGATGCCGCCGACCATGTCGGTCGACTCCAGCACGAGCACCTTCTGGCCGCGCTTGGCGAGCAGGTAGCCGGCGGTGAGACCGGCCGGGCCGCCGCCGAGCACGACGAAGGGGCGGGAGTCCGTGGTTGCGGGCGTCTCGTTCTCGGTCATGTGCGGGGCAGCAGCCTTCGGTTCAGGGGGCGGGGGAAGCGGCGACCTTCTCGTACAGCACGGCGCTGTTGCCGACGGTCGAGGCACCGCGGTAGAAGGTCGGCGCCTTCCCGACCTCCTTCAGCGTCGTGTCGCCTGCCAGGATCGCACCCCATTGGGCCGATCGGCGCCGCACGAGCTGCGTCCAAGGGGCCTTCCAGTTCTGCACGCCCTCCGTGAGGGGGCGCACGAACAGGACCTTCTGGCCGGGCGCCAGCTTAGCAAGCAGGGGTGGCAGGACCTCGTCGGGATCGGCCGCGCGCAGACGATCGAGCGCGTCGACCCAGTCCATCCGGCGCGGGTCGTCCGTCGGCCCGATCGTGTCCGCGTAGCGCAGGCCGCCGGGCATGTAGTACCAGACGAGCGGCGCCTGCTCAGGCTGCCCGACGAGCACGAGGTCGCCCGCCTGCATCCGCGAGCCGACCTCCGCGCCGATGTCGCGCACGTCGGACTTGTAGCCGTCGACGTATTCCGTCGGCTTGACCCAGAAGGCGAACAGGCAGACGAGCGCGACGAGCCCGAGCTTGCCGGCACGCGAGACCCCCAGCGCCGCGAGCAGGATCATCGGCCCCACGGCGGCCGCGAAGTAGCGCGAGGCCCACGCGGGCGAGATCTGCGACAGCAGCCAGGCGAGCCCGAGCGTGATCAGCGGGATCGCGATCAGCGTCCAAACCGACAGCCGCTCGCGGTCGCCCTTCGCCTTGTGGGCGCCCAGCAGCGTCGCGAGGCCGAAGCCGGCGACGAGCAGCAGCGTGACGCCGGCGCGGTCGCCGCCGAAGACGTCGCGCGAGATCTGGATCGGCACGCCGAGACGCGGCTTGTTCGCCCACGGGGCCGCGGTGTGCTGGGCCTGGTAGAGCAGCGTCGGCACCCATGGCAGGTACAGCAGCGCGGCGCCGCCGAAGGCGAGCGCGGCATCGGTCAGCAGGCCGCGCTTGTCGGTGCTCGTGCGCCAGATCGGGATCAAGGCGAGCGCCGCGCCGACGCCGTAAAAGATCCCCCAGCTGTGCGTGTAGAGCATCAGCAGCTGGAACAGCGCGAAGCCGACGAGGTAGCCGCGACGGCGATAGACGAACGCGTGGAGGTAGCAAGCGCTCGCCAGCAGCGCGAAGAGCGCCATCAGCGAGTACATCCGCGCCTCCTCGCCGTAGGCGGTGAGGAACGGCAGCAGCGAGCAGATCGCGGCGCCGACGAATCCCGCCCGCTTGCCCCACAGGCTCCAGCCGGCCCACATCGCCGCCGGGATGCACAGCAGCGCGGCGATCAGCGAGAGCCAGTGGACGGCCGTCTCGCTGCGGCCCGCGACGTCCATCCAGACGTGCAGCAGCATGTAGTAGAGCGGCGGCGAGCCGTCCAGCTTCAGCACGCCGGGGATGTCCCCGAACGGGTGCGAGGCGATGCCGACGGACAGACCCTCGTCCATCCAGAAGGAGCCCGAGATCGAGCGCGTGCGAACGTAGATCGAGAGTGCGGTCAGCGCGACGAGCGCGACGGCGGCGAGCGCCGCGTCCGACGGACGAACGGCGGCCCAGCGCCTCGTGCCGGGGGAGGTGGCGACGGTTGCCATGCGCGATCGAAGGCTAGCTCGGCGCTAGGCGCCCGGCGTCGCACAGGTCGTGAACAGAGTTGTGGTGCGTACCGTCGCGAGGCGCTCGTAGCCCGGCGGGTAGGGCTGCTGCGGCTGCGGCACGAGTCGCGGGTTGTTCGTCGTGCGCGCGGCGACGATCACGCCGTCGGGCGTGGGCGTCAGGCCGACGTCGAGCGTGTGCTCGTCGAGGTGCCAGGCGACGAGCGGCACCGAGAACTTGCCGGCCGTGGCGTGGCCGCAGGCCTTGAACTCGTCGGCGCCGCCGGCCTTCTCCAGCACGTCCTGCAGGTCGAAGCGCAGCTCCGCCTGGTAGCGCAGCGCACGGTCGAGGTCGTCGAAGTTGGCGAAGCGCGGTTGCGCCCAGTGCGCGGTGGCGACCGCCATCACGACGAAGACCGCGGCGGCGGCAGCCGTGGCGAAGCGCGGGCTCGTGAGGCGCGCGACGAAGCCCTCGGCGAACGCGACGACGCGTCCGAAGCCGACGCCGCCGATCACGGCGAGCATGCTCGTGCCGAGGATGATGTAGCGCGGGTTGCCGGAGAAGCCGGCCTGCGTCATGCCGGCGATCAGCACGATCCAGGCGATCGCCAGCAGGCCGACGGCGAGCACCGCGCCCTGACGGCGGTTGCGGAACCAGTCGATCGCGGCGAGCACCAGCGCGAAGGCGGCGGCCGCCTTCACGGGCGTGATCACGAGCGGCCAGGTGTCCTGGATCACCTTCACGAACGGGTGGTCGGCGAACGCGGGGCTGTTCGGGTTCGGCTGCTTGGCGCGGTCGGCGGCGCGCATCAGGTTGCCCGAGCCCCACAGCTCCGGCAGGAACCACAGCACCGGGATCAGCGCGAAGCCGCTGGCGACCAGCCACAGCGCCTTCCGGTCGATCAGCAGCAGCCAGAGGCCGTAGAGGCCGAGGAACGGCCACACCTCGGGGCGCAGCAGCGCCGCCAGGAAGCCGAGCACGAACGCCTGTCGGTACCTGCCGTCGAGGTGACGCTCGATCCCCCACAAGGTGAACGCGACGAGCAGCCCCTCGGAGTTGCCGAGCGACATCGTGCGCACGAACTGCGAGCTGATGATCAGCGCGACTGCCGCCACGACGCCGGCGGTGATCGCCGGGATGCCGCGGCCACCGGTGAGGCGCGCGCCGAGACGGAAGGCCAGCATCACGGCGAGCAGCGCGCCACCGCGGCCGATCACGAGCCAGAGGTCGGGCGCCGCACCGCCGAACAGCGAGAAGACCATCGTGAAGAGGACGGGCAACGGCTTCCAGGAGGGGCCGCCGGTCGTCTGCAGGTCGAAGTGGACGATCTCGCGACCCCAGATGATCCAGGCCCACGGGTCGTACGTGGGCGTGGAGGGATACAGCAGCGAGAGCGCCGCGAGCGAGAGCGCGACGGCCGCCAGCAGCGCGTAGACGCGGCCGTTGGTGGCGGCCTCCGTCGCGCGTGCGGGCGTCAGCCGCTCACGCAGCGTCGCGAGCCACGCGGGAGAGTCGAGCTGGGCGGTCGAGGCGGACAGGGTGATCGCGTCTCAGGCGGTCGACGTCGCGGTGTCGGTTCTCGCCTCGGCCTGCGCGGCGGCACGGGCCGCGCGCACGCGCGAGAGCCCGCCGTAGCGGGCGACCAGAACGACGAAGCCGACGATCGTGATGGGGATGAAGAGCACGAAGCGCAACAGCAGCAGGTACGACAGGACGGCGGACTTCGAGGCCGTGGTGGTGGCCCGCACGGCGAAGATGACCGCGGCATCGTACGTGCCGATGTAGCCAGGTGCCGCCGGGATCAACGCTGCCGCGTTCGTGAACGCCACGACCGCAAGGCCGTCCTGCAGGCTCAGCGAGACGTCGACGGAGTGCCCGACGACGATGTAGACGCTCGCCTCCACCAGCCAGATCGCCAGCGAGACGACGAGCAGCACAGCGCCGTAGCCGCTCAGCAGCTGCCGGCTCGGCTGCGCGAGCGGCAGCAGCGCCCGCAGCACGAAGACGAGCCGCTCGCGAAAGCGCAGCGCCGCGACGGCCAGCAGCACGGCGAGTACGAGCAGGATCGCGGCGATCGCCAGGACGGCCGTGGTGTTCGGCGGCCACAGCTCGCCCAGCAGACCCCACGCGAGCGCGACGAGGATCACGCCGAGGGCGACCGCGTCGAGCACCCGCTCGGCCAGGATCGTCCCGAGGATCGTGCGCTTAGTGGTGTCGGTGCGGCTGCCGAGCAGGAACGTGCGCAGCAACTCGCCGCCACGGGCGGGCAGCACGTTGTTGCCCATGTAGCCGACGGGGATCAGGCAGTAGACGTCGGCGCGCTTGGCCTTCACGTCAGCGCGCCGCAGGATGCGCTCCCAACGCTCGGCGCGTATCAGCGTCGCGACGGCGTAGAGCCCGACCGCCCCGACGAGCGCCATCCAGCCGCCGGCGCTGTCCGGGAAGGTCGGCGCCTCCTGCTTCGTCGCCCACCACACGACCCCGGCGATCGGGATCACCCAGACGACGAGCAGCAGGATGCGCTTGGTGTTGGTTCGGTGGGACAATCGGTTGGCCTCTAGTACTTCGAGCCCTGCGCCTGCAGGCAGGTCTCGACCTTCTGGAGGTCCTCCTCCGAAAGGCGGCCGACGGTCAGCAGGTGCGGGCCGATCACCTCGGCGCCGGGCGCCTCGTTGCGGATCTGGCGACCCTGCGCCTCGGGCGCGGTCGCGGCGAAGGTGACGTAGGCACCGCTCGTCGCGGGGAGGATCGTCAGCTTGTCGGTCTGGCGCGGGTCCTTCTCCGCCTGCATCCCCTTCGCGAGGATGCAGCCGAGCGGCGCGTCGCGGGGGTCGAAGGCGGCCGGCTGCGAGCCGCCGCCGGCGCCTGACCCACCGGCGGCCGGTTCGTTGCCGCCGCCGACGATCGTGCCGCCGCTGCCGCAACCGATCGCCACGAGGGCAGGCAGAAGCGCAAGGGCCTGGAGGGAGCGAGACCGCATTGCCTCGACAGGCTAGATCATCGGGGGGCGAAGACCACCCTCCGCGGGCCTCCCCGCGCGCCCGTGTATCGATAGTGCGCGGGGAGCGACCTCTAGACTGCGGGCGTCACATGACCGCGATCCTCCCTCGCGCGCGCCTCCTCGGACGATGACGCCGATCCTCGCCCTCGCCGGTCCGCTGCCGAAGTCCGGCGCGGTCGCGGCCGTCCTGCTCGTCGCCTGCGCGCTCGTCGTGCGCGAGCAGCGTGCACGCGCGTGGGCGATGGCGGGTGCGCTGCTGCTGGCGCCGGTGCTGCTGCTGGCCGACATCTGGGACTCGCCGCAGGTTGACGTCGTGCGCGACCGGCCGCTGGTCGCGGCGGTGGGCGCCGTGCTGGCGCTCGGCGTCGTCGCCGCGCTCGCGGTGCTGATCGCGCGCCGACCGATCGCGCTGCCGCTGTTGGCGATCGCGGCGCTGCCGTTCCGCGTGCCGATCGAGGTCGGCGGCTCGACTTCGAACCTGCTCGTGCCGCTGTACGCGGTGATCGCCGCGGGCGTGCTGGCGGTCGTCGTGCCGGTGCTGCGCGGGACACCCCGCGAGCAGACGAGCTGGACGCCGGAGTGGCTCGAGCGGCTGCTCGCGATCTCGGTCGCGCTGTACGGGATCCAGGCCACCTACTCGCAGGACTTCGACAAGGCGCTGCAGCAGATCGCGTTCTTCGTCGTGCCCTTCGCGCTGCTGTTCCTGCTGCTCGCGCAGGTCGAGTGGACACCGCGGCTGCTGCGCGCGTGCCTCGGACTGCTCGTCGGCCTCGGACTCGTCTTCTCGGCGATCGGCTTCGTCGAGTACGCGACGAAGCACCTCTTCCTCAACCCGAAGCTGATCGCCTCCAACGACCTGCACACGTACTTCCGCACCAACTCGGTGTTCTTCGACCCCAACATCTATGGGCGCTTCCTGGTGGTCGCGATGCTGGCGGTCGCCGCGACGATGCTGCGCTCGGCGCAGTCGCGGATCGTGTGGGCCGGCGCGGCCGCGCTCGCGGTGCTGTGGGGCGGGCTCGTGCTGACGCTGTCGCAGTCGAGCCTCGGCGCGCTCGTCGTCGGGCTGGCGGTGCTCGCGGTGCTGCAGTGGGGGCCGCGACGGACGCTGCTGCCGGCGCTCGTCGTCGCGATCGCCGGCGTCGGCGTGGTGCTCGCGACCCCAAGCACGTTCGGCGTGAACCTGCACAACCTCGACAGCTCCACCAGCGGGCGCACCCCGCTTGTGCGCGGCGGCGCAGACCTGTTCGCGGAACGACCGGTCGCCGGCTACGGCAGCGGCGCGTTCGAGCGCGCCTACCGCCGCTCTGAGCGCCCGCGCGATCCGGAGGCCGCCACCGCCTCCCACACGATCCCCGTCACCGTCGCGGCCGAGCAGGGCATCCTCGGCCTGCTCGCCTACCTCGCCCTGCTCGCCGCCGCCCTCGCACGGCTGCTGCGCGGCGCGGCGACCTCCCCCGTCCGCGCCGCGATCGCCGCTGCCTTCGCCGCGCTGCTGTTCCACACGCTCGTCTACGCCGCCTTCCTCGAGGACCCCCTCACCTGGGCCCTGCTCGGCATCGGCACCGCGCTCGCCGCCGCCGTCCCCCGCGCTGCCCCCGTGCCCGCCGCCGAGCGCTCGCGGGAGCGCCGGGCCGCCGGCGGAGCGTCGCTCGGCACAGCTTCGTAGTGCAAGGATCTCGGATCGTCGAATAGCGAGCATCAGGGGAGCACGAGGGCATGACATCGACCACCGACGTGAGCGCGCCGATCAAGCCGAACGACTTCCTGGCGCTCGACGCGCTGCTGAGCGACGAGGAGCGCGACATTCGCGACACGGTGCGGACGTTCGTCGCGAAGGAGGTCGTGCCATACGTCGGCGACTGGTTCGAGGAGGGACGAATCCCGTTGGAGCTGGCGCCGGCGCTCGGCAAGCTCGGGCTGCTCGGGATGCACCTGGAGGGCTATGGCTGTGCAGGCGCGTCGGCGACCGCCTATGGGCTCGCGTGCATGGAGCTGGAGGCAGGCGACAGCGGCGTGCGGTCGCTGATGTCGGTGCAGGGGTCGCTGGCGATGTTCGCGATCTGGCGCTGGGGCTCGGAGGAGCAGAAGCAGGAGTGGCTGCCGCGGATGGCCGCGGGCGAGGCGATCGGCTGCTTCGGCCTGACCGAGGCCGACGCGGGAAGCGACCCGGGCTCGATGCGCACGCGCGCGCGGCGCGACGGCTCGGACTGGGTCCTCAACGGCTCGAAGATGTGGATCACGAACGGCTCGATCGCCGAGGTCGCCGTCGTCTGGGCCGCCACCGACGAAGGGATCCGCGGGTTCCTCGTCCCCAAGGGCACGAAGGGCTTCAGCGCACCGGAGATCCACAAGAAGCTCTCGCTGCGCGCATCGGTCACGTCGGAGCTGGTGCTCGACGACGTGCGCCTGCCCGCCGAGGCGCTGCTGCCAGAGGCGACCTCCCTGCGTGGCCCGCTGTCGTGCCTGAACGAGGCGCGCTACGGCATCGTCTGGGGCGCCGCCGGCGCCGCTCGCGCATGCCTCGAAGCGGCGTTGGACTACGCGAAGGAACGGATCGTCTTCGACAAGCCGATCGGCGCCACGCAGATCCAGCAGCAGAAGCTCGCCTTCATGGCACTGGAGGTCAACCGCTCCACGCTCGTCGCGCTGCACCTGGGCCGCATGAAGGACAACGGGACGCTGCGGCCCGAGCACGTCTCGATGGGCAAGCTCGGCAACGTCAACGGCGCACTCGACGTCGCGCGCACCGCCCGTCAGATCCTCGGCGCCAACGGCGTCAGCCTCGAGTACCCCGTCATGCGCCACATGAACAACCTCGAGTCCGTCGTCACCTACGAGGGCACCGCCGACGTCCACGCGCTCGTGATCGGCGGCGCGCTCACCGGCATCCAAGCGTTCCGATGATCCAGCCGCAGGTGCCGCCGGCCGCAGCGCCAGGCGTGCGTGCGATCTGACGTAGCATGGCGATCGTGGAGCGGGTCACCGGAATCGGCGGGGTGTTCCAGCGCGCCGGACAGGCCGCCGGCCTTCGGGACTGGTACGCCGAGCATCTCGGCATCGACATCTCCGAGTGGGGCGCCAAGCCATTCGAGTGGACACCGGGCGGCTCCACGACCTGGGCTGTCTTCGACCACGACACCCAATACTTCGGACGGCCGGAGCAGGCGTTCATGGTGAACTTCCGCGTCGCCGATCTGGACGCGATGCTGGCTCAGCTGCGCTCGGCTGGCGTCGAGGTGATCGATGCGCTGGAGGAGTCCGAGCACGGCCGCTTCGGCTGGGCAGTCGATCCTGAAGGCACCCGCTTCGAGCTCTGGGAGCCTCCGCCGGGCGGCTGATCGCCGACGCCGCGCTGCGTCCGCCCGAACCCCGACCGGAGATCCGGGGTGTCAAAGGCGGGAGCGACGGGACTCGAACCCGCGGGTGGCACCCCGGGTCGAGATTCGTGTGTGACGCGACCTGTCGCTAGTCGTGTTAGCGGCGCGTCAGCCGCATGTCGGCCGACACAACCCACAGGCTGTGAGCCGGCGGGCCGAGCGACGGGTGCCGCGGCGCGTCACGCGGCCTCCACCGCGCTTGGGTACCAGCGGTAGAAGTGCGCGAACTGCTCGGCGTCAGCCTCTGAAAGTCCAGGGAGGTTCGGCAGGGTCCCGGTTGCCGCCGGAAGCTGTTGCTCGAGGTGTTGGCGCTCCTTGGCAGTGAGGTTCGGCACGTCGATCACGACGGGCTCATCCCCTTCCTCGCGGATGAAATCCAGGTCGTCGAAGCGGCAGATGTCGAGAGTGGTGCGTTCGAGCGCGGGGATCAGAACGATGCCGCCGTAGGTCTGCATGCGGGCGTCGTCGGCATAGCGAAAGTCGAACAGCTGGTGCAGATGGGCTTGGTCGGGACGGTTGGCAAAGTCCTCTCTCAGCGCATCGGCGAGCACCTGCCGTTGCGTGTCGGCCCACCCCCACTTCGCAAGCGACGCATCGGTGGTTCCAATCGGCACCCGCGCCTCGCCGATGTTTTCAGCAAGGACGCCTCGTCGCTCGTCAGCCGGTCGCGCCGGCTCAGCGTTGACGCTGACGATCAGCACACTGCCCGGCTGCAAGCGTTGCGCGAGCTGCGAGACGTCGGCCAGAACCGCCTCCGTCAGCGGACATTCGTAGTCCAGCCATACGATCCGCAAGCCACCCCAGTCGATGTCCTTCAAGCGATCGGATGCACTGCCGATCAAGACCGATACTTCGCCGTAGGGTCGATTGAATTCGTAGCGCTGACGGCGATGGAAGTCGTGCTCGATAGACGTCATGCCGACGATGCCGACAGCTCGCCGCATAAGGTGGAAGTCCACGAACTCCAAGGCGCCGAACCCGACGTATTCGTAGGCATCCGGAGGCCCGAACGGTCCGAGACGCCGGCACGCGTCGACGATCATCCTGCGCTGGATGGCTTTGGCTGGCCGTGCGAGATAGCGCACGTCGGCCATAGGTCAGACCTCAGCCTCGAAGTAGTAGTTGAACGTTTCCAAGCCCACGTCGCGGGGGCCATCCACGCCGAGCGTCTCTCGTGCAGCCTCGTACTGGTCGCGGTCGACGCTGTAGGAGATCATCTGGTTGCGACCGGCCGGCGGTCGGGGCGCAGCATCAGGAGCCTCGACACTGTCCGACACCGGAAGGTCGGCCACAACAGTCTCGGAGGCGGCGAGTACAGCAGCGTTCAGCGGCCGGTCGGCCTCGTCCTCATGATGCTGACGCTCCTTCTTCATCTCATTGAGGAGCTGCTGGACCTCCTTGAGCGCCACCTCCATTTGCGCCTGCAAGGTGCGAAACACCTGCGAGTCCTCATCCACGCCCGTCTTCGTTGTGTTCCACGGCAGCAGCGACGAGTCGCGGGCCTGAAGATAGGCGTAGCCCCGGAACAGCCGATACTGAGGGTGGTACGCGTTGTTCCCCGAAACACCCCAGCCAGTCAGGCGGGACTTGTCGGCAACCAGCACGAGGCGGCCATTGCAGAACAGATACCAGCCAGCCTCTGCTGACCGTGGGGCGTCCTCGGCGTCGCCATCGTCTCGGTCGCGGTCCTCGGTGCGACCGCGCACGATGCCTGCCACGATCGTCGCATGGACCGCCTCGTCATCAGTAGCCGCAATGTCGAACGTTCGCTTGATGGGTTTCACGAGATCGGAGTGCAGAAGCGCAGGCGTCGAGGCGACCAGCAGCTCACCGTTGATCTCGACGGTCAACCCTGCGAGCAGCGCTTCCTGATGACGCAACTGGAGGTCGGTGCGCAGGCGACCGAGGGTTTGAGTCAGCGACAGATATCTCCTGACACCATCGTGCAACTGCGTCACGACGATTGTGGTGCCCAGCTCGGCGGCAGGAGGCGGATTCCACGGCTCTTCCAACTCGTCGAAGCGGAAACTCCAATCCGGACCGGGGTCGGCTGCCCACTCCTCGACTTTTTCATCGATGACAAAGCGGGAGTGCTCAGACCGAGATTCCACGCGGAACGCCCCGCCGAGCTTGAAGATCGCACGCTTCATGCCCACGCCGAACTGACCGACGCTGCCCTCGATTCCCTCGAATCCCTCCGGGCGACCGAACCGGAACGCGTAGTTGCGCGCGACATCGGCGTCGAACCCCCCGCAGTTGTCGGAGATCTCGAAGCGGTCTTCGTCTGGATCGATCGTCAGCCTGACCCTGAGGCCGGCGTAGTCGCCGTCACTCCGAAGCTTCCTGGCGCCGTCAGCGCAGTTGTCGACGAGGTCGATGATCGCTGGGATCAGCTCGATGTCCTTCACGAGCATTGAGACGAAGAACAGCTTCTCCGGCGCTGCTTCTACTCGGCGAGGGTCCCGTGCGCCAGTGGCGTCGACAGTGCTCATGCGGCTTTCCTCGCAGTCTGTGAGTTCGCGACAGTGCGCACGTTCTGCGGAAGCATCGAAGTCGGGAGCCCGTAGTGGTCGGCAGCCTCCACCATCGGCATACGCAACAGCTCGTCTGGCCCCAGATCGAGGGTGACCGCGGAGCGATCCGGCAACCTGATGCCAGCGGCGGCGACGATGGTTGACGCCACAGCATGGGCGAGCGGCGGCGGTACGGCATTGCCAACTTGTCGGAACCCATGCCACCTCGTGACGTGGAAAGCGAACCAGTCGGGGAACCCGTGCAGGCGAGCAGCCTCGCGGACGGTGATCACGCGAGGACTCCGATGATGGACCGGACGTGCTGACGTAAAGCTGCCGTGATCGCGACCCGTTCCCGCGCGAAGGGTGGGACTCTGCCGCCCTTCGTCGAGCTTGGGCAGGCGCCCGATCTCATCGCGAACGCCGGGTTTGAGCCGCCGGAACCGAGCGATGACATCATCGCTATGCGCGGTGAGCCCCACTGATGTGAGCGTGGCTTGGTCCCACTTGCGGGAATCCGATCGGTCGCTCGCATCGGCGATGGTGCCGTTGAGACGCTCGACGTAGAGGCTTTGCCGCGCGCGCATAGCCACCAACTGCGCAGTACTCAGCGAGAGTCGGTCCTGATCGAACAGACGCCGAAAGCGACCGAGCGCTGGAAGATCATCGAGCGCCTCCGCGACAGTGATGCGACCAGCCGCCTTCTGCGGCTCGACAGGCATGCGCTGGTCACAGCGCGCACCGACGATGAAGACCCGCTTGCGCTCTTGCGGGACGCCGTGATCCCGCGCGTTGAGCACCCACGGGTCCGACACTCGATAGCCGCCGTCGCGCAAGTCGGCATAGACCTTCGCGAGCACCGCGCGGTAGGCCGGACTCACGAGTCCGGGCACGTTCTCAAGCACGAGCCAGCGCGGACGTACCTCGAGAACGACGCGGACGAACTCATGCACGAGCATGTTTCGGCGATCGCGCGGGTCGCGCGGCCCGATCACTGAGAAGCCCTGGCAGCTAGGCCCGCCGAATACGCAATCGATCCCGTCGAAATCCGCGCGGCGCCGATAGCGGCGCTGCCAGCCAGCCGTGGCAGCGCGCTTGACGTCTTCTGCCGTCAGGCGCGCGACGTCCTGGCAGACCGGCTCGCACAACGGGAAGTTCCGCTCGTGAGCCGCAAGATGCACCGGGTCGAGCTCGATGGCAGCCAGAAGATCGAAGCCAGCCTTCTCGAAGCCGAGTGCCATTCCCCCCGCGCCGCTAAACAACTCGACGGCGGTGAGCCGCCGACGATCGGGACGCGGAGATGGCTGTGGTTCACGCACGCGATCGGGGATGGCTCGCAGAGGCCGTTAGCCTAGCCGGACTCACCGACGATCGGCGCATAGGAGCTTGCCGGGCCAGCTTCCGCGGGGATTTGCCAACCTCAAGCTGTGTCCGGCGGGCGTAACTGCACTCTCCCTTCGGTTCCAGCAGCACCACCGCCGTCTACGCCAACTGCGCGGAAGGTGATGCTCGGCAATCGGTCTGAGAGCGCCGTCGAACGAGAGCTGCGGTCAACGCTGCACCGACGCGGCATGCGATTTCGGAAGCACGTAGCTGTGCTTCCTGGCCTCCGCTGTCGACCCGACATCGTCTTCAGCAAGCAGCGAATCGCGGTGTTCGTTGACGGCTGCTTCTGGCATCGCTGCCCCCAGCATCGCTCGGAGCCAAGAGCCAACGCGCACTACTGGCAACCGAAGCTCGACGCGAACGTCGCTCGCGACCGGCGCAACGACGAAGCGCTCGCAGCCGCTGGCTGGACCGTCTTGCGCTTCTGGACTCATCAAGCTGTTGACGAAATGGCGGACGCGATCGTCCACGCTCGCTCGACGAGAGCTTCGCCAAGCGCGCGCTGACCTCGGTGAGCGGCAACTCCCCAGCTTGAGATCCGCCGGCGATGATGCTGTCGTCGTCCGTCGACCAATGCAAATGTGGCCCGGGCGGCGCGCTAACGCCCCCGGGCCTGGCACCGAAGGAGTGCACCTTCGATGCGAGAGAAACCGTATCTGTCGGGAGCGGCCGGTTGGCCGCCGATGATCAGCGTGTGCGCTTCTCGGTGCCTGGACCGAGGAGGCGGACATGGGATCCGGGAAGAACGCCCGGTCGGCGAAGTACCGCGCGTTCGGGCGCGCGGTACGTGAGGCGCGGGCTCGGCGTGGCCTGAGTCAGGAGACGCTCGGCTTCGCCGCCGGGCTGCACCGCAACTACGTCGGCGCGGTCGAGCGCGGCGAGATCAACCCGACGTTGCGGGTCGTCTTCAAGCTCGCGCACGGGCTCGTGATGCTGCCGTCCGAGCTGCTCGCGCTCGCCGAGCAGCACCACGGCGCGCTGGAGGACGGTGTTCGCGATGCGGGTTGATCGCGTCGCGTTCGGGGGTGATGCGTTCTCTGATGCGCTCTGTGATGCGTTCTGTGATGCGCTTAGACCGCATCACCCTCTGAGCGCATATCGCCTGCAAATCGCGGCTTCTTCGGCCCGCGAAAAAGTCCGACAAATAGAGATCCCGGGAACTTTCCATTCCGCGTTCGCGTCAGCAGCCGCTGCACGGCGCATGCGTCGCTGTACCTCAGAGGGGCCCCCAGGCGCCTTTCTGTCGTGGAATGGCTCCGACTCGCCCGTCAGCCCACACGGCGCCACGCGCGCAGCAGCGCGACCGCACACGCGCGCTCCGCGGCGACGCCTGCGCAAGAGCCAGTGGGCCAGGTGGTCGCGATGAGCCCGCGCTCAACGCCGCTGCGCAGCAGCTCGACTTCGCGCGCTGGTTTGCGGACTGGTGGCTCCGTCGCGGGCGCCGGCTCGCCGCCGAGGCGCAACGGCATGCCGATGGCTGACGCAACACCGCCAGCAGCCCGCGCGGCGGCCTACGTGCGCGAGTCGACCGAGGAGCAGGGCCAAGGCTTCTCTCCCGACGCGCAGCGCCAGGCCATCGCGAGATTCGCCGCCGAGAACGACCTGACGATCGTTGGCGAGTACTGCGACTTCCACTCCGGCTGGCGCAAGGCGGACGGCCGCCCCGAGTTCCAGCGGCTGATGGCCGACGCAGCCGAGCGGCGCTTCGACGTCGTGCTCGTCTTCCACACGTCGCGCTTCGCACGCAACCAAGTCGAGGCGCGCCGCTACAAGCAGCTCCTGCGCGAGCGGCTCGGAATCCGCGTCGTCTCCGTCACCCAGCCGATGGGCGACGACCCCAGCGACCCGTCGTCGTTCCTCGCCGAGTCGATCCATGAGATGTTCGACGAGTACTACTCCGTCTCGCTCTCGTTCTGGACCCGCGCCGGCCTGGCCGAGAAGGCGCGGCAGGGGCACCTCGTCGGCAGCTTGCCGTGGGGCTACGTGCGCGACCCCGACACGAGCGAGGCCGTGCCGCACCCCGAGCGTGCGCCGCTCGTGCTCGCGATCTTCGAGCGCTACGCGACCGGCCAGGAGTCCGACCGCAGCATCGCCGCGTGGCTGAACGCGAAGGGTGCCCGCACCGCCCGCGGTCGCGCGTTCGCCAAGGACACCGTGCGCGAGATGCTCGTCAACGCCTCCTACTGCGGCTACGTCACCGGCCTGCGCGACAAGTCCCGCGAGATCCGCGGCCGCCACGAGCCGATCGTGCCCGAGGAGCTGTTCAACCGCGTGCAGGAGGTGCGCTCGTGGCGCACGCGCGTCGATCGGCCGGGGCGCCCCTCGCCGGACTACTTGCTGCGCAAGCTCCTGTACTGCGAGCGCTGCGGAGCGCGCATGCAGGGCACACGCGGCAGCCGCGCCCAGCACCGTCGCTACCAGTGCGGCACGCGCCGCCGCGGCGGCGACTGCACGCAGACAATCGTGCCTGCCGAGCCGCTTGAGGATCAGCTCGTCGAGTGGCTGCGCGACTTCCGCCTCGATAGCGACCTGCGCGGCATGGTCCTCGACGCGATCAAGGCGGCCGCACACGAGCAGGCCGGAGACCAACCCGAGCGGCGCCGCGATCTGCTCGCCCAGCTCGACCGCCTCCAAGACCTCTACGTCATGGGCGACATCACGAGAAGCCAGTACGTGATGCGCCGCCAAGCTCTGGAGGACGAGGTGCAGCGCGTCGGTCCACCGATCGACCCCGACATCGCCAAAGCCGAAACGCTGCTCGACGACTTCGCGCGCTTCTGGGAGATCGAGAACAACCCCGGTGAACGCCAGAAGCTGCTTGCGCAACTGTTCGACCGCGTCTGGCAGGACGGCGGCGTCATCGTCGCCGTGAAGCCGCGCCCGCCGTTCGCCCGCTATTTCCAGGCGGCGGCGGGGTGCGACGAGCGGGAGCGACGGGACTCGAACCCGCGACCTCTGGCGTGACAGGCCAGCGCTCTAACCAACTGAGCTACGCCCCCATGCAGGGGCTGGAAGTATGGCATGCGGCGGCCCGGCGGCGCGGCTACGGGGCCTTGCCGCCGGACGACTGCCGGATGGATGTCGTGGAGGAACCGCGCGTCAGGTGCAGCTTCTGAGGCCGAGCGCTCTTGCGCTGCTCGTGATCGTCTTCTGTATGCCTTCCGCGTCCTTGCCGAAGTCTTCGAGCTTGGCCTTCGGGTCCGCCTTCACGGCAGCGACCGCTCTCTCGACGATCTCGAGGCGCTGGCCCATCGCGTCCTTCAGCTTCGTGAAGTCGCTGTCGAGTTCGTCGGGTGCGTTGATCCCGTCGAGGCCGTCGATGATCAACTGCTGCTGCGCGAGCACCTGCGTCAAGAACCCCTCCGGTCCTCTCGTTCTGCTGGTCGTGCTCGCCTTCGGCGGCTGCGCCTTGCACGCCGCGTTGGTCTGTCTGACGAACTCCGCCTTTGTCAGCGGCTCGTCCCCGCTCCCGCAGCCGGTGACGCCGGCCAGCGCGAACGCGAGCGCAACGACGACCGCGCCTGCCACCTTGCGATGCATGTTCCCCCTCCTGCAACTTGGTGTGTAATGCGCTTCCGACCCTACCCATTGGTCATCGATGCGTGCGGCACCGCAAACCCGGTCGCATACTGGCTGCTCAGCCAGTACCCTTCCCGCCCATGAGCGTCGTCGCGCCCGAGCCGCTTTCCAGCAACCCCGTTCGCCGCATCTTCGCCGACCTCTACGCGGAGCGCGTCGCGCCGGTTTCGTTCCCGCCCGGGCCGAACGACTTCAACATCGAGCGCACCTTCCGCTTCGTGCGCGACCCGCTGAAGATCCTGCTGCCGCTCTACCAGGAGCACGGCCCGATCTTCAGCATGCGCATCTTCCACGGACGCGTCGTGATGATGCTCGGACCCGCAGCCAACCACTACATGACGGTTTCGCACGCGAGCAACTTCAACTGGCGTCAGGGCAGCATGGGCGACCTGATCCCGCTGCTCGGCGACGGCCTCCTGACGATCGACGGCGACTACCACCGCCGCGCCCGCCGCATCATGCTGCCCGCCTTCCACCGCGAGCGGATCGCCGCCGCACACGACACGATGGTGCAGGAGACGCTGCAGGCGCTCGACGGCTGGGGCCCCGGCGACGTCGTCGACGTCTACCACTGGGCCCGCCGCCTCACGCTGCGCGTCGCGATGCGCGCGCTGTTCGGGCTCGACCCCGACGAGCAGGGCAAGGGCACGCAAGCGGCGATCGACTTCGAGCGCGCGCTGAGCTTCTACGGCACCGACTTCGCGGTGCGCATCATGCGCGGGCCCCGCACGCCCTGGAACCGCATGCAGGCCGCCCGCAAGGCGCTCGACGACGTCATCTACGCCGAGATCGAGCGGCGCCGCAAGGATCCGGACCCCGACCGTGTCGACGTGCTCTCGATGCTGATCGAGGCGACCGACGAGGACGGCTCGCAGCTGCGCAACCGCGAGGTGCGCGACCAGGTCATGACGCTGCTGTTCGCCGGTCACGACACGTCCACCTCGACGATCAGCTTCCTGCTCTACGAGCTGGCCCGCCACCCGGCCGCGCTCGCGAAGCTGCTGGAGGAGCAGGACCGCGTGCTCGGCGACGCACCACCGACCGTCGCTCAGCTGACGAACGAGCTGCCACAGCTGGAGATGGTGCTCGACGAGACGCTGCGCCTCTACCCGGCCGCCTGGGTCGGACCGCGCCGCGCCGTCGCGTCGTTCGAGTTCGGCGGCCACGAGGTTCCCGCCGGCGCCTACGTCAACTACTCCTCATGGGCCAGCCACCGGCTGCCGGACGTCTGGCCCGAGCCGGAGGCGTTCGTGCCCGAGCGCTTCGCCCCCGAGGCGAAGGCGAAGCTGCCCAAGGGCGCCTACATCCCCTTCGGCGGCGGCTCGCGCACATGCATCGGTATGCGCTTCGGCCAGCTGGAGATCAAGACGATCGTCACGCTGCTGCTGCAGCGCCATCGCCTCGAGCTGTTCCCGGGTCGCACGATGACCGTGCGCCAGATGCCGACCCTCAGCCCGCGCGAGCCGCTGGAGATGATCGTGCGAGCGCGCGGCGTCCCGGCCGGCCTCGGCGCCTGACGTCGGGCTGCGATACTCGCCCCATGGCAGAGACGGGTTCCCAGCGCGAGGTTCCCTTCACGACGCTCTCGGGGGAGCCGGTCAAGCCGCTCTACACCGAGGCCGACCTGCCGGTCGACAGCGCCGCGTCGATCGGCGCGCCCGGCGAGTACCCGTTCACGCGCGGGGTCTACCCGTCGATGTACCGCGGCCGCCTCTGGACGATGCGGCAGTTCGCCGGCTTCGGCACCGCCGAGGAGACGAACGAGCGCTTCCGCTACCTGATCGACCACGGCCAGACCGGCCTCTCGACGGCGTTCGACATGCCGTCGCTGATGGGCCACGACTCCGACCACCCGCGCTCGCTCGGCGAGGTCGGGCGCGAGGGCGTCGCCGTCGACACGCTGGAGGACATGGAGACGCTGTTCGGCGGGATCGACCTCGGCGAGGTCAGCGTCTCGATGACGATCAACGCGCCCGCCGCGATCATGCTCGCCTTCTACGTCGCGGCCGCCGAGCGCCAAGGCATCCCCGCCGAGCGCCTCGCAGGGACCATCCAGACGGACATCCTGAAGGAGTACATCGCCCAGAAGGAGTGGTGCTTCCCGATCGATCCGGCGATGCGCCTCGTCGGCGACATGATCGAGTGGTGCTCGACGGCGATGCCGCGCTGGCATCCCGTCTCGATCTCCGGGTACCACATCCGCGAGGCAGGGGCCACGGCCGCGCAGGAGCTCGCGTTCACGCTCAAGGACGGCCTCACCTACGTCGAGCAGGCCGTCGAACGCGGCCTCGACGTCGACGACTTCGCCCCGCGTCTGTCCTTCTTCTTCAATGCCCAGATCGACTTCTTCGAGGAGATCGCCAAGTACCGCGCCGCGCGGCGCATCTGGGCGCGGGAGCTGAAGGAGACCTTCGGCGCGAAGAACCCCAAGAGCTGGCTGATGCGCTTCCACACGCAGACGGCCGGCGTGTCGCTGACCGCCCAGCAGCCGCTCAACAACATCGTCCGCACCACGATCGAGGCCTTGGCGGGCGTCTTGGGCGGCACGCAGTCGCTGCACACCAACTCCTACGACGAGGCGCTCGCGCTGCCGACCGAGGAGGCCGTGCGGATCGCGCTCAGGACCCAGCAGATCTTTCCAGCACAGTGGGATCCGAAGCTTGGAATTCACGTGACTTGAAGTCGCGGC
>JADMIO011006368.1_pt1 | contig 64392 bp, 74 predicted proteins | sample 8958161 | NCBI WGS metagenome assembly JADMIO01 (sample SAMN16585339, study PRJNA669376) | soil metagenome | isolation source: Crop rotation soil | place: USA: Cullars Rotation, Alabama | collected 2011 | reverse complement strand
AGGTGAGCCAGTGTGATTACATTTGCGGCCTAACTGTGGCCAGTCCAGTTACGCTGGAGTCACTAGTATTTAGGTGACACTATAGAAGCGGCCGCGACAACTTGTCCACGTGGAATTCTAAGCTTAGGATCCCAATGTGCTGGAAAGCGGGGACCGGCAGCTGATTATCCCGTTGGGTATCAGGAGAACACCGTGCAGCTCTTTCAGCAGTCCCTCCCCCATCGCCTGCCGGAGGAGCTCCTCCACGAGGCGGCGCGCATCGCGGAGGTCCCGGCGGCCCTTTACCTGGTGGGTCTCGACGGCTCATGTTTGGTGCGCCTCGCTGGGGACGACACCTTCCCGGAGCGGCTGCCGGCCCCGCAGGCCCTCGGGCCCGAGGTCGCTCCCGAAAGCTATCCGGAACTCAACAGGGCCCTGCAGAAACGGCTCCCCGGCTCGGTGGCCACCCCCATGCGCCTGTACGGGCGGGCGGTGGGCTTCATCCTTACGGCGGCCAGCCCCGCTGCCTCGCTCGAGTGGTTCGCGGATCAGGCGGCGGGCGCCCTCGAGCTCGCCGCCGGCTACACGGACATCTTCGCGGCGGCGCGACGGACCGAGCGCATCACGCCGGCGGCGGAGATCCAGCAGGACCTCCTGCCGCCCAGGATCGCTCGGCTGGCCGGCGCTGAGCTTGCCGCCACGCTCATCCCCACCTACGAGGTCGGAGGGGACTGGTTCGACTACGCGGAGAACCCGCATGAGACCTGGCTCGCGATCGCGGACGGGATCGGAAAGGGCCCACGCGCCGGAGCCCTCGCCGCCGTCGCCCTGGCGGCGTTGCGCGCCGCGCGTCGCAATGGCCGGGGTCTCGGGGAGGCGGCCTCGGATGTGGACCGGGTCGTCAAGGAGGCATTTGGCAGCAGCCACTTCCTCACCGCGATCCTTGGCCTTTGGCGGCCGGCCGACGGCGAGTTTCACTGGCTCACCTTCGGTCACCCCCGGCCGCTGCTCGTGCACTTGAACGGTGAGCTCGAGGAGCTCAACGATGCCGTCAACTACCCCTTGGGCCTGCTGTCGGACGAAGACAGGCATCGCCCGGCCGTGCGACGCCTGCACCCCGGGGAGCGACTGATCCTCTACTCAGACGGCGTGACGGAACGGCGCACGGCCGATGGAGAGCAGCTCGGTCTCGAAGGACTTCGAGCCGGGCTTGCGAGAGCGGGTGCCTCGGCCGTCAGCACGGTGGCTGCGCTCGCCGCTGCCGTTGAAGCCGCGTCCACGGCGCCACTCCGTGACGATGCAACAATCATGGTGCTCTCTCCATCGGGGTCGCATTCAACCGGTGGCGTAGCGTGAGGAGGATCCTGGCGATGAGAACTGCCACGCGCGAACCCTTTCGCACCCGCCGCGATGGCCGTCTCCCCACCACCGCCGTGGGCGACGTTTGCCGGCAGCGACCCGGCCAGGCGTCCCGTTCAAAGCCGCCGCGCGATCGCGGTGGCCGGAGCCGAAGAGCATGTCCCAGGCCCTCGACCGAGAGACGCCCGATGGCCGCACGGCCGGTCAGGCGAAGGAAGCCACCGGGGCCGCCACGAGCAACGATGCCAGCCGTGCGTCCCTGCGAGGCGATGACGCTCAGGAGCGACCCGGCGTCGGCGCGGAGTTCGTCCGGCGCCCTTTCTGGAGATACTCGGCGGAGGAGGAGCAGGTCCGCGGCCTCGTCGACCACCACGAGCAGCGGACACGGACGGACGGCGTCCGGAAGCCGTCCCACCCGGTCGAGCCCGTGGTCCCTCAAGACGCCGCCCGGCCTGCACCTCCCCTACGACTCGTCGCCTGAGGCTTTCGGATGATGGTCCGGACCTGCCAGCCGTGCTCAAGGGCATCCGAAGCGCGTGCAAGCCACGGGCTCTAGGACGCATACAGAGAGCGGCGGAGGCGATCGTGGCATTCGAGCGCCCGGCCCGAATCCGCCCGGATCTCCGTCTCGGCGAGCGTCATCCGGGCCGTAATGCAACGCGGCAGAGCGGCTCATGCCGGAGGGCTGGGTGCCAGCCCCTGCACGGCGGCGGCTCCCAGCCGGCGGCCGAGAGCCAGGGCCCCGCCGTGGGTTGGGGAAGCCCTCCCGGCAGACCTCGCGGTACCCACCGGTACACGGCGAAAACGGCTCCGGTGAAACGACGAGCAGGCCGACGCCGGGATCCCCAACAAGCCAGGGACGCCGGCGGCGCGGCGGCGCGGGACCGGGCCGGGGGACCGGCCACCAACGAGGGCGGCCGGAGCGGGCCGAAGCGGAGCGACGGCCGCCCGGCCGGCTGTCGTCATCGCCGGCCCCGGCCCGGCGCCGGTCTCCCCAGCGCCCCCTCGGTGAGCACGCGAATAGCCGCGCCGGCGGTCTCCCAGGCGATGTCGCGGAGCCCCGTCGCCACGCCCGCCAGCGCCTGCGTGCCCGCCTCTGGGCCACGCTCGCGCCGGTCCAGCACCGGGTGAGCCGCTGCGGGCGCATCCGGCCCGCGTCGTCCCCGTCGGTCGCGCTCGCCCAGGACGGCTCGGCGCACTTCCGTGGCCTCGGGTGACGTACGGGTCGGTGACGGCGCGCCCGGTCTGCGCGGCCAAGGTCCGCCAGGCGCGGGCCGAGGAGATCGACCCCGAGCTCGGCGGGAACCTGGCCGACGGCGGTGGCGCGGCCTTCGTGACGCTGACCATGCCCCCCCAACGAGGCACCGCTCGACCTCGACGAGCTGCGCGACCTCCACCGCTTCCTGCGAGGACGGCGGGTGACCGTCGCTGGGTTCCGCGAACCTGCGCTCCAGCGCGGCGTGCGGGTGCCACCCGTCTCCTCGGCCGACGAGGTTGGCGGCTACCTGACGAAGCTCGCCGAGGACGGGGGGCCCGGTCACAGCCCGGCACTCGAGCTGGCCCGACTCGATCTCAAGGCGGGTCGCTCCTGGGGTAGCCGGGCCCCGGTCCGGATCCTCGGTGACCGCGAGCCCTTTCGTAAACCCCTCGACTGGCGACTCCTCGAGGAGCGGGTCCGCGCGTCCAGGGGCAGGGGGTCCCCGTGCTCGCCGCGGTGGAGCGCAGGGGCTGGGCCGTCTGGGGTGCTGCTCGCCCGCCGCCCGCTCGAGATGTCGTCGCGGCTCGCGAGGGGCGAGCGGTCATCGTCAATTTCGATCGCGACGAGCGCGTGCCGGGCTCAGTGCTTCGCAGAGCTGGATGCGGGTAGGACGGAGCAACAGTCCATGGCTGAGGTGGTGATGAACGACCGACGAGAGGGCGAGCCCTACTACGGGGAGGGCGGTGCTGCGCAGCCCGACGTAAGCGAGGCGAAGGCGCGGGCCGAGGCCGACAAGCGGGCGCACGAGTCCCGGGAAGGGCCGGAGGGCGAAGGCGGCCCGACGGGTACTAGGTAGGAAGCGCCCGCGACAGGGCTGCTTCTTCTCGCGTTCGGGCGAGCTCGCCCGCGGAGGTGCGATGCCGACATTTCTAACCTTCTTCACCTACGAGAAGGACTCCTGGCGGCGGATGGTCGGGCAGCCCGAGGATCGCGCCGAGGCCGGGCGGGCGCTCGTGGAGGCCGCCGGCGGAACCATGGTCGCCTTCTACTGGATGCTGGGCGAGCACGACGGCCTTGTGATCTACGAGGCGCCCGACGCAGAGACGGTCGCCGCGGTGACCGCCGCCGTCGCCGCCTCGGGGAGGGTGATCGGTCACCGGACGAGCCAGCTTCTCACGAGCGACGAGCTCCGCCGGGCGCTGGAGATGGCGAGGGGGCTGACCGAGGCCTACCGGCCGCCGGGGGCGCCGGAGAACTGGCGCGCCGGCTACGACGAGCTGGGGTAGCCCCTCGGGGCATCGCGGGTGTCAGGCGCGCCGTCTCGTCCATCCAATGGGAATTTCCATCTGACGCTGGACATACACCGCGTCGACTTCATCGAAGTGGGCGGCCTCCACGTCCTGCTCGCCGCCCAGGCGAGAGCATGGCCAAGAGCTCGCGCTGAAGTCCAGCGACATCGACAGCGTCTCCTCACGGTCTTCGGACTGGAGGAGTACCTCGGCTTGGCGGACGGCTCGTCTGTGTAGCGCTCAGGGCGGCATGGCTGCGCCAGCGAGTGGACGCCGGAGCGGATCTGGCGCCGTTACCGGGGCGACCTGGGGCTCTTCGGACCTGATGCACGATGCCCCTAGACGCCGGAGCGGAGCTTGGCAGACTGGGTCGTTGAGGGGCGTCGGTCCGGGGAGGCATCGTGTGTGAGTCGTTCGCGGTCGAGGTCTGCAGGCGGGGAGAGGTGACCTTCCTGCTCGTGAATGGTGAGCTGGACATCGCCACGACGCCGGCCCTGGAGGAGCACCTGCTCGAGGCCGAGCAGCGGAGCAGCGATCCGCTTGTCGTCGACCTCCGCCGGCTTACCTTCCTGGACTCAACGGGCCTCGCCGCGCTCTTTCGTGCCCACGAGCGTGCGCGCGACGGCGGCTGGCGCTTCGCGGTGATCAACGGCACCGGACAGGCCCACCGCCTCTTTCAGATCACTGACGCCGATCGGACCATCGAGGTCCTCGAGGACCCAGACGAGGCGAGCGCCAAGGGTGAGACCTGCGACCGCCCGCGCCGACGCGGGTGGCTCGCGCCCAGCCAGCCGTCATAGGCTCGATCCGATGCCTGATTGCCGGCTCACCTTCGTGAAGCGGCGAGGATGTACCGTCGCCGTTCTCGAAGGCGAACTCGATCTCGCGAGCCGCGCCCTTCTCGCGGAGTCGCCTCACGTCCGCGCCGGAGGGGGTTCGGGCGGATTGGTCCTGGATCTCCGGGGCATCTCGTTCATCGACGTGGCCGGTCTCGAGGTGGTCACCCAGATCTACGAGGAGTCGGGGGGCGAGCCGCCGATTCGGGTCCGGGCGGCCTCTCCGGCGGTACAGCGACTGATATCCCTCCTCGAGATCCAGCACGCGTTTCGCATCGACCCCGATCTCTAGGAGGCGCAGCGTGGGGAGCGGCCAGGGCGGTGCCGAGGAGCGCCGCCGTCGCACGCCGATCTCCGAGCACGCCCATCGCGGCGACGCCCTCGAGGGGCGTTTCCTGCACGTCCTCCCTGACCCGGTGGCGCCCCAGGTGGCGCGGGCGAGCGCGGGCTGGCTCAAGAACGCACCTGGATGCCAATCGCCTCGGCGACGTCCTCCTCATGATCAGCGAGCTCGTGACCAACTCCGTCGTGCACGCCGACCTTGGGCACGAGGAGGACTGGATCCGGGTGGAGGCGGTCGTCCTGCCGCACTGCGTCCGCGTCGAGGTCAGCGACTCGAGCCCTGGCTACGAGCCCGGGCCCGCCCGGCTGCCGTCGCCGGGGGACGCCCACGGCCGCGGGGTCTGGCTGGTGGACCACCTGGCCGACCGCTGGGGGTACGACCCGTCGGGGGTGTCTCGGATCTGGTTCGAGCTCGAACGCACCTCGTGAAGAGCCCGGTGGCTGTGGATCGATGCCAGGTGACCGGCAAGGGTCACCGGCATTACTCACCGGCATTACAGTGGCGGTCGTGGACGTGGAGTGGATGGAGCCGCCGCTCGGGCTCTGGGCACGCGCCAACGCGGACCTGGCCCTGGCCTGCATCACCGCCGCACTCGCCGATGACCGGGTGCAGGGTGTGGATCCCGATGAGACCAGGGCGAGCATCGAGCGCTTCCTGCGACGCCTGACGGCGTCACAGACCGAAATCGTCGCGGCGGAGCTCAGACAGCGGCAGCAGTGAAGGCGCGGGGCATGAGCCGAGGCCCAACGAGCCTCGCCGCCGCGACGTTGATGCGCCGTCTCTTGTTCCTCGTCGACGGCCATGTTCGCCTGGCCGGCGCGCGCCCTGACGTTCTGCGCAGTCCGGACGCGCTGGCCTTCGAGGCGAAGATCAGAAGGACTTACCGGACTCGGTGGACACCGATGAGCACGCCGGCCTCCTCGACCGGCTCGGGATCAACCCGCAGGAGCTCCTCGGCCGCACCGGCGGCGCACTCGGTCTCTGAGGACGACCCGATCACGAGCAAAGGACGACAGGGCGAGCGCACGTAGATCCAGCCCGCCTCGGAGCTGGACGGAGGACCGTCGACGGTGTGGGTGGGGAAGCTCGGCAGGTCGACGACATCCTCACCGCGGCCAGGGCGACCCCGTTACCTGTAGGTCAAGAGCAGTGGGTCGGCACCAAGCGTCACACGCTCCCGTCAGTGGTCTACAAGCCCTACGTCACCTCCACCTTCGCCCCTACCCCTACCCCTACCCCTGCGGGTCCTGGGATCGGCCCGCCGGCGGAATCCTCGCCGTCCGGCCGCCTCGTCCCCGCGCCGAAACGCAGCACCGGTCTGGGGCTATGGCACGCCCGCGTCGTCCTCCTCCGGCACCGGCTTCCGCACGGGAAGGGGCTCCTCGCCGCCCGGCGTCGGCTCGGGCACCGGCTCGTAGATGGTGTCCCTGCCGAACCCTCCCTCCTCCTGCTCACGCTCGCGCTCGCGCTCTCGCCGTTCTCGCTCGTCGTCACGCTCCATGGCTCGCCTCCGGTCTTGTCCACTCTGGTAAACGATCCTCGCGACAACTCGGCCTGGCGAGCCACCCTCGCCCGTAGGAGCCGCAGGGATGAGCGGCTGTGTCTCAAGCCGGCTCGCCCGTCCGACGTCCTCCTACCCGCTTCTTCAGCGTCCATGCGCCGCTCCGCTCACCGCCGATGCCATCGCCGACCTGCGCCGCGTGTGGGGCAGCGCCGAGGCTGCAGAAGAGGGGCCCCTTGAAGGGGAGGGCCTGGGGCACGTGGCCGCCCAGGCCCTCCGCCGTTTCTAGCCCCCGGTGGAGCCCGAGCGCTCCTGCGACCAGCGGCGCAGGCGCACGCGCCTGTCTGTGCCCGTCGCCCCGTACTCACCGCCGTACGCCGGGTCGCCGGGCGAGCCGGTCGCGTATCCCGGCTCGGCGCCGCGAACCGGGCGCTCGCCGAGGTCCTGGTTCCCGCCGATGTCCGCGCGGGTCCGGGGGTCCGAATCCGGCTCCCCGGCCGCCGCGCGGTCATCGTCGGTGGCGCGCATCGTCTGGCGGATGATCGGCGTGGGCCCCTGGGTCGTGTCGGCCACGTCGTCGACGCCGCCCGTCTCACCGGCCAGGGAGTCGTTCTCGGCATAGTCCCGGCCCGCGACGTGCCCCGCGGGGTGCCGAGTCTCGGGGGTCGGCCCGCGCGAGAGGTCCTCGCCGCTCAGCCAGTCGTCGCGCGTCTCGTCCCACTCGCGCACCGGGTGGCCGTAGTGGCCTCCGAGGCGGTGCTCGCCCGCATAGTCGACGAGCTCGCTCTCGCCGAACGTCGGTGCCTCCTCGAGCTGGCTGCGCGTGTAGGGGAGCGTCAGGTCATCGTCGGACGCGCGCAGATCGTGCACCGGGATGACGTGCCGGGCCCCGCCGAGCCACCCCGTCGTGACCTCGAGGTATTGGGCGGCACCGCGGTCGTCCTCGAGCACGTCGTCCACCGTGCCGATCCGCTCGCCGTCCGCCGCGTAGACCGTGCGGCCGCGCAGGCCGCTCGGGTCATGGCTCTGGATGCTCATTCCGCACTCCTCATTCGTGCTGACGCGCTGGAACCGCCCTGGCTCCAGGGCGCCCGTTCGCGCTTGGAGGGGGTTCCTTCCCTGCCGGGTCTGCCGCAACCGCGTGGAGCGCCCGTCCGAACGATCTGGTCGGGGCCTAGGGGGTGTCGGGTCCGCGGCAGTAGGCAGCGTGCGGGGGGAGCACGTGGGTGCGCGATGTCGACCTATGCCCACTCGGCGAGCGGCGGCTCAAGGTCGCTGACCGTCGCGCTGGCTACGTGCGCCAGAAGGTTGGCGTCCTCGACGCGGGCGAGGAGCTCCGGCGCCCCCGTAAAGCGTGCCATGCGCTCGAGCTCGCCCGAGAGCAGGCAAGACGCGGCATAGCCCCGGCCGGCCCAGTCCTCGAGAGTGACGCTCAGGGCCCTGAGGCCCGCGACGTCACAGGAGGCGAGACCGCGGGCATCGAGGACGAGAAAGGCCTCCCGGGGAACCGCCGCGGCCGCCTGGATCTCGTAGCACTCCGCGCTGGCGGCGTTAAGCTCGCCGTAGAGCTGGATCCAGATCAGCCCCGGCAGGCTGATTACGCTGACCTGCAAGAGCTCATCCATCGCGGGGTCTGGGCAATAACGGTCCCGGGGCGCAGTCTCAGACTTCCTCGAGCCGCTGTACGACGGTCAGCACCCGGTATGTGTCGGTGAGCTCGAAGATCCGCTCGACGGCCGGAGAACCGTTGACGATGACCAACCGCTGATCGAGGCGGCGCGTTCGGTCGTGAGTCTGCAGGAGGACCTGGAGACCGCAGGAGTCCATGAAAGCCAGGGCGGTCACGTCTCCCACCAGGGGGCCTCCCCGCGGCGAATCGCCGCCTCACGATGGGTCTCAAGCTGGGGAGCGGTGGCCGGGGCGAGCTCGCCGAACAGACTCAGCACCACGCGCTCTCCGTCGCGGGCGACCACGATGTCGAAGGGCGTCGGGCGGTCCCCCTAGACAAGTCGATGCGTCGCGGCGCCAGCTGCTCACGGTCATGGCTCAGACGCTGAGGACGAACCCCGGCTCCGCCTCGTCCTGCGTGGTCTCGATGGGTCGCCCGAGATGGCGCCGCACCCCGGGTGGATGACCGAGGTAGGCGAGCGCCGTGCACTCCTCCCCGGGACCCACCTCCACGGCGACGAGCGAGCGCACATAGAGGCCTTCCTCCGTTGTCTCCCAGACGTCCAGGAGCCGGAGATCCCATTCCTCGAGGCCGTCATAGAGCTGCCCGTGGATGGCCCCGCGGCGCGACCGCATTGCCAGCGGGAAGGGGAAGCCGGGCAGGTACATCCGCCGGTACCCCGGCAGGATGGCCGGCGATGAGGGCACGCGTCGACCGATGATGCGGGCCAGCTCATCGGGGTCCGCCAGCTCGCCGTAGGCGAAGAGTCGGTGGTGCGTCGGGCTCGTCGTCGTCATGGCCGTCCTCCCGGGTCGCGTCAAGCCTTGGTGGACCACAATGGCGCGGCGTCAAGTCCGCCCGCGCCGCATCTTCGCCAGGGCCCGCTCCTCGAGCTGGCGGGCGCGCTCGCGGCTCACGCCGAGGCGGCGGCCAATCGCCGCGAGGCTCTCCTCCTCGCCGCCGTCGAGCCCGTAGCGGCGCTCGAGCAGCCGGCGCTCGCGTTCGCTGAGGACGCCCAAGAGCGCCTCGAGGTCGGGATCGTCAGTGCGGTCGAGGACCTCCTCGTAGGCGGCCTCGGCGCGCGGGTCGGCCAGCACGTCACCCAAGGTGAGGCGCTCGTCTCCGAGTGGCTCACCCAGGGGCCGGGGTGGGCGCGCGGCATTGAGAATGGCCTCCGCACGGGCCAGCTCGACACCGGCGGAGTCCGCCATCGCGGTCAGCGTGGGGCGAGATCCGGACGCCGCGCTGAGCCGGGCCTCCGCGTTCTTGAGCCCCACCAGGTCGGTCATCGCCCGCGGCGGCAGGCGAAGCGCCCGGCGCTGGTCCTGGGCCAGCCGCGCCATCGCGCCGCGCACCCAAGGAGTGGCGTAGGCCCAGAAGGGCGTTCCCCGCCCCGGCTCGAAGCGTACGAGCGCCTCGAGCATCGCTCGGACGCCCTCCTGGATCAGGTCGGCGAACTCGGTGGGGCCGCCTGCATACCGCCGGGCGACGGCGACCAGGCGGGGCAGGCCGGCGGCGATGAGCTCCTCTCGCGCCCGCTGGTCGCCCGCCAAGGCGGCGCGCACAAGCAGCTCCTCCTCGGCCGGGGAGCGCGGCTCGCCGCCGAGGGCCCCCTCGAGGTAGCGCTCCGGCGTCGCGGCAGACGCCCGGCCGCTCGAGCGCCCGCCGAGGGCCGTGCTGAGCCGGTGATCATGGACGTCGCGCCGCGCCGTCCTGAGCAGGGAGGCGCGCTCCTCCGGCCGAAGGGCCGAGGCCCGATCGTGGCCCTCGCGTTCGGGGGAGCCCGTGTCCGAGTCCACCCCTTCATCTTCGCGGATGCCCCTCGCTCCAGACAGGCCAGCCGATCGCTGCCGAGCCCCCGCAGCGCTCAGGCGGGTGCGCCGGCGAGGTCGTCCTTCTGGGCTCTCTGCCCCGCCTCCAGGACTTCCTGGCCCGCCGTCGGGGAGATCTGCACTCGGCGGGGGCGCACCTCCTCGCGCTTCGGAATCACGAGCTCGAGGACCCCATCCGCGCAGCGCGCCTCGACGGCGTCAAGCCGCGCCTGATCCGGCATCGTGATGGACTGCTCGTAGCGGAGCTCAAGCCCGTCCTCGTGCCGAGTTGCGCGAACGCGAAGCCACTGGCCCTGGACCTCGACGTCGATCGCCTGCTGCGGGACGCCGGGCAGGTCCAGCCGCACCCGAAAGGCATCCGTGGCCTCCTGAACGCGGGTGGCCGGGCGGAGGACCTGGTCCTCCACGCCTCTCCCGGCGCGGGAGTAGCGGCCGAAGACGCGGTCGACGTCGCCGCGCAGACGCTCGATGTCCTGCCAGGGGCTCAGTAGGTCGAACATGGTCTCCGCCTCCTTCCTGTCTTGTGCCATGGGCGAGCGGCCACTTGTGGCCGCCGACTCCGATGAGGCTGTGGTGTACCGGCGAAACCCGGCGTCAATCCCGTGCGCTATCCCGTCCGGTGCGTTCTCGTGATCGGAGAACGATTGACCCGGGAGGAGCTTTGACCGCCAACATCAACAGCCCGAACTCGAGGCTCCGCGTCACGGCGCGGGAGCGCGACCGACGTGCGATCGAGCTCGGGATGGAGGGGCTGACCCTGTCTGCAGATCGCCAACGAGCTCGGCGTGACCAAGCAGGCGGCGCACCCTGCGTGAACCGAGCGCGGTGACGCGTACGCAGACCCATGATCTCTTCACGCCGTTCCCCCCGGCCTCGTGACGGGCACGATCACGAGCGCCGTCGCTGTCGACAACTCCCCAGACGAGTCTCGAAAGCGTTGAGCGCACGGATGAGTGACCGAAGCCGGGAGCGATCCGCCGGTCCTTCAGCTCCAGCCGAGGTGCGCTGGCAGCCACTCTTTCTCGTGGTCCCCGGCACAGCCGGAGGTGCCGGGGAGGGCCTAGGGCACGCAGGACGCTTCGAGTACTGGTTGGGAGCACTTACGAAGCACCCGTGTCGAGCAGCGGACCACTGTGCTTCGGCGCGCGTGGCTGACCGCGCTTGTTGATCCACGCGAAGCGAGCAGGAACGTGGGTGTCTACTCGCTTCGCGAGGTTACGCCGTCGGCCTGTCCTGCCCGCGTCATGCGGCACCGGCCGCCGCTCTTGGCCGCGGACGCGTTGATGACGCTCAGCCCGCACGGGTCCAGGTGCCGCTGAGGACGCCGCCGCGCTGTCCGCTTGGGTCAGAGCCGCCGACCGGCGAGAGCGTCAGCGTGCCGCCGCTTACCGACCATGAGTAGCGCCCGGTCGGGCCGTTGGGCTCGCACCACCATCCGCCCCTGGGGTCCGCGTCCCGGATGAGCCCCACGGTCACCGAACCGGCGAGCTCGAGGGTGCGCGGGCCCGCGACATAGTCGTTGTCGATCAGGTAGCCCGCGCCCGTCTCCTTGCTCCGGACGGCATCGAAGCGGCCCGGCGCCCTCGTCTCGATCCAGCGGCGCTCGACATCAAGCGTCCAGCGCCCGGCCGGAACGGAGTCCGAGGCGCCGCAGCCGGGCTGGGCCGGGACCGGGCTCGGCACGTGCCGCTCCCAGCGGCCCGACAGCGCCGCCGGCGGCGCCGGCGGGGCGACCACGCGGGCGACGACGGTGTCGCTCGCCTTGGCGCCGGACGCCGAGGTCGCGGTCACGGTGAACCGGTGCCGGCCCGGCGAGAGCCATGACGTGACGAGGTAGCCCCCATCGTCGCTGTAGCTGAACGGGGCGTTGTGCTCGAGCCACCGCAACTTCCCGTCCACGAGGAAGCGCACCTCTTTGGCGTCCGCGGTGGGCCGGGCGATCCACGGTAGTCGGTGCGGGAGGGCCCGCCGGCCGTCGAGCGTGGACGCCACGCGGAACGTCGTGGGCGCGGAGACTGCGCCCCCAAGTGGCAGCATGGACGCGGCCGCCGACAGGACTGCCGCTGCCACAAGGGCATTCCGAGACCCCGCCTGGCGAAGTGTCCGCCTGTACGCCCGCCTTCGTCTCATCTCACCCTCCTTCCGCTCATGGACGGGCCGGATGGTGAGGGGGGGCGCTACGGAGTCGCTACGCGATCGCTACGCCATGCGAGCGGGGCGGCACACCGCGGACGTCGCGCCGCCGACCGCGCTTTGTCGACGACACCTGTTCCATACGCTGCCCGCCTGTCGACGACCCCGGACCAGATCGTCGCCTTCGTCGAGGCCCACCAGCGCGAGGCGATCGACGTCGAGTATCTCCTGACCTGGCTCGCCCTCCGGACCGATCGGGGCCGTTCACCAGGCCGGCGAGCGTCCGCTCGAGCGCTGCGGTTCGTCTGCGAGCACTGGCTGAGCGCCGAGGAGCGGGTGCTGCTCATGCTGTGGCTGCGCCGGCGGGTCTCGGTGACACAGATCCATCAAGGCAGGGAGCCCGGCTTCATCTCTGCCACCAGGGGAGCCGGGCGTGGCCTCTCCGTCTTCACGTGCCCGTCATGCCGATACCAGTGGTCGGCGGAGGCGAGCCTCCCGGACTGGCTCGTACGAGAGGGGCCGGAATGGTCGGCAGCGTTCCGGGGTCGCCTCTCTTCGGTTTCAAGGCCGCCTGACGACGCCTCCATGATCTACGTCGCGCCGGCGCCGGCCTTCACGTCCTCGGCCGCCCGCTTGGCGTTCGTCTTGGAGGAGGTCCCCTCGCCCGAGGTGGAGACCGTCTGGCCGTTGCTGGCCACAGGGCGCCAGCGTGGTTGCCAGCGCTGTCGGCGTAGATCACGAGCTTTCACGCCGCGCCTCCTCGGTCGGCGGGAGGCGAGCCGAAACGGGGTCAGCCCCGCCGGAGCCGTGGGACGAGCCGGCCGCGGACCTGGATCACAACGCGATGGGGAAGTTCGGCGGCTGCTTGGGAGCGAGGATCTCCCCGAGGACACCTACACGCACGTGTTCCTGGCGAGGACCCGTAGAGCGCCACGCTCGTGGTGCACCGGCAGTGCATCGGAGCTGCGAAAGGTGCCTATTTGGGTCTTGGCGGTTCTCCGCCCGGAACCGAACGGGGCCTTTCGCGGAGCTGGATCCCGCTCATAGCGTCAAGCAGGCGACGCGAGGAATGCGCCGTTCGCGGGGCCCGTGATGTTCCGGTGATGCACGGCTGCTGACAGTTCGGCCCGCGTTGAAGTCGGCTCAGGTCGTCGGCAGATCGACCCGGACAGGCCCACTGGGCCGGCTGGAGTCGATGGGGTGAGTGCCCATCACGACCATGCCCCGTGGTGAGCCCTGGGATGGCTTCCTGCCTGGAAATCGCCTGCTTCCCGTGCAACGTGATTGTGCAAAGCACCGCATCGGGACCCAAACTGCACCGCGGATTGCACCGCGGCTGCTTCTCGAAGCTGTGTGCGCCCCCTCCCTCGACGGAGTGGGTCGATCCATCACTCAGAGGAGGGCTTGTCGCGCCCTGCCGCCTGCCGGAGACTCGCGGCGCGACGAGGGAGACGTGGCGATGCGTGGCAGGTGGAAATGGCTCCTTCCCGTGCTCTTGTCGGCTGCCGGGTGGATCGGGGCTGCTCCGGCGGCGGCGCTCCCGGCCAACCCGTGGACGGGGCGCTGGCTTATCCCCAAGGCCAAGATCCCTTGCAACGACCGACCGGAGCTTGGGGTCACCGGAGACCAGATCTTCACCGCCACCCAGACGGGCTCCCGGGTGACCTTCACCTACACCCTCCCGGGCGGCCAGCGGGGGACCATCTCGGGGAACGTCTCGCCCGACGGGGCCACGCTCACTGCCGGGGCCGCGCCCGACGGGTGGACCGAGGGACCGCCGTCGTACTGCTTCGGCACGGGACACGGCAGCGTGACGCTGCAGATGGCGCCCGACGCGCGCTCCTTCTCCACCGTCTCCGGCTCGACCGACTTCGGGAACGGCATCGACCTCTCCGGTACCTACCAGGGCGGGGGCACGGAGCCGCGGACCGCCCCGGCCGTCACCCCGGCGCGGCAGGTGTGTCCCGGAGGGCCGTGGTCGGGCCTATGGCGGGGTCGGACCCACGACTTCACGATCGTCCAGAACGGCTCGACCTACACAGAATCCACGCCCGACGGCGAGACCGGCCAGGCCACGATCGCCGGCAACACCGCGACGGGCACCTTCAACCTGGCGGGTGATCCGGGGACGGGTACGTTCACGGCGACGATGGCCTCGGACGGCCTGAGCTTCACCGCCAGCGGGACGACCACCCGCGGGGCGCCCGACCCGCCCTTCACGGCCACCTTCATCGGCTGTGCCCCCTCGACGGCGGCTCCACTACCACCGGCGCCGAACCTGCAGAACACGATCCCGAACCCGCAGACCCTGACCAACGGGCCCACGTCCCTCGTCGCCCCGGGGACGATCTCGCTGCGCTCGCTCAGGCGCTCCAAGTGCGTGCTGGTCAAGGTGGCCAGCCGCCAGCCGGCCCGCGTCCTCGTCTCGATCTTCTCGGGCCGGCGCAGCATCCGCCTGTTCGGGCAGAAGCTGGTGATCTTCTTCGCGCCCGGCCGCCAGCAGCCGTGCATCCCGGTGCCCTTCCGGGCCCACACCTTCAACGTGCGCACGCCGCTCAACGTGGCGCTTGGCTACACCGCGGGGGCCCGGCGCCAGATCGGCGGGCGCAAGCCGCGACCGGTGATAAAGCCCATCTCGCTCGTGCCGTAGTCCGGGGGGAGCGGGCCGGTGTTGGTGGGGATCACGCACCGTCCGCAACGTCGCGGTGAGGAGATATTCCGACGTCTGTAGTGAACAAAGGAGACAGCGATGCCGATCGTGCTGATCCATCACGGTCCCAGTCTCACCCAGGAGGGGTACGACGAGGTCGTCCGTCGCCTCAAGGGCGGTCAGGGCGGCCCCATGCAGTCGCCGGCTGATTGGCCTGTCGAGGGTCTTCTCGTCCACATCGCTGGACAGGGTCCGAACGGCTTCCGCGTCGTCGACGTGTGGGAGTCCGAGGAGGCCCTCCGGCGCTTCGGCGAGAAGCTGGAGCCCATCTTGCAGGAGGTCGGGATCGAGGCGCAGCCGGAGTTCTATCCGGCGCACGTATTCGTCTCGGCCTGACGGCGTGGATCCCAGCTCACCAGCCTCAGCGGAGACCTGACTGCTCCCATGCGCGAGCCGGCTCCGCAGGTAATCCGCGCGACCCGCGTCACCGGACGGAGCTCGATTCCGTTCGGCGCCACGCCCGTCTGCCCGTGGATCTTGTCCACGAGGCCGACGCCGGTGAAGACGGCCGTGAGCGTCTTTACGCGCCGGTTACGAGGAGCCATGCAGGTAGGAGCCACCAGGGCCTGGGTGCCAGGTCGCTCACGAGGCGGGGCACAGGGCGGAGGGTCCAATGGACGAGCAAGCGGGGGCGCTGTTTGATGCGGGCTCCGCTCGGAATAGAGTCGGGACCCTCAGCCGGCGAGAGAGCGGGGAGAGCATGAGCAATGGACTCGAGGCGGCGCGCGCCCGGGCCCGGAAAGCGCGCGAAGAGTATGAGGACTTTCTCAGGGATCGCGAAGCCTCCCGCGCAAGCGAGAAGGCGCGGGAAGAGACCGATCAATTCCTCCGCGATCTCCACGCGTCCCGCGAACGAGCGAAGGCTGGTGGTGGCGGCACGAACAAAGAGCCACCCTCCGCATCGCCGACGACCTTCAGCGACTGCGCATCCCTCCAGGAGCGCGCGGGCCAGGAATGGGCCTTGGCGGCCAAGCTCGGCCAGATGGGATACACGACGCAAGCCGCCGAGCACTCCGCGACGGCGGGTGACCTGGATGCGGCGGCCGCGTCCTGCTCGGACTCGGCCTCCGGCCTCATCATCGAGCTGTAGAGACCGCGGCTGAGCCTGGGGACCGGAATCGAGGAGCGGGCGAAGGATCCCGGGCGAACTTCGCTGCTGGGCGGGTGGCGCTCGACTCCGCGGGCACTAGGCGCGCGAGGTCGCGCTCGGCCACGTACCACCTTCCGCGCTGGCCCGACGGCTCGGCGCACTATCGCGGCGTGGTCACGTGCGGCTCGGTGACGGCGTGCCCGGTCTGCGCGGCCAAGGTGCGCCAGGCGTCCCGGGCCGAGGAGATCGATCGGGCGCTCGGCCGGCACCTTGCCGCGGGCGGGGGCGCCGTGTTCGTGACGCTAACGATGCCCCACGACGCCGGGATGGCGCTCGAGCGCGTCTGGGACGCTGTCTCCGGCGCCTGGGCGGCGATCGTGGCGGGCCGGCACAGGATGAGACTCCGCGAGGAGTTCGGACTCATCGGTTACGTCCGCGCCGTCGAGGTGACGCACGGCCGGCTGGCACCCGCACCTGCACGTGCTGCCCCTGACCGAGGCGCCGCTCGACCTCGACGAGCTCCACGTTTTCCTGCGCGAGCGTTGGGGGCGGCGCGTGACTGCCGCCGGGTTCCGGGAGCCGGCGCTGCACCGTGGCGTGCGCGTGCTTCCGGTGTCCTCCGCCGCGGGGTCGGGGGCTACCTGACCAAGCTTGCGGAGGACGAGGGGCCCGGTCACAGCCCGGGACTCGAGCTGGCCCGCACCGATCTCAAGGCGGGCCGCTCCTGGGGTAGCCGGGCCCCGTTCCGGATCCTCGCTGATCGCGAGCGGCTGCGTCATCCCTCCGACTGGCGACTCTTCGAGGAATGGCTTCACGTCGCCAAGGTCCGGCGGTCCCTTGAGTGGTCGCGCGGGCTGCGTGCGCGCCTCTTGCCCGACGAGCAGGAGCGCACGGACGAGGAGCTGGCCGAGGAAGCGGACCTGGCGGAGGAGATCGCCGCGCTCGAGCCTGACGTGTGGGGCGAGGTGGTGCGCCGGGGGCTCAACGTCGCCGTCCTCGCCGCCGTCGAGGCGCAGGCTCGGCGGCCTGCTGGTGCTGCTGCGCGCCGCCGGGCTGGAATGTGAGGCGGCCCGGGAGGGCCCACGGGTGGTTGTGAAGCTTGACCCAGCGGATAGGAGCCTCTGGCCATGCTGGTCAGGATGACTATGGGTCTGGTGGCAGTGCTGAGGGTCGCCGCTACGTTGGAGCGGAATCATTCTTGGCGCCCTGGCGGCGCTGCGCGTCTGCATCTCGTGTGGCGGCAGAACCCAGCGGGACGCCTTTGATGACGTTGATCGGGAGCGTGCGTACTTCCTGGTTGAGCTCCTTCGCCCGGGCCAGCGCCGCCTCTTCCATATCGGAGTCGATCCAGTGTCGAAAGATGAGCTCCGGACGCTCACTGTCCTGGTCCAATAACGCGAGTCCCCCCGGGACGATGCGGTAGACGCGAGGGGCAATCGACCCTGGTACCGCTGTCGTCACGCCGATCGGCTGCACCTCGGCCTTATAGTGCGCGAGCATCTCGGCAGCCTTGCTCTGGTAGACCTCCCGCACAGCCCCCAGATTGACCTCTGTATCTCGTTTCTGTTCACTAGGAGTGATGAATTGACGGCGGAAGCTCGCTGTCATGATCTTCTCGATTGCGGCGTCGACATCAATCGACGGATTGTCTTTCAGCACCGCCCCGGACACTTTGGGTATTTGGCCAATGAGGTGCTGATATGCAACATCTAGAATCGCCAACATGCGCCCCTTGACCCACATCAATGGGGTCTCGTCGGGAGCCGGAGGGATCGCGGCGACGGAGGCGATCCCGATGCCGTAGAGGGAGAGGGCAAAGGCAGCGACGGGCGCGTCGACCACGAAGCAGGCGGCAGCCCAGACGATGTTCCCGGCGAGCGCGCCGACGAAGGCCGCCACGTTCATGCTCGTGGCGTCCTGGATGGTCCGCTCGAGCTCGGCGTCCGCGAAATTGTCGACGCCTTGCTCAGCCTCCCTCTTCCAGTCGCCCAGGCGGTGCTCCAAGCCGGACTGCAGGTTGTCCGGGGTGGCGGGCCGAGGGCTCCTTGTGCCCGGAGCATCCTCTCTGAGGTCGTACGGGCCTCCACGTCGATCGAGCCGACGCGAGGCGAACTCGCGCGCCAGCGTGCGGTTTCCGACGGCGCGCTGCAACGCCAGCACGGTGGCGCTCGGCGTCGCGACGGCAGGCGCCAGCGAGGGCACCTCCTCGTCCCGTCTCGCGGCTGCGGGCGTTTCGAGGGGGCGGTCCGGATCAGGTCCGGAAAACTCACCCACCCGCCGTGTCACGCCTCGAGCATAGATCCGGGCGCCGTAGCGGCAGGCCCCGACGGCGGTATCTGATCGCACAAAGTCGACACATCCGCGCGAATCGCCGCGAGTACGGCTCGCGCCCCGCGGAAGATGCCGCGGAGCCACATGTCACTGAGCGGTGCGTTACGCCGGCGCGCGGAAACCGGCGGCGGGCTGGCCCAGGGGCGCGCTCGCAGGCGGCCTGGCCCGGGTCACTGCACGTTGCCCCTGAGGGCTGGCAAGGAGGGACATCCTGACCGGCCGTCAGGACACGCGGGAGGTCACTGCTTCAATCCCAGTACTGCCCACCAAGAAATAACCTCCAAAATAGCTCTTTTGGGCCCTCGGGCGGTGAACCCGCAAAAGGGCCGAATGCATCTGGACGGTGCGGGAGCGTCGGAGACGGTGCGGGAGACGGTGCGGGGATTTCGAGTGCACCCGGTCTTGGAGGGAGGGATTCAAGCCACCTCGCGACTCTATGACCTCGACGAAGCTGGCCGTCTGCGGCCGGCTTCGCCGAGCGTCGTGAAGAACGGTGATCTCGCAGCGCTACCGAACGGCGGAGCGGCTTTGAGCGCTGCTCCAGAGAGCCGCCGGTCCTGGGATTCTTCAGGCAACGGAGTTCAAAGAATAGAAGCGTCAATCGGTCGCGAAGAACGCCGTCGGTAAGCGCCTGGAGGCGCTGGATCATGATCCGCCGAAGCCTCGCCTGATCGTTGATGAACCTACGGAAGCGGTCCAGCGGCCCTCGTCGCTAAGCACGGGCGCCCCCACCGGCCGACCGCCTTGAGGATCACCTAGGCCACGCGCCCCCGGAGCTGTTCTCGTGACCGTCACGAACCCCGTAACCCTTGCCATCACGAACGGCGTCCCGTCGAACCAGGTCGCGAAGCGCAAGACCGCAGTGCCATGACAAAAGGCGGCTGTGACCCACCTTGCCCAGTGCTGCGGCGACTACGGCCGAAGCTCCAAAGGTTGCCCTGGACTGCGGCCGCTGTAACCGCGAACCGCGTCTTATCTTGCGTCTTGGGGCGCTCACAGATGCGCACCGGCCGCGTGCGACCATTCGTGGCGGGCGCGGCCATGGGTCCCTACCTCGCCGACGCTGACGATCCGGTAGTGCAGGTGAGTCGCCCGCGTGCTCCTCCTGTAGTCGACGAGCTCGAGCTGGATGTGCTCGTCGCCCAGATCGCCGAACAGGCGCGTCCCTCCGCCAAGGATCAGGGGCGCGACATGCAACCTCAGCTCGTCGATCCTCCCGGAGCGCAGTAACTGCCACCCGACGCTAGGGCTGAAGACGTCGATGTCGCGCCCGCCGGCCGCGGCGGCGGCCTTCTCCACGGCCTCCTCAGGGCTCCGGACGAAACGTATACACGCCCCCGTCGGGCAGGTCCGCGGGCGGCCGGTGCGACACGACGAATGTCGGCGTCCGCGCGCGGCCGCCCGATCCGTCGGTACCCCAGCTCGAAATCGACAGGTGGTGGGTGCGCCGCCCGGCGATCGTGGCGCCGACCCGCGCGTTGCTCTCCGCCAGCATCTCGTTGCCGCGGCGCATCGTCTCCGCACGCCCATGCGTGTAGCTGCGAGCCGCCGTCGCCCATTGGTGCTTCGGCCCGCACCCCAGCCGCGGTCGCGAACCCGTCGAGCGAGATGCTTATGTTGAAGATCACTGCTCGCACGGGGGTCCTTGCGCGGCGATGCAGTTGGCCGTTTTCGACTGCTTGACGGGCGCGAAGTCATCGCCAGCGCGTGCGATCGCGGCCGCTCCGGGGTGTCGAGCGGGGCCGAGTCTTCGCGAGGGTCGCGTCCGGCGATTGGCCTGCTGTCGGGAATCCGACCCTCGCGGGCCCTCTGCCCTCGCCGCCGCAGGCGCCGCCCGAGCCGCGACTCGTCCATTCGCACCTCGCGCACTCCGCACCGCATCCCGTGGGCGGATGAGAGCCGCCCGACTTGAAGCGGAACTGAACGGGCGGCGTTCATGTCACGGTCATCGGAAGTGAGCGAGAATCGGCCGGCGATGCGCGTGCTGGTGGTCGAGGACGAAGCCAAGATGGCTGCCCTCATCCGGCGGGGTCTGACGGCCGACGGACACGTAGCCGACGTCGCCGCCCACGGCGGGGACGCGCTCTGGATGGCCGCCACCGTCCCCTACGACGTCATCGTCCTCGACGTCATGCTGCCTGGGCTCGACGGGGTCGAGACGTGCCGCCGGCTGCGTGCGGCGGGCGTCTGGACGCCGATCCTCATGCTGACCGCCAAGCGTACGATCGCCGACCGGGTGGCCGGCCTTGACGCGGGTGCCGACGACTATCTGGCCAAGCCGTTCTCGTTCGCCGAGCTCCTGGCTCGCCTGCGCGCGCTCTGCCGGCGTGGAGCCGTCGAGCGACCCGCGGTCCTCAGGGTCGGAGACCTGTGCCTAGATCCGGCGACGCGCGAGGTGCGCCGAGGCGAGGTGCCGATTGCGCTCTCCCCCAAGGAGTTCGCCCTCCTCGAGGTCTTCATGCGCCGTCCGGGGCACGTCCTTTCGCGCCTGGCGCTTCTCGACCACGGCTGGGACATAGACGCCGAGCACCATTCCAACGTCATCGAGGTTTTCGTTCGGCGCCTGCGCGAGAAGATCGACCGGCCGTTCGGAAGGCGGTCGCTCGAGACGGTGCGCGGCGGCGGCTACCGCCTGCGCGCGGACGGTGGGCCGTGAGCCGGGTGCCGATCAGGGTGCGGCTCACGCTGGCCTTCGCGCTGGTGGTGGCCGCCCTGCTCGCCGGCGTGGGCGCGTTCCTCTACGTCCGGCTGGACGACGACCTGACGGCCTCCCTCGATGGGGTGCTCCGCTCGCGCGCGCAGGACCTCGTCGACGCCTTGGGGCGGGGCGACGCCATCGCGGGGGCCGGCAGCGGGCGGTTGGTCGAGCGCGGGGAGACCTACGCCCAGCTGCTGAGCCCCGCCGGGAGGGTGCTCGACGCGAGCGCGGGCGCAGGCGCCGACCCCACCCTGACCCCCGGCGAGCTGAACGCGGCCCGCCGGGCGGCGCTCGTCCTCGACCGCGGGCCGCTCCCCGGACTGGATGAGCCCTCGCGGCTCCTGGCGACGCCCGTCGGCGACGCCGGTCGCGTCCTGGTCGTGGGCGCCACGCTGGGCGACCGCGACGAGGGGCTCGCAAGCCTCCGCCAGGAGCTCCTCATCGGAGGGCCGATCGCGCTGCTCCTGGTCTCGCTCGCGGGCTACGCGCTCTCGGGGGCCGCGCTGCGCCCGGTCGAGCGCATGCGCGACCGGGCGGCAGCCATCTCCGCGGCGCGCCCGCACGAGCGTCTCCCCGTCCCTTCTGCCGGGGACGAGATCGCGCGGCTCGGCGCGACGCTGAACGCCATGCTCGATCGCCTGGAGACGGCGCTGGTCCACGAGCGGCGCCTGGTGGCCGACGCCGGCCATGAGCTGCGGACACCCCTGGCGCTCCTGCGGGCGGAGCTCGAGTTGGCCACGCGGGAGGGCGCGAACCGGGCGGAGCTCCAGGCCGCCGTGCGCTCCGCCGCCGAGGAGAGCGAGCGCCTCTCCCAGCTCGCCGAGGACCTACTGCTCCTTGCCCAGGCCGACCACGGCGAGCACCCGACGGAGCGGACGAACGCGGTCGTGTGCGTCGTCGTGGACCAGGTCCTGCGCCGCTTCACGCCCCGGGCGGAGGCGCTCGGGCGGAAGCTCGGGGCGGAGGGGGGGACGGACGAGCGCGTCCGCGCCGACCCTTTGCAGCTCGAGCAGGCGCTCGGGAACATGGTGGACAACGCCCTCCGCCACGGCGAGGGGCCGGTCCTTCTCCTCGTCGCCGTTCGCGACGGCCGCGTCGAGATCTGCGTGCGCGACGCCGGACCCGGGGTCCCCGCGGCCTTCCTGCCGCGGGCGTTTGAGCGCTTCAGCCGCGCCGACGTGGCCCGGGGGCGCGGCGGCGCTGGCCTGGGCCTGGCGATCGTCGAGACCGTCGCCCGCACCGCGGGCGGGGAGGCCCGCCTCGAGAATCGCTGCGAAGGCGGCTTGGAGGCGGCGCTCATCCTTCCGATCGCGCCGGCCCCGGCCCTCACCTCGCTCAAGTTCCCGAACGAATCCTGATCGAGACCTGCGCGCACGGCCCGACGATCGGACGAGACGCGGACCGGTGGGCGCTCCGTCGCCCTTGCGGCCTCGGGCTCGTCGCCGTCGCGCGCTCGAGCGCCAACCCGTTCGGTCATCTCGGTGTCATCTCGCCCGGACACCCTGTGGCATGACGCGATGACCGAGCCAAAGGAGCAATTCGTGCGCACGCCGCTCGTCCTGCTGACCTCAGCCGCCCTCGCCGCCGCCTCGGGGGTGCTCGCGGCGGCCGCACCGGTGCCGACGCGCGCGCCGGCAAGCCCAGACGGCACCCCTGCGCTGCCGGCGCCGCCCAACTTCGCACGGACGATCGACAACCCGTGGTTTCCGCTGCGGCCGGGCACCGTGCTGACCTACCGCGGCGAGGACGAGGGGGTCCCGGCCACCGACGTGCTGCGCGTCACCCACCTGACCCGGCCGATCCTCGGCATCCGCGCCACGGTGATCGATGACCGGGTCTACAAGCGCGGCGTTCTGGCTGAGCGCACCACCGACTGGTACGCGCAGGACAGGCCGGGGAACGTCTGGTACCTCGGCGAGCGGACCGCCACCCTCCGACCGGACGGCCGCGTTCAGAGCACCGAGGGCACCTGGCGGGTTGGCGTGCACGGCGCTCGGGCCGGGATCTTCATGCCCGCCAACCCGCGCGTGGGCGCCGGCGGCATACAGGAGCACTACCCCGGCCACGCCGAGGATCGCTACCGCATTCTCTCGCTCCGCGTCGCCGTGCGGACTCCGGGCGCCTCGTCAGCTCGCGCCATGCTCGTTCAGGAGCGCACGCGCCTCGAGCCGGGCGTCCTCGACCACAAGGTCTACGTGCGGGGTATCGGCACCGTGCGGGAGGAGACGGTGAGGGGCGGGAACGAGCGCTACACGCTCATGCGCGTGCAGCGGGGGTAGTTCGCTCCGGCGGTTCCCTGGCTGTTGCGTTCGCCGTCGCCAATTTGCTACACCGCCGCCAGCAGCGCCGGGAGTGTGGCGTGGAGCTTCGGGTGGCGGACGAGGCGGCTGGGCACGGGGCCGATGGTGGAAGGTCCGGCGGTGACCGACGGCGCCCGGGTTTCTCGTGCGAGCTTCCCCCGTGCTCGAGGCGGTGATGGCCATGGCGGCGACCCCGAAGCGATGCTCGAGGCTTGGGCGGCCGGCGAGGAGCAGCTCCGCGGCGATCACGGGCTTGAGGGCGATGACCGCGACCAGGCCGTGACGGATTACCGCAAACGCGACGTTACCACGCTCCGCCAGGTGCTCGACTTCGCGGGATCGCGCCGGACCCGGCGCGCGACGTGCGGCTCCCGAAGGTCGAGCGGACGGAGATCGAGCCGCCGTCAGCCGCGGAGGTTGAGCTGATCGTCTTCGGCGTCCGCCCGAGGTGGCGCCTGCCAATCCGATTGCTCGAGGCGACCGCCGTGCGGATCGGTGAGCTCTGCGAATTGCGCTGGGAGGACGTCGACGTTCGGACGAGCCGCTTCCGCGTGCGTTCGGGCAAGAGCCGGGCGGCCCGGCGTTGGATCCAGGTGCCGGCGGATCTGATGGTCGAGGTCGAGGCCCTCGTTCCACGGGAGGACCGCGCTGGCAGCGCGCTCGTATTTGGGGGGATGACCGGCCAGGATCTCCGGCAAGCGATGGGCCGCGCATGTCAGGCGGCCGGGATCATCCGCTACTCGCCACACGACCTGCGCCATCGGAGGGTGAGCGTCTGCCACCAGGAGGGCGTGCCCTTCCGCGAGATCGCGGACCGGGTCGGTCACGCGCGCACGAGCATGACGGCGGACACCGATACGCACGCGATCCTGGCCGAGGAGGCGTAGAGCGCGGCGCTGGTGATGTCGCGGTGATGCTTCCGGCTCCCAAAAGATGCCGATTTGCAGGGACTGGCGATTCCCCGCCCGGAACCATCCGCCCCGACGCGCGGACGGTCCGCGGCTGCGCTCGGGCCGGGCCGCCTCACCTCACGGGCGGCGGCGTTCCCTCGACGGTGGCGGCCAGGGCGGGGTCCCACCCGCACGCGTCGCAGAGGAAGCGCGCCACCGAGCGGGCGAACTCGAGCGCGAGCCCCCGCGGATCGGGGGCGGCGCGCACGTCCTCCCAATCCAGGATGAACTCGCCGAGGCCCTCGTCCCAGCGGGCGGCGGGCGGCATCAGCGTCGCGTCGCCCATCCCCTCGGGCGCCGGGTGCGCGTAGGCGTAGAAGGCCGCCGTCGCGTAGCGGGCGTCGCCCGGCCACCACCCCACCGCGACCTCCTGGGCGTCCATCGCGTTGCGCATGATGAAGTCGCCCGACGGCGGGTCGGCGGGGTGCCCCGAGAACATGTTCACCGCGAGGTCGAAGGAGCCCCACCAGGCGTTGACCGGGGTCGAGCGGCCGCGGTAGGGCGCGCGGAGCCGGGCCAGGACGAGCGCGGCCTCCGTGGCCGCGGCGAAGTAGGACGCCACCGACGCGGGGTCGTACGTCGCGTGCACGTCGTCCTGGTCGAGCGGGACGTCCCAGGGGACCTCCTGCGGCGTCGGGTTGATCCGGACGTCGCCGGCGAGGGCCCTGGCGGCGTCGAGCAGCTCCCGCGTCACCTCGCCCACCGCCCGGTCCGGCGCGAGCGCCATGCGGCGCGCGCGGCCGTCGCTGTGCTCGACGAACGCCTCGTGGGCGCGGAGGTCGAGCCCCGCGACGAGGGCGCCGGACCCGTCCGGCGCGGGGAGGGCCAGCGTCTCCCAACCGCGCGCGGTCAGACGGAGGGCGGCGTGCTGGAGCTGCGGCTCGGGCGGCGCGAGGGCGACCGCCAGCTTCCCGAGCACCTGCGTGTGGGCGTGGAGCGTGTCGCAGGTCGCGCTCCAGTCCCCGTAGACGAGCGACGGCCACCGGTCCGTCATGCGTGCCCCCAGGGTCGCGTGATCCCGCCCCTTCCCGGTCGCCCGCGATCGTAGCGTCGCGCCGCCCCTCCGGCCCGCGGGCGGCCCGTCGCCGCTCGCGCGACTACGGTGGGCTGCACAGGACCACCCGCCGACCCAGGGGAGACCATGACCACGCTCGAGAACCGGCCCAACACGGCGCTCCTCGTCATCGACGTGCAGAACGGCGTCGTCGGGCAGGCCCACGAGCGCGACGCGGTCGTCGCCAACATCGGCGACCTCGTCGCGCGGGCGCGCAGGGAGGGCGTCCCGGTCGTGTGGGTCCAGCACTGCGACGAGCACCTCGCGAGGGGCAGCGAGGAGTGGCGGATCGTCTCCGAGCTGAGCCCGGGCGGCGCCGAGCCGCTCATCCAGAAGACGTACGGGGACTCGTTCGAGGATACGACGCTCGAGGACGTGCTGTCGGGCCTCGCCGTCGGCCGCCTCGTCGTCGTCGGCGCGGAGACGGACGCCTGCGTCCGCTCGACCCTTCACGGCGCGTTCGTCAGGGGGTACGACGCCACCCTCGTGAAGGACGCCCACACGACGGGGGACATGACCCGATGGGGCGCGCCGCCGCCCGAGGTCGTCATCGCGCACACGAACCTGTACTGGACGCACCAGACGGCGCCTGGGCGGACGGCCGGGACGGTCGAGACCAAGGACGTCGACTTCGCCGGCCGACCATGACCGCGACGAACCGCGTCCACGCCTCGGGGAGGTTGTTCGCGGCCCGGTAGTGGAGCACATCCCCGCCGGGCTCCCAGAACGGCTTCCCGGCGCGCACCACGCGCTCGGGGCGCCCTCGACCTCGTACCGGAGCTCGCCCTCGGTCACGTAGCCGAAGACCGGCCCGAGTGGAAGTGGGGCGGCGTCCCGCGGCCGCCGGGCGGCACCTCCACCAGCACGTCATGACCTCGGCGGGCTCGGGGAAGGCCGGGGGCCGGACCTCCAGCAGCGTGCTGAGGGCACTGCTGTCCATCTCGTCGTCCCTCATGCCGCCACCGTATGCCGACGCGGCCCGGGCTCGCACCGGGGAGATCACCGGTCCCTGCCGCCCGGGCCCCCGGGCGTTGCGCGCCCCCAGGGGCGGGTGCTTGGATGGTCGCTCGGTGGCCGGCGACTGGCATCCGTTCGACGCGGCCGGAGGGGCGGTGCGGGTCTGGCTCCCGCCGGGGGCGGCCCTGATCGACGCGGACGGGGTCGCCTGGTGGTCGCCCGACGCCGAGCTCGGCACGTTCTCCGTGGTGTCCGGCGACGCGGCCGACGGCGACGGCGACGCCCTGCTCGCCGCCGAGCGCGAGGGCGCCGAGGTCGACGTGGAGCGCGACGAGCGCTCCGAGCGCGGCGGCCTGCCGGTCCGGCGACTGCGCTACCGGACGCGCCGGGAGACCCCGCGCGTGGTGATCGCCCGCGGCGGCGCGGGCCGCATGCACGTGGGCGGCGAGATCGAGCAGCGCCTCGCGGACGTGCTCCTCGTCACGGCCGCGGCGCGCCTCGTGCGGGTCGGGTACTCGGTCCGCGACGACGCCCCGGCCCCCATGCGGGAGGACTTCGCCGAGGCGCTCGAGCGCATTCGTCTGGGGAGCGAGTCATGAGGCCGCGCGAGAATCGGGAGGCCGCCCGGGAGCGACGCGGCGAGCCCGAGCGGGACCTCGCGCGCGCCCCCGGTCCTGCCGCGGCCGCGCCGGAGGCCGGCGCCCTCGACCCGGATGCCGTGCTCGCGCTCGAGCGGAGCGCCGGCAACGCGGCCGTGGCCCGGATGCTCGCGCGCCAGCCCGACGGGCAGGCCCAGGCCGACGGAGGTCAGCCCGACACGGCGCGTACGGGCGGCCAGCAGCCCACGGCAACCGGGACTCCCGCCCCGGCCTGGGGCACCCAGGCCCAGGCCCAGGCCACGGCCCAGGCCACCCTCACGCTCCTCACCACCCGCCTCCTGCCGTTCATGAGCGCGCACGCCGATCCCATCGTGCGCAACACGGCGGAGCTCTTCACCGGGGCGACCCCGATGCTGACGATGAGCCCGATCACGAAGCGCTCCGACTCGGCCGCACAGCTCGCCAAGCCGACCACGCCCACCTGGGCGGCGCCGGCCACCCACGACGCGTTCTTCACCGGCGTCACGATGACCAACGTGATGTTCAGCCAGAAGGACATGATCGGGACGCTCCGCGGCACGGTGATGCTCATCCGCGGGCACGACGACAACGGCTCCCCGCTCGCGCTCGACGAGATCGCCGGCACCGTCACACACGAATGCAGCCACTTCTTCGTCTCGCGCTACAACGAGCTGCCCCAGACCACCAACGCGGCGAGCTTCGACCGCTACGCGGACGAGTTCCGCGCGTACTGGGTGGAGCACGGCGACTACGAGAAGCTGCCGCCCAAGGAGAAGGCGGAGAAGATCCGCAAGCATCTGGTCGGGACGAAGAACGACGCGTCCTCCGGCTACTCGAACTTCCGCGGCCCCTACTGGGCGCCCGAGCCGCCGCCCAACGTCTTCAAGCAGAAGGTGGACGCCCTCGCGGCCCCGATCGGGTTCAACCTCACGAACTCGATCCGGCTGGACAACCTCTTCACCCTGTTCCAGAAGCAGCAGGCGGGAACGGCCACGGTGAACGAGATCATCGTGGCCATCGATGCCCTGCCGCCCTCGGAGCGCAAGGAGGCGGCGGGCGCCAACCTGATCGCCACGGCGATCGGGAAGCTCGCCCCCGACGACGCCACGCGCGTCAGGGGCGCGCTGAACGTCCCGACCGTTCCGGAGTACACGGAGGGGCTCAATCCCAAGAAGAGCCCGGCGGTCTCGGCGTTCCTGACCTCGCTGGTCGGCGGGAAGGCCGACGAGATCAAGGCGGCCTACGTCGCCATCCCGAAGGGCGACCGCGGCACGCTCGCGCAGAACGCCGCCTTCCTGGTCTACGTGGACCACCACCAGGAGGCGAGCTCCGGCCGGGCCTGCACCTACGCGCTGACGGAGACCGGCGACCCCGACCAGTACAACCGCATGGCCGAGTTCCTGGCCGAGCTCTCCAGGGCCAAGCTCGAAGCCGACGCGGGCACCCTGACCGCCGTCCCGCCGTACGTGACCACGGCGATGGGGCGGCTCCAGGAGCGCGCGCGCTGGGCGCTCTTCGCCTTCGGCCGCACCGGCGCCATGAAGGACTACGTCAACGTGCTGCCCGAGAAGATCGCCTGGCAGATCAGCGACCGCCTGCGGGACTGACGGGCCTCAGGGGTGCCGCCGGGCCCCACCCTCGAGGCCTCCGTCGGGACGGTCGGCGGCGTCCCCGCAAGACCGGATGGTGCACCCTGGCGTCGCCCGCCGCGGCGACCCGTGTCACCGGGTCGACGGCTCGTGGCGAGGTACCGCCGTCCGATGAGCGGGTACTCCAGCGATATGACGATCCCGCCCGAGCCCGAGGTGCGCCGAGTCGAGGGAGTGAAGCCCTCGGAATCCGCGCCGCCGGCGCCGCGCGCGCAGCGAGGCCGCGCCCGCGATCGGGCCGAGTCCGCCGTCGTCCGGATCATCGCGACCTGCGGAGGCGTCGGCATCGTCACCGCCGTGGCCGCCATCCTGGGCTCGCAGGACGTGTCCGCGTGGCTCATCGGCTTGATCAGCTCGCTCCTGACGCTGCTCCTCGTCGCCCTGCTCTGGGTGCGCACGCCGGCGCGGCGCTCTCGCGTCTGACCGGAGCCCCTCGGCGGTCACGCCGACGCGTCCGCGTGGACGCTGCGCAGCTCGGCCAGCGTGGGCATCGACGCCTGCGCGCCGGCCCGGGTCACGCTGATCCCGGCGGCGTCCACCGCGAGGCGCACGGCTTCGGCCAGCGCCGCCCCGCCGGCGAGCGCCGCGGCCAGCACGCCGGCGAGCGTGTCCCCGGCCCCGGTGGTGTCGACGACCTCGGGCATGGGCCGGGCCGGAACCTCGCGCTCCCCGTCCGCCGTGGCGATCACGACGCCTCGCGCGCCCAGCGTGAGGACGACCGCGCCGGCCCCGAGCCCGAGGAGGCGCCTCGCGACGTCCCGCGGCGGAGATTGCGGATCGCCGGCGAGGGCTCGGGCCTCCCCCAGGTTCGGCACGAGCACGTCGACGACCGGGATCAGGCCGCGCGCCTCGGGGACGGCGGGCGCGGGCGTGAGCACGGTCCGCGCACCGGCCCGGCGGGCGAGCTCCAGCGCGCGGCGCACGCCGTCGAGCGGGACCTCGAGCTGCGCGCAGACGACCGTCGCGGCGGCGATCGCGGGCGCCGCGGCGTCGACGACCCCGGCGTCCAGGGCCGCGTTCGCGCCGGGGGAGACGATGATGCTGTTCTCGCCGTCCTGCGTCAGGGTGATGAAGGCCGTGCCGGTACCGACCCCGGGCACCCGGCGCACGAAGGCGGTGTCCATCCCCGCCCCGGCCAGCTCGGCCAGGAGCTCGCCACCCGCGGGGTCGTCGCCGACGCAGGCGACGAGGACGACCTCGGCGCCGACGCGCGCCGCGGCGACCGCCTGGTTGGCGCCCTTCCCGCCTGAGAAGCGCCGGTGACGCCTCCCGAGGACCGTCTCGCCGGGCGCCGGGCGCCGCTCGACCTCCACGACGAGGTCGACGTTGGCGCTCCCGACCACGACCACCCGGCCCGCCATCCGGCCTCCCGCCCCCGACCGCGGCAGTATGGCGTACAGACCGATCCCGACCAGGAGCGCCATTGAGAGCCACCGTCTACCACGGCACCCGCGACGTCCGCGTCGAGGACGTGCCCGACGCGACGCTGCGAGAGCCCACCGACGCGCTCGTGCGGGTCACCCACGCGTGCATCTGCGGGAGCGACCTCTGGCCCTACAGGGGCGAGCTCCTCATCTACGGCGAGAACGGGCGGATGGGGCACGAGTTCATGGGCGTCGTCGAGGCCGTCGGCGCCGAGGTCCGGACGCTCCGGCCCGGGGACCGGGTGATCGCGCCCTTCGCGTACTCCGACGGGGATTGCGAGTTCTGCGCCGCTGGCCTGCACACCTCGTGCGTCCGCGGCGGGTACTGGGGCACCGCGGACGACGGGGGTCAGGGCGAGGCGGTGCGCTCGCCGCTCGCCGACGGCACGCTCGTCAAGCTGCCGGGCGACGTCGACCTCTCCGACGCCAGGCTCGGCGCGGCGCTCGCCACGCTCACCGACGTGATGGGCACCGGCCACCACGCCGCCGTGACGGCCGGCGTCGGGCCGGGCGACACGGTGGTCGTCGTGGGGGACGGCGCGGTCGGCCTGTGCGCCGTGCTGGCCGCGTCGCGGCTCGGCGCGGAGCGGATCATCGTCATGGGTCGCCACGACGCCCGGCTCGAGGTGGCCCGGCGGTTCGGCGCCACCGACGAGGTGCGCGAGCGCGGCGAGGAGGGGATCGCCCGCGTCCGCGAGCTCACCGGCGGCGGCACGCCGTACGCGCTCGAGTGCGTCGGAACCGCGCAGTCCAACGAGACGGCGATCGCCGCTTGCCGGCCCGGCGGGACCGTCGGCCATGTGGGGGTCCCGGCCGAGCCGGTGAACCTGCTGGACGTCCACATGCGCAACATCACGCTCCGAGGAGGCGTCGCCCCGGTGCGCGCCTATATCCCCGAGCTGCTCGGGGACGTGCTCGCGGACCGCCTCGATCCCTCGCCCGTGCTCGACCTGACCGTCCCGCTCGAGGGCGTGCCCGAGGGCTACGCGGCCATGGACGAGCGCCGGGCGATCAAGGCCCTCGTGGCCGTGTCCTGACGGAGGAGGCATCCATGGAGGTCACCCGCGGGGGCCCGCAGACCACGCTCGGCCCGCCCGAGTGGTTCACCGGCACGGTGCTCGTCGACGCCGTGGCGGTGCCGGCCGGCGGCTCGCGCGTCGCCGCGAGCAGCGTCCACTTCCTGCCCGGGGCCCGGACGTACTGGCACACGCATCCGCGCGGCCAGACGATCTACGTGACCGAGGGGGTCGGCCTCGCCCAGCGGCGCGGCGGCCCGATCGAGGTGATCCGCCCCGGCGACCGCGTGTTCTTCGAGCCCGACGAGGACCACTGGCACGGCGCGGCGGGGACCCGCTTCATGACCCATCTGGCGATCTACGAGGTCGGCGAGGACGGCAGCCCCGCCGCGTGGGGCGACCCCGTCACCGACGAGGAGTACGCGGCCGCGCCGCCGATCGAGGACTGATTCGGCCTCGGCCGGGAGTCGGCCGCGCTGCGCGGTCGGCCGCCGTCGGCCAGGCGTTCGGAGTGCTCCGCGACCGGACCGCCGGGGCCGGCGCCGGCGGTCCCTGGACCCCGCACGGCCTCAGCGGAGCGAGACCGCGACGTGCTCCAGCCGGTCGAACGCCTCCTGCATCCCCGCCTCCATTCCCGACTCGATGTGGGCGTCCCGGTGCTTCTTGCTCGAGTGCTGCACGAGGATCGTGAGGGTCGTGCGACCGCCGGCCTCAGCAAGCGTCATCGTGTCGAGCGCCGAGGCGTCCGGCATCCCCTCGTAGACCTCGGTGGAGACGATCCGCTCGTCGGGGACGAGCTCGCGGTACTCGCCGTGGAACGCGACCTCGAACCCGCCGTGGGCGACCATCACGAACCGCCACGTGCCGCCGACGCGCAGGTCGATCTCGGCGCTCGTCACCTCGCCGCGCTCCCCCGCCCACCAGCGCTTCACGAGATCGGGCTCGGTCCACGCGCGGTAGACCAGGCGAGCGGGAGCGTCGAACTCCCGCGTGATGAGGATCTGCTCGTCGGTGGGAAGCGTCACCGTCGCGGTCCCGCTACTCGTCATCGCCATCTCCCCTCTCCTCTCGCTTGAGCTCCTCCAGCACGTCGTCCAGCCGCTCGAACCGCTCCGTCCACGTGCGCTCGTAGGCCTTCACCCAGTCGTGGATGGGCTTGAGCGCCTCGCCGTTCAGGCGGTAGAGCCGCCGCCGGCCGTCGTCCCGGACCTCGACCGCACCGACCTCGCGAAGCACGCGCAGGTGCTTGGAGACCTGCGGCTGGGCCAGCCCGAGCGACCGCACGAGGTCGTTCACGGGCCGCTCGCCGATGGCGAGCAGATCGAGGATCTGCCGCCTTCGGGGCTCGGCCACCGCGTTGAACGCGTCCGTCGTCGTCGCCGCTCGTGCCATCGACGAAAATGTATACCGATATGGGAATATGTCAAGCGAGCGCGAAGCCGAGGCCGCCGGGCGGCGGCCTCGTCGTCTCCGTCCCGCTCGCCGCGCGCGCCTCAGGCGCGGCTGCCCGCCCTCACTCCGGGTCGATCGCCACCACGGGGATGCGCCGGCTGGTCTTCTTCTCGTACTCGCCGAACTGCGGGTAGCGCCGCACCTGCTCGGCGTACAGCCGATCCCGCTCCTCGCCCGTGACGGGCCTCGCCACCGCGGGCCGCGTCGCGTCGCCGACCTCGATCGTCACGCGCGGGTTGGCGACGAGGTTGTGGTACCAGTCGGGGTTGTCCGGCGCGCCGCCCTTCGAGGCGAAGACCACGACCCGGTCGCCGTCGGGGAGGTACATGAGCGGGTTGATCCGCTCGTTGCCCGTCCTCGCCCCGGTGGTGTGCAGGAGCACCATCGGAGCCCCCTCGAACGGGCCCCCGACCCTGCCGTCGTTGGCCCTGAACTCCTCGATGACCTGCCGGTTGTACTCGTCCCAATCCACCCTGGTCGTCCTCCCTCCAGATGGCCGAGATCGCGATGGTAGGTCGGGTCCCGCCACGCCGCCCGATCGGTCCGGCGGGGTTGCGGTCCGTGGTGTTCTCTGACTAGAGTCAGATGATGGACGCGGCGCTCGTCGAGGGAGTTCGCAGCTTCAACCGCACGGTCACCGAGCGGCTGGGAACGCTCGGCGACGACTTCCTCGGACGCGGGCTGCCGCTCGGGGCCTCGCGCCTGCTGTGGGAGATCGGCGGCGGCGCAGACGTTCGCGACCTGCGGCGCCGGCTCGGGCTCGACTCCGGCTACGTCGCCCGGCTGCTCCGATCGCTGGAGCGGCGTGGGCTCGTCACCGTCGGGCCGAGTCCACGCGACGGCCGGGTGCGGCGCGCGACCCTCACCCGGGCGGGACGGGCGGAGCGCGACGAGCTCGAGCGTCGCGCCGACGGCTTCGCCTCGTCCCTGCTCGAGCCGCTGAGCCCCGGTCAGCGCACGCGCCTGGTCTCCGCGATGGTCGAGGTCGAGCGGCTGCTCGTCGCCTCGATGGTGCGCATCGACGTCGAGGACCCCGCCGGCCCGGACGGCCGCTGGTGCCTCGACCGCTATGTCGCCGAGCTGGGGGAGCGCTTCGACGACGGCTTCGACCCCGCGCTCAGCCTGCCCGCCGCGCCCGCCGACCTCGTCCCTCCCTCCGGGGCGCTGCTGGTCGCACGTCTGCGCGAGCGTCCCGTGGGGTGCGGGGCGCTCAAGATCGGGGACGGCGGCGGTGCGGAGATCAAGCGCATGTGGGTCTCAGGGGAGGTGCGCGGCCTCGGCCTCGGCCGGCGCATCCTGGCCGAGCTCGAGCGGCGCGCGGCCGACGCCGGCGTCACCACCCTGAGGCTCGAGACCAATCGGACGCTCACCGAGGCGATCGCGCTCTACCGCCGGAGCGGCTACCGCGAGGTCGAGGCGTTCAACGACGAGCGGTACGCGCACCACTGGTTCGAGAAGCGCTTGTGAGGCGCGCGAGCGCGGCCTCGGTCCGACATATGTGACCGACGCGTCCCGAGCGCGCCACATGGGAGGGGGATACACGCCCGCCCGCCGCCCGCCGTCGCGTGAATTCCCGGGTCGGCGGTCTCGCCTTTGCCCGGGGAGGGGCCTAGCGTCGGTCGCCCGGCCACCACTGAACCCGCGCGGCGCCGACCCGACGCGCAGGACATCGCCGAGCGCCCGAGGCGGCGGATACTCGCCTCCGGCCACGCTCGGCCACACCACCGGCGTCGCGCTCGGTGCCTGGCTCCGCGCGGCGGGGGAGTCGATCCCCTCACTGGGAGGAGCCATGAGACGTCTCGTCGTCATCTTGGTCGCCCTTGCGACCATGAGCCTAGGGGCCGCCCTCGCCGGCCCGGCCGCCGCGGACGGCGGCAGCAGCGTCCTTCCGCCCAACTCGAAGCCCCACGGGCAGTCGTACGCCCAGTGGTCGGCGGCCTGGTGGCAGTGGGCCCTCGCGATCCCGTCCTCGACCAACCCGCTCTTCGAACAGAACGGGAAGAACCCGGTGAATGTCGACTGCAGCGCGCATCAGACCGGCAAGGTCTGGTACCTGGTCGGCGTCATCAGCGTGTCGGGTACGGCCGTGCGCAACTGCACGGTCCCACCGGGCACGTTCCTCTTCTTCCCCGTCCTGAACACGGAGTGCTCGAACCTCGAGCCCCCACCGTTCTTCGGCGGCAACGACCGGGAGCTCCGTGCCTGCGCGCTCACGGGCGACTTCTCGATCGCCAACGCGTCGATCGATGGCGCGCCCGTCCCGAACCTCAACGCCTTCCGCGTCCTCTCGCCCCCGTTCGACTTCTTCGTGCCGAAGGACAACGTCCTCGGGGTGAACGGGCCGGCGACCGGGCGCTCGGTGTCGAACGGGGTGTACCTGATGCTGTCGCCGCTCTCGGTGGGCCGTCACACCATCCACTTCGGCGGAGGCGACCCCGCCGTCTTCGCCCTCGACATCACCTACAACATCTCCGTCGTGCCCCCGGGCAAGAAGGGCTGAGCCGGCGAGGCCGGCTGAGACGGAGCAGAGCCCGGGAGCGCGCCGTCGCGCTCCCGGGCCGCTCAGCGGTAGCCGAGCTGCTCGTCCCAGTCGCCGCGGCCCTCGGGGACGAGGTCGAGCAGGTTCCAGACCGGCTCGAGCGTCCCGACGTGGCGCGTGTCCTGGCCGGGCTCGGTCGGAGCGAAGAAGAGCTCGGACGCCCAGAAGTGCCGGATGCCGCCGCCGTCGCGGTGGAAGACGTTGAGCATCGGCAGCGACCGGCCGTCGGCCGTCTGCCCGTGGTAGTCGCGGCTGTAGGCGTTGCCGGCCGCGGAGAGGAGCCGCAGCCGGCGCCAGCCGCGCTCGCGGCCGAACGCGACGACCCGCGGGAGCGGGGCGCGCGCGACCACGGCCATCGCGATGCGCTCCGAGACGTGCTCGACGGCGCCGTCGAGCTGGTCGAGGAGCGCCACGCACGACGGGCACGGCCCCTCCTCGAGCGGGAGGCGCGCCGTCTCGCCGGCGGCCGGTCCAGGGCGGTCGTCGCCCGGGTCCCGGGGGAACATGAAGCTGTAGAGGACGAGCGAGTTCCGCCCGGGGGCGAAGAGGTCGGAGAGGCACACGTCGGCCTCGACCCCGTCGGCGGTCAGGCCGCGGAAGACGTAGTCCTCCGGCACGGGACCGCCGGGGGGCAGGGCCCGCCGCGCCTCCGCCACCGCCTCCGTCGCGCGCCGGAGCTCGGCCTCCCGCTCGAGCAGCCGCTCGCGCGCGGCCCGGTACTCCCCGGACTCCCCGGGAAACGTGATGCCCATGGTGCTCCCTTCGCTCGGTCCCGGCTCATGGACGCTCAGCCGTCAGACCGCCGGCCGGGCCGGGACTCATCGCCCCGCGCGATCTGCGCGATCCGCCGACGGGCCTCACCCCGAGCCGCCCCCGGTTGCGGGCTTCGGCGTCTTGGCGCGGAGCCCCCCGCGGCGCTCCCCCGCCGGCCAGTGATCCCGGCGAGCGCATTCGCTAATGGAGGAGGAACCCGTCGTTGCGAGAGGAGCCGGTTGGCGTCCACGGAGCAGCAGGAGACCGAGCGCGAGGAGTTCCAGGACCTGGCCGAGTCCGCCCGGCTCGCCTGCCGCGCCGGGGTGCCGCTCGACGCGATCGTCTTCGCCCTGATGAAGGCCCTCGAGCTCGACCTCGACGCCGCGCGGCGCAGCCTCGCGGCGCTGATGATCGTGGAGGGCGGGCTGGCCGGCGAGAAGGAGCGCGAGGCGCGCGGTAGGCACGGCCCCGCCGGCGCGCTCAGCGCGTGAGGGCGGATCTCGTCGCCGCACGGGGGGCGCGCCCCCTGGACCACGAGGCCGCGGCGGCGACGAGCGAGGCGACGATCGCGAACGCGAACGCCGCGTGCAGCCCCTCCTGGAACGGCCGCGAGATGAGGTCGGGGAAGAACCCCCGGCCGGTCAGCACGGCGGCGTCGTGCGCGGACAGGTGGTGGAGGACCCCCGGCCCCAGCAGGTGCTCCATCGGGTTGTAGCCGAGGAACGCGGCGAAGAGCGTCGAGATCGGCGGGAGCGTCGCGACGCGGTGGGCGTCGGCTGCCGAGACGCCCTGGGCGGCCAGCCCGTGGCTCAGGCTGCTCGGGAGCGCCGAGGCGAGGCCCACGATCATCAGCGTGAAGAAGATGCCGATCGAGAGCACCTGGGCCGAGTTCTGGAAGGTCGCCATCATGCCGCCGCCGGCGCCCCGGTCCTCCGCGGGCAGGCTGTTCATGACGCCGGCCCGGTTGGGCGACCCGAACGCGCCCATCGAGATCCCGATGAACAGCAGGATCAGCGCGAAGAGCCAGTAGGGGAAGTCGATCGGGAGGAGCAGGAGCAGCCCGAACCCCGCGGCGGTGCCGAGCATCCCGCCCACCGCGAACGGCCGTGAGCCGTGGCGGTCGGAGAGCACTCCGGAGGCGGGCCCGGCGAGCAGGAACCCGAGCGTGAGGGGGAGCATGTAGATGCCCGCCCAGAGCGGGGTCCGCGTGAAGCTGTAGCCGTGCAGGGGCAGCCAGATCCCCTGGAGCCAGATGATCAGGATGAACATCAGGCCGCCTCGGCCCACGGCGGCCAGGAAGTTCGCCACCACACCGGCGCTGAACGCCCTGATCTTGAAGAGCGGCAGGCGGAAGAGCGGCTCCGCGACCCGCGCCTCGATGACCACGAACGCGATCAGCAGGGCCACGCCGATGCTGAGCTCGGTGAGGACCGCGGGGCTCGTCCAGCCCATCGTGTGGGTCCCGTAGGGCTGGATGCCGTAGGTCACGCCGATCATCAGCGCCACCAGGCCGCACGCGAACGTGATGTTCCCCGCCCAGTCGATGCTCGCCCGCCGCGGCGCGCGGCGCTCCTCGAGGCTGTGGTAGGCCCAGACCGTCCCGAAGAGCCCGATCGGGACGGAGATGAGGAAGATCAGCCGCCAGTTGATGGGCGCGAGCACCCCGCCGAGGACGAGGCCGATGAACGCGCCGCTGATGCCGGCGACGCTGTTGAGCCCGAGGGCCAGCCCCCGCTGGTGGGGCGGGAACGCGTCGGTGAGGATCGCCGGGGAGGTCCCCACCAGGAACGCCGCGCCGACCCCCTGCACGACCCGCATGAGCACGAGGTACATCGCCGCCTCGCGCCCCGACATCCACGTCACGGTCAGGAGGAGCGACGAGACCGTGTAGATCGCGAAGCCGAGGTTGTACATCCGCACGCGCCCGAACATGTCGCCCAGGCGCCCGAGGCTGACCACCAGGACGCTGCTCACCACCAGGAAGCTCAGGATCATCCAGAACAGGTAGAAGCTGTTCCCGGGAAGGAGCGGGTCCAGGTGGATGCCCCGGAAGATGTCCGGGAGGGCGATGAGCGTGATCGAGGAGTCGATCGTCGCCATCAGCACGCCGAGCGTCGTGTTCGAGAGCACGAGCCACTTGTGGCGGTCGGCCTGCTCCGGCAGGCCGGGGCGCGGGAGGTGCTGGGCGGGCGCGAGGGACAACCAGTAGGAGAATAATGTTTGTGTAAGCGTAATGTCTCCGGCGAGCGGCCCCGCCGGGGGGCCGCCATCGAGGTGAGGGGGGAGCCGTGAGCGATGCGACGGCGGAGCGCCAGGCGCTCCTCGTGATGGACATGCAGCCGGCGGTGCTGGCTCACGTGGCCGACGCGGAGGGCCTCCTCTCGCGGGTGCGTGACGCGCTGGCCGCGGCGCGCGCCGGCGGGATCCCCGTGCTCTACGTCGTCGTGCGCTTCCGGCCGGGCTTCCCGGAGATCAGCGCGCGCAACCTCGCGTTCTCACGCGTGGCCGAGCGGCTCGGGACCTCACTGGACGAGACGGGCCCCGACGCCGACGTCGACCCGAGGGTCGGGCGCGAGCCCTCCGAGCCTGTGGTCGCCAAGCGCCGGGTGGGCGCGTTCTCGGGGAGCGATCTCGACGTGCTGCTCCGCGCGGCGGACGTCGACCATCTGGTTCTCGCCGGCTTCTCGACGAGCGGGGTCGTCCTCTCGACCGTGCGGCTCGCCGCCGACCTCGACTACCGGCTCACCGTGCTCGCCGACTGCTGCGGCGACCGGGACGAGGAGGTCCACCGGATCCTCATCGAGCGCGTCTTCCCGTCGCAGGCGGCGGTGATGGGCTCCGCCGAGTGGGCCGCGTCGCTCCCCGCGCCCTCCGCCTAGGCCTGTCAAAGAATCCCGCCGGGCGCCTGCAGAGCGTCCTCATGCGGCGTCCTCGGCAACGCCGATACGTCGGGTATCGGCATGGCCGAGTCCACCGCCTGTGTCGCGTTTCGCTCGCCATGCACCCACCGGGGGGCGTGGTGCCAGGCGATCGCGATCCTCGGGACACTTCTTCGACAGGCCCCTCATGGCGCAGGACGCCGCGGAGGAGCGTCCGCGTGACGAGCGCCCCGGCCTCGTCGGCGGGGAGGACGCCGTCCGAGATCGCGCGGCGCACGGCGTGGACCAGCCCCCCGGGCATGACCACCGCGGTCTCGGGGGCGACGTCCGGCGCCAGCTCGCCCGCCTCCTCAGCGCGGCGCAGGAGCGCGACGATCGGGCCCTCGACCTGCTCGACCAGCCCGCGCCGGTCGGGGTCTGAGCGGTCCGCCGGGGCGCTGCTCGCGAGCACGCGGTGCGGTCGGAGGACGCCGAGGAGCGCCGAGACCACGCGGCCGAGTCCGTCCTCGAGCGGGCCGTCGGCCGGGAGCACCTCGCCCAGGAGCTCGTCCCGTGACGGGAAGTGCCGGTAGAGCGTCGCGCGTCCGACGCCGGCCGGTCGCCATGCGCGGCGCGGCCTCGCACCAGGCGCTCACGCGCTCCTGCCGCGGATGCTCACGCGAGGAGTGTCGTCACGCCGCCCGGTCCGGCCTAGCGTCGGGGGAGGCACCGGAGGGAGGAGCCATGAGCAGCGAGGAGCGCGATCCCGGCGAACGCCGGGCGAGGACCGGACGGCGCCCGGCCGTGCACGTCCACGGCCGCGTGGTCCGCGACGACCTCGTCCCGGAGGCCCACACCGAGGGCAGGATCCTGGACGAGAACCCGCGGCCGGTCGACCACACCGACCAGCACCGGCCGCCGCCCGCGCCGAGCGAGCGGTAGCGGCGGGGCACCCGGGCGCTCCCGCGTGCGGGAGCGCCGGGGTACGCTCACGCCGTGGGGGGCGGTCCGGATCGCGCGCGGGCCCGGCTGGCCGAGCTGGTCGCGGCGCTGTCACTGGGCATCGACCTCGGCTTCGGGCAGCCGATGGAGCACGTCCTGCGCCAGTGCCTGATCGCGCTGCGGCTCGCCGAATGGAGGGGGCTCGACCAGCGCGAGCGCGGGGTCATCTACTACACCGCCCTCCTCGTGAACGTCGGCTGCCACGCCGACGCCCACGAGCAGGCCAGGTGGTTCGGCGACGACATCGCGATCAAGAACAACAAGTACCGGTACGAGCACCCGAGCCTGCGCGCCACCGCGGCGACGATCAGGATGGTGGGCGCCGGGAACCCGCCGCTGCATCGGGTCCGCGTGGGCCTCGGGTTCGCCGTCTCGGGGCACCGGGAGGTCAGCGGGATGCTCGCCGAGCACGCCCGGATGGCGCAGGCGCTGGCACAGCAGCTCGCGCTGCCCGAGGAGGTCCGCGCGGCCCTCGGCAGCGCCTACGAGCAGTGGGACGGCCGAGGCTGGCCGTCCGGGCTCAGGGGCGATGAGATCCCGCTCGCGGCCCGCGTCGTGCAGCTCGCGGAGTACGTCGAGGTCGCCCACCGCCTCGGCGGCGTGGGCGCGGCGGTCGAGCTCGCCCGCAGGCGCGAGGGGCGGCAGTTCGACCCGGCGCTCACCGCGACCCTGTGCGAGGCGCCGCAGGAGATGCTCGGCGGCCTCGACGACGTCGGCACGTGGGAGGCGGTCATCGACTCCGAGCCCGCGCTCGCCGTCGTCCTCACCGAGGAGGGGTTCGACGCGGCGCTGCTTGCGGTGGCGACCTTCGTCGACCTGAAGTCGCCCTACACACTCGGGCACTCGGTCGCCGTGGCAGAGCTCGCCGGCGAGGCGGCCGCCCGCCTCGGCTTCCCGGCCCGCGAGGCGCGGACCCTCCGCCGTGCAGGGCTCGTCCACGACTTCGGCCGCCTGGGCGTGTCGAACGCGATCTGGGACAAGCGGGGCCCGCTCGGAGTCGGCGAGTGGGAGCGCGTGCGGATGCATCCGTACCTGACGGAGCGGATGCTCCACCGCTCGACCGCGCTGGCGCCGCTCGGACGGATCGCGGTGCAGCACCGCGAGCGCCTCGACGGATCCGGCTACCCGCGCGGGCTCACCGGCGTCGCGACCTCGCGGGAGGCGCGGATCCTCGGGGGCGCCGACGCGTACCAGGCGATGCGGGAGCCGCGTCCCCACCGGCCGGCGCGGGAGGCCGACGATGCCGCCGCGGAGCTCCGGGCCGAGGCGCGGGCCGGCCGGATGGACGCCGAGGCCGTGGACGCCGTCCTCGCGGCCGCCGGGCACCGGGTGCCGCGCCGGCGCGAGGGTCCGGCGGGCCTGACCCCGCGCGAGGTCGAGGTGCTCAGGCTCCTGGCCCGGGGCCTCTCCCACCGGGAGATCGCCCGCAGCCTGGTGATCTCGCCCAAGACCGCGCGCAACCACGTCGAGCACATCTACGCGAAGATCGACGCGTCGAGCCGCGCCGCGGCGAGCCTCTTCGCGATGCGCCACGGCCTGCTCCCCGAGGAGCGCGCCGCCGCCGCGACGCTCTAGCGCTCCCCCGAATGGGGCAGACGCCCCATGCCCGGAGAGGCACCTCCGTCGTAGCGTCGTGGCAACCACGACAGGAGGGGGCGACATGCCCAGGACCTCGAAGGCGACCGCGTCCAGGTCCCAGCGCGTGGAGGGGATCGTCGACGAGCGCTCCGACGAGCTCGGCCCGTACACCGTCAGCTTCACCCGCTCGCTCGGCGACATGGACGGCGCCCCGCTCCTCAAGGGGCTGCCCGACGACCTCTGCCAGTGCCCCCACTGGGGGTACGTCTTCGCCGGCCGGATCGCCTTCCGCTTCCCCGACCGCGAGGAGGTCTACGAGGCAGGGGACGCCTTCTACGCCCCGCCGGGCCACTCCCCGACGATGCACGAGGGCGCCGAGGTCCTCTGGTTCCACCCGAGCGAGGAGCACGCGGCGACGATGGCGGTCATGGGGCCGAACGCCCAGGCGCTCGCGCGGGGCTGACGGGGCCGGCGGCTCCGGGGCCGACCCCCCGGAGCCGCCGCCCTCCCGAGTCAGGCCGCCGCCTCGGCCGCCTCGGGCTCGTCGGGGACGTGCAGCGGGCGGTAGCCCAGGGCACGCCCCAGCGGGGCCGCCGTCGCCAGGGCGATCCGCTGGAGGACCGCGGGCGGGAACGGCAGCCGCACCGTGTCGAAGTGGTGCCGCGCGATCACCGCGAGGCGCAGTGGGTTCGGCATCCCCTTCCGGTTCGTCCGGCCGTCCGCGGCGAGCGCGAACATCGTCTCGATGAGCGATTCGAAGCGCAGCGCCGGGCGGATCTCGCAGACGAAGACCGCGGTCTCCTCGCCGGCGTTCCAGAAACGGTGCGGGATCCCCGCGGGGACGGTCAGCCGCCGCCCGGGGCCGGCCAGGATCTCCTCGCGGCCGACGCGGAAGCCCATCGTGCCGCGCAGGACCTCGAACCGCTCCTCCTGTGAGGGGTGCACGTGGGCCGCGGCGACGAAGCCGTCGGGGCGGACGTGGGTCTCGATCACGACGGACTCGCCCTCGGTCTCGTGCGAGGTCCGCAGGAAGACGATCCGCTCGCCCGTGACCGGGTTCTCGATCGCGTCCCCAGCGCGCAGCCTCGACTCGGGCAGGCCCGCGGGCGCTGCCGGTGCAGGGGGCACGGGAACCGGGGGGAACGGGGGGATGAGGATGTTCGAGCTCATGGTGCCTCCAGGGCGTGGGTGATCTCGCCCCGAGCGTCTCGAGGGGTGGAAACCGGCCGTCCACCGCGCGGCCATCGGGCGTCCACCCCGCGGGCGGGATGACGTCGGCGGGCCGTTCGTGGTAGGACGCGGCGGTGACCACGGACGTCGAGGAGGTGTGGTGAGGGCCGCCGTCGAGGCGGGAAGCGACCTCACCCCTCGTGCGCTCCGCATCGCCGTGGTCAGCGAGTACGCCTACCCGATGCTCGGGGGGGTGTCCGAGCACGTCCACGGCCTGAGCCGAGAGCTGGCCCGCCGCGGGCACCGGGTCACGCTCGTCACCGGCGGCGCCCCCGGCGATCCCGATGCGGCCCGCGAGCTCGACCTGAGCATCGAGCGGGACCACGGGTACCGCACGACCCGGGTCGGGCACCACCTGGCGGTGCGGACGAACGGCTCGGTGGGGCGGTTCACGCTCGGGCTCGGGCTCGAGCGCCAGGTCGCCCGCGCCGTCGGGGACGTGGACGTCCTGCACGTCCACGGCTCGCCCGGGCCGGTCATCCCGCTCATGGCGCTCAGGACCGCGAACGCCCCCGTCGTGGTCGGCACCTTCCACACCTACTTCGAGGGCCAGCACCCGGGGTACCGGCTCTTCAACGGTTACATCGGCGGCGCGGTGTCGCGGATGACGCGGCGGATCGCCGTCTCCCGCGTGTGCGTGGAGAGCATCTCGCCCGTCTTCCCGGGGCGCTACGAGGTGATCCCGAACGGCGTCGACTGCTCGCGCTTCCGGCCCTCGACGAACGGCGCCAGGCCCGGCGGGCCGCCGAGGATCCTCTTCGTCGGGCGCTTCGCGCCGCGGAACGGGCTCGGCGTCGCGCTCCTGGCGATGCGGCTGTTGGGCCGCGCCCGGGACGACGCGATCCTCCAGGTCGTCGGCGGCGGCGGGAAGAAGGGCCGCTACGAGCGGCTGGCCGCCGACCTCGGGCTCGCGGGGCGGGTGGAATGGCTCGGGCCGATGCTCGAAGGGCGGATCGAGCTCTTCCGCCAGGCGACCGCGCTCATCGCGCCGGTGACGAAGGCATCGTTCGGCGTGCTCATCGCGGAGGCGATGGCCAGCGGGCTCCCGATCGTCTGCGCCGCCAACGCGGGCTTCCGCGAGACGCTGGCGGGGACGCCGGCGCACCTCGTCGCAGCCGGCGACGCCGCCGGCTACGCGCGGGGGCTCGAGCGCGTGCTCGCGGACCCGGTCCTGCGCGCGGAGTGGGCCGCGGCCGGCCGCGAGGTGGCCCGGCGGGAGTACGACTGGCCGCTCGTCGCCCGGCGCGTCGAGGGCGTCTACCTCGACGCGCTCGACGCCGCCTGAGGCGGCTCAGCCCGGCGGCTTGCGCGCCGTGACCACCGCGACCTCGGTCGTCACCGCGACGCCGTCGTCCGTCCGCTCGGCGAGGCCGCCCACCTGCTCGCCCAGCGCCTCGCGGACCTCCGCGCGGGCCTCGTGGCTCAGGCGGTGCACGAAGAGGCCCTGGAGGGGGCCGCCGATCGTCGCCGCGTCGACGGCCTCCTCGACCGAGGCGAACCGCATGGCCTCGGTGAGGACCTCCCGGGGGCCGACCTCGAGGCCGGCGTCCTGCAGCATGCGGTGCGAGGACCCCCGGGAGCCCATAGAAGAAGATCATCGGGTCGCGTCGTGGAGCGAGAGGTGCTCCGCGTCGTCCACCGCGAACTCGAGGCCGGGCCGCCCCCGCCAGAGCTCGCGGGCCAGCTCGCCCATCTCCGGCGCGAAGTCGACGCCGAGGACGCGGCCGCCGAGCCGCTCGCCCAGGACGGCGGCCGAGTGCCCGGGGCCGCAGGCGATGTCGAGGCCCTCCCCGCTCCACAGGTCCACGAGGTCCAGCCCGCGCGCGGTGTCGCCGGGCGGACCAGAAGTCGACGTGGGCCGGTGCGACGCGGTTCCAGGCGTTGCAGGCCGAGCTTGTCCTGCGAGTCCGCCACGGACCCGTCATGCGCCACCGGCGGCCCGCGTGTCAAATTCCCCGCGATCGCGCACGTTGGGAGAATTGGCAACTTCGGTCCCGGCGGCCGGTGAACCCGGCCCGCGCCGCCCTCGTGCCATCCAGGAAGGTGCCCGTGCGGCGCCGGCCCCGCCTCGGCCCGGCGCCGCTCCTGACGATCGCAGGAGGTTCCGATGAACCAGCCGAGGGCGGCATCCCGCGCCTCGCGTTGGCGGCTGCGCTGGCTCGCCGCGACGGCCGCCATCGGCGCGGCCGTGGCGGCCGCGCTCGTGCCCGCCGCGCTGGCGGGGGGGCCGGCGCCGCAGCCGGCGAACGCCTACGAGCAGACCAACCTGGTGTCCGACATTCCCGGCGTGGCCCACGTGACCGATCCCAACCTCGTGAACCCATGGGGCGTCTCGGCGGGCCCGACCACCCCCATCTGGGTCTCCGACAACGGCGCCGACGTCTCGACGCTGTACTCCGGCGGCTTCGACCACATGCCGGTGGCGATCGCCCCGCTCGTGGTCAAGATCCCCGGCGGCGCGCCGACGGGGCAGGTCTTCAACTCGGGCAACGGCTTCGCGATCGGCCCGCCGGGCGCGACGGCCCCGGCGCGGTTCATCTTCGCCTCCGAGGCCGGGACGATCACGGCCTGGCGGCAGAACCTGACGCCGGCCAACGAGGCCCTGACCGAGGCGACGACGCCCGGCGCGATCTACAAGGGCCTCGCGATCGCGAGCACGAAGGCGGGGACGTTCCTCTACGCCGCCGACTTCCACGGCGCGAAGATCGACGTCTTCGACAGCGCGTTCAAGCCCGCGCACCTGCGCGGCGACTTCACCGACCCCAACATCCCGAAGGGGTACGCGCCCTTCAACATCCAGGAGATCGGCGGCCGGCTGTACGTCGCCTACGCCGCGCAGGACGAGGACGCCGAGGACGACGTGCCCGGCGCGGGCATGGGCTTCGTCGACGTGTTCACCACGGACGGGCTCCTGGTGCACCGGCTGATCTCGAACGGGCAGCTGAACGCTCCCTGGGGGCTCGTGAAGGCTCCCGCGGGGTTCGGCGCGTTCGGCGGCGACCTGCTCGTCGGCAACTTCGGCGACGGGACGATCAACGCCTACAACCCGTCCACCGGCGCGTTCGAGGGCTCCCTGCAGTACGAGGACGGCTCGACGATCGCGATCGACGGGCTCTGGGCGCTGCGCTTCGGCAACGGCGTCGCGGGCGACCCCGGGACGCTGCTGTTCACCGCGGGCATCGACGACGAGGCCCACGGCCTCTTCGGCTCGATCACCCCGGCGGACTGACCGCCCCCCGGGCCGGACGGCCCCGGGCGCCCAGCCGCGCCCGGGGCGTCCCTCGGGCGGGGGAGCCTCACGGCGCCGCTTGCCGATCGACCGGCGCGGGCGGATGCTGCCGCCCGTCCCGACCTCCGCCCACAGGAGACCCGCGTGAAGACGCTCCTCGCCCTCGCCGGCGCCACGGCGGCGCTGACGGCGGGCGCCGCCCTCGCCGCGGCCGCGCCGCAGACCATGAGCTTCACCTCGGTGACGGTGAGCCAGAAGCAGACCAAGACCGGCTTCATCGGGGTCAGCAACGACCTCGTCGCGGGAAAGAAGGTCGGCACGGACCGCCTCGTGTGCACCTACTCGGGCAAGACCAAGGCCCGCTGCAAGGTGACCGTGATCCGCCCCAAGGGCACGATTCTCGTCGCGTTCACGACGACCCAGACCTCCAGCGGCGGCCCGCTGACGATCACCGGCGGGACCGGCATCTGGAAGGGCGTCACCGGGGCCGGCACGTACAAGAACCTCGACAACAGCGGCTCGAAGACGGCCGTGACGCTGAAGCTGACATAGGGCGGGCGTTCAGCGGCCTCCGGCGAACCCGTCGGAGGCCACGGTGGTGCCGAGTGACACCTCGGCCGTCGCGGGCTCGCGCGGCCTCGGAGGCCGAGCGGGCCAATTGGCGACGACCTCGGAGGCCCCGACGACGGCCGGCGGCCGCAGGGCCGGGAGGATCGGGTGCCGCCATGCGCAAATGGCAACGGCGTCGGCGCCAACGACAAGTACCGGTGGCCACCGGGATCGCGCCACGAACGCTCGGCAACCGCCGCGGCCCTCGACCTCGCCGTCTCCGCCTCCTCCGCCGCGGCCGGCCGGCCGCGGCGGGGAGCCGGCGTCAGCGGACGGCCGAGCGGGTGAAGACGCGGATCGCCAGCGCCACCGACGCCGCGGCGAACGCGCCCACGACGGCCAGGCTGAGCGCGGCCATCGCGGTCGGGTCGCTCATGCCCCAGATGTCGTGGAGGCCGGAGCCTCCATCGCCCAGGAGCCCGTAGCGCATGAGCGCGAGGGCGTGCGTGAGCGGCAGGACCTTCGCGAGCCAGGTGAGGCCCGCGGGGAGCGCGCCGATCGGGAAGAGCGAGCCGGCGAAGAACCACGGGACGATCGCGATCGCGGGGAGCGCGCCGACGTACTCCTCCTGGCGCTGGACGCGGTTCGCGAGGGTCTCCGCGATCCCGTACATCCCGGTCGCGAACAGCGCCGCCGCGGCGGCGAACCAGACGACGCCGGTCACGCTCGCGGAGAGGTCGATGCCGCGGAGCAGCGCCGCGCCGACGAGCACCACCACCTGCAGGGCGGTGACGGCGAGCGCCACGCCGAGGTTGCCGACCACGACGAGCGAGCGGCGGATCGGGGCCGCGAGGAGCTCGCGGCGCGCGCCGCTCTCCCGGTCGAGGATCACCCCGATCCCCTGGAGCATCGTGTTGAGCGGGATCAGCAGCCCGATCGTCGCGATGGCGACGAAGGCGGCGTAGTCGACGCGGCCGCCGCGCAGGCCGCCGAGCGCCTCCTCGAGCGCCGGGGCGATGACCACGGCGAAGAGCACCGGGGTCAGCAGCGGGACGAGGAGCTCGCGCGGGCTGCGCACGGTCAGGGCGAGGCGGCGCCAGGCGAGGGTCGGCAGCGGCGCCAGCCCGGCGAGCGGCGGTTGCCGCGGCGTCGCCGGAGCGGGTGGGGCAAGCGAGGCCATGGGGGTCTCCTCCGTGTGGTCGTGGTCAGGCGGCGGCCAGGCGGGCGCCGGTCAGCCGCAGGTAGACGTCGTCGAGCGTCGGCCGCCGGGTCGCGACCGCGGTGGCGATCCCGAGCTCCTCCACGAGGGCCACCGCGGCGCCGGCGCCCCGATCGCGCAGCGGGACGGTCACGGTCGCACCGACCGCGTAGGCGTCGTCGCCGGCCAGGCGCCGCGCGCGCAGCGCGGCGAGCGCACCGGCGGCGTCGCCGCGGGCCCGGAGCTCGAGGATCTCGCGGCCGAGGCCCTCCAGCAGGGCGCCGGGGGCGTCGAGGGCCACGATCTCGCCCGCGTGCATGATCGCCACCCGGTCGCAGAGCCGCTCGGCCTCGTCCAGATAGTGCGTGGTGAGAAGCACCGTGGTCTCACGCGCACGCAGCCCGTCGATCACGTCGAGGATCTCGTGACGGATGCGCGGGTCGAGCCCGACGGTGGGCTCGTCGAGAAACAGCACCCGGGGCCGCGAGACGAGCGCGCGGGCGATCTCGAGCCGGCGCCGCTCGCCGCCGCTGTAGCTCCCGACCGGCCGCTCGACGAGCCCGCCGAGATCGAGCCTCGCGACGAGCTCGTCGATGCGCGCCCGGGCGCTCGCGGGATCGACGCCCCAGAGGCGCGCGTGGAGCTCGAGGTTGCGCCTGCCGCTCAGCGGGCGGTCGACCACGGCGTCCTGGAACACGACGCTCGCCACCCGGCGGGCGGCCAGGGGCTCGCGCGCCACGTCGTACCCCATCAGGCGCGCCTCCCCCGCGGTCGGCGCGATGGTCGTGGTCAGCATGCCGACGGTCGTCGACTTCCCCGCGCCGTTGGCGCCGAGGAGGCCGAAGACCTCGCCGGCGGGCACGTCGAAGTCGATTCCCCGCACGGCGGCGACCCCGCCGGGATAGGTCTTGGCGAGCCGCCGCACCTCGATCGCGGGCCGGTGCCTGGGGCGGTTGAACATGGACTGCATCGGTTCTCCCTCGGGTCCGCGGTGGGGCGTCGCCGTCACATCGGCCGCGCCCCGTTCGTCACCCCCATGACGGGCCGAGCGAGGAGGATGTGACCGTGGACGATCGCGAGTGGCTGGCGGAGCAGTTCGAGGCGTCGCGCCCGCACCTGCGCGCCGTCGCATACCGGATGCTCGGGTCGATCAGCGATGCCGACGACGCCGTCCAAGAGAGCTGGCTGCGCCTGAGCCGGACCGACGCCGCCGCCGTGGCCAACCTGCGCGGCTGGCTGACCACGGTCGTCGGGCGCGTGTGCCTGGACATGCTCCGGGCGCGCCGCTCTCGGCGCGAGCAGTACCTCGGGAGCTGGCTCCCCGAGCCCGTCGTCACGATGGAGACGGAGGACTCCCCCGAGGATGAGGCCGTCCTCGCCGACACGGTGGGCCTCGCGCTGCTCGTGGTGCTCGAGACCCTGAGGCCGCCCGAGCGGCTCGCCTTCGTCCTGCACGACATGTTCGGGGTGCCCTTCGAGGAGATCGCGCCCGTCGTCGGCCGCTCACCGGCGGCGGCGCGCCAATTGGCCAGCCGGGCGCGGAGGCAGGTGCGCGGCGCCGCACCGGACCCGGATGCCGACCTCGCCCTGCAGCGGGAGGTGGTCGACGCGTTCCTGGCCGCGGCGCGCGCCGGCGACTTCGACGCGCTCCTCGCCATCCTCGACCCGGACGTCGTGTTCCGCCGAGACCTCGGCGAGCGCGCGACCGAGGTCACCCCGCCGGTCGTCGGAGCCCTCGAGACCGCCCGCGAGGTCCTGCGGACGGCCCCGCTCTACGCGTCGGCCGCCCGCCCCGCCGTGGTCAACGGATCGGCCGGCCTGGTCTTCGCCCCCCGGGGTCGGCCGCTCGGGGTCGTCGGCTTCACCGTGGTGGGGGGCCGCATCGCCGAGATCGACGTGATCGCGGACTCGGAGAAGCTCAGGGGCCTGCCGGCCGCGGGGTGATCTCGGCCACGTTGGAGGCGACGAGGGCGAAGTCCTGCACCACGCCTGGGGGGGCGCCGTCGGCGGCGGACCGCCGGAAGACGCTCGTCGCGTGCACGCGCACCTCGTGGTCGCCCGCCTCGGGGCCAGGGATGACGACCTGCTGGACCGGGTTCTCGGGGCGCGGGAACGGCGTCACGTCGCCGTCGACCGGCGCTCCTCCCGGCGGCACCACACGCAGGTACAGCGCGCTCTGGAGAACGCCCGCATTCCTGGGGCTCGGCGGGTCGGTCCACGCCAGCGTCACCCGCAGGGGCCGCGCCGGGTCGAGCGCGCGGACGGTGAAGACCCGCACGTCGCCGCTCGGCAGCGCCAGGGCGGGGTCGTCGGAGAACGCGGCGCGGCCGAGCGGCGCCGGCGCCAGCACCTCGGCCGCGCTCACCCGCCCGAACCCGTTCACGTTGTTCGGGCGGGCGGCCGGGATCTCCCCGGCGTACTGGCCGGCCATGGGGACCGCGCCGTTCACGATCATCGCCCGCATCAGCGCTCCGGACGGGGCGACGCCGTCCTGGACGTGCCCGAGCTTGACGAGGTGCTGGCGGACGAGCGCGGCGAGGCCGGCCACGAGCGGCGTGGCCATGCTGGTGCCGCCCGACCAGCAGTAGCCCGCCGCGAGCGGGTCCTCCGGCGGCGTGACCAGACCGGCGAGCGGCTGGGCGTCTGCCGGCAGCCCCACGTACGCGGGGTCGAAGGCCGTCGAGCGCAGCGAGAGCACGTTCGTGCCAGGCGCCACGACCTCGGGCTTCACGCGGCCGTCGTCCGTGGGTCCCCGCGAGGAGAAGAGGGCCATGCCGTCCGGGTCGTCGCTCATGTGGCCGGCGGCGGCGAAGCCGGCGAAGACGGGGACGTCGCTGCCCGGCTGATCGAGGTCCACCCACCGCACGTCGCGGCCCGGCGTGGGGACGGAGCCGTGGGGGCGGTCGTTCTCCGAGGCCCCGACGGTCAGGCAGCTCTTGGCCGTCCCCGGCGGGCTGACCGAGCCGGCGTCGATGCTCCCGTCGCCGTCGCGGTCGAGCCCCGCATTGCCCGCGGCGAACAGGATCAGCACGTCGCGGTGGGCGAAGCAGAAGCGATCGAGCTGTCGGGACTCGTCCGTATAGGACCCGGCCACCTCGGGCCCGGGGTTCCCCCACGAGTGCGACATGATGCGGGCGCCCGCGGCGTGGGCGGCCCCGAAGAGCCGACCGAGGTCGACGGGCGTCCCGTAGTACCCCCACGGCCTTGGCACCTTCCCGGGCGGGAAGCTCGCGGGCTTCCACGCCACGCGCTGGCCGACCGCGGTGACGTGCAGCGCGGCCTCGGGCGCGACGCCGAGGGGCACCGTCGGGGACCCGGCGGCCCGCGCCGCGGACCCGTCGCCCGCGATGGACCCGGCCACGTGGGTGCCGTGTGCCTGCTGGTCGGCGGGGCCGTCGTCGAACGGCGGCGAGGCCAGCTGCGGCCGCTGGTTCGGCGAGCTGACGATGGTCACCCGGCCCCGCAGGTCCGGGTGGAGCGTGGCCTCCACGCCGGTGTCGACGCCGCTGTCCGCCAGCGCGACGATCTGGCCCGCCCCCGTCAGTCCGAGCGGCGCGGGGGGAGCGACCTCGTGGACCCGCATGACCGCACGCGCCCGGTCGTTCGACGGCTCGGGGAAGCGGAACGGCAGGAGGCTCTCCACCGCCTGATCGTGCGCCAGCTCCAACAGCGTCTCCGCCGGCGCCATCGCGATGACGCTGCCCTCGTCGGCGCCCAGCACGGTCGCGCCCGCGGCCTGCAGTCGCGCTTCGGCCCGGTCCGCGGGCTCGCCGTCGAAGACCGACACCCTGACCGCGAACGTCTCCTCCAGCGCGATCTCGCCGAGCGTGGCGAGGGCCGCGGCGTCGAGGTCGCCGCCGGCGACGCCGCGACGCATGCGCGCCGGCACCTTCATCGCCGGCCGGTAGGGCGTCACGGCCTCCACGAACGGGAGCGCCGCGATCTCCTCCGTCCGGGCCGGGTCCACCCCGACGAGGAGGCAGAAGCCCGGGAGCGCGCCGAGCGAGACCGCGCCGAGGCCCTCGAGGGCCGCCAGCCAGTCGCCCAGGACCGGCCCGAGGAGCCGGACGAGGACGTACGCGCGCCGGGACGGGTCCACGGCCACGGGCGCCAACGCCTCGGCCTCGACCGCGGCGGCGAGGGGAAAGCGCCCCGCCGCGGTCCGCACGGGCTCCTCGGGGAGGTCGGCCCACGGGATCGCCGCCCGGTCCAGGGCCCCGCGCTCGTCCGGACCCGCGCGGACGAGCACGCCGGCCGGGTACTCCGCGAGGATCTCGGCGCCGCTCGCCCGGACCCGCGCGAGGTCGTCCGCGGACCCCACCTCGACGAGCGCCTTCCCCGCCTCGCTCACGCCTCGGCGCCCCGAGCCGCCGTGGCGCCCCCGGGGCGCAGGTCCGCGCGGACCCGGGCGGCGGCGGCCGGGGCCTGGAGCGCCTCGAGGGCCGCGAGCGCCTCCCTGGCGGCCTCCGGGTCGTCGCTCGCGCCGCGGCAGAGCGCGGCGTCGTAGGGACAGCCGAGCGCGTCCCAGGCGGCGGCCGCCTCGCGCCAGCGGCCGGCGAGCGTGAGCGCGTGGGGCTCCGGCAGCGCGACGGCGGGCCGGGTCGGCTCGCCCGCGCGGGCGAGCCAGGCCGCGAGGTCCCCGAGGACCCAGGGGTCGCCGGTGTCCTCCGCCGCCGCCAGCGCGCGGCGCGCCTCCTCGGCGGCGCGGGCGTCGTCGCCCGCGAGCCACGCGGCCTCCGCCCGCGCGCACGACACGGGGTGCAGGATGTGCAGACCGCCGATCGACCCGGCGAGCTCGAGCGCCTCGTCGAGCGGGCCCCAGGGGTCCCCCTCGCCCCGCCGGGCCCGGATCACCCCCCGCGCGCAGAGCGGGCCCGCGGCGTACGCCCGCCGTAGCCGCGCGAGCACCCAGTCCACCAGGCGCTCGGCCTCGTCGACCCGTCCCTGCATCAGACGGAGCTCGGCCAGGTTGGCGCGCATCGTCGCCAGGTTGGAGTCGAGCTCGCGCTCCTCGCAGTAGGCGATGCCCTCCTCGAGCCAACGCGCGGCCAGGTCGACGCGCCGCTCGTGCTGCGGGAAGTACGCGAGGTTGTGGTAGGCGCGGGCGACGTCGAACTCGAGCCCGGCGGCGCGCGCCATCGCGAGGCTGCGCTCGAGCTTGGCGCGGCCGTCCTCGACGCCCTCGGCGAGCTCCGCGCTCCCGACGTTGTTCAGCGCGTGGACGAGGACGTCCGTGGTCCCGAGCCGCTCGGCGAGCGCGATCGCCCGACTCCCCCACGCGATCGCGGCCGCGTTGTCGATGAGGAGCATCCGCACGCGGGCCATCTCGCTGTAGGCCATCGCGAGCTCGCGTCCGGGCTCGAGCGGCTCGAGCAGCCCGATCGCCTGCTCGACCGCGGCGACGGCCTCCTCCCGGCGGGCCAGGGGCCAGAGGCATGCGGCCAGGCGGACCAGGTCCTCGCCCTCGCCCCGCGGATCGCCCAGGGCCCGGCGCCCCTCTGCCGCACGCCGGCGCGCCGCCACCGCCTCCTCGAGCTCGCCGGTCAGCAGGCACTCCTGGGCGTAGCCCTCGAGGAGCTCGACCCGGGCCGCGAGCGGGAGCCCCTCGGCGACGAGGAGCGCCCGCGCGTATTGGGCCACCGCCTCGCGGTGGGCGCCGAGCGCAGCCGCGCGCGCCGCCGCCGCGGGCGCGTGGCGCAGGACCTCGGCCGGGAGCCCCGCCGCCTCGGCGTGGTGCGCGAGGCGCGCCGGATCGGCCACGCCCTCGGGCGGATCGCCGAGCGCCGCGAGCGCCCGGCGGTTGAGCTCCGCGCGGGCGGCCCGCGGGAGGGCCTCCTCGATCGCCATCCGTGCGAGCTCGTGGCGGAACGCCAGGCCGCCCGGCACCTCGACGAGCACGCCCGCGGCGACGCAGTCGTGGAGGCCGTCCTCGGACGGGGCGAGTGCCTCGGCGAGCCAGCCCTCGAGCCGTCGGGGGACCACGGACGCCGCGTCGAGGACCTCCCGCGCCGACGGCGCGAGGCGGGCCGCCCGGGCGAGGACGGCGTCGCGGACCGTCTCCGGGAGCTCCGGGCGTCCGGTGGCGAGCACCTCGGTGACGAAGAACGGGTTGCCCCCGGTCCGGTCGTGCAGATCGCCCGGGTCGCGTCCGCCGCGCTCGGCGAGCGTGGCCACGGCCTCGGAGCTCAGGGGCGGGAGCCCCACGCGGCGGACCACCGAGGACGTCGCCAGGTCGCCGAGCACGGTCCGGAGGGGGTGGCCCCGGCGGGTCTCCTCGTCTCGGTAGGTCGCGATCAGGAGCGTGCGCGTCTGCCCGACCCGCCGCCCGAGCACGCGCAGCAGGTCGAGCGTCGCGTCGTCGGCCCAGTGGACGTCCTCCAGGACGAGGACGTGGTGGGCGGCCGAGGTCCGCAGCCGCGCGAGGAGCGCCCCGAAGAGCGCGTCGCGGTCGGCGCCCTCCGCCGCGCGCCGCGCGATCTCGCCGCCCGCGAGCTGCGCGATGTCGAGGAGCGGCGCCAGCGGCCGCGGCGTGCTGAGCGGGTCGCAGGCGCCCCAGAGGACGTCGGCCCCCGCGGCCCGCTCGGCGCAGAAGCGCTCGACGAGCGCGGTCTTCCCGCCGCCGGCCTCGGCGGCCAGGAGCACCACCCGCCCCCGGCCGGCCCGCGCCTCGGCGAGCGCGGCGTCGAGCGCGGCGAGCGCATCCTCGCGCTCGAGTAGCGCCCCGGACGGCGGGGGCGCGGCGGCGAACGGCGCGGGCTCGGGCTCGGCGGTCGCGGCCGGGAGGTCGGGAGGGTCGAGCTCGGGCGCCTGCGTGAGGATCGCCTGGTGCAGGTCGCGGAGCTCGCGCCCCGGCTCGATGCCGAGCTCCTCGACCAGGTCGCGTCGCGCGGCCTGGAACACCTCGAGCGCGCGGGCCTGCCGCCGGGAGCGATAGAGCGCCAGCATGAGCTGCGCCCGGGCCCGCTCGCGGAGCGGGTGGTCGCGGACCAGCGCCTCGAGCTCGGGGATGAGCGCGGCGTGGCGGCCGAGCGCGAGGTCGGCATCGATCCGCGCCTCGAGGGCGGCGAGCCGCTCCTCCTCCAGTCGCGCCGCCTCCGACTGTACGAACGACTCGTAGGCGAGGTCCGCGAGCGGCGGGCCGCGCCAGAGCCCGAGGGCCTCGCGCAGAGCGGCGGCCGCGCGCCGGGGGTCGCCGCCCGCGAGCGCGGCCCGGCCCTCCTCGACCCCGTGCGCGAAGCGCTCCGCGTCGATCGCGCCCGGCGGCGCGCGGAGCGTGTACCCGTGGGGCTCGGTGCTGATGAGCGCGCGCCCCTCCTCCAGGGTCGCGCGCAGGCCCGAGATCGCGTTCTTGACCATCTTCGCCGCGGTCGGCGGCGCGCCGTCCCCCCAGAGCTCGTCCACCATCCGGTCGACGGAGAGGGCCTCGCCGGCGTGCAGCAGGAGCAGCGCGAGCACCGCCCGCTGGCGCCCTCCTCCGAGAGGCACCGGACGACCCTCCGCGACGGCCTCGAGCGGGCCGAGGATCCGGAACTCCATCGCTCGGTCGCGACGCTATACCGGCCCCGCCCCGGAGGGCCAGATCCCTCGGTGGGGCGGTGGACGGGCGGTTCCCGGACGGTGGACGCGCGCTTTCCCCCCCGCGGGAGCCTGGCGACACCCCCCGACGACCCGGAGGTCGCCATGAGCCCCACCAGCGCCACCCCCCGCGCCCGCCACGCCGCCCCGCGGCTCGCCGGCGCACTCGCGGTCCTCGCATGCGGCGCGCTCGCCGCGACCGCCGCGGCCGAGCCCTGGCCCGACCCCGACAACCCGGGCGTCGCCGCGGCGCAGGCCTTCCCGCTCGAGCGGCCGGCCGGGATCGCCCTCACCGCCGTGACGACGCAGGAGCGCGGGACGCTGAACGGCTACGCCCTCCAGGGCGGCCTGCTGCTCGACGGCCACCGGATCGGCACCAACCGGGTCACCTGCGCCTACGCCGGCGGCGCCGCCCGCTGCAGCGCCGTGATGACGCTGCCGCAGGGCACCCTCACCGTCAACTTCTCGCCCGGCGCGCGCGCCGGCGGGACGCTGGCCGTCGTCGGCGGCACCGGCGCCTACGCGACGGCCACCGGCACCGGGACCTGGCGCTCGCTCGGCACGGGCGGCGCCCGGACCGCCGTCGTGCTCCGGCTGCGGTGAGCCAGCGGGCCTGGCAGGGTTGCAGGTTCTGTGAGATCAATCTTCTGAGAACCATCGATCCCGCCCGTGCACCGGGCCGAGGAGGACGAACATGAAGCGCACCCGCACGGTCGCGGCCGTCCTGGCCGCCGCCCTCGCCACCGCCGCGGTCCCGATGATCGCGCAGGCCAAGAACGCCGACCCGAAGGCGAAGGCGACGTTCATGGGGGGCATCGCCGTCTCCGGGAAGAAGGCGACGCTCAAGGTCAGCTACAGCTGTGCCTCCGGCCAGGCGCTCTGGGTCTCGGCGAAGGAGGTCACGTCGGGTAAGCGCGACGTCCGCCTCCCGAAGGAGGGCTCCAGCAAGGTCTCCGCGGCGTGGTGGCAGAGCCACCGGAATACGTTCACCTGCAACGGCAAGTCGCAGACGGCGACGTTTACGATCGACACCGTGGAGAAGGGCTCGAAGGGCACCCTGAAGCCCGGCGCCGCCTGGGTGCAGTTCTGCGTCACGAAGGGCGAGCGGACACTGATCCTGTCGAAGTCCGGCTGGGTCACGGTCAAGTGATCTGACGCCGCGGCAGCGGCACCCGGAGCGGGCGACGGCCTGAGTAGGGTGGGGCGGTCGCCCGCTTCGTCGTCCAGCTCCACGACGCGACCGCGCTCCACTACGACCTGCGGCTCCAGGTCGGCGACGTCCTGCGCTCGTGGGCGGTTCCCCGGGGGCCGTCGATGGACCCGGCCGAGCGCCGCCTCGCCGTGCCGGTGCCGGACCACGGTATGGAGGCCGGCGAGTTCGAGGGCGTGCACGGCGGGTCGGCCCGGGGGAGCGGCGCGGTGATCGTCTGGGACGAGGGCACGGTCGAGATCGACCGCCAGGAGCGGGACCACCTGTCCTTCGTGCTCGACGGGCGCAAGCTCGCCGGCCGCTTCGGCCTCACCCGCACCGGCGAGCGACGGTGGATCCTGGTCAAGGCGCGCGACGAGCACGCCCGGCCGGGGTCGGACGTCGTGGCCGAGCGGCCCGAGAGCGTCCGCACGGGCCGGACGTGGCGGGAGGTCGCGGCCGAGGAGGGCGGGGCGTCCGGGGGCGCGGCGGGACTACAGTGAGCCGATGCCCGCGCTCCCGGTGACGTACCTCTTCAGCCGGACCTGCCCCTCGCACGAGGAGGGGCTCGCGCTGCTCCGTGAGGCGGCGGCGCGCGCCGGCCGGGACCTGGACGTGACCGTGCGCGAGGTCCTCGACGACGCGCAGGCGCGGGAGCTCGACTTCGTCGGCTCGCCGACCTACCTCGTCGCCGGGCGGGACCTGGCCGAGCGCGAGGAGGACCTCCCGCGCGTCGCCGACGCGTGCCGCGTCTACGCGCTGCCGGGCGGGCGGTTCGGCCCGCTCCCCGCATTGGAGGCCCTCATCGAGGCGCTCAGGAGGGCCGCATGAGCCTCGTGATCGGCGACGCCGCCCCGCCCTTCGACCTCCCGACGGTCTCCGGCGAGCGGGCCTCCCTCGAGGGGCTCGCCGGCGAGCCGGCGGTGGCGGTCGTCTTCTCGTGCAACCACTGTCCGTACGTCCTCGCCTGGGAGGACCGGCTCGACGCGATCGCCCGCGAGTACGCGCCGCGCGGGCTCGCGGTGGTCGCGGTCAACGCCAACGACGCCGGGAGCCACCCGCGCGACTCGTTCCCGAACATGCAGCGGCACGCGGCGGAGAAGGGGTTCTCCTACCCCTACGCCCACGACGAGAGCCAGGCGGTCGCGCGCGCCTACGGGGCGACGCGCACGCCCGAGGTGTTCCTCTTCGACCGGGAGCGGCGCCTCGTCTACCACGGGGCGATCGACGACTCGAGCGACCCGGGCGGCGTCCGCGAGACCTACCTGCGAGACGCCCTCGACGCGCTGCTGGACCAGGGTGCCCCGGGGGTGACCGAGACGCGGCCGGTGGGCTGCACGATCAAGTGGCGGCGCTAGCCGCGCACGAGGGTTCCTCGGGCGGGACCGGGATCTCCGCCCAGACGCTGGCGTAGCCGTTCTGGGCGGTACCCCAGGCCGCCGAGAGCTCCTGCACGAGGTGCAGGCCGCGACCACCGGTCTCGTGGGGCTCGCGCGGGCCGCGCCGCCCGGGCGCCACTCCCGGACCGGGGTCCGCCACCTCGACCCGGACGCGGTCGTCGCCCACGGTGACCTCGATGACGATGCATTCGCCGGGGGCGAACCGCGCGTGGCGCAGGCTGTTGGTGACGAGCTCGCTCAGGACGAGGGTCGCGTCGTGCCGGACCGCCTCCGGCAGGGGCAGCTCGCGGAGCCAGTCGCGGGCCTCGCACGCAGCGAGGGGCCCGGGCCGCACCCGGAGGGCCCGCCCGTGCGCCCTCGCGACCCCCTCGACGCCGCCCTCCGTCCTGGATTCCCGCTCCACCGCTATGTCCTCAAGCTGCTTGACGGTCACGAGTTGAATGTAGCGCAGGACCCGCGGGGGTCGACCGGAGGCGGGTGCATCCCCGGCGGACCCGGGCGCGTCACGACCCCGGGAGCAGCGTCGGGCCTAGGTCTCGGCGGGCGCCCCGCCCAGCGAGGGGAGCTGGTCGGCGTCGTAGGCGACGAAGTCCGGGAAGAGCACGGCGACGACGGCCACCGAGGCCAGGCAGGCCAAGCCGCCCGAGATCACGGAGATCCGGGGCGTGGTGAGCGACGCCACCGTCCCGGCCTCGACGTCGCCGAGGCGCGGCCCGCTCGCGACGACCAGGCTGAAGACCGAGGACATGCGCCCGCGCATGTCATCCGGAGTGACGGACTGCGAGATCGTGGTCCGGCACACGGCGCTGACGCTGTCGGCGGCGCCGGCGAGCGCGAAGAGCGCGGCGGCGGGCCAGAGCGAGGTCATGACGCCGGCCGCGGCGATCGCGAGGCCCCATACGGTCACCGCGCCGAGGACGATCCGGCCGAGGAACCGCGCGTGCTCGAGCCACCCGGTGGTCAGCGCGGCCACCGTGGCGCCCACGGAGACCGCGGCCGCGAGGAAGCCGGTCCCCTCCGCGCCGGCGTGGAAGACGGTGAGCGAGAGGACCGGGAAGAGCGCCCGCGGCATCCCGAAGGTCATCGCCGCGAGGTCGACCACGAAGCTCCCGACGAGCGCCTGCGAGCGGCCCACGAACCCGAGGCCGGTGCGGATCGAGCGGAAGACCGGCTCCCGCCGGGTGCCCGAGGGCGGCTGGGCCGACATGGCGTAGGCGGCGACCACCATGCCGAGGCAGGAGGCGGCGTCGACCGCGTACACCGTCCCCGCGCCGAACGCGCCCAGGAGCACGCCGCCGAGGGCCGGCCCGACGACCATCGTGAGCTGCATGAGCCCGAACGACATCGAGAGCGCCGCCCGCAGCCGCGCCGGCTCCACGGTGTTCGGGACGATCGACTGGCGCGAGACGCGTTCGATCGACGACGCGCCCGCCGCCAGCCCGGCCAGCAGGAAGAGCGCCCAGACCCGCGCCTCGCCGGCGATGCTGACCGCGGCCAGGGCGCCGGAGATCACGACGAGCGCGCCCTGGCAGGCGAGGAGCAGCGTGCGGCGGTCCATCCGGTCCGCGAGCGCCCCGGCCCAGAGCGACGCGCACACGAGCGGGAGCAGCTCGACCAGGCCGACGAGGCCGGTCAGGAACGCGGAGCCGCTGATCACGAACACCTGGTAGGGCAGCGCCACGAGAGCGGCCTGGGTCCCGAGCCCCGTGACGAGGGTGCCCAGCATGAGCAGCCTGAAGTCGCGCGAGGAGCGCAGGGGACGCAGGTCCATCGCCAGGTGGCGAAGCGGCCCCCAGCTCACGGGTGCGCCCGCCCTCGCCCCGTCAGGATGTCGGGGGGCGCGTGCACGCCGGCAAGGCTAGCGCCGGTCCCGAGGCGGACGCCGAGCGGACCCGGCAGCGTCTCGGCGGGCTCGTGTGCCACTTGGCGCCGGCGGCCTGCGCGAGCCGGCTCACTCCGGCGGGGGGCTCGAGGACCGGCAAATGCCCCTCGGCGCGCCGGGCGTACCCTTCGCAATCGACCGGCTCCACGTCGGCCGAGGCCGCCGGCCAGCGAGCACGGCGGCGCCATCGGGTGGCGCCAAGTGGCGTTCCGCGGCGCGGCTCGGGGCCGCCAGGCCGGCCCGCGCCTACCCCGCGGTCGCGAGCGCCCGGTGCTCCTGCGGACTGATGCCGCGGACGCGCTTGAACGCGGTGCTGAGCGCGAACGGGCTGCCGTATCCGACCTGACGCGCGACCCAGCCGAGGGTGGCGCCCGGCTCGAGGAGGAGATCGGCGGCGAGCGCGATCCGCCACCCGGCCAGGAACGACATGGGCGGCTCGCCGACCAGATCGGTGAACCGGCGCGCGAGAGCGGCGCGCGAGAGCCCGGTCGCGCCGGCGAGCTCCGCCACCGTCCACCGGCGGGCGGGGTCGTTGTGGAGCAGGCGCAGGGCCTGGCCCACGACAGGATCGGCGGACGCGCGGTACCAGCCGGGGGCGCCGGCGTCGGGGCGGGCGAACCAGGCCCGCAGCGCGGCGATCAGGAGCAGATCGAGCAGCCGGTCGAGCACCGCCTCCTGGCCGGGGGCGTCCTTCACGATCTCGTCGGACATCAGCGGGATCAGCGGGGAGTCGAGAGCCGCCTCGGACAGGACCAGCAGGACCGGGAGCGCCCGCAGCAGCCGCCGGCTGACCTCGCCGTGCATGTGGTAGGTCCCGGTGAGCAGGACCGTGGCGCCCTCGGGGCTGTTGCCCCAGGTCCGTACGCCGAGGTCGCTCATACCGAGCACCTCGCCGCCGTCGGGGGTGGAGCAGCGCTGCCCGGGGTGGATGAACACCTGGGGCGGCGTCCCGGGGTCGTCGGCGACCGTGTAGGCGTCGGGACCGCGGACGATCGCGACGTCACCGCGGGCCGTGCGCACCGCATCCGCGTCGTCGGGCAGGACCCACGCCTCGCCGCGGACGACGGCGATCAGCGTGAGCGGCGCCTCGTCCTGGATGCGGAGCGACCACGGCGGGTCGAGCGTCGAGCGGAGCAGGAACGCCCCCCGCGCCCGGGGACCGTCGAGCAGGCCGGCCACCGCATCCACGCACACGAGTGTAGACGCTCGCACATGATCTCGCGCGGATCCGCCATGGACCGTCTCGTGGCGCCGGGCTTGACTGCCGGACATGACCACGTACTCGCAGATCACCCCCGGCCAGACGCTCGAGAACCCCGTGACGGGCGAGCGCTTCACGTTCGTCCACACCGCCGCGACCACCGGCGGCGAGCTCCTGGCCTTCGATTTCGCCCTGCGTCCCGGCGGGGCGGTCCCGCTGCCCCACGTCCACCCGGTCCAGACCGAGCGGTTCGAGGTCGTCGAGGGCCTCATGCGGTTTCGGCTCGGCCTGCGGACCCGCCTCGCCGGTCCCGGCGAGGTCGTCGAGGTCGCGCCCGGCATCGTGCACTCCTTCGCCAACGCGGGGGGCGGGGAGGCGCGGCTGCGCGTCGAGGTGCGGCCCGCGCTCGAGATGGAGGCCATGCTGGCCGAGGTCGTCGCGATGGCGCAGGCCGGCCGGCTGACCCGCCGCGGGCTCCCCCGCAACCCCTTCGCGTTCGCGCGCCTTGCCCGGACATACGACCGGGTGGCCCACGCGCCGCTCGTGGGTCTCCGGGGCCAGCGCCTGCTGCTCGCGCCGATGGTGCTCGCAGCCCGCCACCCGAGCGCCGGCCTCGCGGCGGCCGCCGTCGCGACGCTCGGCCTGGGAGCGCTGGGCTGATGGGCGCCCGGACGCAGGGGGCGACGCTCGTGCCCGGCGGGACCGGCATCGTGCTGCTCTCGGGCCGGGGCGAGGAGGCCCAGCGCTCCGAGGGGGCCGTCCGGGACGCGGGCGTCGCGTGGACGATCGTGCGGGCGAGCCGCTTCGCCCAGAGCTTCGGCGAGCGCTTCCTCCGGGGCGCCGTCCTCGCGGGCGAGGTGGCCCTGCCGGTGGACCGCATCCGCGAGCCCTTCATCGGCGTCGAGGACGTCGCCGAGGACGCCCGCGCGGCGGCGGCGAGCGGCGCCTGGGACCCGGAGCCGGAGGTGGCCTGATGGGCGACGCCCTGGCCGCGGTGACGCTCGCGACGGCGGTCGGCGCCGCCCTCGTGGCCGGCGTGCTCCTCGGCTTCTCGGCGCTGGTGATGCCGGCGCTCGCCCGTGGTCCCGCCGCGGAGGGCATCGCCGCGATGCAGCGGATCAACCACGCGGCGGTCGGCCCCGGCCTCATGATCCCGTTCCTGGCCACGTCGGCGGGATGCGCGGCGCTCGCCGTCGTCTCGGTCGCGGACTGGGACGAGCCGGGCGCGCCCTGGCTCCTCGCCGGGGGCCTGCTCTACCTGCTCGGCGTGCTCGTCCTCACCGGCGCGTACCACCAGCCGCGCAACCTGGCCATCGACGCCGTCGACCCCTCGGCACCGGACGCCGCCGCCCGGTGGTCACGCTACCTCGGCGACTGGGTGCCCTGGAACCACGTCCGCGCGGCGTCGGGCCTCGCGGCCGCGATCGCCCTGGTCATCGCGGTTCGCGTGGGGTGAGGCGATCCCCCGGGGTTCCCTCCCCACAAAGGGGGATATCGGCACCCATTTGGCAAAAACTGGTGGTTTGACAGCCCCAAAAGGGGTAGGCTGCGACCACAGCAAAGAGGCCGAAGCGGGTTCGAGCCGCTCCGGCCTCGGTCCACCGGAATCAGCCTCCGATGAGGGCGAGACCCTACCGCAGGGACGACGGCACGCGCCGGCTCGACGACGCCTGCCGTCGGTCGAGCCTCTTCCTCCTCACCTCCGGGGACCGGCTGTCAACCCAAGGCGAAAGGAACACCTATGTCCCTTGCCACACAGCCCGAGGTCACCCTGGAGGAGCTCTCGCAGGAGACGGTGGAGCTTCTTCCCGGCCGTGAGCTCATGAACTGCTGCTGCGGCTCGACCTCGAACAACAACTTCGCGATCGGGCTGGTCAACTTCCAGCAGTCCCCGATCTTGGTCTCCCTCTAGGGAGCCTCTGATCGGCCGGCGCGGGCGGCCCTCCCGCCCGCGCCACCCTCCCCCTCCACACGTGCGATCCCGTCTGGCCCCGATCCTGGCCGTCCTGGCCGTCGCGCTCGCCGCCTCGCCGGCCATGGGCGCAACCACCGCCCCGCCCCCCACGACTCCGGGCGCCGGCCCCGCCGACGCGGCCCTCGTGCTCGGCGTGATCATCGCCATCCTCGGCGTCCTCGCCCTCGCGTGGCTCCGGCCCGGGCGACGTCGCCCGACGGCGACGGCCGCCCCGTCCGGGCCGGAGCACCTCGCCGCGGAGGGTGGCCCGCGGCTCACCCCCGGAGTCGAGGTCTTCGGGGAGTACCAGGGCTCGGGCTACCTCGAGCCGCGCTACCTCGCCCGCCGCGGGGACGACCAGATGGTCGCGCTCTCCCCGCTCCTTTATGCGCTGCTCTCCGCGCTGGACGGCCGCCGTGACGAGGCGGAGCTGGCCGGCATGGTCAGCGAGCGGCTCGGCCGCCGCGTGGACGAGGACGGCATCCGCTTCCTGCTCGATGAGCGCCTCCGGCCCGCGGGCCTGGTTCTCGCCCCCGGCCAGGCGTGGACCCCGGTCCCCCGGGCCCGGCCGATGCTCTCGCTCATCGCGCGCGCCGCGCTGCTGCCCCAGCGGATGGTGCGCGCTCTCGCGCGCGCGGTCGCGCCGCTCTTCCGGGCGCCGGTGGTCCTCGCGGTGCTCCTCGCGCTCGCGGCGGTCGACGTCTGGATCCTCGGGGTCCTCGGCGTCGCGGGCAGCCTGGAGCACGCGGTGCGCGCGCCGGCGACGCTCCTGATCGTCGCGGGCCTCCTGATCCTCTCCGGGGGCTTCCACGAGCTGGGTCACGCCACCGCCTGCCGCTACGGCGGCGGGCGGCCCGGGACCATCGGGGTCGGCATCTACCTCGTCTGGCCGGTCTTCTACAGCGACATCACCGACACGTACCGGCTCTCGCGCCGCGGCCGGCTCCGGGCCGACCTCGGCGGCCTCTACTTCAACGCGGTGGCGCTGCTCGTCGCCGTGGCGGCGTTCGCCGTGACCGGCGCCCGCGCGATCCTCGTGTTCATCGTGGTGCAGCAGGTGCAGATGCTGTTCCAGTTCATGCCCTGGCTGCGGCTGGACGGCTACTACGTCGTGAGCGACCTCGCCGGCGTGCCGGACCTCTTCTCCCGTCTGCGCCCGGCCGCGATGAGCATCGTGCGCCCGCGACGGCCGCAGCCCAGGATTATGGAGCTGACTCCGCGCGCGCGGCGCATCGTGCGCGGATGGGTGCTCACGAGCGCGCCCGTCGTCCTCGCGGTGCTCGCCGCGCTGGTGCTCGGCGCTCCGCGCATCCTGCGCACCGCGTGGACCTCCGGGCTGCTCAGGGCGCAGGCCGCGCGCGAGGCGCTCGGCGCCGGGTCGATCGCTTCCGGGGCGTGGTCGCTGGTGGAGCTGATGCTGCTGCTGCTCCCGGCGATCGGCCTGACCGTCACCGCGGCCATCGTCCTCGTCGGCGCCCGCCGCGCCATGGGGCGGGCCCTCGAGCCGGTGCGGGTCGCCGCGGGCCGGGCGTTGGCGGGCCGGGCCGCGCTCGTGCGCGGCGGCGCCGTGGCCGGCGCGCTCATGGTCGCGGCAGGCGCCGCGTTCATGCTGGTCCCGTCGGAGGCGCTGACGCCTGAGCACCAGGCCGCCGAGCGGGCCGTTGCGCCCGCGGCGAGCGGCCCGGCGCCATCGCATGGCACGCGCTCCGCCGCCCCCGCGAGGCGGCGCGCCGTCGCGCGCGCGGCCGCGGCGCGGGGGACCTCGGCCACCGGCGCGCGCGCGGCGCTCGCGCGGCGCGCCGCGGCGCCGCGCGCGACCACGACGGCCCCCTCCGGGACCCGGCCGCGCACCACGACGACCCCGA
>JADMIO012752795.1_pt1 | contig 64395 bp, 50 predicted proteins | sample 8958161 | NCBI WGS metagenome assembly JADMIO01 (sample SAMN16585339, study PRJNA669376) | soil metagenome | isolation source: Crop rotation soil | place: USA: Cullars Rotation, Alabama | collected 2011 | reverse complement strand
CTTTCCCCAGCACATACGACATTAATCGTGCCGATACCCAGGTTAGGCGCGCTGTCAATAACTATGACATCATAGTCATGAGCAACAGTTTCAATGGCCAGTCGGAGCATCAGGTGTGGATCGGTGGGCAGTTTACCTTCATCAAATTTGCCCATTAACTCAGTTTCAATACGGTGCAGAGCCAGACAGGAAGGAATAATGTCAAGCCCCGGCCAGCAAGTGGGCTTTATTGCATAAGTGACATCGTCCTTTTCCCCAAGATAGAAAGGCAGGAGAGTGTCTTCTGCATGAATATGAAGATCTGGTACCCATCCGTGATACATTGAGGCTGTTCCCTGGGGGTCGTTACCTTCCACGAGCAAAACACGTAGCCCCTTCAGAGCCAGATCCTGAGCAAGATGAACAGAAACTGAGGTTTTGTAAACGCCTCCTTTATGGGCAGCAACCCCGATCACCGGTGGAAATACGTCTTCAGCACGTCGCAATCGCGTACCAAACACATCACGCATATGATTAATTTGTTCAATTGTATAACCAACACGTTGCTCAACCCGTCCTCGAATTTCCATATCCGGGTGCGGTAGTCGCCCTGCTTTCTCGGCATCTCTGATAGCCTGAGAAGAAACCCCAACTAAATCCGCTGCTTCACCTATTCTCCAGCGCCGGGTTATTTTCCTCGCTTCCGGGCTGTCATCATTAAACTGTGCAATGGCGATAGCCTTCGTCATTTCATGACCAGCGTTTATGCACTGGTTAAGTGTTTCCATGAGTTTCATTCTGAACATCCTTTAATCATTGCTTTGCGTTTTTTTATTAAATCTTGCAATTTACTGCAAAGCAACAACAAAATCGCAAAGTCATCAAAAAACCGCAAAGTTGTTTAAAATAAGAGCAACACTACAAAAGGAGATAAGAAGAGCACATACCTCAGTCACTTATTATCACTAGCGCTCGCCGCAGCCGTGTAACCGAGCATAGCGAGCGAACTGGCGAGGAAGCAAAGAAGAACTGTTCTGTCAGATAGCTCTTACGCTCAGCGCAAGAAGAAATATCCACCGTGGGAAAAACTCCAGGTAGAGGTACACACGCGGATAGCCAATTCAGAGTAATAAACTGTGATAATCAACCCTCATCAATGATGACGAACTAACCCCCGATATCAAGTCACATGACGAAGGGAAAGAGAAGGAAATCAACTGTGACAAACTGCCCTCAAATTTGGCTTCCTTAAAAATTACAGTTCAAAAAGTATGAGAAAATCCATGCAGGCTGAAGGAAACAGCAAAACTGTGACAAATTACCCTCAGTAGGTCAGAACAAATGTGACGAACCACCCTCAAATCTGTGACAGATAACCCTCAGACTATCCTGTCGTCATGGAAGTGATATCGCGGAAGGAAAATACGATATGAGTCGTCTGGCGGCCTTTCTTTTTCTCAATGTATGAGAGGCGCATTGGAGTTCTGCTGTTGATCTCATTAACACAGACCTGCAGGAAGCGGCGGCGGAAGTCAGGCATACGCTGGTAACTTTGAGGCAGCTGGTAACGCTCTATGATCCAGTCGATTTTCAGAGAGACGATGCCTGAGCCATCCGGCTTACGATACTGACACAGGGATTCGTATAAACGCATGGCATACGGATTGGTGATTTCTTTTGTTTCACTAAGCCGAAACTGCGTAAACCGGTTCTGTAACCCGATAAAGAAGGGAATGAGATATGGGTTGATATGTACACTGTAAAGCCCTCTGGATGGACTGTGCGCACGTTTGATAAACCAAGGAAAAGATTCATAGCCTTTTTCATCGCCGGCATCCTCTTCAGGGCGATAAAAAACCACTTCCTTCCCCGCGAAACTCTTCAATGCCTGCCGTATATCCTTACTGGCTTCCGCAGAGGTCAATCCGAATATTTCAGCATATTTAGCAACATGGATCTCGCAGATACCGTCATGTTCCTGTAGGGTGCCATCAGATTTTCTGATCTGGTCAACGAACAGATACAGCATACGTTTTTGATCCCGGGAGAGACTATATGCCGCCTCAGTGAGGTCGTTTGACTGGACGATTCGCGGGCTATTTTTACGTTTCTTGTGATTGATAACCGCTGTTTCCGCCATGACAGATCCATGTGAAGTGTGACAAGTTTTTAGATTGTCACACTAAATAAAAAAGAGTCAATAAGCAGGGATAACTTTGTGAAAAAACAGCTTCTTCTGAGGGCAATTTGTCACAGGGTTAAGGGCAATTTGTCACAGACAGGACTGTCATTTGAGGGTGATTTGTCACACTGAAAGGGCAATTTGTCACAACACCTTCTCTAGAACCAGCATGGATAAAGGCCTACAAGGCGCTCTAAAAAAGAAGATCTAAAAACTATAAAAAAAATAATTATAAAAATATCCCCGTGGATAAGTGGATAACCCCAAGGGAAGTTTTTTCAGGCATCGTGTGTAAGCAGAATATATAAGTGCTGTTCCCTGGTGCTTCCTCGCTCACTCGACCGGGAGGGTTCGAGAAGGGGGGGCACCCCCCTTCGGCGTGCGCGGTCACGCGCACAGGGCGCAGCCCTGGTTAAAAACAAGGTTTATAAATATTGGTTTAAAAGCAGGTTAAAAGACAGGTTAGCGGTGGCCGAAAAACGGGCGGAAACCCTTGCAAATGCTGGATTTTCTGCCTGTGGACAGCCCCTCAAATGTCAATAGGTGCGCCCCTCATCTGTCAGCACTCTGCCCCTCAAGTGTCAAGGATCGCGCCCCTCATCTGTCAGTAGTCGCGCCCCTCAAGTGTCAATACCGCAGGGCACTTATCCCCAGGCTTGTCCACATCATCTGTGGGAAACTCGCGTAAAATCAGGCGTTTTCGCCGATTTGCGAGGCTGGCCAGCTCCACGTCGCCGGCCGAAATCGAGCCTGCCCCTCATCTGTCAACGCCGCGCCGGGTGAGTCGGCCCCTCAAGTGTCAACGTCCGCCCCTCATCTGTCAGTGAGGGCCAAGTTTTCCGCGAGGTATCCACAACGCCGGCGGCCGGCCGCGGTGTCTCGCACACGGCTTCGACGGCGTTTCTGGCGCGTTTGCAGGGCCATAGACGGCCGCCAGCCCAGCGGCGAGGGCAACCAGCCGAGGGCTTCGCCCTGTCGCTCGACTGCGGCGAGCACTACTGGCTGTAAAAGGACAGACCACATCATGGTTCTGTGTTCATTAGGTTGTTCTGTCCATTGCTGACATAATCCGCTCCACTTCAACGTAACACCGCACGAAGATTTCTATTGTTCCTGAAGGCATATTCAAATCGTTTTCGTTACCGCTTGCAGGCATCATGACAGAACACTACTTCCTATAAACGCTACACAGGCTCCTGAGATTAATAATGCGGATCTCTACGATAATGGGAGATTTTCCCGACTGTTTCGTTCGCTTCTCAGTGGATAACAGCCAGCTTCTCTGTTTAACAGACAAAAACAGCATATCCACTCAGTTCCACATTTCCATATAAAGGCCAAGGCATTTATTCTCAGGATAATTGTTTCAGCATCGCAACCGCATCAGACTCCGGCATCGCAAACTGCACCCGGTGCCGGGCAGCCACATCCAGCGCAAAAACCTTCGTGTAGACTTCCGTTGAACTGATGGACTTATGTCCCATCAGGCTTTGCAGAACTTTCAGCGGTATACCGGCATACAGCATGTGCATCGCATAGGAATGGCGGAACGTATGTGGTGTGACCGGAACAGAGAACGTCACACCGTCAGCAGCAGCGGCGGCAACCGCCTCCCCAATCCAGGTCCTGACCGTTCTGTCCGTCACTTCCCAGATCCGCGCTTTCTCTGTCCTTCCTGTGCGACGGTTACGCCGCTCCATGAGCTTATCGGGTCCACTCGCGAACGCAGAAAGGCCCACCCGAAGGTGAGCCAGTGTGATTACATTTGCGGCCTAACTGTGGCCAGTCCAGTTACGCTGGAGTCACTAGTATTTAGGTGACACTATAGAAGCGGCCGCGACAACTTGTCCACGTGGAATTCTAAGCTTAGGATCCCAATGTGCTGGAAAGACGATAAGAGCAGGGGTTTGTCTCCGTTCTTATAATTTAATTGCAGGGCGCCACGGCAGGCTTCAATCCAATCGTCGCGGGTGATTTAACAGTAAGCAGAACACTGGAACAGATGCAGCTCCTGCTCATTCAACTCGGCATTAAATATAATTACAACTGGTTAGCAGGCTGGAAGATCCTGCACCATTAAACAATCATACAAAACAATTAAAATAATAAACATGAAAAAGATATTCATAATACTCTCCGCTTTCTTCGTTGTGACAGCATTCACCAAATTGAATGATGCCTGGACCAATGACGACGCACATTCGCAGGTCAGCTTTACGGTAAAACATCTTGGAATTGCTGACGTAACGGGCACTTTCAATGATTTTGATGTAAAGATCAATTCCGTGAAACAGGATTTCAGTGATGCCGTCGTTGAGTTCACGGCGAAGGTCGCCTCCATCGATACAAGGGTAGAGGCAAGGGACAATCATCTTAAAAGCGCAGACTTTTTTGATGCGGCCAAATATCCATCCTTGTATTTCAAGAGTACTTCGATAAAATCAGAAGGGGACGATAAGTACAAGCTTACCGGGGATCTGACCATGCACTGTGTTACCAGGCAAATAACTGTAGATATGGAGTACACGGGTTCTGTTGAAAATGCTATGAACAAAAAGGAGACCGCTGGATTCCAGGTAAAAGGAGTTATCAAACGGTCCGACTTTGATCTTGGCAATGGCTTTCCACCTCCCATGATAAGCGATGAAGTGCGCATTAAAGCACACGGTGAGTTTACACGATAAAAATGTTTGAATAAAAATATTTATCACTTTAAAAACAAATTGTATGAAATCATTAGAAAGTAAAGTTGCTATCATTACCGGTGCCGGATCAGGCATTGGAAAAGCAACAGCAGAATTATTTGCGAGAGAAGGAGCTAAAGTAGTTGTGTCCGATATAAGTGAAAAGAACGGTAAAGCCGCTGTTGAAGAAATTAAAAAGAATGGCGGAGAAGCCTTCTTTATCAAGGCTGATTCGTCAAAGCCGGAAGATAACGAAGCTCTTGTACAACAGACTCTTCAAAAATACGGGTCTTTAGATATTGCAGTGAACAACGCCGGGATCGGCGGGCCATTAGGTAGTACGGGAGAGTATTCCATTGATGGATGGCAGAAAGTAATAGATATTAACCTGTCCGGAGTTTTTTATGGCTTGCGTTATCAAATCCCCGCTATGCTTCCAAAAGGTGGAAGTATCGTTAATATAGCTTCTATACTTGGCCAGGCCGGAACTAAATTTTCACCAGCCTATGTGGCAGCCAAACATGGTGTTGTTGGTCTTACAAAAGGGGCCGCATTGGAATATGCAGATAAAAACATTCGCATCAACTCGGTAGGACCCGGATACATAAAAACACCACTTGTAATGAATACACTTGACGCCGATGCATTGAAGTCGCTGGTGTCCTTGCATCCCATAGGACGCCTGGGTGAAGCGGAAGAAATTGCAGAAATGATCCTTTGGCTGGCTTCTTCCAAATCATCTTTTGTAACGGGTGCATACTACCCGGTTGATGGAGGTTACCTGGCTCAATAAATACTTGTTACGCATTGTCGAGGAGCAGAAAGGATGGTGAGAAGGGGGCAGTGCGTAACTTTTTAAACTTTAATAATTAAAACAATGAAAAAGCTATTTGAAACAGAGATGAAACCATTAAATAATGGAGTTGCCCTGTTGATGGGAAGAATGGCGATATCTCTTTTAATGCTGGCACACGGGTTACCAAAAATGGAAATGCTGTTTTCAGCGGAGCTGTCGAATTCCCTTCTGTATTCGGTCTCAGTGCAAAATTCACCCTGACGCTTGCTGTGTTTGCAGAAGTTTTTTGTTCGATTTTTTTCCTTGTTGGCTTTGCCACAAGACTGGCTTCGGTGCCACTCATCATTACTATGCTGGTCGCTATATTTTACATTCATGCAGCAGATGCATTCGCTAAAAAAGAACTGGCAGTTCTATACCTGGTAGGATATATTGTATTATTTTTTGCAGGGAGTGGAAAATACTCTATTGATCATTATTTACAATCCGAGAGACAACCAAAGTATCATCCGCAGCATAAGACTGAAGACCCAACTTTATCCATTTAAGACTACGTTCTTTGGCCAGGATGGGTGAGTGGTATGGTCAGATTATACAGGCAGTCATGGCATCGCCAGAGATTGTGCAAGGTATCGCCTGGGCGGTACTATTCTTATAATAGTTCTGGCATTTGCGATAGTTGGCAATCGTCAGAACAAGGTTAACCACCCAATGAAATAATGTTGTTTTAAGAGTTTTTTCAACTACTAACGAGATGATAGTTAACTTAGGTAATTATAAAAAACATATCCCTTATGCCAAACGACCCTTACAAAATAAAAAGACTATTGACCACTAAAAATGGAACTTTCACTTATTATAGTCTGCCTGAACTTGATAAGCAAGGATATTCTATCCATAAGCTTCCTTTTTCTATTCGCATTTTATTAGAAAATGCATTGCGAAATTTTGATGATTTTTCTGTAACCAAAGAAAGTGTTGAAACCATTCTTCAATGGAAACCCGCTGGCTCAGATAAAGATATTCCATTTAAACCCGCCCGTGTATTGATGCAGGATTTCACAGGCGTGCCATCCGTAGTCGACATTGCTTCGCTACGTGCGGAACTAGCCAGGAAGGGAAAAAATCCTGATGAAATAAATCCATTAGTACCCGTGGACCTTATAATAGATCACTCTGTACAAGTTGATTATTTTGGAACTGACTATGCCTACGACCGGAATATGGAAGAAGAATACAAACGCAACCAGGAACGCTACCAGTTCCTCAAATGGGCACAAAAATCGTTCACGAACTTTAATGTGGTTCCTCCAGGAATGGGAATTTGCCACCAGGTTAATCTGGAGTATTTATCTAAAGGTGTAATAGAACGTAACGGAGAGGTCTTTCCCGATACATTGGTTGGTACCGACAGTCATACACCTATGGTAAACGGAATTGGTGTTGTGGCCTGGGGCGTTGGAGGAATTGAAGCCGAGGCTGCTCTACTTGGTCAACCGATCTATTTTATAATGCCTGAAGTAATAGGCCTGAAACTGACAGGTAAACTTCCACTCGGGTCTACAGCTACAGACCTGGTGCTAACTATCGCAGAACTATTGAGAAAGTACGGAGTGGTTGGAAAATTCGTGGAAGTTTTTGGTAGTGGTCTGGATAATCTTTCTGTTCCTGACAGGGCTACTATCGGCAACATGTCGCCGGAATTTGGCTCCACTATTACCTTTTTCCCGATTGATCATAAGACTCTTGAATATATGCGCAAGAGTAATCGGTCTGAAGAACAGGTGAAACTGGTGGAAGATTATTGCAAGACCAATATGCTGTGGAGAACCGGTTCCGAAGATATTACCTATACCGATATTGTAGAGTTGAATATTTCGACAATAGAACCTGCGGTGGCTGGACCCAAACGACCGCAGGACAAGATTTTATTAAAGAACTTCAAGTCAAAATTCATAGGCTTGTTGGACCAAACCTATGGACGTAAATACACAGAAGTAAAACAATTAAGCAATTGGATGGCCGAAGGAGGCAGCCAACCAATAAAACAGGAAATACCTGAACCAACACCTGAACCCCAGATTGAAGAAACAGTTGTAAATGGGACCAAAAATGTTTGGGTAACCTTTGGGCAGGAAAGTTTTATGCTCTCTGACGGTGCTGTTGCTATTGCAGCTATTACTTCCTGTACCAACACCTCCAATCCATTTGTAATGGTCGGAGCTGGCTTGTTAGCCAGAAAGGCCAGGCAACGGGGATTGAAAACAAAACCCTGGGTTAAAACTTCTCTGGCTCCGGGTTCAAAAGTAGTAACGGATTACCTTGAAAAAGCAGATTTGCTGGACGACCTGGAAGCCATGCAATTTCATACCGTAGGATATGGTTGTACCTCTTGTATTGGCAACTCCGGACCTCTGCCCTCTTATGTTGCTAAGGCCGTTGATGAACATGACCTGGTCGTAGCCTCTGTTCTTTCTGGCAACCGGAATTTTGAAGCCCGGATACATCCGCAGGTAAGAATGAATTTTTTGATGTCGCCGATGCTGGTAGTGGCATACGCCATTGCAGGAAGAGTTGACATAGACCTGATCAATGATCCGATAAGTTTGGATCCTAATCAACAGCCAGTTTTTTTGAAAGATGTCTGGCCAACTGACGATGAAATTAATGAGCTAATGAGCCAGGTACTGTCTCCCAAAGATTTTGCTAAAAATTATGGAGAAATATTTGAAGGCAATGAGATATGGAGAAACCTTATGGTTCCTGATGATAAATTATATGTATGGGATAAAACCTCTACGTATATTAAAGAAGCTCCTTTTTTTAATAATATTTCTGATAAACCTGACCCTCTGAAGGACATTCATGGCGCAAGAGCTTTATTGGTATTAGGAGACAGTATTACTACTGATCACATTTCCCCGGCCGGACAGTTCAATGAGTTTTCGGCTGCAGGTGAATATTTGATCAGCCGTGGCGTGAAAAAAGAGAACTTCAATTCTTATGGCTCAAGAAGAGGAAATGATGAAGTTATGTTACGGGGAACTTTTGCCAATGTCCGCATAAAAAACAAACTGGCACAAAAAGAAGGCGGCTTTACCCGGTATTTGCCTTCAGGTGAAGAAATGTCTGTTTATGAAGCATCAGTAAGGTACAAAGAGACCCAAACTCCGTTAGTCGTATTGGCAGGGAAAGAATATGGTAGCGGTTCATCAAGAGATTGGGCGGCAAAAGGCGCATTCCTGCTCGGTATTAAAGCAATACTCGCAGAAAGCTATGAACGTATCCATCGGAGCAATTTAGTAGGAATGGGCGTATTACCACTTCAATATATGAATGGTGATACGGCTGAAAAATTAGGGCTCACCGGGAGTGAAACCTTCACCATAACAGGCATCGCCGAAAACATGAAATCATTAAAAAACATGCAGGTGATTGCCCAAAAAGAAAATGGCCAGGAAATCAAATTCCAGGCGATTGCCCGGGTAGATTCAAAAATTGAGATTGAATATTATCGTAACGGAGGCATTCTGCAATATGTATTGAGGCAGTTCCTGGAAAGAAGTAATTAATTATTTCAAAGACAAATAATAATAAAATTTTATAAAATGGAAAGTAATCAACTTTACCCCCGAAAGCACAAAAGAAATCTATAAAAAGAGAACTGCACTTGCTCCTGAGATAGCAGAAGCATTCAGGAATTTTAGTAAGGCAGTCTTCAAGGACGGTGCACTTCCTGAAAAGATCAAACAACTCATTGCAGTAGCAGTTGCCCATGTGACACCATGTCCTTATTGCATACATGGCCATACGGCGCGAAAAGGGGCAAGCAAACAAGAGATCATGGAAGCTATTGGGGTGGGTGCGGGAATGCGGGCCGGAGGCTCATATGCTCATTCTGCATTAGCGATAGATGAGATGGAAAAAATGGAAAGCTTGAATAATAAATAAAGGACGACAGTACTAAAAAATATAAAAAAGAAATTATTATGAACTATACGGAAAATTTTGACGGGATTAAGATTGACGTGCAGGCAGTGGATATCACCATTGACAACGAACTACAGCAAAGTATAAGAGATGTGATCAAACGATTGCGACGGCATATTTCCGACGTAAATTTTGTGGATGTTTATATTACGGAAAAGAGTGAAAAGTCCACCGATCCCAGATCAGTTGGTATCAGGTTTGGAATTCCGGGTAATGATGCTTATGCTTCCGATTCCGGTGACAACTGGATGGCCTTACTTAAAAATGTAGAAGAAAAACTGCGCAGGCAACTTGAAAAAAGAAAAAAAGATTAAATAGGAATTGAAATTCATCTTCCTTAAGTAATGTTTCACTAAATATCAATAGGCTAAAACCAGGTACAGGCATTCCAACGATCTACGTTGGTGAATAAAATAGTTAGGTAAAGCTTAGCGAAACTTGCTCACCGAAAAGATGAGCAAGGCACCCGCTTCAACTATTATGCTCATAAAACCGGTGAAAACAACCTTGCAATTTTTTCTGGCAACTGCTCCGTCCATGGTCGTGAGAGCCACCGTTCCTTGTCAATTTTTATGGCGTCCTTGAGGTCAGCAAAGAAGACTTCACGCATTTGACCGGCGAATGAAGCATTGTAAACAACAGCGTTTACTTCGAAATTCAGATCAAAACTGCGATAGTCCATATTAGCTGTTCCGATCATTGATAGTTTGCCATCGGTGACTATTGTTTTGGCGTGGACAAACCCTTTCTGATAAAGGTATATCTCTACGCCGGCATCAAGCAACCGGTTATAATATGATTTTGAAGCAGCATTGACAAACTTTGAATCACAGATACCAGGCACAAGCAGTTTTACTTTCAGACCGCTTAATGCCGCTACACACAATGCGTCCATCAGGCTGTCGCCCGGAATAAAATAAGGGGTTGTGATCAATATCTCCTCCTGTGCAAGATAAATAGCTTGCAAAATCGAAAATAGTATTGACGGAAGTGGAGAGTCGGGGCCGCCGGCCGCAATCTGTACCAGGTAATCTGAATTTGTTTCCCCGGGATCGTCAAAATAAGAATCGTCCGGCACAAATTCTTTGCCGCAGCAAAAGTTCCAGTCCGTCATGAAAAGATATTGCAGGTAATATACCGCGGGCCCCTTTATCATCATGTGAGTATCTCTCCAGTATAATTTACCGGCGGTTCCGTTATTCACATATTTATGGGATACATTGATCCCTCCAATGAAGGCAGTATGACCATCTATGATCGCTATCTTACGGTGGTTACGATAATTCAGACGATTGGCAAGGAGATAGAAAGTTACTTTGTTAAAAGGGAAAATCTCGATGCCGGCTTCGATCATGCGCTTCTCGATCTTCTTTTTTATAGTAGGACTTCCGAAATCATCATAAATAAAGCGAACTATGACGCCCTGTTTTGCTTTTTCAATCAGAAGCTCTACAACTTCGAGACCGGTCTCATCACATTCGTAGATATAGTATTCAAGGTGAATATGGTGCTTCGCATTCCCGCTAGCTTTGAGGAGTTCCGGGAATTTATGCTCACCGTTTATCAGCAGCTTTACTTCATTGGAGTTCGTTAGCGGACTTCCGAGATCGCGTATCAGCAGGCGAGCTAATTCCGCATTTTGTGCCTTCGGCATCTTCTCCCACGTGACATTTACTTTGTCGTACCGGGTAACATTCTTTTTCAAATGATTGAGTACGCCAAAGTTTTCCTGCATTTTTTTGGAATACCTTTTCTTTTTCCAGTAGTTGACACCAAAAAGAAGATAGAAGCCAATGCCTCCAACAGGTATAAAAATACACAGTAGAATATAGGCTAGCGTTTTATTGCTGCTATGCGTCTCAAATAATATACGTCCCAGTACTAAAACAAGAATTATGACATATATAAAAACGACAAGAGAGTACCAGTTCATAGCCAATTATAAATATTTGCTAAGTTACTTCAGCCGGTTGGGATAAATAAACCTGGTCGCTTCATAATGCCTTGACAGGCTCGGAGCTATGTGTTGCGCCGGGATAAAATGCACGGGCAATCCTTAACCCGTTTACTTTCTGTTGAGTTAGTACTGCTTCAAACTTCAGTTGATTATCGTAAAACAGAGAATCTTCACTTGCATCACTAAAAAACAAAATATTGTTGACAGCGTTACGAGCAGCCAACTTTTGAGCCGCTTGTCCACTTGCAGCGAAGGGGCTGATGGCAATATAGACATCGAAAATATAGGGATGATTCGAGAGGCAATAGATCCCCATCAATCCGCTATTTAGGCCAGAAACATCAGCCTCCCACAGCGCCCCGATTTAGGCGGACCGCGTTTTTATGGCGATTGTGAAAGGAAGATTTCCGGTTCAAAGATCGAGATTTACCAAACGGATCATGAAAGGGACCAGAGGCATTGTCCCTATTAACGGATTGAGTAGCAGGCCTGCGAACTCCAAACTTTTGGAAGTTGACGTTATAAGCAAAGCAAGCTCGATTATAGATGATTTCCATGATATGATATGCCTTCCAACACGCCCTCTGAAAGGTCTTTTTGAGCAAAGTAAATGTTCTTTAAATTTTTTAATGAACCCATTTCGGGGCTATGATTCGCCACGACGATTCCTTTAACCCTTCCCTTCAGCATGTCGATATCATTGCCGCTATTACCGGCCGTTATAAATTTTTCGACAGGCATTTTCCATTTGTTACTGAGGAAACGGATAGCGTTGCCTTTGCTTGCCCGAAAAGGAAGTATATCAAGAAAGCGATTTTGTGTGAGCAATAGTTTTGCCCGGAGTTTATTTTCACGCAACAGCCGGTGAATAGCATTGAGGTCTTCATCTGTAAAAGTTTCATCAACATAATAGCTGAGCTTAAATTCACGCTGAGCCGCGTCTTCCTGCATCGTGATCTTTGAAAAACCGGTAAGAAGTTTTTCAATTTCATCACGTTTCCATGAATAAGAGATATGGCTTTCCCAACCTTTGTCTGGTTCATAATCGGGAGTATAAAACATTTCAGATCCTGCGCTGCAAATCAAAATATCGGGCTGCGGAAGGTCATAGTCTTTTATAGCTTTTTTGACCAATTCAAGGTTTCTACCGCTAGCCAAACCAAATCCGAGATCGTCCTCGTTGTTATCGATCCATTGCTTTAATTCCGCCAGGCCGGTCGTCTTTTGGCCATCGACAAGTGTACCATCAATATCAGAGATCAGGAACTGCCTGACAAACGATAATTTCTTTCCGTAGGCAATGTCTCCTGGCAATCCTTCCTGCAGGTTTTTTTCTTCCATTGCTTTTTGAGCCAAATAAACATATTGCTGCGAATGGTTTTGCCAGGAGTATGTCTTATCAGTACACAAAATCCCGTTCTCAGAATAGCGTTGCCATAAACCCTGGTTGGAAATTATCTTTTTTATAGCGGATGAAATGGCCGCAGGATCTTCCACATTTATCACTAACCCATTTTGGCAATGGTGAATAATTTCTTTCGGGCCACCTTTTGATGAGGCAATGACGGGTAACCCGCAGGCAGCTGCTTCCAACACCGTTAATCCAAAATTTTCCCCGGGTGTTGCATTCACAAAAACACCTTTTTTCCGCGCTGCTATTCTATAGATCTCGGGGACTTCCTGTTGCGGATCATTTTTCTTTGGAATCGCCATCTTTCCATAGAGGTCATACTTATCCATGAGGAGTAAAAGATTGGTAAGTATTTCCTGCTCTTCCTCCGGCATTTTGGAAATATCCTTTCTTACACCGGCGAAAATGGCAAGGTTGGCCATCGTTTGTAATTCTTTGTCTTCTCCAAATGCCTGGATAATTGTTTCAAAATTCTTCCTTTTATCAGCTCTCCCGATAGAAACTATCAATGGCTTAGCAGGGTTAAATAAAAACCTTTCAATTTCCTGGTTCACCCTGTTCACGGCTTGCTCCTGTTCAAGAGACACCTTGAATGAAGGCATGTCTAACCTGTAATACGGATAAAATGCCGCACTATTGTAGCCGGGCGGCATTACAACAAATTTTGCCTCATCGGCAGCTTCGTACATTTTGTACTGCGTCTCTATTTCATGATGGGTACTGGCAACTACATAATCCGCATTGCGGAGAACTGATTCTTCAACGTCAATCCGGTGATCCATCCTGAATACCGTCTTTAACTTTTCCCCGGGATAACCCTGGCTCAATAATATTTTCTGCTTGTTCCTTCCAAGGGAATGACCTGTAGCAAAAAAAGGAAGCCCATAGATCTTGGAAAGTTGTTGCGCGATATAATTTCCATCAGCGTAATGACCATGCACTATATCGGGATAATCATCCTCTTGTTCAATGAACCGGATAGTTTTGTCTGTATATTCATCCAAATAATCCCATAAACTTTCCTTTCTCCTGTATCCCGATCCACCGCAACTGATCCTGATTATTCTTGCCTTATCATTCACTCTTTCGATAGCTTCGGAATAACCCGGTGCAACACGTTTGTCGGATATGCGTCTTGTAAAAAGGTCTACTTTTCGAATGCACTTGTTTTCCGATAATGAGGCCAGCAGCTCGAGGACGTATTTTACCTGGCCCCCTGTGTCTTTATCTTTCCCGATCTCCGGATTGGAAGATCGGATGAGACCATGTGGACTAAATAGTTGAACATAGTAGCCTGTCATGGAACGAATTTAGCTTATACTATGCGCTATGAATGTTAGAATGTCATTAGAAAGCATTGGAAACAAGTTAAAAAGACTGAAAACCTTTAACTTAAGGCGACCGACTTTTTTTTAATTGAAATATTTTTGCTTTTATTAAACAAAACACATGTATTCAGGTGCAGGATTTAGTGACTGGGAGATTGGTGATATCTCCATTTATCTTCACAACGGCGAGTACCATTTATTTCATTTGATCATACCTAATCATGATTATATAGCCCATGCAGTTTCAAAAGATGGCCTCGCCTGGCGAAGGACAAAAAATGCAATTTTTGTCGGGGATCCGGGTGAATGGGATGATGATATGCTCTGGACAATGCATGTCTTCTCAATGAAGAATAAATTTTTCATGTATTACACAGGCTTGCAGCGTGTTGACAAAGGGATCAATTCCAAAATCGGGTTAGCGCAATCAGATGATCTTTTACATTGGGAAAAAGTGCAGGGGCCGGGGCTGCCTGTCGAGCTCAGGAAAGGTTTTTATGAATGTCTCGATGACAATCCACGAGGATGGTTGAGCTTTCGTGATCCTTATTATTTTGAACGTGACGGTAGCGCTTACATACTGTTTTGCGGCCGGAAGAACTTCGGCCCCATCTCACGACGTGGCTGTGTGGGATTATTGAAACTGGAAAGCGACAATTATGTTTTACAAGAGGCGCTTATATACCCCGGCGTATATGATGATGTAGAATGTCCCTGCATCTTTGAACTCAATGGGTGCTTTTACCTGATTGGGTCAATACGCGAGGATGTAAAAGTGCGGTACTGGGTGAGCCATAAATTCAATGGCCCCTATAAAACGTTTCATTCTGATTTTTTGATCCCTGAAGGAAATTATGCAGCAAGAACCGTGTGGGATGGGAATCATTTATTGATCTATAATTTCTTTTTTACGCATGGCGCGATCAATTCATTACGTGTATTACCTCCGCCAAAAGAATTGTCAACAGATTCGCAGGGCCGGCTAATCTTGAAAAGCTTTTACAGGTGGGAACAAATGGCGACGAACAGAATTCTGCAAAAGGATTTTGGGACGCCCGTCCGGTTATTGAAAAATGCGACCGCCAATTTCCGAAATGAAAATGACCAATGGACCTGCAGTTCAGAAAGCGGGTATGAAATATTTTATTTCGATGAGCCATCGGACAACTTTATATGGGAAGGAAACATCAGCAATAATGGTTTGGGCAAATTCGGAATTGTGGCTCATATAGACCAGGAAGGAAACGGTTATTTTATTCCGATCGATCTGATCGAAGGCCTCGTTCAAATCCGTTCATGGGGATACAATCCTGACAATAACCGGCAGAATTTCATTTTTAGCAATCTCCAGTCAAATGTATGCGTCGTGCCCCCTTCAGGCAGGATACATTTTAAATTGATATGCTATGGAAATTATATTGAATTGTCGGTTAATGGGGAAGTGAAATTGACCTTAATGGATTATACCTGGAGCGGGCCCGGAATGGGACTATTTACGACTGCATCTTCAATTATTCTTGAAGAATCGATCATTAAAACGCTTCCTCATGTTGTCAACGAATATGCAAGCCAGGAAGCAACCCAAAAAAATATGTGACGGTGAGAATTGGACAATTCGACAATTTGACAATTCGGCCATTACACCTAAGCGAAATGTACCAATCATATATTCTGGATCCGTCAACTCTCCTTGGATTTCGAGATATATGGATAGCGGTCGTATATGCAATATTTTATGATCAATAATCCGAGTTGACGATCGATAAATTTGAATGGGGTGAAAGCATCTCTTTAAAAGGAACAAAATCTATGTGGTAAAAAAAAGATGCTGGATAGAATAGATTGGAGAAGGGATAGTGGATATTGGGATTAAAGGACTGAGTTGGTAGTAGTTTGCTCAGGTTCAGTATTAGTAGCTGACGGCATCGTTATGGTAAACTTTGTGCCCTGATTTACTGCAGAGTCGACTTTAATGGATCCTTTATGCAATTTGATGATCCTGTCGGCCATGGATAGCCCGAGGCCAAAACCACGCCCTTCATTGCCTTGATTTGCCCTATAGAAAGGTTGAAAAATATTCTCAATCTCATCAGCCGGAATTCCAATACCCTTGTCTTCAATCTCTATTTGAATATTGTTATCTATGGTTCTTAATGAAATCGTCGCTTCCCGATCATTTGAATATTTGCAAGCATTCAACGCAATATTCTTTATAGCTGTCAACAGCAGATCTTCATTGCCAAATACGAGTAGCTTTTCCTCTTCTTCCGGCATATTTTCGAAATTCAGAACGACTAAAAACTCATTATTTAGTTTCGACAATTCAGAAGGGACGCGCATCAATATTTCATCAATGCGGACCAGGTCAATGTCAAGCCCCCCTTTGTTGCCTGAAGCACTTGCAAACTCTAACAAGGTCTGCGTTAATCTCCCCATGTGTCGTACATCATGATAGACTGACCTTATGACTTTGTGATATTCTTCAGTCGATCTCTTCTTTTCAAGAATTACTTCTAACTGGCTGGATATGGATGTGAGAGGAGTTGAGAGCTCATGCGAGGCATTAGAAATGAATCGTCTCTGCAATTCGAAACTATCCTGGAGTTTATTAAGCAATTGATTAAATGTATCGGCGAGGTAATGCCATTCATCCTTTATTCTACCGGTTGAAACTCTTCTTGCGAAATTCTGAACAGAAATGTCTCCAACGTCATCGGCGATCTTCTTTATAGGTCGTAATAACCGCTGCGAAAAAATAAATCCTATTATGAGTGCCGAAATTATCCCAACAACAAAACTCAGCAGCAGGATTGTTTTAAGTCGTACAAGATTTAATCTCCCATCAGCATCGTTGGCTGCCGATATAATAAATACCCTGATATTACCGTCATCGTATTTGTACCCGATAGCTTCTTTGGTTCCGCTTTCGAAATAAATCTCTTCATTATTTTCCCTGAGATCATCCAGTTCTTCTTTGTCAACTTTGATCCTGTCCCCGGGGACATCGCTATAGCGGTAGATCTCACGTTCGGTAGAATCATAAACCTGGATAACCTTGTCTCTAAGGGATACTGCTGTTAAAGAATCGAATTGCCGTATTAAGTTGGGGTCAAAAATTTCCCGTCTTGCCAGCAATCGCCCGATAGTGATTGCCCGGTTTGCCAGGCGTGTTTTCATAGTCTTCACCCGTTCCTGTGAGGAAATATAATAGACAGACCCACAGACAATGCTCATAATAATGAATACGAAAAGGACAAACAGCAGGGTGATACGAATTCGTACAGGCATTTAATTCAATTTTCTTTGAGAATATATCCCATACCCACTTGTGTTTGAATAAGCTTATGTTCAAATTTCTTGTCAACTTTATTCCTGAGATAACTTATATACACATCAATTACGTTGGTACTTCTTTCGAAGTCAATATCCCAGACACTCATGGCCAGGTCGGCACGCGAAACAACTTTATTTTTATTACGTAATAAAAATTCAAGAAGCTGAAACTCTTTTGCTGTCAGGTTTATTTTTTGGCCTCCACGCTTTACCTCTTTGCGTTCCAGGTTCATCTCAAGATCATCGGCATGCAAAATATTTCCCATTGGTGCTTGCTGAAACATGGTTCGTTTAAGCAAAACCCTGATCTTCAAAAGCAATTCCTTGAATTCAAAAGGCTTTACAATGTAATCATCGGCCCCTGAGTCGTACCCTTCCACTTTATCATCAAAAGTGGGAAGCGATGTAACCATGATAACAGGGATAGTGGGGTTCTCCTGTCTTATCATTTTACACAATTCAAAGCCATTGATACCTGGCAGATTGATATCTAAAAGGATCAGGTTGAACTTATATAATTTAAACAAGCGGTGTCCGATGGTACCATCGTATGCAACATCTACATGATACCCTTTTTCTTCGAGACCGAATTTTAAAGCATCTGCAATCTTCCGTTCATCCTCTACGATCAAAATCCTTCGTTCATCCATTTTACACATTTAGACTCAATCTAAGGTAAATATTTTAGTGTCGTTCGCCCCCAGCTTTAATCAGATTCTAATGTCAGTTTAATCCAGGTTTAAGTTTTCGGCACTATTTTAACAGCCTGAATCATCAATATGTTTAGAACAATTTTATTACCGGTAGATTTCGAGATTAACACAGAAATGGCGGTGAAAAAGGCGCTTGAACTTTCCGAACCGGGTCAAACGAGCATACATCTTTTTCATGTTCACAGGACAGGACCGCTGTGGAGGTCTATGTGGAAAAATGAGATTATGCAAACTGATGAAGAAGCGGGGCTTGAATACAAACTATTAGAGTGGAGATCATTAATTGAAGAACGTTGTCCGGATGTGAAAGTGGCGGCCAGTATAGTTCGTTCACTGAACGTTGAAAAAGCAATAATTGAGAAGGCAAGGATAATAAAAGCCGACATTATTGTTATTGGTAAACATTCTTCTCACGGGTGGCTTGCATTTGTCAATACTGTGTTTCCGAATAATATTGCGAAAGCCACGGGTTGTCCTGTGCTGACGTGTAAACCTGGCTCCCTCGATAATAAACTAAGGTCAATAGTAGTACCCGTGGGACCCGAAGTTCCCGCAAGAAAATTGGATGTGATCATAGCGCTGAAACAAAAATTCAGGATCACCATTCATCTTGTAACAGTCATCAGCAAAAAGCAAAACGCAGACAATTTTTCGGGCTATTCCATACTCGAGACATACAGATCCCTTAAAGTGATTGGACAGTGCACGCTTGAATACGCAGTGTTGCATGGAGAAAATCTGGCCCTTTCAGCTTTTGAGTATGCAAAAAAAATCAATGCAGATATGTTATTGGTAGAGCCCGAATCCGAAACTAAATTATCGTCTTTTCCAACAAAACATATAGTTGATGAATTAAAACCCGATTCAAAACTGCAAATTCTTGCAGTACAATCTTAATCACAAAAAATGTTATGAAAAAAATCTTCTTCGTACCCCTGTTCTTTTCATTTTTCTCAGCATTAGCCCAGGAAATCAGTCAAGCTGAAAACCTGTTGTACTATAAAAAATTTGAAAGTGCTGAAGACTTGCTGCGTCAAATTCTGAAAGCTGAACCTGAAAATGACCAGGCGTGGTACCTTCTTTCTGAAGCACAGCACAATTTAAGCGACAAGCCCGGACTCGAAACTGAATTACAATCTGTTCCGGAAACGGTAAAGGATGAACCCTATTACCTGGTTGCGAACGGAAAAATACTTTTAGATCAATCAAATGTGCCGGAGGCAGATAAGTATTTTGAGCAGGCTTTAGAAAAAACAAAGTACAAAAATCCTGAAATCCTGCTTGCTGTTGCAAAAGCAATAGTTGAGTCTGAGAAAGGGGATGCGAACCATGCAATCGATCTTCTCAATAAAGCAATAAAAAGAAACAAATACAGCGCGGAGCTTTATACGGAGCTAGGAAAAGCGTACAGGAAACTAAATAATGGGACCGAGGCATTTAAAGCATTCAGACAGGCTATTGAAGCGGATAAAAATTTTGCCGAAGCCTATTATTTAACCGGGATGATATTCAGATCACAAAAGAACCCGGAGTTGTATCTCGAGTATTTCCGCAAAGCGATCACAGCTGATCCAAAATATGCCCCCGCATATTACCAGTTGTATCATCATTATTATTTCAGAATTGTTGATACAGCGAAAGGCTATCTTGAGAAATATATTGCATTGTCAGATCATAAGATTGAGAATGACTATGACTATGCCGATATATTGTACCTGACAAAGAATTACGCGCAGGCCATTGAGCTGGCTAAAAAGATCATTGAAATGGACAAAGAAAACATGCCAGCCCGTATTTACAAATTGATAGCGTATAGCTACCAGGAAAGTGGTGAGCATCAAAAAGCTTTTGATTACCTGCAACAATATTTCGCAGCAGCCCCGGATACCGTAGTGATCGCAAAGGATTTTGTGTTCCTTGCAGACCTTTATAAAGAAAGACAAGACATTGATTCGGCAATATACTTTTTCAAGTCAGGAGCAGCACTTGAGAGCGATACAGCTTCACTAATTAAATATTATAAAACAATAGCTGACCTGGCTAAGCAACAAAAGGACTATGCAGAGACTGCAGCCTGGCTTGGAAAATTCTATCAAACAAACATCAAAGCTACAAACGTTGATCTCTTTAATTGGGGCATCGCTTTGTACCAGGCGCACAATTATGAAGGATCTGATTCCGTTTTTTCACTGTATGCAGAAAAATACCCCGAACAGGAACATGGTTACTATTGGAGAGCCCGCAATAACGCAATAATTGATAGTTCAATGGAACAGAGTCTGGCCATACCTTATTACCTCAAAGTGATTGAAATTGGGCAATTGGACTCGACAGGCAATTCTAAGAAACATTTGATTGAAGCTTATGGTTACCTGGCCGGGTACGAGGCAAATAAGAATAAAGATTATGCTAAAGCAATCGAATATTTTGAAACGGTGCTTCAGCTCGACCCGGAAAACAAACAGGCGCAGAAATATGTGCAGATATTAAGGCAGGCAATGGACAAGAAGGAGCCAGGGGCAGCTAAGACCTCTGATAGTTTAAAACGGAGAATGAATTTGGGAATTTGATAATTCGACAATTTGGCAATGACACTTGACCGAAAATATTGCAACTCGTCTATTCTGAAACTATGGATTCTGGAACACTCAAACTTTGAACTTCAAACTTCAAACTTTAAACTCTCAAATGCGAAATGAAAAATGGAAGTTTAAGACCTAAAAAGTGCAAACTCGTGAACTTTGGAACTTTCTATTCAAACAACCGTGCAAAATGATTTTGCAAATGGTTGCGCATGCCATTGCGGAATTCTTCGGGCGTACCTTTTTCAAGGATCTTGACAAGGTCTTTGTGGGAAATGAATGTTTTTAGTAAGGGCTGTTTTTTGAGTAAGCCACTGTTGTGTACATAATCAAATACCGGCAAGAGCATACGTTGGAATTTTTTGAGGGTCTGATTGCCGGATATCTCATAAAGCTTTCCGTGAAATGCGATCTCGTGCTCGATATTGAATAAATGATACTTGGCTGCTGGCGGTTCATTGCTCACGATTTCCTTTAATTCAATAATATCTTTTTTGGTTACCCGCAGAAAAAGAAGATCAGCCATCCCGATCTCCAGTACAAGCCGGATCTCGAATATCTCTTTTAAGGTATCCTGGTCAAGAATGTGAGGGTTCATGCTTTTTCCCATAATCCCGAATAGATCGGGGCTGGTGATCACTGCTCCCTTTTTCTTCTTCGATTCGATCAAACCCATCATCCTCAAACGGAGCAAAGCTTCCCTGATGACTGTGCGACTCACACCTAAGGAGCTCGCCAACTCAATTTCCTTGGGTATCGAATCACCAACTTTTAGCTTCCTCTCCTGTAAAAGTTCTACCAGGCTTGATTCAACCTTGTCCACCAGCGAACTTGTGTCAATTGACCTGATACTGTCCTTTAGTGCACTGCTGTTCATAATTTCTTCATCTTAATTAGCAAATTACTGTTTAAATCAACCTAGATACCGGACGCCTATTAGAATTACGCAAACGTTTCACCGAATTTTTTTTCTGGAAATCGCTTGCTGAATCAAAAATAGTCCTATTTTTATTATGTCATACATAATACCAAAAATAAATTGACAAATTATGAAATCTGCTGCTTTGAAGGTTTGGCTGCTTATCACCTTCTTTCTTTGTTCCGTTACAGTATGGTCGCAAGTAAAAAAAATTACTGGCTCGGTCACCGATGAGGATAACAAACCGATGGCCGGTGCCAGCGTTGTTCTCAAGGGTAAACCCGGGGGCACGCGTACAGGTTCCAATGGTGAATATTCAATCGATGCCACCCGCGGCGACGTGCTCGTTTTCTCCTATACGGGGTACACGTCGCAGGAGATTGCCATCAGTGAATCTGAAGTTGTCAACGTAACACTAAAATCAGAAACAACTGGCCTCGGCGAGGTAGTAGTTGTAGGTTATGGAACCCAATCGAGAAGAAGTGTGACAAGTTCTATCGCTAAACTGGACAAACAAGTACTGGCAACAGCGCCGAGATCAAACTTAGGGACCGCACTGCAAGGCACACTCCCGGGATTGCGGGTTATTAATACCACGGGACAGCCAGGCGCAACACCTAATATATTATTACGTGGTGGCGCATCCATCAATAATCCCGGATCGCCGCTGGTTGTTGTTGATGGTATCATCAGGCCCTTCAATGATATTCCCACAGAAGATATCGCCTCAATTGAATTACTAAAAGACGCAGCATCTACTGCTATCTATGGCGCAAGGGCAAACAATGGTGTAATTCTTATTACCACCAAACAAGGAAAAGCAGGCAGATCAGAAATTACTTACCGTTTTACCGCTGGTTTCAATAAAGAAAGAGAGAACTATCAATTCATGAACGCAAGAGACTATATCTATTATGGCAGGTTAGGCAACCTTAACTCAGGTATTACGCTGGCTGCAATGAATGCAACAAGAGGAATGGGTTTGTCAACAAACGCGGCTGACCTGGCTACTTTCGACATCAAAGCGTACGGGCCATCTACCGCTAATTTGCTCCAGGCCGGCTGGGATACAATTACGGATCCCTACGGCGGTGTGATCATTTTTAAAGATCATGGCGGCGAGGTCCAGAATATCCTGTTCAGGGATACACATACGCAGGATCATTACGTCAATTTTAGCGGGGGTAATGACAAAGGAAAATATTTTGCCAGCTTTGACTATTACAAAGAAGAAGGAGTGATAGTTGGATCAGGTTACAAACGCTACTCGGGGGTGATCAATGGATCCTATAAAGTAAAACCCAATGTTGAGATAACTACCGGCGCCAATCTTTCTACTTCTTCACAACTTGGTGTCAACGGATCCGAAGTAAACAATTTATACAGGAACCTCGCGATCTGGCCAACATTCAACCCCTGGCTCGATTCGGCAAAAACAAGACCTAACCCCGGCAATGGGATTAATGATGGCAACCCTCTCTACTGGCTAAGCAGGTTAGACAGGAGGAATGAAATAAACCGGGTTACCGCCAATGCGTCAATTAAATGGGACCTTTTACCCGGCTTGTACCTAAAAGCCACTGGTAATGGATACCTGGCCGAAGCCTTCAATGAATCATTTCAAAAATCTACTCAAACTTATGCGAACATATTCGCTACACCTCCTTCATTTTCCAATACCAGCAGAACAGCTTTCGCAGATTTTTCAAGAGACTTTTCAAAACAATTTACCGGCACAGTCAACTACACACACAGCTTCGCGGAAAAACATAACCTGAACGCAATGCTGAGTGCTGAATATTATGGTATCAAATCCTATAGCCAGACAACAACAGGAACAAATGCACCTACAGATGATATCTCAACTTCTAATGCCTCTACAACTTTCACGGCCGGTGGCAATGGAACTTCAAAATCAGAGTACCGCATAATTTCAGAGTTTGGATGGCTTAACTATGATTATGACCAACGATATCTCCTAAGAATTGTGGCAAGACGCGATGGTGTGTCAGCATTACCGGAAGACAATCGCTTTGGGTTCTTTCCCGGAATGTCGGCGGGCTGGAATGTTCACCGGGAGAAATTCTACGCCAACATGGGCATCAACAAATATATCTCCACGCTCAAGCCAAGGATAAGCTATGGTGAAAATGGTAATGTGGCAGGACTTGGAAGATATGAAGTGCAGGGTACTTATGGTTCACAGGGATTGTACAATGGAGGCGCAGGATTTTTGAATACAGGTCTCGTCAACAATGACCTCAGATGGGAAAAAAGTAAAACATTTGACATAGGCGCCGACATTGGAATTTTGAAAGACCGGATTAATATCATCTTCGACTATTATGACAGAAGAACGAGTGACCTGCTGACTAATCTAACGCTCCCCAGCTATGTTGGATTTGGTTCGGTGAGAACAAACCTTGGAACTTTCCAGAACAGGGGGTATGAATTTTCTATCAATGCCAATGTGCTGAATTTGCCTGCCGGCCCCAGGTTGGATGTTAGCGCCAATGCCTCTTTTGTAAAGAATAAGATCCTTAAACTTCCATTCAACGGTAATGATAAGAACAGGCAGGGCGGCTTGCAGATCTATGATCCCACTTCGGGAAAAATAATATGGGTGGGTGGATTGCAGGAAGGAGAAACACTGGGAGCTATCTACGGATACAAACAGGTATCAATATTCAGGGACGCAGCGGAAGTAACCAAAATCGCTGGCAACAGGTTCGATGCAGTTGCAAATATTTCCGGGCCTAACCGCACAGATGGCGCAGGAAAAATTACCGAAGGCGATGTGAACTGGATGGATGTTGACCGCAATGATACCATCGATTCCAGGGACCAGGTATACCTTGGAAATATCAATCCTAAATGGGTTGGAGGTTTTACCGCGACACTTTCATACAAAGGTATTTCCCTCTATACCCAATTTGAATTTGCACTTGGACATACAATCTACAACGATAATGTGGCAAGGATCCTGGGCGAATACCAGGGCACCTTTAATTATATTGAACTGCAGAAGCAGGCATGGTCACCAACCAACAGGGATGCTACCATTCCTAAAGTGTATTCTGCCGATCAACGCAGCGCTCCACAGGGAAAGAAGAATTTCACAAGAGGCAATAACGCCAATCCCAACCTGAACGGTAACAACTCGCGGTTTTATGAAAAAGGTGACTATCTCGCCTGTCGTGAGATCACACTATCGTACGACGTTGCTAAGAACCTTGTTTCAAAAGCAAGAGTTTTATCCGCCGCAAGGTTATTCATAAGCACCAACAATCTGTTCTATATAACGAAATTCAGTGGACCTACTCCTGAAGTTGCCATCACAAATGTCGCAGGTGTATACCAGGGCACCTACCCTACACCAAGAACTTTTGTAGCAGGAGTACAGGTTACTTTTTAAAACGAATAAAGAATTACAATATGAAGAAGAATTTAATGATAATGATCTCATGCATGTCACTCCTCATCTCATGCAGTAAGAAACTGGAACTAAGCCCAATCAGCAGCATCAGCGATGCGAACTATTGGAAAACGCCCGAGCAGGTGGATGCTTTTGTATCTGGCATTCATATCAGTTTCAGAAGCCATGTGCCAAGTTTCCAATTACTGGGTGAGCAACGCTCAGACATATACGGCCTGGAGCCTGGCGCAAGTCAATCATTTACCGGCGAAGCAACCCAGGGATTGGAAAAATTCTGGTTGCAGCAATTGGATCTTGATAACCCGGGCGTGAGCAACTTCGGCGGATTCTATTTTAATATTAACCAGCTAAACCTGCTCATAAACAAATTGAATACAGTTGATTTTGTTACACCTGCCAATAAAAGTTATTACCTCGGCATTGCTTATGGAATGAGAGCTTATTATTATTTTCATATGGTAAGGACATGGGGCAAGGTGATTATACAAACAGCACCTGTGACAACCATTGATATCTCTAATTTAGCTAAAGCGGCGTCACCAGAAACGGAAGTAATGGCCTTGATCAAATCTGACATTACCGCTTCGGAATCAAACTTCGGTTCTGCTTATACTTTCAGGAATTCCAAGTCATTCTGGAGCAAAGCAGCCACGCTTATGCTCAAGGCCGAAGTGTATCTATGGACAAGTTACCGTGGAGGTGGCATTGCAGATGCAACTGTTGCCAAGACTGCATTGACAGAAATTCAGACTAACATACCATCTTTAACGTTGTTACCTAATTTCGCCGATGTATTCAGAAGCAACAACAAAGGAAATAACGAGATCATTTTTGCAGTCAGGTTCCTGTTAAACGAATCTTCGATGGGCTTTTTGCAAAGCAGTTTTGCTCCCCAGTCAGGTCTCATCGCCAACTTTTACGATTCCCTTAATAACCGGAAGTTTGATGTCACTACAGACAACTGGGGAGGCTTGTTGAGATCCCCGATCAGGTCGGCAGTGTTCAGGAAATTCAATGACAAGGATACGCGTAAATGGATAAGCATTCAGCCAGCTTATACACGGCCTTCACCCGGTGTGTATGTATTAGCAGGTACTTTCCTTAATAAATTCCAGGGCGAACAAAGTGCAGGGTCAAGAGTAATTACAAATGATTACCCGATTTACAGGTACGCAGATTTACTATTGTTGCTTGCTGAAGCAAAGGTGATCCTGGGAGAAAATCCTGTAACGGAAATTAACCTGGTTCGTGCAAGAGCTTTTGGCGCGAATTACGTCGCCGCTGTTCATGGCTTTCCAAATCAGCCTATCGATGCGGATCCAAAAAACGCCATTTTACAGGAAAGGTTGTTTGAATTCATTTTTGAAGGCAAGCGCTGGTATGATCTCAGAAGAATGGGCGATAGTTATGTGTTTGCGAATACAACAGTATTGCCCAGTGAAGCATACAAAGTGCTATGGCCAATTGACAGAAATTCTTTAACTAATAACCGGGCACTTGAGCAAACGGCGGGCTATCCAAGGTTCTAAAGAGTTTTCTTTTAGCAAGCATAAGCAGTAGCCGGGGATATTCTTATCCCCGGTAAATTAAAACCAGCTTAAATTCAATTATCGTAACAAAATCTTTTATGAAGATTCAACATTTACAAGGCATAATCGCGGCACCTTTTACTCCCATGCACGGGGACGGAACCTTGAATCTCTCTATTATCCCCTCCTATTATCAAATGCTTAAAACAAATGGGGTTAAAGGAGCTTTTATCTGTGGTTCAACGGGCGAAGGAGTGTCAATGACCGCAAAAGAAAAGATGGCTGTAGCTGAGGCATGGGCTTCCGCAGCCAATCATGATCCCGATTTCAAAGTCATGACTTTGCTGGGAGGCACCAGCGTTACCGACTGTAAAGAATTAGCATTACATGCAGAAAGTATAGGTTTATATGGCGTATCTTTTACTGCACCTTTTTATTTTGAACCGGTGGACGTCACCATGCTAGCAAAAGTTTGTATTGCAGTTGGCGAAACAGTTCCACGACTTCCTTTCTATTATTATCATATTCCCGTTTTGACAGGCGTGAATTTCCCAATGATCAGCCTCCTCAAAGAAATTGATGGAAAATTGCCCAACTTCGCCGGTATCAAGTACACACATGAAGATTTTATGGATTTTCTTTCCTGTCTCCATTTTGCAAATGGAAAATATGATATGCTTTGGGGAAGAGACGAGAACATGCTGCCTGCATTAGCCATCGGTGCGAAAGGCGCTGTCGGTAGTACATTTAATTATGCCGCGCCTTTGTATCATGATCTTATGGACGCCTTTTATGCTGGTAACCTCGAAAAAGCAAGCGAATTTCAGCAGCAATCAATCGATATGATACGCTTGCTGGGAAAATATGGCGGTATTGCAACAGGCAAAGCTTATATGAAACTTATTGGTCTCGACTGCGGCGAGTTCAGGTTGCCCGTTAAAAATATGAGTGCAGATCAATTTGAATCATTTAGAAAAGATACGCAGCAAATAAAATTCAGCGAATTTTCTTCACGCTTAAAAGCAGCCGTGAATGTGTAAGTAATAAAATGAATCATTTACCGGTTTCCTTCTTGACCTTCTTTATGTTTTTTATTGCTGGGATATCGGCACAGGAACGTTCTGTGCATTCAATCAAATGGACCATTGCGGCAAAGCTACCGGCGAGTGCTGGTTACAAGAAAAGCCTTGGCCTGGCTGGAGCTATTATCGGTACTACAAATGATGTACTGATAGTTGGTGGCGGATCAAATTTCCCCGGCGCAATGCCCTGGCAGGGAGGCACGAAAAGATATTATGATGAAGTGTTTATTTACGCTTTGCGCGGAGATAAAATGAGTTTGGTAAAACAGAGATCAAAGCTTTCTGCGCCGCTAGCTTATGCAGCTTGCTGCTCCGGTCCGCAAGGCATTGTTTATGCCGGGGGTGAAAACGAAAATGGCATCAGCAAGAAAGTATTTTTGATACAATGGAATAAAAAACGATCGGCGATCGATATCAAAGGATTACCTGATCTGCCGGAAGCAACCACAAATGCTGTTGCAACACTTGTCAATGACCTGGTTTTTATAGCAGGAGGAGAAACACATTCAGGAGCAACTAACGCATTCTATTGCCTGGATCTTAAAAACATGGATCAAGGGTGGAAACAACTGCCATCCCTGCCCTACGCCGTATCACATTCGGTGTTAATTGGTTCAATAAAGAATAACCAGGTGTCGGTTTATTTGTTTGGAGGGCGGAAAAAAAATCCGCGCGGGATAAGTGAGTTTTATACCACCTCGCTGCAGTTTAATACAAGCAAAAATCATTGGGAGAAAAAGGCACCTCTCCCCTATGGTTTAAGCGCGGGCACTGGTATCATGGCTGAAGAGGGGAAGATTTTGTTATTTGGTGGAGATCGCGGTGAAACGTTTCATAAAGTAGAAGAAAAGCTGGTTGCTATCAACGAGGAAAAAAATGAGGCGAGAAAGCAAGAACTAATGCGTGAAAAAAATGAATTGCAGGCTACTCACCCCGGTTTTAGCAGGGAAGTATTGCTGTATGATACTGATAGCGATACATGGAAGATAGCTGGAACAATCAAAGCGGATCCTCCTGTGACAACCATTGCTGTCAAATGGCGAAACAACGTGCTGATCCCTGCGGGTGAAATAAAAGCAGGTGTTCGAACGCCAAACATCTTATGGGGCAAGCTCAATTTCAAAAACAAATGAAGAATTCAAAAAGCTATCCGTGGATTGTGGTTGCACTCCTTTGGGGCGTTGGCTTGTTAAATTATATGGACAGGCAGATGCTTTCAACAATGAAGCCTTCAATGCAGGGTGATATTGTGGAATTGCAGTCAGCCACCAACTTTGGCTACCTGATGGCTATCTTCCTTTGGATATATGGATTCATGAGTCCCGTATCTGGACTGATCGCAGATAAGCTCAACAGGAAATGGTTGATTGTAGGAAGTCTGTTTGTCTGGAGTGGAGTCACGTTCCTGATGGGTTATGCTACCACGTTTAACCAGCTTTATTGGTTAAGAGCTATGATGGGTGTAAGCGAAGCCCTGTACATTCCCGCAGCTTTATCACTTATCGCGGATTATCATTCTGACAAAACGAGATCATTAGCAGTTGGCATACATATGACGGGTTTATATATGGGACAGGCGCTTGGAGGCTTTGGTGCAACGATCGCTTCTGCATTTTCCTGGCAGCAGGCATTCCATTCATTTGGTATCATTGGCATAGCATACGCTATGCTGCTGATTGCGTTATTACGAGAAAATAGGAATACTGCACCGGTTATTACGACGACAAACCGAAAAATTCCATTGTTCAAAGGCATGGGCGTATTATTTACAAACATCGCATTTTGGATAATACTCTTCTATTTTGCCATACCCAGTTTACCGGGGTGGGGCATTAAGAACTGGTTGCCGACTTTGTTCTCTCAAACACTCAATATTGATATGGCAAAGGCTGGTCCGTTGTCAACAATTACCATCGCTGCTTCTTCTTTCCTCGGGGTCATCTTTGGCGGTCTGCTATCCGACAGGTGGGTCCAGAAAAATGTTCGTGGAAGAGTATATACAAGTGCCATCGGTATCGGTTTGACCATCCCTGCCCTTCTGTTGATTGGCTTTGGTCATTCCCTATTTCATATCATTGGAGCCGCATTTTGTTTTGGCTTTGGCTTTGGCATGTTCGACGCCAACAATATGCCTATACTTTGCCAGTTTGTTTCAGCAAAGTACCGGGCTACCGCATATGGGCTGATGAATATGGTGGGTGTATTTGCGGGCGCATTGATCACTGACCTTTTAGGAAAATCAACTGACGCAGGCAACCTGGGAAGAGGCTTTGCGATGTTGGCGGGAATTGTACTGGTTGCATTGATAATCCAGATCTTTTTTCTTCGTCCAAAGGTCACCAACTTCATTGATGCTTAGTAATCCCAAAAAATACGAGCAGCTTTCAATGCTGGCCCCGCCGGAATTTGCGGATATCATTCCGACCTTATACGCTCCGCTTGGCCGTTACGTAAGCAATGTTATCCCATTGATGTTAAGTCATACCTGGCAACAAACGAAGCTTAATCTTAGTTCTTCGTTTGACGAGTTGGTGCATTGTGGATGGATCGGGCGTTTGATCACGCTAGACAGCCGGGTTTTACAGCCCGTGGCACAAAATGAAATTCACGGCTGGCCGGCAACCAGGGATTTATTGATCCAATGCATTGATGAATGTGATGATGAAACAGGCCTCGACAACATGACAAATAAATGTATGGAAGTGGTCCTACCCATCATAGCAAAACGTTTTATCGAAAACTATCGGTTTCCTCCACGAAAGTTCCATTGCTGGTGGTACACCATACATGATGGGAATACGCATGTAGCAATCCATCTTGTGAATGCTTACCAACCCGCGTCACCATTCGATCACCTCCATCATTTTGTATCCACCTTATTGCAAGCGGTGGAAGATGCTATAAAAAATTACCCCGGGATACGGATCGTAAGTTGTGGATCGTGGTTAAACCAGCTACCGAAATTTCAACATCTGTGGCCTGAAAGTTTTAAGCATGGTCAAAAAACGTTGAATGAAACAGGTGGCTTCGGGCCCGGTGCCTGGGGACAATACATGACATCGAATGGCGGCTTTAATGAAAAAAATGCAAACGAATTAAAGAGGACCGGTCGCCATCCCTTTGCATTAACGGAAGCAAAGAGCCCGGTGGATGAAGTTTTGCATCATTTAAAAGAACTCGTAGCAAAAACCGGTGTGAAATCATGAAAAGAAAGGATTTCATAAAGTACGGGTCAGCGGGATTTTTCTCGACTACAATCGGCATGGATGCAATCGCAAATGCCTCAAACATTCAGCGAGCCCAGGATGTAAATGAATATGGTGCCACTGGTAAAGAAGTCATTCATCGCAAAGCAATGGTTTGTGCCAGCGAGCCGCTCGCAGTTGCCGCAGGCTATGATGTATTGAAATCCGGGGGCAATGCCATCGATGCCGCCGTTGCTGTAAATGCGATGCTTTGCTTAACCGAGCCCATGATGTGCGGACCAGGAGGCGATCTGTTTGCTATGGTATGGAGTGAAAAAGACAAAAAGCTATTCGGTTTAAATGCCAGTGGCCGTTCGCCCTACAATTGGACTGTCACGGAAGCAAGAAGACTTGGATTAAATTCCATTCCATCATTCGGGCCTTTAAGCTGGTCAGTGCCTGGCTGTGTGAGCGGTTGGGATGAATTACTCAAAAGCTTTGGTACAAGGACATTTGCCCACCTGGTGCAGCCTGCGATTATCTATGCAACAGAAGGATTCCCGGTCTCACGGGTTATTGCTGAAGGATGGAAACCTGAAAATGGGGCAACTGATTATGCGACCTTGAACGGGACTTTCTTAAAAGATAAAAGACTGCAAGCGGGTGATATCTTTCATAATCATGCTCTCGCCAAAACGTTTCAACTGTTAGCAAAGGACGGATTAGGCTCTTTTTATCAAGGCGAGATCGCGGACCGTATTGTTCAATTCTCAAAACAGTATAACGGAAGATTTGACAGCAAGGATCTTGCTGATCATAAAGCAGATTGGATAGAGCCCGTCACTAGCAGTTACCGTGGCTACGATGTATGGCAACTTCCACCCAATGGCCAGGGAATTGTCGTTTTGCAAATGCTCAACCTGCTGGAACAATTTGATAATAGGTCTTGGCAACCGAATTCGGCAGAAGGTTTTCATTTATTTCTTGAAGCAAAAAAATTATCATTTGCCGACAGGGCTATTTACTATGCAGATACAGACTATTCAAAAGCAGCAGTGAATGACTTGATCAGTAAAGATTATGCAAGAGAAAGAAGTAAATTGATCGATTGGCGCAAAGCAAGCCGGAAAACAGAAGCAGGAAGGATAAGAAACTCCTCGAATACCATCTATCTTACCGTAGCTGATGACCAGGGGAACATGGTTTCATTGATACAAAGTTTATATTCACCATGGGGCTCCCAGTATGCGATCAGGGATTTGGGATTTGCGCTGCAGAACAGGGGCGCTTTATTTTCCCTCAACGATAAGGCGTTGAATAAGCTGGAGCCTCACAAGCGCCCGCTGCATACAATCATACCATCTTTTATTACACAAGATCAAAAACCCGTTTTTTCATTTGGGGTTACAGGTGGTGACTTTCAACCGCAGGGGCAGGTGCAAATACTGTTGAATATTATCGATCACAAGATGGATGTGCAAAAAGCCGGAGACCAGTTAAGACTATGGCACAGGGAAAGTTTTGAATTTACGAACGAGCAATTTGCAGACAGCGGTACCATCATCGCTGAACCTGGTTTCCCAGCCAAAGTAAAGCAGGATTTGATCAATAAAGGTCATCACTTTTCTGCTGCTACAAGGTGGTTCGGCGGCTACCAGGGCATCTGGAGGAAAGATGAACCGCGACTATATTATGGTGCTTCTGACTTTAGAAAGGATGGCTGTGCATTTGGGTATTAAGGTTAACTAAAATCATTGTTATAAATGATGGTCCAAATAAAATTCCTCATCGTTTTTATAATATGTGTTATTTGTTGTGCAAACAGTTTTTCACAGGATAAAAGAACGCCGGTGTTCATTGCAGGGCAGGATGGATATCGATCTTATCGTATTCCCGCCATCATCTCTTTACCCAACGGTGATTTACTTGCTTTTTGCGAGGGCCGCGTGAATGGCTCGGCTGATTTCGGAAACGTTGACATCGTCTCAAAACGCAGTAGGGACAAAGGCAAAACATGGAGCACCTTGCAATTGATCGCTGACTACGACTCACTACAAGCGGGAAATCCTGTGCCGGTTGTTGATCTTTATGATCCGCGATTTCAAGGTGGCCGCATTTTTTTGTTTTACACTACTGGCAATAAAAACGAAACAGAAATAAGAAAAGGAAATGGATATAAAAGAGTTTGGTACAGGACATCGGTTGACAACGGACAAACATGGAATGAAGCCATTGACATTACATTGCAGGTACACCGGCCCTACCAGCCCCAGGTAGATCCCGCCTTTATTTTTGCGCAGGATTGGAGAACTTATGCGACAGCTCCCGGTCATGGTTTCCAGTTTTCCCAAGGCAAATACAAGGGGCGCATTTATGTGCCTGCCAACCATACTGCCGGCAATATTCAGCCACGTTTTACAAATGGACGTGCGCACGGGTTTTATTCTGATGATCACGGAAAGAGTTTTCATATCAGTGAAGATGTAAATGTTGAAGGTGGCAATGAGTCAACGGCTACGGAGTTAAGCAAAGGCAAAATGGTAATGAACAGCCGCAATCAAAAAGGAGATGTAAAAGCAAGAATAGTTTCAATCAGCAATGACGGCGGTCAGACCTGGGATACCAGTTATTTTGATAAAGGTCTTCCAGACCCGGTTAACCAGGCAAGTATCCTGAACATCGGTACAAGAAAAGGTATTTCTATCCTTGCATTCAGCAATGCTGCCGATACTGCCAGAAGAGACAATCTTACACTGCGAATAAGCTTTGACGAAGGGAAGACCTGGGCGAAAAATATTTTAGTAGAAAGTGGCCCGGCGGGCGATAAAAACAATAAGGCATATACCGCCTATTCAGACCTTGTGAACCTCGACAAGAAAAGGGTTGGCGTGCTGTATGAGAGGGCCAACTATAGCGAAATAGTTTTTGTACCTGTGAAATGGAAATAATTAGCGAGTAAATACAATTTATGAAATCAATTATTTATCGACGAGTCTCCCGTTAGTGGGTACGCCGGACCTGAGAATATTCAAGGGGACTCGTCGATGACTGGTCTTAATTAAATACAATTTATGAAACCAATTCGTGTCAGCCAGTTAAGCGTTCTGCTCATCGCACTGAATAGTTTCCAGTTGAAGGATAACCTGGCGAGCCGCACGGAAATCCAGGCTATTGCTTACTCGCCGGCTATACCGGTATTAAAAGGGCTAAGCGCGAACCCAATCCTTCGTATAGGAGTTTCTATTCCGGCTGGAAAGGGAGATCAACATTTTGTCAGGCTTGGATGCAGCTTGAACAACGCTGTGATCAATAGCATTGAAAAAGTTGACCTTTATCTCACAGGTGCTGAACCCTTCAGCTCCTCAAATTTGATCTCGTCAGTAAAGCCGTCAGCATCATTTGATATTCCGTTTAGTCTCACTTTAAAGCCAGGGATGCATTTTTTATGGCTTAGTATTGTCATGAAAGAAGAGGCATCTATTGACAACAAGATTGACCTGCGCTGTTTGAAATTAATTGACGACGCAGGCAAATCGATACTGGTAAAAGCCGGCAACTCCAATTTTCCAAAGCGCATTGGCGTGGCCATACGTAAGGCCGGTGATGATAATGTAAATACCTATCGAATTCCTGGAATTGTTCAAACTGACAAGAAAACTCTAATTGCTGTATATGATATCCGGTACAAAGATTCGCGTGATCTGCCCGCCAATATCGACGTTGGGATGAGCCGCAGTACGGACAATGGAAAAACATGGGAGCCGATGAAAAATATAATGGACATGGGCGCGCCGCATGAGAACAATGGTATCGGCGATCCTTCCATACTGTTCGATCCGGTAACTAAGAAGATATGGGTAGCAGCTTTATGGAGCAAAGGCAACAGGTCAATCGCGGGCTCTGAGCCCGGACTTTCTCCGGACACTACAGGGCAGTTTGTTCTCGTTAGCAGCAATGATGATGGGCGCACATGGTCGCAACCTTACAGTATTACGCAACAGGTAAAAAATCCGGCCTGGCATTTATATTTCCAGGGTCCTGGCTCCGGTATCGCCATGCAGGATGGGACGCTCGTTTTTCCCTCGCAATACTGGGATGAAACAAGAAAACCCGGAATTCCTCATTCGTCGATAATTTATAGTACAGACCATGGCCAATCATGGAAATCTGGCATTGGTGCAAAATCAAATACAACGGAAAGCCAGGTCGTGGAGACAACTCCGGGCACTCTGATGCTGAACATGCGCGATAACCGAGGTAGTTACAGAAGCGTTGCCACTACAACTGACATGGGTGCAAGCTGGACTGAACATTCAACTTCTTACAGCGCATTGCCCGATCCCGTTTGCATGGGTAGTATCATAAAAGCAAACGTAAACGTAAAGGGACAGAAAAAGCAAGTGTTGTTTTTCAGCAACCCTAATACGACATCAGGCAGGTATGACATTACCATAAAGGCAAGCCTGGACCTGGGAGATACCTGGTTAACGGCCAACCAGCAGTTGATTGATGAAAGGCCTTGTTATGGATACTCAACACTAACCAAAGTTGATGACAATACTATCGGGATCTTGTATGAGGGCACAAAGGATCTCTATTTTGTAAAGGTACCTGTGAGTGAAATAATAAAATAGGATAAAAGATGAGTTATTCGAAACAGGAACTAACTGAATTAAGAGAGTTTTATTCAAATCAGTTGTTGAACAGCACGGTTCCTTTCTGGTTTCCGCGGTCATTTGATAAAGAATATGGCGGCTTCCTGTTTATGCGTGATGCAGATGGAACGCTGATCGACGATGATAAGGCCGTTTGGATACAAGGTCGCGGCACATGGCTATTGTCGACATTATATAATACGGTAGAAAGAAAACAGGAATGGTTAGAGGGTGCAAAACTGGGATATGATTTCCTGAACCGTCATTGCTTTGACCAGGATGGCCAAATGTTTTTTCACGTCACCCGCGATGGACAGCCACTAAGGAAGAGAAGATATTTCTTCTCAGAAACATTTTACACGATTGCGGCAGCTGCCTATTCGAAAGCAAGCGGCGATGAAGAAGCTGCGCTTAATGCAAGGAGAGTCTTTGGTGAATGTATTGCTTATGCAAGCGGCGAAAAGAAACTACCCGCGAAGTTTACGGCTACCCGGCCTTCAAAAGGTATTGGGGTACCTATGATCATGATCAATACTGCGCAGCAATTGCGGGAAACAATTGGTGATAGCCGGTGTGATGAATGGATCATGAAATGGATAAACGAGATTGAAAAGGATTTTGTCAAGGATGATATTAAATGTGTGATGGAACAGGTAGCGCCCGATGGAAGCATCATTGATCATATTGACGGCAGAACACTCAACCCCGGTCACGCGATCGAAGGTGCCTGGTTCATTCTTCATGAAGCCAGGCATCGCAATAATGATAAACACCTGATTGACCTGGGTTGCAGGATGCTCGACTATATGTGGGCGCGGGGCTGGGATGAAGTTTACAAAGGCATCTTGTACTTCCGGGATGTATTTAATAAGCCGGTGCAGGAATACTGGCAGGACATGAAAATGTGGTGGCCTCATAACGAAGTCATCATTGCCACCCTTTTCGCTTATTTGATGACGGGTGATGAGAAATATAAAACCTGGCATCAAATGGTGCATGATTACGCGTATGAACATTTTCTTGATAAAAAACATGGCGAATGGTTTGGGTATCTCCATCGCGACGGAACTATTGCACAAACTGCCAAAGGCAATTTATTCAAAGGGCCCTTTCACTTACCAAGACAGGAATGGTATTGTACGCAGTTATTAAATGAATTCCTGAAACAATACAAATGAAGGGCCTGGTCATATTGTTGCTTTCGCCATTCTGCGTGAGTGCGCAATTGCAACTTGCAAAGATCTTTACAGACAACATGGTACTGCAAAGAGACAAGCCGATCCGGGTCTGGGGAAAGGCTTCACCGGGAAAAACAGTTTCAATCTCATTGGGTAAGGAGAAAAGATCCGCAAAGGCAAAAACAGATTCATCCTGGAATCTTTCATTACCATCGCTCCACGCCGATTCAATACCGCAAGCGATGACGGTGACCTGCGGTGGTGAAAGGATTTCGTTGAAGAATATTCTTATCGGCGATCTCTGGGTTTGTATCGGTCAAAGTAATATGGAATGGCCGATGATCAGGGAAATGCATTTTAAAGATGAGTTCGGGCATAGCGATCAGCCATTAATCAGGTTTTACAATCCGGGCTATGCAGGTAAAAACATTTTTGGGGTTGCATTCACGGATTCGGTAGTTCACCGATTAAATACCGAACGATTTTACGAAGGCGAATGGCAAAATAGTGACAGCAATAGCATTAAGACTATGAGCGCTGTTGCCTACTTTTTTGGAAAGAATATTGTTAGCAAAACGCATGTTCCTGTTGGACTCATCAATCTTTCAATTGGAGGTGCTCCTTTAGAAGCATTTATTGACACGCAAACCTTAAAGAGCAGCAAGCAGTTTTCATCGAAAGTAAAAGGAGATTGGCTGAATAATGATGAACTACCTGTGTGGGCAAGGGAAAGAGGCAGGCAGAATGTTGGTGCCATTCCAAATGTACCTGCTGATGAAAACGGAAAGAATCATGGTTATAAACCGGGGTTTGCTTATAAAAGCGGTATTGAACCTTTACTGCAAATGCCGGTCAAAGGAATTCTTTGCTACCAGGGGGAAAGTAACGCGCAGGAAAAAGACAGGGTAAATGAATATGGGTCACTAACAAAATTGCTGATTGATGATTACAGGGCGAAATGGCACGAGCCCCGGTTACCGTTTTACTTCGTTCAACTCTCCTCTATCGATACAGTGAAATATAAAGGACATTTGTGGCCGGCATTTAGAAATGAACAAAGAAAGATATTAGCGCTTGCCGCCAACACAGGCATGGCAGTATGCAGCGATATCGGTGCAAAAGATGATGTGCACCCGACCAATAAAAAAGACGTGGGTGAACGCCTGGCAAAATGGGCATTGTACCAGGTATATCATCAGGAGGTGACTCCGTCAGGGCCATTAGCTTTAAAAGCGAAATATGAGAATGGTAAAATTGAAATTACTTTCCGGTATGGCAACGGGCTGGCAACATCCGACAATAAACCATTACGAGGATTTTCTACAACGGGTATAGGCGATATCGATGCGCTCATCAAAGATGAAAAGGTAATTTTGAGAGCAGCGGAAAGGCCAGCTTTTATTTACTATGGCTGGAAGCCATTTTCAGACGCCAATCTTGTAAACTCAGAAAAATTGCCTGCTTCAACTTTTAAGATTAAGGTGGAATGAATTGATTGTTGTTGTCACCTGTTGATTATGGCATAGACTATGGGCCGGTGGCAACCCCTCAAAATATCTTCAAAATGGCTCTTAGGGTTTCTCCACCGCATTTATGGCCTTTATCGTTTTTATTACTGAATCAGGTGTCACCGAAATACTATCAATCCCCTGCTCAACCAGGAACTGAGCAAAATCCGGAAAATCAGAAGGGCCTTGTCCGCAGATTCCCACTTTTACCTTATTTTTCTTCGCAACCTGGATCAGCATCTTTAGCATCTCCTTCACCGCGGGATTTCTTTCATTATATAAATGAGCAACGAGCGACGAGTCTCGATCCAAACCAAGTGTTAGCTGTGTAAGGTCATTTGAACCAATGGAAAAGCCGTCAATATGCTTTGAAAACTCATCAGCGAGAATAATATTTGAAGGGATCTCTGCCATCAGGAATATCTCAAGTCCGTTTTTGCCACGCTCCAGTCCAAACTCTTTCATCACATCTGTTACTTTATGCAATTCCTCCACGGTCCTGCAAAAAGGGATCATCACCACCACGTTCTTCAATCCCATCTCCTCTCTCACACGTTTGATCGCTTCGCATTCGAGTCCAAAAGCGGCTTTATATTTTTCAGAATAATACCTCGAAGCGCCGCGCCAACCTATCATTGGATTCTCTTCCTGCGGCTCGAAATATTTTCCACCTAATAAATTGTAGTATTCATTGCTTTTGAAATCGCTGAAACGAACAATGACTTTGTTAGGATAAAAAGCAGAAGCGATCTTGGCAATTCCATACGACAGGCGCTTGATAAAGAAATCCTGTTCATCATCAAACCCTGCTATCATTTTTTTGATCGTTGCCGAAAGTTCTTTATCATTCAACCCCTGGTGCTGCATCAGCGCCAAAGGATGAACCTGTATATAATTATTAATGATAAACTCTTCTCTTGCCAGTCCTACACCTGCATTAGGTAAGTGCGAAAAGCGGAATGCCAGGCTCGGGGAAGCCACATTAAGCATTATCGGCGTCTTAATCGCTGGCAGATCATGCAAATTGGTTTCAGTTTTTTGAAAAGGCACAGCGCCATCATAGATAATACCTTCATCGCCTTCGGCACATGACGCGGTGATCAATTGTCCGTCAACCAACAATTCCGTGGCATTGCCACAACCAACGATGGCGGGGACACCGAGCTCCCTTGCCACGATCGCGGCATGACAGGTACGTCCTCCTTTATTTGTAATGATGGCAGAAGCTTGTTTCATGATAGGCTCCCAGTCAGGATCTGTCATATCTGTTACCAGTACATCGCCTGCCTTAAATACATGTCCTTCTGTGATACGTTTGTCCAAAGAATATAGTATTGCGACATTACCCGTTGCGATCTTATCTCCCACCGCTATACCTTTCAATAAGGTCGTACGTGGTGAGGCCTCATCTATTGCATAACCGGAAATCTTCGAATGATCCTTTTGCGAATGGATCGTTTCAGGTCGCGCCTGTACAATAAACAATTCTTTACTTAAGCCATCTACCGCCCATTCGACATCCATTGGACACCAGCGGTCTTTCAGATTTGAATAATATTCTTCGATCTTCACAACCCATCCTGCCAACTGTAAGATTCTTTCGTTTGTCAGGCAGTACCGCTGCTGCAATGATCTTTCAACCGGAATCACCTGCACTCTTTCATCCGGATTATCACCATAGACCATCATCCGGTCTTTATTTCCCAGTTTTCTTTCGATCACGCTGGCAAACCCATCCTTTAACGTGGGCTTAAAAACAATATATTCATCAGGACTCACGGAACCCTGCACGATCATCTCACCAAGTCCATAAGAAGCATTGATCACCACAACCTCTTTAAATCCACTTTCAGTATCCAGCGAAAATGCAACACCCGAAGCAGCCAAATCGCTTCGAACCATTTTCTGCACGCAAACAGAAAGTCCAATATTAAAATGGTCATAACCGAAACTTTGGCGATAGCTGATTGCCCTGTCAGTAAATAATGAAGCAAAACAGTTACGCACTGAATTGATCAATGAAGCAGGTCCGCGCACATTTAAATAAGTTTCCTGCTGCCCCGCAAACGATGCATCCGGTAAATCTTCTGCCGTGGCGGATGATCGCACTGCAACGTCTGTTTGTTCCTGCGCATATCTACCGGAAAGTTCATAATACTTTGCAATGATCGCCTCACTAAGCTCTTTTGGAAATTTGGAATTCTTCAAAAGCGTTCTCACCTGTAAGCCACCACGCCTGAGCGATTCGATATCCTTATAGTCAATAGCGTTGACAATTGCCTTTATCTTTTCTTCAAGATCATTATGTCGAAGGAATCCGCGGTAGGCATTCACCGTGATCACAAAACCCCCGGGAATATTGATACCAAGTTTAGTGAGGTTTTGCAGCATTTCACCGAGAGAGGCATTCTTGCCGCCGACCATGTCGAGGTCATTGAGCCCAACCTCGTCGAGGTTGAGCAGGTAGCTTGTAGTACTCATTAGCAATCGTTAAGTTCAGGTAAAATACAAGAATAATAGTAAAGTAGGAAGGTAATTGTACGTATGCGCAATGTGTCCGGATAACACCAACTGTATTCAGGGAAGCGAAGAACCGTAACGATGCTGATCATTAAGGCTTGATGGATTCCAAAAACTTAAAGCACCGCTTAACGTAATACAATTAGCAACATCCTTTCAACCCCAGGACAAAAAATACATTTTTCCCCCGTCATTTTCGCATTGCAAACTTTCATCGAGTAGGGACATTGAGTCGTTTCAGCGGCTAAGTACCCGCATCATTAAAATCTTTTAATGTAATAATTAATTACCGTATACATGGACGACTACCTGTTTATCCGAAATAAACGAGAATTCTCAAAACTGACTTTCGCAGATATCCTTTATATCGAATCATGGAAAAACTATGTGCAGATCGTAACGGTCAAAAGCAAGTTCATGATCAAAACAACGATCACACGCGTAGAGAAAATGTTGCCAAAAGATCATTTCTGCCGGATCCATCGCGGCTACATTGTTGCATTGCGCGCGATCACAGGTTTTAACAATAACAAAGTCCATATCCAGGGAAAAGATTTGCCGATCAGTGACCAATACAGAAAAGTGTTATTGAATCGTGTAATAACATTGCAGGATAACAAGCCGTCGCGAACTCAACAAAGTCCAGACCTTAGCAACCTCATCGATGAATTAGATTTGAATTGATACACGATCACCTCTCTAACAATTCAACCATCACACCAACTTATTCATCCCCTATTTTCTTAAACTCGTCCCCGCCAATTTATCAACGGTGTACTTTCTAAGCAGATGAGTGTTGTCATTTCTAATTTGCTGCCATCGATTTCATTAAAACCAATACTAATGCACAGCAATATTTTGATAACACTCACCGCGGTTCTATGCACTTCATTACTGAAGGCGCAGGATAGTCTCCAACAAATTCCGCCGCGTTACCTCGAAAAGGTCACCCAAACCGCTCACAACTCCGAGCTGATAATTTCAAAAAGGTCTGAAGCCGCATTAAAGACATTCAAAAGGCTGGAGGAAAAAATAAAAAGGCAAATGATGAAAAAAGATTCAACAAGAGCCGTTGAGGTTTTTAAAGAAATTACCACAGCGTACAAGAGGTTAGCAACACAGATCAGCACTGGGGATTTACCAAAGACATATGTTGCCTCCCTGGATACAATAGGTACGTCTCTTCAATTTATTCAACAAGATCGGAGATGGTTGTCCGGACAAGGAAACGTCGAAAAGAATTTAGAAGATGCTCTGCGAAAGTTTGATGAACTGGAAGCCACCATCGATATGGCTGAACATATAAAAAGATTCCTGCAAGAAAGAAAGCAGTTCCTGGAAAAGCAAATGGGGAGGGCTACGAAACACCTAAAGAAAATAAATAAACAGGTATTCTACTATTCACAGCAATTGGAAGAGTATAAGCAACTACTAGGGAATCGCAAAAAAGCAGAAAGAAAAGCAATCGAACTACTGACCACGTCCCAGATGTTTCATGATTTCATGAAGAAGAATAGCGAGCTCGCTGCCATTTTCAGGCTTCCGGGTGCCACAAATGACATGTCTGATCCCTTTAGCTTACTGGGATTGCAAACAAATGCACAAGTAAACGAACTGATCCGCCAGCGAGCAGGGAGAAGCAGCGACGTAATCAATCAAATGGGGCAGAGTATGAAAAACGCTAAATCCTACCTCTCCTCCTTAAAAGATAAGATCGGCGGTAAAGCTGTGAATGAACCCGCAATGCCTGAAAATTTTAAACCGAACACGCAAAAGACAAAAACATTTTGGAAAAGGGTTGAATTCGGCGCACACACCCAGTCCCAAGAAGCTACCAACTTCTTTCCTGTTACTACTGACCTGGGATTGTCATTAGGGTATAAGCTTAATGACAAATCAATCATCGGGCTTGGTGCGAGCTACAAGCTGGGGCTGGGTCGCGATTGGAACCATATAAAATTTACCCATGAAGGATTTGGACTACACAGCTCTGTCGATTGGAAAATCAAAGGCAACCTATGGCTTAGCGGTGGATATGAACAAAATTATAGACAAGCTTTTCGGACTATCGACGCGTTACGAAGATATAGTTCCTGGCAACAAAGCGGATTACTTGGCATTAGTAAAATTATTTCAACACGAACAAAGCTTTTCAAAAAGATAAAGATTCAAATGCTGTGGGATTTTTTGAGCTACCAGCAGGTCCCACGAACAAAGGCTCTATTAACACGAATTGGCTATACTTTCTAAAAACATTGCTTATGAGAATTATCTTTCACCTACCGAGGTTGGTACTATTATTATTTGTATCGCTTACTTCAACTACGGGCAGCAGCCAATCTTTATATCCGCCAAAAGTTCAAAGCCCGGTTGCGGCAAGCCTGGGGACATTTGGAGAAGTTCCGGTCAACACCTTCACCGGCGTACCAAACATATCCATTCCTATCCACACATTGACATTCGGACGAATTAGCGTTCCCATTGCATTGCGGTATCACGCTTCCTCGGTCAAACCATCGCAACAGCCGGGATGGGTCGGGAGCGGATGGGATTTGGAATGCTCAGGTAGTATATCAAGGCAGGTTCGCGGTGGTCTCGATGAATTTTATATTCATTCAAGCACGGGCAACGCTACAATCCCGAATTCTGCATTTTATTATCCATTTCCCGGGCAGACAACCAATCCCGGTGCCGAATATGCCAACCTTCCAAACTGGAGTTCGCAAACTCAGCTCGTGTATGATTTCACTGCACACCCGAATTTCTTCTTCCAGGACGTGGAAGCCGATGAATTCTCATTTAACGTAATGGGACATAGTGGTAAGTTCTACTATTCCGGGGCTGCTAAAGGATGGGAAGTTGTTTCTGAAGAAAATATTAAGGTTGAAGTAACCGGCTTTTATGAGCCCGGCGAAATAATCACCGCAATCAAACGGTACGATATACCCGACAATAATTCTGTGCTGAGCCCTTCTCCGGACCAACCACGTTCATTCGGTGGATTCATTTTGACTGTCCCTGATGGCACAAGATATTTTTTTGGCGGAAAAACGGACGGTCTTCCCGAGGCTGTTGAATTTTCCTGTCCAAGAACAACCATCAATCCATATATAAAGCCTGTATTTACAGCTAACACCTGGCTACTGACGAGGATCGTAGATGCTGATAACAATGAAATAACCTTTTCATACACGCGGAAGTACCCGACTTGCAACCTTTATATTGGCTTCTATGAATTAAATGCGAGTTGCTACCAAAACAATGTTTCGATGCCTGCTTATCCTTATCACGGCGGGTATAATTTAAGCCTTGTAGGGAGTTCGGGAACATATAGTACTGACCACGTCAATGCGGATAAAAGATCAGGCGTGTTTCAGTGGCCGATGTATTTGACTTCTGTACAGAGCCCAAACGAGTCAGTAAACTTCACCACATCCAACGCTATCTGTCGCCGGTATTCGAATGACCAGCTGAGCTACATAGATGTAACGAATCATACGACCAATGATATTGACAACTCTATACTCGGACTAAATTGGCCAGCTAACCTTGAGAAGTTGCAATGGCTGAAACTTGATAAGATTGTGGTAAAGGATAACATGCACAATAGCAACGGGGTTAATAATTACAATGCAAATATTATTCGACAGTTCCAGTTAAACTATTCTAATTCGCCCAACCAGCGCCTGACGTTGAACTCGCTGTCCCTTGTTGATAAGGATAATAGCGTAATTGGCCAATACTCCTTTAACTATAACAGCGGAGCCGGCCAGGACCTGAATACAACGACAACGGGTATTGACATCTATGCCGATGGAAATTACACAGATCACTGGGGCTTTTACAATAATACCGATATTGGCTTTACTCAACCAGCAAGCCTATTTTTTCGGAAAGAGCCAAATCAATTCTTTGTTACGGCCGGTCTTTTAAATAAGATCACCTATCCAACCGGCGGGTATACATCTTTGACCTGGGAAGCAAATGACTATTCAAGGATCGTTGCCCTAAACAGGCAAGCTCCCTATGTCAACAGTTTTGGTTATGGCGGCGGATGCCGAATTGCGCAGATAAAAAGCTATACGGATGATGGAACGCTGGCGCTCCAAAAGAAATACTATTATAAAAAGAACTATGCGGCCGGGGCTAACCCTGACAACCTTCCTTCAAGTGGCGTGCTCAATGGAAAGCCTCAATATATGTTCTTAATGATAAATCGAATAGGGATCCTCGGCGGTACCATTAATGATCTCCAGTCAACTTCCTTTAACAGCGTGGCCAATTATAGTTACACCGGGCAGGGTGCCCCGGTAGGCTATGATGAGGTCGTTGAAGTGAATGCAGACGGCTCTTACACAAAGAATGTATTTACCAGTTACGATACCGACATGAATGGTGTCTCTCATTGGGACAATCCTCCAGCAGGATATCTCGGTTGGAGCCCGTCTCAAGATACTTACTTCCCCCGAGCTTCACTTGAGTCAGAACGAGGCAAACCTGTAGGAACATTTATCTATTCTTCCAATAATATCCTTTTGAAGAAAACGAACATCATCTATCGGAATGACGCGGCGAGGTTTACCGATTTTGTCAAATTGATCGATCTCAACGGATCCTACGGATCGCCTGATTGTGCCGATGCGCTTGTGCTGGCTACAGCCCGGCCGGTATACAAATATTCATACTATCCTGTCAGCACAACAATAACCACGTATGATCAAATGGGTAACAACCCAATGGTACAGACTACTACGTTTACCTATAATAACAATAACCTTGTAAAAACAAAAACGGAAACAAATAGTCGCAACGAAACCATTGTCACCACGTATAGTTATCCCAACGATTATTCAGATGCCACAAGCCAGGCCATGGTGACAGCAAGAATCTTATCACCCGTTGTCCAGGAGACTGTTGTAAGGTCCAACAATTCGGGCACCATCCCCATACGTTCAATCCGCAAAAACTATTTTCAACCTTATACGGGGTTATTTGTCCCTCTTAACGCAGAAATACAGATCGGGCCAAATCCTGCAGAAATTCGTGAACAAGTTACAAAATACGATTCCCGTGGTAACATTCTTGAGATCCAAAAGCCTAATGATGTAAAGGAAGTGTACATACGTGGGTGTAATTCCCAATACATCATGGCCAAAATTGTAGGCAGCGATTACAACACGGCAAGCGCATTGATAGATCAATCGAAATTAGACCAGGCCGGTGTGGGGTACAACAATTACTCCGACCTCGACATCCGGAATGAATTAAAGAAACTGCGCGATGGCTTACCGAATGCACTGGTGACAACATACACTTATAAATGCGGCGTTGGATTGGCTACTGTTACGGATCCGAATGGTATCACCAGCTTCTATGTATATGATGGCTTTGGCAGGCTTTCAATGATCATCGATAAAGACAATAACATACTTAAGAAATATTGTTACAATTACTGGAACCAGCCAGAGAATTGCACATCCGCTTCTTTTGGCAATGATCCGCAACAGGCCAGTTTTACAAAATCAGGATGTCCGGCTGGAACAGTTGCCCCAACCTATTCTTACACAGTTCCTGCTGATACCTACACTTCCTTCATTAGTAAAGAAAATGCCAATGAGGTAGCAATTGAAGCAATGAATAGAAACGGACAGGCGGCAGCAAATGCTCTGCCCTGTCTCGCTGGTTTTACGGGAACAAATAACACTTCGATCCCCTGGAATATTACACTGGCAAAAACAGATGGCTCCTTCAATCAAACTTATAGTCTATATCCAAACCAAATAAACTTTCTGTTGGCCAACATTCCCATTGGACAGTACAACATCAGTATTACTTATATGTATTCGCCCGCTAATTCACAGTTACTCATTAATGGCACAACGTATACCGGAACCACGTTCAACTTAAGCAACCTCGACGTTAGCTCTGCAACGAGCTTCACGCTACAGAATGCACCTGGCAGTTGTTCATTCTCCATGTCGATGGGATATACAAATGTTACCAGTAATCTTTCAAGCAACGGTTCTACCGCCTCCTTCTATCTCGTGTTTTACAGGAATGCGGCTATGACTGCCGGAAATACGTACGGGGTCGCGACGATCAATGGCTCCTGCAGGCCGTCAGCCACCAGGACAATAAACTATTCGAATAGCGGTCGCAATTGGACCATAACAATTTATCCCAGTGGACAAATGCTTTGGTACCTGGCACCTGGTTCAACACCCGTAAGCCCCAATCAAACAGTTTCAACTAGTACCCTCAGTTATAATTTATAGATGCAGTGACTAATGTAGCGTAGCTGATTTAGTACTCAGTCTCGTGGTAAGTATTTTTTCTCTGACATTCAAACCTGGTAAGATGACAAACATTAATCATGGCTTTATTCAAATAAGTTCTGGGCAAACACAATTCTTCACAACTCATAATAAAACAGCCCTTCTGAAATTACTGGCATGTATCGTCGTTCTTCTCATCGCAGGATACAGAAATAAGGTCCAAGGCCAGCAACAGCCGGCCACGCTCCCACCGGTTTATCCCTCGGGCATTCGCACAAACTATGTCCGCACATGGGATGCTACCGCTCCAGAAGTGAATGCTAACATCCTGATCGCAAGACCCCTCATGGATGTAAAGCAAGAGACAAGGTATTTTGATGGGCTGGGGCGATTACTGCAAACGGTAAAAAAGCAGGGCTCGTTAGAAACCGGTGGCAGTGCATCAGACCTCGTAAGCCCTGTTGTATATGATGAGCTTGGCCGCGAAAAATATAAATATCTTCCTTTTGCTTCCGTTGCTACAGACCCTACACGTGATAACGGGTCATTTAAATTGAATCCCTTTCAACAGCAAACAGCTTTTTATAATACCCAACTCGCGGGCCAGGCAGGTGAAGTAAACATAGGCCTGCAATTTCAAAACTGGGCTTATTCAAAAACGAATTTCGACGGGTCTCCTTTGAATCGCGTAGACGAAACATATTCGCCCGGAGTAAGCTGGGTTGGCAGTGAAGGCGATCCCCTGGCAAACAATCATCACTGCATTAAGAATTTCAGTCTAAACAATACTCTCGCCGATGATGTCAGGATTTGGACTGTTACTGATGCGCCAATCGGCACGTTTGGTAGCTATACAAACAACGCCGGGGCAGTTTACCCTGCAGGTACGCTGGGTAAAACAATTTTAGTCGACGAGAAAGGATCACAGTTGATCGAATATAAAGATAAAGATGGCAGGTTGATCCTGAAAAAACTTCAACTGACAGCGCCAGCGGATAACGGAAGTGGCAATGGCTATACAGGATGGCTCAGTACCTATTATATTTATGACCTGCTGGGAAACCTGCGTTGTGTTTTACAGCCCGAATGCGTCAAAGCGATCACAGGCACATGGACTCTAACAAGCCAATTACTCAACGAACAATGCTTCCGGTATGAATACGATGAAAGAAATCGTATGATCATGAAAAAGATCCCCGGTGCTGCAGAAATATATATGGTATATGACCGCTGGGACAGGCTGATCCTCACACAGGATGGCAATCTTAGAATTAATAATCGCTGGATATTTACTAAGTATGATCAATTGAACCGGCCTATCCTTACCGGCCTCCATGGTGATCCAACTAATGTTGGCCTCGCAGCAATCATCAATCACGTTAAAGCCACTGAAAGTTGGCTTGGCAGATATGAGAATATTGATCTTACCAAACCTTTTGGATACACTACCACATTGACCTATCCTTATGGGACGTCACCAAATGTTTTAACAGCCACGCACTATGATGACTACGCAGGTCTGCCGGCAGGGTTTTCATCGTCTTTCCTGCCTGCATGGAATTCTTATTTCCTCTCAGCCAACAACACAGTTTGGCCTTACCCGCAACTACCGGCACAAGCCCCCAAAATTAAAGGTCTTGTCAGCTGGACACAGACACAAATATTAGGCAGCAGTCCTGCAAAGCTTATAACGGCTCTCAGTATTTACGATGATAAAGGCAGATTGATACAAGTGCAAACAAACAATATCACCGATGGCATGGATGTAACCACAACTCAATACACCTGGTCCGGCCAACCCCTGGTCATCGTGCACAAACAGCAAAAGTTGCAGGCTAATGCTCAATCTACTGTTATAGTTACTCAAAATTCGTATGATGACGCCGGGAGATTGGTACAGGTCGAAAAGAAACTGAGCAATAGCCTGGTAAATGGTAATAGCATGAGCGGGCCGAAAGTAATTGCACAATTACAATACGACAGGCTCGGTCAGTTGAAGAAAAAAATACTATCGCCAACAGGTGGTTCTGCCGGCAACCCGCTCGAAATCCAGGCTTATGAATATAATATCCGCGGTTGGGTGTTAGGCATGAACCGTGACTATGCACGGGACATGAATAATACAAACTGGTTTGGATTTGACATCGGATATGACAAAACAAACAATAATCTTATCGGTGGCCAAAACTATATCAATGGACAATTCAATGGCAATGTTGCAGGAACGGTCTGGAAAGCAAGAGGGGACGGCGAAAAAAGAAAATATGATTTCGCTTATGATGATGCTAACCGGATCCTGAAAGCTGATTTTTCTCAATTCACAAGCGGCACATTCAATCAAAGTGGCGGCGTTAATTTCAATTTTAGAATGGGCGACGGCGTAAACCCCGTCACCGCTTATGACGCAAATGGAAACATTTTGCAAATGCAACATTGGGGATTAAAGATCACCGGAAGTAGTCAAATCGACAACCTCCGATACACTTATAAGCAAGGCAGTAATCAGCTCAAAAGCGTAACAGATTTTAATAACGATGCGGACACGCGTCTTGGCGACTTCAAAACAGCTTTGTCGCATCCGCAGGCATCTTCAAAAGCGAGCCTGTCCCCCGGCAGTGCTCAATCGGCGTTTGATGCGATCACGGATTACACCTATGATCTCAATGGTAATTTGTCACTCGATTACAATAAGGGAATTGGCAACATAACTTATAACTACCTGAATCTTCCTTCGGTCATTACACTCACTGGCAAAGGCACAATAAGCTATACATATGATGCTACCGGCAACAAATTAAAGAAAGAAGTAGCAGAGACAGGTCAGCCTGTAAAAACCACACTGTATATCGGTCCATCTATTTTTGAAAATGATGAGTTACAATTTATCGCCCATGAAGAAGGCCGAATTCGGTTTGTCAAAGCCTCAGGTTATACATGCCCGGCACAGCCAAACCGGTTTGTGTATGACTATTTCATTAAAGATCATCTTGGAAATGTTCGGTCTACACTCACTGAACAAAATGAAACAATTTGCTACATCCCGGCGACCGTCGAAGATAGCAGGTATCAAACGGAGGATGATATATATAATATTGCAGATTTAAGACGAATTGACAAGCAAATAGCCGGCGCCGGGAATGTTGCAAGTTTCGAAAGCAAAGTCTATCGTACGCACGGCGGAATTACAAATGAAAAGACAGGACTTGGCGCGGTATTGAAAGTGATGTGTGGCGACCAGGTAAAGATCAGTTGTGAGTCATTTTATACAATGCCCGGAGCTGGGCCGGGAACTCCCGCCGGAACAATTGCCTTAACAGAACTTTTATCCGCATTTGTTGGTGGAAGTACGGTGACGGCTGTTCACGGTAATATCACAAGCGGAACAGTTTCATCAGCCGGAAACAACATCAGCCTCATACCTTCATTTCTAAGCGCCAATAATGAAGGTGCGGGCAATGCCCGTGCTTTTGTTAACTGGATCCTTTTTGATGACCAGCTGAAGTTCGTAACCGGAGGAGTAGATCCTGTTCAGGCAGGCGGTGGCTATAAGCTCCATACACAGTTTATCAACAACCCGGTAGTTGTTACAAAAAATGGATTTTTGTATGTTTATGTTAGCAACGAAAGTAACTTTCCTGTGTATTTCGACAACCTGAATATTTCCCACACGCCAGGACCACTATTGGAGGAATCACATTACTATCCCTTCGGCTTGACGATGGCAGGTATCAGCTCAAAAGCCATGGCTTTCTCAGGTACAGAAAATAAGCTTAAGTATAATGGCAAAGAGGAGCAGCGTAAAGAATTTACAGATGGTTCCGGGTTAGACTGGCTCGATTACGGGGCAAGGATGTATGATGCGCAGATTGGGAGGTGGAGTGTTGTTGATCCGATGTCGGAAAAGATGAGAAGCTGGAGCCCTTATGTCTATGCGTTTGACAATCCGATTCGATTTGTTGACCCCGATGGAATGGCTGCAAAAGATTCGTTAGTTCCCCTGCCGAGCGGTTCCAAAGTTTCCGGCACAACTACAAACGCACAACGCATCAGAACTGAACATCTGGATAAAGCCGCTCGGGAAGCATCTTCCAGTGATGGGTCGAGGCCGATAACAGGAAATGTTTCAACCGAGACACAAAATAACATGGACAATATGGTCACACAGCATCTGGCTGGAAATACCAATGTCTCCCAGGTTAAAGGCAGCTTTCAAGAACAAAATGGTAATGACGTTCCAGATGCAGTAACAGTCTCACTCGATGCCGTTGAAGTTGACAAAAATTCAACTCAGACAGGAGTAGCGGTCATCAATAATTCCACAAACCAGCAGCTGATTCTTACCAATGAACAAGCTGTTAAACTGGGAATATCAACCGAGGCGTCCAAAGACGGTGTAAAGGGTGGAGTAAATGCCGAGGCTAGTGCTAAAAATCAGCAGCAAAACACTTCTTCCATACAATCTCAATATACCGTTCAAGGATATCAATACACAGGGACGATGAAATTGACTTACGGTGTTCGCTTTGAAGATGTAGGACCCTTGGATTTTGACCGAACTAAGACTGTCACAGTTGCAGTGACGACAATGGCAACCTTTATTTCACCGATCAAACTAAAATAAAATGCCAACCAAACTCCTCAAATTTATCTGGATCCCCATTTACTTGTTTTATGCGTATATCTTCAGCTGGCAAATTTATTATTATAACAAGGAAGATATCTCGGTCAATACGGGTCGCTGGAACTTTGCCCTCGTCTTATACGCCCCCTCCATAATTTTGCTGTGCTATGCGATTGTCTTGTATGCGAACTTGGTTCTAAAACAAAGAAGGTTTTTGACATTAAATAGCGTGATTACATCGTCAATCCTTTATTTGTATAATACTTCGGGCGCCATAATCATCGCAACTTTGCTTTTGTCGTTCGCATTGGTCAACGCGGCCCTTGAGCTAAGAAACGGATTGGTACCTCGTTAAAGATACTCTGGCATAATATTTCCGCCGTTCTAAATATGAAATCGTTCGAATCCCATATCAAAGGCTCCACCCCCGTTGTAGTTGACTTTTTTGCGGAATGGTGCGGCCCATGCAAACTAATGGCGCCCGTTCTTCATGAAGTAAAAGAAAAGATCGGCGATAAGGCAACCGTACTTAAACTGGATATTGACAAAAGCCCTTACTACTCCCAACTGTACAACATCAACTCCGTTCCCACACTGATCATCTTTAAAGATGGTAATATCCTTTGGCGAAAGAGTGGGGTTACAAGCAGCCAGGAGATCCTTCAGCAGCTTAAATCTTTTATCAATTAGCAATCCACCCTTCATCAAATAATGGTATACCGGCATAGAGCCATCCCATCTCTATGTGTCCCTCTATGTTCGTTATGTCCTATGTGGCAAAAAGAATCCGCATTAAACACAGATTATCCAACTTGAATCGCAATAATTAATCAAGCAAGACTAATGCGACCCGGGATTCGGCGTCTTCTTCACCATATCTTCTACCTGGTCAATAAATTTTTCCACCTCAACATCTGCATACGGCCCATAAGCATCAGTTAAAGTCCCCTTGGTTCCATCGCTTGTTTCAATAGCATAAAGTATGGCATTGTCTGCGGGATCACTCGCTCCTTCAAAACGAAAGAAATTAATAATACTAACCTGCTCGGGGCCGTAAGTCTTGTTATTCCCTTGTGAAAATAACCCTTGCTCCGTTACCTTGAAGCTTTCAGTATAACCATCTAATACGAGCTTATTAACACAAGAAGCAAGTGTTCTCATGTCCTCAGTTGTTGCGTTTGTTATCATGTTTTGATTTTTATTATTTATGCTGGAAAGAGATATACGGAGTTTAAATGGATGTACGGAGTTCCTAACAGTTTTGCGGAGTTTACAACTCCGTACATCAAAAACTTTACGAAGGTTGTGAATCCCGCATTGCCTTAATCCTGTCGTGCGATTGTCTAAGCTTAGATTTTTGTTCCGTGATCAGGCGATTTACATCGCCGGAAAGATCGTCAACCTTCAGCGCCTTTTCATACGCCTTCTGGGCCGCATCTTCTCCAAATTCACATGAAGCAAGAATACCTTTCCGGTCTTTGCCGGTAAATGTTGCCTTCACATCCATCCAACCCCTGTAAATATCACCCGGTAATGTCGTGCTATCCGCCGGCGATTCACCACTTCCTCTTACCTGTCTCTCAAGTTCATTAATATAATTCCGGCTTTCAGAAGCCATGTTGTTGAAGATAGTACGAAGGTCCGCATCCTTGTCCTTTGTCTCGGAGGCAGCCTTTTCATACCCTTTTACCCTGTCGTGATTGATCTTAATAAGATCATTCAGTACTTCGGCATTTTTTTCCATAAAACTTTTTTTTAGTGAACAATGTATGTTGATGCAACATGAGAAAAGATTTCCACATTATGTTACTTCCTTTACTACTCCGCGTCGCCGCACGCTCCCATAAAAAGGAAAAACCATACCAGCTTTATTTTATTTTTTTAAAATACACATCAGCAATCGCTCACTTGCACTTAAGCTCTTATAACCACTTGCATTTCCATTTAGTTCCGGCAACGCCTGCTTTTCCTCACAAAGACGTACCAGTTCCGGGTGGATATAATACTTCTTGCAAACTGCCCGGCTGTTTCCAAGCTTCTCACTTACCCAATCAAGCAAGCCAGTAGTTGATTGGGGCTTTTGATCTTCTGCAGGTTGACTCTTATTTGACAAATAGTATTCAATCGCTTGCACCGAGCCCGCCCACGTTCTTATGTCTTTTGCGGAAAATTCCGGAGCCGTTGCTTCCTTGATATAGTTATTCAGCAAAGTTGAATCAATAGCCTTCGGCTGATTATTTTCGTCATAATACTGAAACAAGGTCTTCCCGGGAATATCCCTGCATTGTTTAATAATGCGGGCAAGCTTACGATTACTTAACTTAATGGTATGCTTCACCCCTTTCTTCCCGGTAAAACAAAACGTAAGTTTACTCGGTTCTATCGATACATGACGGTCCTTTAGTGTTGTAAGCCCATAGGAGCCATTGTCTTTTTCATAGCTCTCATTTCCCACCCGGATATACGTCTTTTCCATTAGCTCAATTGCAGTGGCAAGCACCTTACGCTGTGTCAATTTCGTAACGCGACTATCTTTTTGGATTCGTCGGCGAAGCCGCGGCAACAACTTTCCAAACTCATATAAGTGATGGAATTTCGTTTCGTTACGGAAATGATGCCAGCCAGGATGATATCGATACTGTTTACGTCCCCTGAGATCAGTCCCGGTTGCCTGGATATGTCCATTGGCAGAACGACAAATCCAAACATCTGTCCAAGATGGTGGTATCGCCAGCTTCCGGATCCGCTCAAGATGTCTTTTGTCCGTCACAGTTTTATCTTTAAATAGGTATACAAACCCTGACCCCTTTTCTTTCCTAGTAAATCCCGCTGTGCCCGCTGTTATATACGTCAATCGCGCCGTCTTGGCCGCCCTGCGTGCATCTTTCCTGGCCAGCAGGAACTTCGCATGTGACAGTTTCGGTGTTTTCAATTTTAACTGCGTAGTCATAGTTTATGGATTGCGCACCGATTTGAACCTAAACAAGTGCGTTAGAATTATTTATTTTAGTATACCGTCTGAAAATTCTGTGCCACTGCTTTTTTGCCTGAAATCCACAACGCTCCGTATACACTATGTTTGGTATCACATTTGAGTTTTTATCTATCGTCCGCCAGAACCCACTTCCACCCTGATTGTAAGTTGTTTGGTATGATTTTTTATATTCTTTGATAACGTTTCTATTTCGGAACACTTAAATAATTTAATCATGACAACACAAAGCAAAGTATTACTCGGTATCCTTGGAGCGGCGGCTGCAGGAGTGGTAATTGGTTTACTCATAGCGCCCGATACAGGAGCTGAAATGCGTAAGAAAATCCGTAAAACAGCAGGTGACTGGGCTGACAACCTCACCAATTTATGGGCAAGTGGTAAAGAAGCTGCCGAAGATGGAATTTCTGGTGTAAAAGAAAAAGTAAAACAGGCAAAGTCCACTGCTGAAGGCAAAATGAAAGAAAGCTACAGCTAAAAAACATGCTGGAAAATAAAGCAGGTCGACATGGCCTGCTTTATTTGTTTCACTTCACAATCTTTCTTATGGAGAAAACAGAAAATAAAGTCGCCGATACGGCGAACCATGTAGAGCAATTTGCTGATACATGGTACAAGCTTACGCTTCTAAACTTAACTCAAAAAGGAACGAACGTGGCGTCTGCAGGATTAGCCGTCATCGTTGTTCTGATAGTGGGTTTATTCGTTCTATTTCTTGGCGGGGTTGCATTGTGTCTTTGGCTGGGAAATCTAGTGGATGACAGGGCCGCCGGCTTCTTGCTTGGCGCACTGTTTTTCGCAATAGTGATGGTGGTTATCATTTTGCTCCGTAAGAAAATTGTATTTCCGTATTTCCGGGATCTTATCATTCGCAAGCTCTACGATAAAGCATGACAAAGCAAATACAAACATACCAGGACCTCCTGGATGAAAAAGAACGTCTCCAGTCGTTGCTGAAGATGCACAAGGAAACCTTAAAGCAGGATATTGAGGGAATAAAGACTGAATTGGCGCCGCTGCGATCAGCCGTTTCTTTTGTGAGCAAACTTGTAACTAAGAAAGACAGCAGCTTTATTGTCGATGCCGGCATTAGTACATTGGTAAATGTCGGGCTGAAGAAACTGATCCTGGCCCGCGCAGGTTGGCTTACGCGGATAGTGGTACCGCTACTCGTCAAGAATTTTTCATCACACGTTGTGGCTGATAACAAGAAGGCGATCCTTAAGAAACTTTTTTCCTGGATAGGTAAAAGGCACGCTAACGGACAGGAAAAGCATCCAGAGAGAAATTAATCATTCACCTCATCTTCCGTAGTCATTAGTTTGATTCGCTGCAGAGTCAACCTGGTCAAAGGTCTTGTTGATCAATAGAAGTACTGATTCCTTATTTGCTTTGATACTGTGCTCAACTCCCGGGTGAAGTGATACAAGTTGATTCCTGCCTAATTCCTGCGTTTTCTCTTTTACGGTAAAATCAACCTCGCCCTCGAGTACCTGTACCGTGAGCCATCCATCAATAGTATTCTTTTCTATAACAGCCCCTTTATGCAGGCAAGTTAGAACGATTGTAATGCCTTCTGTTTTATAAACTGTGATCCCGTTCCGGTCGTTCTTATCCCAGGAATCTTCATGCTTTAACTGCTCTATATACCTGGGCAGATCAGCAAAAACAAAGGGGGCATCAATTAGCCTTTCGCCTTCCGGGCGGTTGATCGTCGCATCGATATTCTTTAATTCCATAAAAGGGTTTCTTTATCTACATGGAAAACCGTGCCTTTTTTCTGCTATATGTAAATGTTGATTTAGCCTGCACCCGAAGAAAAGAATGAGTATTTTTTTACACGTGCATTCCATTTATTCAATAGCGAAAGCGCAACAACGTACATTACGCCTCCCGGCCTAAAATTTGACTTCCTTATTTGTGAATAGGCAATTGTGTTTGGCCGGAAATGAACGAATGAAAAATTAAAACAGAAACATGGAAACCATAATTAAAACCCTTGCCGTGCAAAGTGAAGTCTTTGCCAATAATGGTCACATTCCCCCGAAATATACTTGTGAAGGAGAGAATGTCAATCCTCCGCTCGAAATAAGCGATATACCTGAAGAAACGAAATCCATTGCGATAATTATGGAAGATCCCGATGCACCAGCAGGCGATTTTACGCATTGGTTGTTATGGAATGTTTCTCCGACAGAAGAGATCGCCGAAAATACCAACCAGGGAATAAGTGGAATGAATGATTTTGGGAAAACCGGTTACGGCGGTCCCTGCCCTCCATCAGGTGCACACCATTACTACTTCAGAGTATTTGCTCTCGACAAAGAACTAAATATCACCGCAGGTGAAAGTAAAGCGGCAATGCTCGAAGCTATGAATGGTCATATTCTCGCGACCGGCGAATTGATGGGGCGCTTCAAAAAAAAGTTACAAAAGTAAACAGCGGTTAAAAAATCTGGTCCGGCGGGACTCGTCCGATTTCTTGCAACTCAGAGATACTATCATACAGCGCATCAGCGAAGAAGGAGCCCTGTCTTTCGAGGAGTATATGGAAATGTGCCTGTACCATCCACACTCAGGTTACTACACTTCCCCTCGTGAAAAAATTGGTGCTAACGGCGACTTCTTTACAACTGCTACATTAACCAGCGTCTTTGGGGCCATGATCGGTCGCCAACTCGAGGAAATGTGGCTGCGCACTGGCAAACAAGAATTCGCTATCATCGAATATGGAGCCGGGACCGGGATGTTATGTCGGGATATTCTCGCCTACCTGGAAAACAACCCCGCTTTTTATGCGTTGCTGAAATACTACATCATCGAAAAAAGCCCGGCAATGCAGCATAGAGAAAAAAGTCATCTGACGGAAAAAGTGGAATGGATAGGTTCCATTTATGATATTGAGCCGGTCACTGGCTGTGTCCTTTCCAACGAACTGGTCGACAATTTCGCAATACACCAGGTAGAGAGGCAGGAAGCATTGATGGAAGTAAGAGTTAGCTACGACCAGGATTTCGTTGAACAATTGATACCGGCACGCGAAGAGATTCATGACTATTTGCGCGAATTGAAGATAGACCTACCCGTGGGTTTCAGGGCAGAAATCAATTTAGAAGCCACCAAATGGATAAAAGATATTGCCCGCTGCCTGCGCCAGGGCTATGTTATTACCATCGACTACGGATACACATCATCTGAATTATACAGTGCACGCTGCAGTAGTGGCACCCTTCTATGCTACCATAAACATGAGATTAATGACAATCCTTACATTAATATCGGTGACCAGGACATTACTACACACATTAATTTCTCTGCGTTAACACACTGGGGCAACAAGCACGGACTGACCACTTGCGGGCTGATCACGCAAGCGGCCTTCTTTGCGGCCCTCGATTTCGATGATTACCTTCAGCAACTTTTGTCCTCTAAACAAGATCGCCTGGCAGCCATCAGGCAGTATGCTTTATTGAAACGAATTTTATTGTTGGATATGGGTCAGCGGTTTCGGGTCTTGGTGCAACAAAAAGGCGTTGATGATGCCGAATTAAAATGTTTTAAAGGGTCAATTGACATTCACTGACCTAATGCATTTGAGTATATCTAATGTGAGAAAGTTATCAGGGTCGACCGGCCAACTGGCACGCTTATTTCATTATTTCTGTGTTCTCTTTTTTTGGGGTGTTTCGCAAGAATCTGAGAATATACCCATATTACCTGATCTGGTCAATGCCAGCGAAGGGAAAAAAGAGAGTATAGAGTCCCGCATTTGCGGGATTCTTTTTTTCGGTCATTGAAAATAATTTATGACCAACCATCAAACCCATCAAACCATCCAACCATATTCCTCCCTCATCCAGCATCCGCCATCCAGTATCCAGTATCTACCATCCAGCATCCAGTATCCAGTATCCGCCATCCAGCATCCAGTATCCAGTATCCGCCATCCAGCATCCAGCATCCCTCAGCATCACCCTTCTTTCTTAAGTATAAAGCTTATTCTCCCGTTATCTTCCAGGTAAGCCTTATCAACTTTGTCAAGTGACGTATCCTGCGTTTCAAGCCGCAAACTTTCCATTAAGTCTCCTTCGCTTATTGAAGTGCGCTCCAGGTTCTTGCGAACGATCTTTCCATGCTCGTATAACACTGTATGCTTGCCTTTGGCAAATAATTCTACCAATTTACTTTTAACCGACAAAAATCCAAGGACGCGATGGATGATAACCAATACTGTGGCGGCGACGATAATTGAAATAAACGGAGACGCTCCAACGATCGCCCGGCTTAAGACTGCTCCTAAGGTGATCATGAGGATTGTATCCACTGCAGACCGCCTGGCAAACATCCGCACACCACCAATCTTAATTAATATAAGCGTGACAAAAAAAATGATAACCGCACGCACTGCCATTTGGAGCGGCGTAAGATCCTCGCCATGACCCATTAATTCACTAATCTTATTCATAGCTGACATTGCCTGGCCTGCTTCATTCCTGCCAGGCACCCATGTCTTTTAAAGCCGACTGAATATTCACTCCTTTGCCCAATACACCGGCAAAAAGATCACCTTTCTTCTCAACACGCTTCTTCATATTCTTAATTGTAAACTGCGATGGGTGGAGACCCCGTTTCACTTCTTTCCAGTCAAGCGGCGCGGACACGGTAGCCCCCGGCTTGGGGCGTACACTATATGCAGACGCCAGCGTTTGACCGCGACTGTTCTGGAGAAAATCGACATAGATCTGATCCTTTTTTCTCTTTGACAAAGATCTTTCGAGAGTGGTAAACGAAGGCAGTTGCTCTTGCACCATCGTCGCCAATACTCGGGCAAACTCCCTGACGACGTCATAGCCGTATTTGCGTCCGCACGGAATGTAAATATGCATGCCGCTTGCCCCTGATGTTTTACAGAAGCCCGTGATCTTCATTTTGTCTAACAGTTCTTTTATCACCAACGCTACATCTATCACCTGGTCAAAGCTGTTTTTATCGGATGGATCAATATCCAGAATCAGGTAATCTGGATTATCCAGCTTCCCGGTTACTGAATTCCATGGATTCATTTCAATACAGCCAAGATTGGCAATGAATAAAAGGCTCTTCACATTGTTGCAGACAAGGTAATGAACAATTTTTCCTGTGGATTCAGCGAGAATGTCAGCGGTCTTCATCCATGGAGGTGCGATGTCGCCGGCATCCTTATGATAAAATCCTGCATCTTTTATACCATTTGGATTTCTTCGCAACGACAACGGCCGGTTTTTGAGATATGGAATGATGAATGGCGCAATAGATTCATAGTATCCGATGAGTTGACCTTTCGTGATACCTTCATCCGGCCAATACAATTTGTCGAGGTTCGTTAACCCCGTCTTTGATTTTACCATAGCATAACTCTGTTAAGCTCCGAATTTACGATGCCTTTTTCTTCGCGGGCTCGAGACTGGCTTTTAGCTGTGCCATCAGGTCGCGACCAGGCGAATGAACAACACGCAGAGGCGTAGGTGTAATCTTCTTGCCTTTCGCCTTGGCTTTGATAAGCTTTAATAATTTGTCCGTATAGGTGTCCTCGTACTTGGAAATGTCGAACTCACCTGACAACTGTTCAATGAGTTGCATAGCCATTTTTAATTCCCCTGGCTTTGTGGTACTCGAAGGTACCTTGATCTCATCCGTTGCCCGTATCTCCTGTTCATAGCGGATCTTATTTAAGATAAGGATATCGTCATAAGGTTTGATCAGCACAAGACTTTCCCTGTTACGCAACACAAACGTACCAAGGCCCACTTTGCCTGTCTTTTCCAGCGCTTCCTTTAGTAAACTGTAAGCCTTCACTCCCGATTTTTCAGGCTGGAGATAATAAGGCGTTTCAAAATAAACACTGTCGATTTCCTTTTCATCAACGAATTCTTCAATGCCGATGATCTTATTTTTCTCAGGACTTGCTTTTTCAAAATCTTCATTTGACAGCACGACGTACTTGTCTTCAACCTTATATCCTTTCACAATGTTTTCCCAAGGAACAACTTTTCCGGTGTTGGCGTTGACGCGTTGAAACTTGATGTTTGCATGGTCTTTTTTGTCAAGCATATCCAGGTCAAGTTCGCTTTGCTGGACTGCACTGTAGAGTTTGACGGGAATGTTTACCAGGCCAAAGCCGATGGCTCCGCTCCAAATTGCTCTCATGATTTTTTTAATACAATCATGAAATTCCTGTGCCAAGGATGAAAATTAAAAACCGGCCAAAATAAGCCGGTCTTTCTTGCTGATAGGAAATGGTTTTAAATACTCATTTCTTCAAATCGTTACTGTTACGTCACTATTATTGACAAATTCATGCCACAAATTTTACAACGGCATATCTGCCCGCAAGAATTATTAATGGGGAATTTTTTCACCAAATCAATTTGATATAAAGTAGCCGAGGAACGAAAAACGGTATAAAAATTTCTGCAGTAATAAAAAAAATATGCAGCACGGAGGAGAACAACGAAAAGTTCGAAAGCCACAGTCCCAACAAAGGCCTGGCTCGGAAAGACGAATGAAGCCACAGCCTGTTTTTGATTACCCGGAAATAAAAGGCAATAATAAACTGAAAAACAAAATAGCGCTGATAACCGGGGGTGACAGCGGTATTGGAAAAGCCGTGGCGATATTGGTCGCTAAGGAGGGAGCAGACATAGCGATTGCCTACCTGAAGGAAAGGAAAGATGCGAGTGAAACAAAGACCATTATTGAAGAACAGTACGGCCGCAAATGCCTGCTAATACGCGGCGATATTTCCCGCGAACAACATTGCAGGGATGTGATAAAAAAAACGATAAAAGAATTTAAGCGAATTGATATTCTGGTCAACAACGCTGCCATTCATTTTGAAAATAAAAAACTGGAAAGCTTGTCCACGCGGGAATTGATGAAAACATTCCAAACTAATATCTTTTCTTTCTTCTGGCTTACAAAGGTTGCGCTTCCCGCCATGAAGAAAGGCAGTTGTATCATTAATACCTCATCAGTAACTGCCTACCGTGGAAGTTCCAGCCTCCTCGACTACTCTGCAACTAAAGGGGCAATCGTGTCATTCACTCGGAGTTTATCCGCCAACCTGGTAAAAAAAGGTATTCGCGTCAACGGCGTCGCGCCCGGACCAGTGTGGACACCCCTCATACCGTCCAGCTTCGACGCAAAAAAGACAGCTCAGTTTGGAACTGATTCACCTATGCAAAGGGCAGGACAACCGGTTGAGATCGCACCCTGCTACCTGTTCCTCGCCTGCAATGACTCGAGCTTCATTTCTGGCCAGTTCTTACATCCAAACGGTGGTGAGATCATTAATGGATGACAACGAGACTTATTCCTCCCAAGATGCTTGGGTTACTGGCACGAAAATTTCGCTCTTTTTTGCGCAAATCAACTTTTTTTACCAAAAAACAATAATATGAAAAAAGCAGCAGCAGTATTATCACTCACAGCATTAGTTCTATGGGCTTGTAATAATGAAACGAAAGACAGTGTAGAAAAAGCCGATTCGGCAAACAGCGCTAAGATTGACTCGCCTGGCGCCTCTAGTCGCCCAATTAAAGCCGATGAGGAAAGTTCTTCCTTTATGGTAAGAGCAGCGGACGGTGGAATGGCTGAAGTTCAACTTAGCCAGATGGCTCAGAACAAAGCTACGGATGCAAAGGTGAAAAACTTTGCTTCAATGATGGTGCAAGACCATTCTGCAGCCAATAGCCAGGTAAAGTCAATGGCTAGCCAACGCAACGTAACATTGCCGGATTCAGTAAGTGATGATAACAAAAAGAAATCTGTAGACCTGAGCAAGAAGACAGGTAAAGCATTTGACAAAGCTTACATGGATCAAATGGTCGATGATCACCAGTCAGCGGTTGACCTTTTTGAAAAGTCGGCAGATAAGGTAAATGACACCGACGTAAAGAATTTCATCAATAATACCCTTCCAAAGATCCGGATGCATCTTGATTCTGCGAAAGCGATCCGCAAATCACTTAAATGATATTATATCCGTGCCCTACTTTTTTAGAAAGGATAACCAATTCCGAGATTGTAAATAATATTTTCTCTTCGCCAATGGCCGTCGAGCATGCGTATTTGACTCATCACCCATGGATTTTGCTCCCAGGGTTTGCGTAATGGAAATCCTACGTCGAATCTTATTACAAACAGGGTAATATCAAATCTGATTCCCGCCCCCGCATCCATAGCGAGTTGACTGAGGAACCTGCCGGTAAACTGTCCTCCCGGCTTATGCGTGTAAGCACTGTCATTGACAAGCCATATGTTACCTGCATCAATGAACAACGCGCCATACAATGGTCCATTGATCCTGAAACGTAACTCCGTATTCAGCTCAAGTTTGATATCACCAGTTTCATCGGGCAAGAAGTTGAAGGCAACAGGATATCGGTAAGTTCCTGGCCCAACTGAACGGCTTCGGAATCCACGAAGACTGTTATTGCCACCAATAAAAAATTGCTTGATGAATGGAAGCTGTACCGAATTACCATATGGCAATCCTATTCCGACAATAGCACGGTTTGCCCATGTTGAATGCAACCCAATCCTTCGATAATATCTTCCATCAAGCTCAAATTTCACGTACTGGGCGAAAGGCACTCCATTGATCGTTACTTCTTTTCCTGCTTTTACATTTGCACCGGTGGCCAGCCCTGCAATATTCCCTGAAATATCTACCAGGCCGTTGAAATAATAGGCGTTATCAGGCTGCAAACCATTAGCAAGCTGGTTATAATTGTATTGGTAGGTCGAGCCAAGAATGAATTGCTTGCGGATTGCCTGCGCGAGCAATGTATCCTGGCTGATCAGATTATGATATTTCTCCGTGACATTCATCGGGTGCACATAATTCACGCTGAACGGGTATAATTCATGCTGCTTTTGAATACTCTCCTTCCATAAATAGCCATAAGCAAAACGGAACGAATTCAACGTGTAGAGGTTCGTTCTTGTAAGCATATCATAACCAAGCTGGATGTTTGTTCTTGGCAAGTAACCACTCCTGCTTTTAAATTTCTTGAAAGGAACCATAAAGCGGGGTATGGCAAAGTTTACCTCGCCGCCATACCGTACAGCGTTATATCCTCTTAATGCACCGCTGAACTGCACATCGGATCCCGTATACAAACTAATGCTCAGTTGTTCACCTTTGCGGAAAGTGTTCCTGTTCTTCCACTTCACGGAAAGTAATGAACCATTAAGATTGTTTGAACGTGTGATCGTAGTGATCTCAGCACTAAGAGACTTACCCGGTAGAGGCGTCAGGTAATAGTAAGCATCAAGGTAAGCAGAATCGGTTTCATAATTCACGGTAAACCTGTTCTTGACAAACTTAAACAGGTCAAGGTTTGTAAGCCGGCTCAGCGTGAAATTATGATCAGTCCTGTTATAGACATCTCCGCGCTCAAATTTCATGATATCAGCAAACAGCTCCGGCTTGTACCTCTTTCCTTTCCAGCACAGTGGGATCCGAAGCTTGGAATTCACGTGACTTGAAGTCGCGGC